>Ga0126373_10003331_pt1 | contig 12003 bp, 6 predicted proteins | sample PanSoiMetPlot_11_FD_92545 | JGI IMG/M metagenome (GOLD analysis project Ga0126373, IMG submission 92545) | Tropical forest soil microbial communities from Panama - MetaG Plot_11 | ecosystem: Environmental > Terrestrial > Soil > Tropical forest > Bulk soil | place: Panama | collected 2016-02-17
GATTTCAGAGCCACGCGATAACTCGTTGCTGCTTGTGGTGCAAGAGCCTGAATCCTAAACACGCCCGACGAAGCTGTCGCATGCCTTCCGCACGAAGTTCGAGAAGTCGTGAACGAGGCTCGCGCCGCAGTTGAGCCGGAGATCATCAAGAATGGAGAACCATCTTCCGACTTGACGCCTTGAGTCTTAGATACGGTGCAACTATCCTACCTTTTCTCTCCCCCCTTTTTGAGTCCGACATAGACCGCATCGAACGGCTTGTCCGTGAGATTCTCCACGGTGTGCCGGAATGGCGGGAAGAAGCGCGACTCGCCCGGCGTCGCACGGACCTCTTTCACGTTGCCGTTTTCGTCGGTAAACTTCAGGTGCCCAGAGGAGATGTAGACGACTACGCCGCCCGGGTGCGAGTGCAGCTTCGACTTTTCGTGTGGCCCATAGTGAACATTCACGACTTGCACCTGGTCATTCTCAAACGCCAGCTTGTAGTGGGTCGGCTCAACCAGCATTGGGTCCTGGGCCAACGAGGTGCTGCCGATCATGCATACCGCCAAGGCGGCCGCGATTCGCCTAAGATTCATGGGTTGCACTCCCTAGGACCTTTATGACAGGAGAGTAGCGCGTTATCACCGCTAAGTCAGAGTAACTCTTTGGAAACCTCTGCGGGCTTGCGGAGGGCAGGAAACCTTTGCCATTTTCAGGCGAGAAGTGGGCATCGCCAATGCTCGAACGAATAGGGTGATACAGGAATGCGAGACACGGGTTCCACCTCAATTCGCGCGGTGAACATCGAAGATTTGCGCCGCCTTGCCGAGCGGCGCCTGCCGCGCGTGGTGTTCGACTACCTAGATGGCGGCTCCGAGGCTGAAATTACGCTGAGCGAGAACGTCCGCGCGTTTCAGGAAATTCTGTTTCGCCCCCGCCAGGCGATTCCCGGAGCCTGTAATCTGCGAACCCAAGTACTCGGGTCGGAGCTTTGCTTTCCGGTGTTGCTTGCCCCGATCGGTTACACCCGGCTGATTCATGCGCAAGGAGAACTCGCGGTCGCACGTGCTGCGGGGGCCGCGGGCATTGGCTACGTGGTCGCAACCTTCGCCGGTCACCGGCTCGAAGACGTCAAGCGAGCCACCGCCGGGCCGGCCTGGTACCAACTGTACTTGATCGGCGGACGAGAAGTCGCGGAAGCTGGCATGGAACGGGCCCGCAAGGCGGGATATTCCGCCTTGGTGGTCACGGTGGACACGGCGGTCTCCGGGCTACGGGAACGAGATCTGCGCAACGGCATGTCCGAACTCCTCTCGCCGAGCCTGCTTTCGAAGCTGCCCTATCTCCATCAATTCTTCTTTCGTCCGCGCTGGCTGGCTTCGTTCCTGCGGGATGGTGGGTTACCGCGGCTGGAGAACGTGGTTGTTCCCGGTAAGGGGCCGATGGCGCTGGTAGACGTCAGTTCCGGCCTCTCGGCGGCTGCCATAACCTGGAGCGATTTCCGCTGGATTCACCAGCTTTGGCCTGGCCCCATCGTGGTCAAAGGTGTTCTCACCGGCGAGGATGCGCGTCGTGCGCTTGACCACGGCGCGGCTGCGATTGTGGTCTCGAATCATGGCGGGCGGCAGTTGGACGGCGTCGCCGCGAGCATTCAGGTTTTGCCAGAAGTGGTCGCCGCCGTCGAGGGACGGGCGGAAGTCTTGGTGGATGGCGGCGTTCGTCGCGGCAGTGACATTGTCAAAGCCTTATGCCTCGGAGCCCGCGCGGTTCTCCTCGGCCGGGCTTACGGGTATGGACTTGCCGCGGCGGGCGAGGAGGGGGTTGGTTGCGCTCTCGACATCATCCGCAGCGGGGTGGAGCGCACGCTCCGGTTGGTTGGCGCATGCGGTGTGGCAGAGCTGAATTCGTCAATGGTTTCCGATCGCGCGTTCCGCAAGGCTCGTCCCCATTCGCAAGCGGTCGAAACCAAGTAGTTCGCGCCGGGCAACGGACGCAGTTGTCCCCCCCTAAGAGGAAATCGCTGACCCTTCGCGTGAAACCATCAAGCTTCCACGCGTTGGTACAACCGGTACTTCTCCGACATGATCGCCAGGAACGGACGCACAGTCAGTCGTCCGCTGTCGGTTTGGACCGTCCAGTCGTCGGAAGTCGACGTGACCGGCGCTGCCTCGAGCAGCTGTTGGCGGGTGAGGCGCGACGGAATATCGTTCACCGCGAACAGCGCCAGCGGTCCGCGCATCAGGGCGACATCGTTCGGGCTCTCGGGTTCGACGGCCTCGAGGCGCAGTGGCATTTCGAACTCGACCTCGACTCGGTCGCCGTCCTTCCAGGTGCGCTTCAGCGCCAGAAATTTTCCCGGCTCGAGCGCTTCGTCCGCACGCTTACCGTTGATCGACACCGTCGTCTTCGCGCCCGCCCAAGCGGGAATGCGAATATGCGTAGTGAACATCTGGGGCTGCGCCAAACTAAAATCGAGCTGCGTGGTCGTCGCGCGCGGATAGCCTGTCGTCTGGGTCAATGTGACCGGCGTGCGGTTCTCCGACCAGGACAGCTTCGAGGGAATGAAAAGGTTGACGTAAATCCCATCCTGGCCGCGATAGTACGAGCTGATCCCGTAATCCGCGGTAAGTTGCGGGAAGGTTCCCGAGCAGCACGGCCACTTATCGCGATAGTGGACCTTGCGGCCTTCGTAGTTGTAATCGGAATAGTAGAAGCTGGTCCCATCGGCGAGGATGGGCGTGGCTCCGGCAATGGTGTTATAGAGTACGCGCTCCATGCTGTCGCCGTAACGCGAGTCACCGGTGAGCCGCAGCAGGTAGCGAGTGATCTTGAAGTGGCCGTAGGCGCCACACGGCGTCTCGAAGCTGGCGTGGGTGGTTCCCAGGCTGGCACTGAGCAATCCTTTACCCGGCACGACGAAGGCCTCATCCGGTCCCCAGCCGCCGGTAGCGTAGCTCTGCTCCTCGACCATTCGCAAACCGTTGCGCGCGGCGCGCAGATACTTTTCGTCGCCGAGCACGAGGTAGGACTGCATGGCCGAGCTCAGCGCATTCACGTGACTGTAAGCGTGCTCGCCGGGCAGAACGTTCTGGTCTTCGGACAGCGGACCAAAGTAGTCCTGCTCAATAAATCGAACCGCCAGGTCGCGGTATTCCGGCTTGCCGCTGCGCTGGTAAGCCAGAAAGAAGTTTTCCGGCAAGGTGTAGGTCTCGTCCCACGTGTCGGCGACCATCTGGTGGGGACGCGCCCGCTGCTCAGCGCGGCTGAGCGCCTTCTCGGGAAGATAGGGCAACACGGCCTGGGTAGCGCGCCAGTGCACGTCAAGCGCGTCCGGGCACTTCGCGAACTGGTGGGCGTCGATCAGGCCGCAGCTGGTTTTGTCATAGGTGTAAGCGGGAAGATGATAGCCGACATAGAACTTCCCGGCGGGCTCGACCGTTTCTCCGAATCCGCGCACTAACCGATGCACCTTTTCCTGCGTAGCTTTATTTCCGGTTACGGCATACGCGCGCGCCAGCCCGGAGAGGTACTGGCCGAAGCTGTGGCCAGGAATGAATGCGTGGAAGTCGTCGGGTGGGTTGAAGTCCTCCGCGTTGTCATACCAGCCACCCATGTCAGGTCCCGGCGCGGGCATGCCTTCGCGCTCGCGGAAGGGCTTGAGCAGCGCATCTTCATTCAGGTGGAGGAAGAGATCATGATTATGGGCGAACTGCTCTTCGAGCGGCCCGTCGAGTAACTCGACTTGGGAATATTCGAATTGCGAAAGCGGCGCAGTAACGGCCATCTGGACCGCCGGCCAAGACCACAGCCGCAGGGGACCGATCGCCATGGCCGATCCCGCCGCAATCGAACTGGCCTTAAGAAACTGGCGCCGAGTCGGCTTCATAAATAAATCCTCCCCAATCCTGAATGTCTGAGTAAGCGTTAACTGGAGCTTATACTGCGGAAGATTGGGCGCGTCAAGCGTGGGGACCCGATTTATGCAAGCCGCAAACTATTCATTTCGCCACCGGACCCGAGTCCGAAGCCCGATCCACTTCGCGGGAATGAGGGAGTTCGGACACCCTCCGCGCCCTGTCGTTTCCGGTGGAATGACATAATGTTTTCTGATACTTAACGCGTCAAGACCAGACGTTTGGCTTTAACCACATCGGTTTGCGACCAGGCGAACCCCTACCACCCCATTTCGCACTCGTGCCTAATGGAAAACCATTAGATTTTTCTTGACTATTGTATACAACATGCGATACGGTACGTGGCCATCAGAAAACGCTTACTCTAAACTGGCATCAAGTTTGTGGGCTGAGGGAAATTTGCCTTATTCGTGAGCCGCGCGGGAGCCGTGGGATCTCCCGCAAAGCGAAAAAACTCCAAGAGGAGGACGTATGTTCACCAAGGCATCTACTCGGGTTGGTCTTTTCTCGTCATTCGCATTCGTGCTGTTTTCGGTCGCACTCTGCCACGCGCAATTCACCAGCAACGTGCAAGGGGTGGTTCAGGATTCGTCCGGAGCGGTGGTGACCAAAGCCACGGTTACGCTGACTAACGTCGCGACCCAGGGCACGCATAGCACCACCACCGACGAAAGCGGGAATTTTCGCTTTGTGAGCCTTGCGCCCGGCGCATACAAGTTAACCGTCGACGCCTCCGGATATTCCAAGTCCGAGTCGGACGTCACCTTGCTCACGGAACAGAATCTGAACATCCCGGTCACGCTCAAGGTAGGTACGGTGACCGAGGCGGTCACCGTCACCACGTCGAGCCCGGTGGTTGACACCGCCGACAGCCGCACCCAGATGACGCTCGAAAACCAGGCGGTGGCGGAATTGCCCATCGTTGGACGAAACCTGGTCACGCTGATAACCCTGGCCCCCGGGGTTTCCGGACTCGGTACCAGCGCCTCGGGAAGTCCCGCGTCGGGTGTCGACAACTTCTCCACCGAAGAGCAAGTTGACGCCAGCGCCAACGGGCAGGGACAGAACAACAATCAGTACGTGGTGGACGGCCTGGACGTAACCAGCGGAATCCGGCAAGGCGTCCTGAATTTGACCCCGCAGCCGGAATCGATTCAGGAAACCAGCATTCAGGTCAACACCTTCAGCAGCCAATACAGCCGCGCTGCCGGGTTGCAAACCGTCTTTACCACCAGGTCGGGCTCAGACCAGTTCCATGGTTCGGCATCGGACTACTTCAATTACGAGAACATGTTTGCCAATCAGCACTTCGTCAGTTCGAGCGTGACTCCATACAAGCCGTTTCACTCGAACAATATGGATTTCGCCATTGGCGGGCCAATCATTCCGCACCACAACAGCTTCTTCTACTTTGCGGTCGAACCGCTGCGCTCGTCCCAGAGCGCGGGCGGCTCTGTGACCTTTCCGGATCCCCAATTCATATCCTGGGCGCAAGCAAATCAGGCTGCACTGAACTGCGGGAACTGCGTAGGAGTGCACATACTCAACACCTATCTCCCCACTGGCGTCGGCGGGGCCGCTGCTGAAACCGCGGACAAGTATTTTGGTAATGTCCCGGGCACAACCACTCCCGTCTGCCAAGCGAATCCGGCCTCGATCGATTTCATTCCCTGTAACAAGGCGATGCAGGACACCGGGTTCTTTGGGGCAACAGCCATACGAAACGGCACCCAGTACTTTGCCCGTATTGACCAAGGTTTTAAGCACGACCAGGTGTACGCCAGTCTTTTCCGCACGCTTCTGCTGGACGGTGTGCCGTCCCCGATGACGCAATTTTCGGCGTTGAACAATACCTGGCAGGTGGCGGGGCAGGTCTCCTGGACTCACTCCTTCTCTCCGGACACCATCAACGACGCCACCGCCGGCGTGAGCCGAGTCGAGGGCGTCCTGGGCTCCGGAGCTAAGGATTATACGGTCCCCGACATCAGTGTTAACGGTATCAACGCCGACGGCGGCATGGCTTACGGCGTTGGTTTTGCCCAAGGCGATTTCATTCAGCACAACTACCACTGGCGCGATGTATTGACGCACGTCCGTGGTACGCACACGCTAAAGTTCGGTTATGAAGGCTGGTATGGCGACGATGTCGAACCCTTCCAGGGGCCGTGGTCGACACCAAAATTCTCGTTCAATAGCTTGCTGGAGCTGGCGCAGGATAATCCGGTGAACGAGAACGGCATCATGTACAACCCGGCGACGGGAACTGAGCAACTGTGGTTCTGGGATGCGGCTTCGAGAACCTTCGGGCTTTTTGCCGAAGACACCTGGAAGGCGAAAAGGAATCTCACCGTAACCTTGGGGCTGCGCTTTGACGACAGCGGCAATCCCTGGTCGAAGAATGCCTCCACCGTGTTTGGAAATTTCTACCGTGGTACGGGTTCAACCGAGGCGCAGCAGGTGGCAAACGGGTTCGCCAAGCCTACCCACAATGCCCTGCTCAGTTCGCCCAGCCACCTGTTCAGCCCTCGCGTAGGCCTGGCGTGGGATCCGACAGGACACGGCGATTGGGTGGTGCGCGGCGGGTTCGGCATGTATAACAACTGGCTCACTTCGGCGAATGTTCAGGAAGAATTCCGCGGCAATCCTCCCGGACTGGTTACACCGAACTTTGTCCGGGGCGGGACGCCGCCCGACGCTCCCATTTTCGCCCTCGGAAGTGGCAGCAAGCCCCCGTTTGGTTTTACCTTCCCGACTTTCGCGGGCGGACTCAATGCGCAAGGCGGACAGGTCGGCCTGAGCGACAATATTGGCGGCATCAACCCACACCTAAAATCCCCGGAGTCAGATGTGTGGTCTCTGTCGGTCGAGCGGAAGCTCGGAGAGCATTTGGCGGCCAGTGTCGGATATAGCGGCTCCCACTCCTACAACATCGTCGCCAATGGCAACTCGATCGGAAACGTCTCCTACGGCGTGGACATCAATGCCTTTCCTGGCGACTTGATCAATCAAGAGAACAACAGCCCAACCGCGCTCCCTAATCCGAACCCGATTCGACTGAATCCGAGCTTCGGACAAATCAACTACGCCGACAATGACCGGTACGGAAATTACGAAAGCATCTACTTCGACGTCAAGGGACGCTTCGGACGCGGGTTCGTGGATGCCTCGTATACGCGCTCCAGTTCGAAGGATGACGGATTGCAGTATCCCAATTCCGAGTTGTTGAACCCTTCGCAGTACTACGGTCCCTCAATAACGGATGCCCCCAACCGCTTCTCGCTCAGCTTGAACTATTCGCTGAAAGGGCTGAACAACGGCGTGGGAGCTATTGGACTCCTCACGGGCGGATGGGGAGTCTCGGGCACTAGCATTTTCCAGTCTGGATATCCCATAACCGCCATCAACAACCATGGATTTGTGGGGGTGTGTCAAAATGGAGCGCTCACGACCGGCGGTCAGAACCCCGGCTGCTCGGCGTCTAATCCGGTGGTCGCCTATTTTCCCGGAAGCGGTGACTACAACGGAGACGGCGACAACTACGATTACCCCAGTGCCGTAAGTTACAGCCAGTCCACCGGTAACAAGTCGTGGCTCACCGGAGCCATTCCCAAGAGCGACTTCGCGGTTCCCACCTTTGGGCAAGAAGGCAATGAGAAGGCGCAACAGTTCCGCGGACCCAACTTTATCGAGACCGACGCCAACTTCTACAAGGACACAAAGATTACAGAACGAGTTGTTTTCCAGCTCCGGTTTGAATTTTTCAATATTTTCAACCGGGCGAACTACACCAATGTCAATAACAACTTCCCGGATTCCAATTTCGGCTTCGCTACGTTATCCCATCAGCCGAGATTCTGGCAGATAGGAGGCCGAATCTCCTTCTGAGTTCCGGTTCTCCGTGGGACCAGCCTGCTTGATCGTCAAGCAGGCTTTTTTTTTGCGCAGCATGTCGACCATGGATGTGACACACTGGCAAGGACCCGGTAGCCGCATGCCAAACCAATGAAGCTCAGCCACCCGAGATGTTTTGTCTTCGTACTAGCATTGCTTCCCCGGCTAGCATGCCCGCAAACTACCCACGGCGCGGTGGACCGGGTTCGGTCGGCACTCCAGAATAATGATTATGAGTCGGCGCTCGAATTGCTTCGCCCGGCACTCAAAGAGTCATCGCGAGATCCGCAGTTGTGGACCATGCAGGGGGTGGCGTATTTAGGAGAGCGCCGCCGGGATGAAGCTCTCGCATCTTTCCGCCAGGCGCTGGCCATTGCTCCCGACTATCTTCCCGCGTTACATCAGGAAGCGCAGTTGCAATATGAAGCGGGCAGCATGGCCGCGGTGCCCGTTCTCGAGCACATCCTAGAGCTGCAGCCCGGGGATCCGACCTCGCACGCCATGATCGCCGTCGTCGAATATAAGAACGGCCATTGCGCGGCCGCGATTCCGCACTTCGCGAAATCCGGAACCCTGATCGATTCCGAAATCGACGGCCTGCACGCTTACGCTACCTGCCTGGTCCGCGAAAAACAGTTTGACAGCGCTCGGAACGTCCTCGAGCGCGCGCTCGCGCTACGGCCCGATGATCCCAAGGAGCGGCGCGTGCTGGCATCGGTCGAGCTCATGGGGCGTGACCCTCAGGCAGCACTTACGACGCTTGCTCCCTTACTCGAGCCCGGCGGCACCGATGCGCCCACGCTTGCCCTGGCCGCGAGCGCCTACGAAGATGCGCACGATACCGATCACGCCGTGAGCGCGCTGCGCCAGGCAATCCTCGTCGCGCCCAAAGACATCAGCTTGTATCTGGAGTTCGCGCAGATTTCGTTACTGCACTCGTCGTATCAGGTCGGAGTCGATGTTTTGAATGACGGCATTGCCGAGCAGACGGATGCGTCGCAGCTGTACTTTGCGCGCGGCGTGCTCTACGTCAACCTCGCGCATTTCGACAAAGCGGAAGCGGATTTTCAAAAGGCCTACGAACTCGATCCCCATCAGTCCCTGACTGCCGCCGCTCAGGGATTGCTGGCGGTGCAGCAGAACGATCTCGATCGCGCGCTTTCGGACACTCGCGCCAAGCTCACGGCCAAGCCGAATGACCCGGTTCTGCTGTATCTCCAGGCCGACATTCTCACGCAAAGAGGCGTGGAACCAGGCAACGCGGATTTCGGCAGGGCGTTGCACTCCGCCCAGCGGGCGGTTGCCTTGCGGCCCAACCTGGCTCCCGCACATGCCGTGCTCGCGAAACTCTACCTCGACGCTGGCCGGGACGGGCAAGCTGCCCAGGAATGCCGGAAAGCTCTCGCCATCGATCCCAAGGATCAGACGTCGCTTTATCGTTTGATCCAAGCGCTCAGAAAGACCGGCGACACCAAGGAATTACCCAAGTTGCTCGAGCGCCTCGCCGAATTGCGCAAACAGGCTACCCAGGAAGAACGCCAGCGCAACCGCTACAAACTGGTGGAAGGGGAAGATCCCTAGGCAAGGCGTTCGCGGGCCATGCCGAGGACGAGGACTTCAGACCATCCGAGAACCTGGTCTCTATCGCGCGCTCGGCTCGTAAAGCTTGTATCGGTTGCTGGATGCTTCCGTATTGCGCGCTTCTGCGCGAAGCTCCGCCAGCCGCTTGACCAGGGCGGGCAATTCTCCTTTCCTGTCCTGGTGACTCTCCCGCAGCGCCTGAATCAGATGATAGAGCGCCTCCTGGTCGGAAGGATTCTGCTTTAACGCCAGCCGCGATTGCTCCGTCGAGCGCTCCATCTGCCCCGATTTCAGATAAAGGTTACCCAAGAGGTCGTGCACCAGCCCGAAATCGGGTCGCAGTTTCGCGGAGAGTTCCGCCGCAGCGATCGCCTGCTTGAACTCCGGCGTGCCAGGATCCCCCGCGCGCTGAAACAGAATCTGCCCTTCCATATAGTGGAGAAATGCATCTTGCGGATGGCTCTTGAGCTGGGAGCGCACGGTCTCGAGGGCCTGATCGAGATTGCTCTGCTGCATCTCGGCCAAACCCTCGGCAATGGCTCCCGAACTTTCGCGCGGATCGAGCCGGTCAGCGGTTTCAAAATCGGCTTCTCCCCTGTCGTACTGCCCGAGCTGAATATAGAGAACGCCCCGAGCCACGTAGAGCTGCGCCGCCTTCGGATTCGCCTCGAGGCCTACATTGATCATGTCCACGCCCACTTGAAACGACTGGTGAGTAAAAGAAATGGTGGCGAAGTCGACGTAATATTTCAGTTTCTTCGGGTCGAGAACGATCGCCTGGCGCAGCAGCTTCACGGCATTCGGGGTATCGCCCATTTGCTCATACGCCGAGGAAGCCAAGTCGAGCACGTCGGGATCGGGCGGCGCAGCTTTGACGAGCGGTTGGAGGATCGCCACGGCATCTTTCCCCTGATTCGCCGCCAGCTCGACGACCGCAAGATTGTAGCGAGCGCGGGAATCTTCCGGGTTTCCGGCAAGAATCTGCTGAAATATGGGGATGGCCGCTTGCGGCTGGTTCTGATCCATCAAGCATGAGCCGTACTCGACGAGCGCGACCGGCTCGGACGAAATCACCTGCCGGGCGGCGGCAAAGTGCTTGAGGGCCGAAGCGCAATCGTGCCGGCGATAATCGATCACCGCCAGCATGGCGTGCGCCGTGGGCTCCCCGGGACGAAGCTCGAGAATTTTCGACAACAAAACCTCGGCACGCTTGGTTCCGGCATCGTATTCAAGCTGGGCCGCGCCCTCTAACGCAGGCAGGTATTCCGGCGAAACGCCGAGCGCCCGGTTGTAAGCGTTCAAGGCCTCCGTGCGGCGCCCCAGCCCCATCAGGGCATACGCTTCGAGGGCCAGCAGCTTGGGATTCCTGGGGGACTCGGCGACGGCGGAACGGCTCAGCTCATAAGCCTGGGAAAAATTGTGCGCGCGCAGCGCGGCTTCGATGGATTGCTCGGCCACACCCGACGCGCCCGTCTGAGCCCACGCCGCAAGGCTCAGTCCAAGGAAAGAGAGGAGGAGTTTTCCGAAATGCGACATGAACGCCCGTTTCATCGGCATGGAATCAAAGTCAATCCACTCTCAATTTTCGTTCGATCGAAGATGGGAAGCAACCGGCACTCGACCCTGGCCACAGAAAAACCGTCATCCGAAATCGACCACCACGTCGAAGTTCTTCTGATTATGGGTAGTGAAGATGACGGCATCTCCGTGCCGCCCGCCGAACTTCGCCTCCTCTCCGTTCACCCTGACAGCCTTCAAGGCATACTTTTTCGGCAACCGAACCGTCACCTGAACTTCTTTGGGCGAACCAGCACGCGCCAGTTGGACGTTGGCATGTACGAGCGGTTTCGCCGGATCTCGTTTCATGGTGAAGCTCGCTCGTCCCCATCGCGTGGGTGCCCCCTCGATTTTGATTTCCTCACCCGAGGCCACCCACTCCCGCGGGAGTCCTTTTCCGAAGTACACGCGGTCCTCATCGGAGTCTTCGACGACCAGCATCCAGCGCACCAGAAGCGGAATGGTCAGCTGCGCTGGAATGCAGAATAACGCGTTATCGCCATCGATGCCCGCAACTTCTGCGGCAATCCAGCTGCCCCGGGTATGGTCGTGGTAGCGATGCGAATAGAGGAACAACAGGAATTCTTCGATGCGATCGAGACGCAAGAGCATCTGCGCATATCCATAGGAAATGAATCCCAAAATGTCGCGCCCCTCGGGATGCGGCCGCTCGACATTGGCAACCACACCCAAGGTGGTGCTGCCGTAGGCGCGCATGCAGTCGATGACGAGATTAGCCAGGTTGGCGGGCAGCACATCCGCCTGCAACAGCTCTGAATAGGCGCGATGCGGCCACTGCTGCGGACTGGGTCGTTCTTTCTCCATCGACTCCCAGAACGTGAGCTCCGTCCCCGGATAGGTGCCGACGTAAGGTGGAGTCTTGTCGTGGCGGACATTTTTCTCAAGGCTTCGAACCATCGTCTCCTGCAGCTGGACACTGCGTTTCCTCCAGCTTGCGGCCAGCCCCACCGCGCCGGCCTCGGTTCGAATTTCCCCCCAGCATCGGCCGAGATCTCTCAGACCGCGCGCGGTGAACGCGTTGTGCGAAAAATACGGCAACCACCAGATTTTCGGATCC
>Ga0126373_10003332_pt1 | contig 12003 bp, 16 predicted proteins | sample PanSoiMetPlot_11_FD_92545 | JGI IMG/M metagenome (GOLD analysis project Ga0126373, IMG submission 92545) | Tropical forest soil microbial communities from Panama - MetaG Plot_11 | ecosystem: Environmental > Terrestrial > Soil > Tropical forest > Bulk soil | place: Panama | collected 2016-02-17
ATTTCGGCCCTCGGAGCATTGTCGAGGACGCCCAGTTCGCGCTGATCTTCAGCGCTCGCTACGCGGGCCGCAGTGCCTGGTTCGGCGGCCGGTCCTATGGCGCTTCGCCTGCTACTTTTCGCGATTTCGTCCGCCAGCGTGAGCGCTGGGCCTGGGGCATGGCGGCGCTGGTGTTCAACCGGTCGCTGCAACTGCGGAACCGGCTGCTACTCGGATATTCGGTGATGTCGTGGGTTGTCGGGCCCATTCAGAATGTCGGAATAGTCATGCTTGTTGCCATCTTTGTCGGAGATGCGAGTACTTCCCCGGTGACGCTGTTCGTGGTTCCGTTGTGGGCGCTCAACATGGCCTACGTGATCTGGATGTACTGGGAGGGCTTGCGGCTTAATGCCGGGGTGTCCAAAGGCGGTCGGCGCAAATGGTGGGAGCCTTGGGCCGTTGTCCTGCTGATCCCGGTCTTCGGGCTGATGGAGGGAATCGGCGGGCTGCGCGGATTCATGAAATTCGTCCGGCGCGCCGAGAACAAGTTCGTCGTGATCGCGAAGCCTTCATGACCAAGCTAAGCCGCGCCCCGATCATGCTGGTGGGCCTGGCCCTCCTGCTCATGCTCGCGGCGTGCTCGATCCCCTCCAGGCCGCTGTGGTGGCCGGAGAAGCACACAGCACCTACCGTGCCCCATCCGTGGCATGGGGGCATGCGGCAGCTCGGGATCCAGGTTTACTGGACGGCCAACCGCGATGACTCATCCAATGCGGTGATCCGGGCGAAAGCTCAGCGGATCATCGACTATGCGATCGGCCTGAACGCGAACTCGGTAGCCGTCACATTCCCGTTCTTCACTTACGGGCTTACCTCAGACAAGGTGTTCGGCAGGCGGAACGTAACTCCTACTTCTAGACACATCGCGATCTTCTTGGCTGTGGCCGCAAAGGCTCACATCAGGGTCACGCTGCGGCCGGTCCTGAACGAGGATGCGCTGATCGCGCGGAACCCGCAAGCCTGGCGCGGCTCGATCGAGCCGAAGAACCGGGCGGCTTGGTTCCGCAGCTACGGCAAGTTCCTGCTGCCATACGTTGCTGCGGCGCAGTCAGGCCGGGCCGCGACCTTCGTGCTCGGCACAGAGCTGACGTCGCTGGAAGGTGCCAGGCAGTGGCCCGGTCTCGTCCACTCGCTCAGGTCCGTCTACAGCGGCCAGCTGACTTATGACCTGAACCACGACGAGTTCTCCGCTGGTACCGCAAATCCGCCGATACCGAGCCGCAACGTCGATGCCTATCCACAGTTCGGTCTGCCGGCTAATGCGTCCATTGCGCGCTTGACCGGGTCGTGGGATGCGTGGCTGGGAGCCCATCCGTTGTCGGTGCGCCGGGCACTGACTCTGAGCGAGATCGGAATTGACGCTGTGGCCGGCTCATATCAGGACCCGTGGGAGTGGCGCAAAGCAAGAACCGCACCCATTGACACGCACGTTCAGGCGGCTTGGTACCAAGCGGCGTGCAATGCGGTCTCCGCCGAGCACGTCGGCGGCGGAATCTACTGGTGGGAGGTCGACTTCGACGCCAATCCCGCTGGCCCGCGCGCGTTCGAATCCGACCGGCTGACGTTCCTGGATCGGCCGGCCCAGCGGGTGATCCGGAACTGCTTCGCCAAGCTCCTGAAAGGCAACCCCGAAAGGCAATCCGTCTCGCTCCACGGGCCTAATGCGACACGCGATCCTCGGCACGGGCCAGGAGATATCCGACAGCCGGCCGACTCGACCAGACGCTCCCCCCGGACAGGTTCATCGCTATCCCGGCGGCTCGCGGTACCGTCCCGAGCTCATCCTCAGCCTCTGCCCCCGGCACGGCCTCCGCGATGAAGAAGGGCGCACAGTAGCTGAGAACTTTCAGACGTTCGCATCGCTAGCGGCAGCAGCCTGGCTGAACAGCTCGGCGTAGTCGTACGCCGCCTCGGGCTTGGCGCGCAGCGCAGCGTCCAGCACCTTGGCGTCGTCGCCGACGAGGATTCGCCAGGCTCCCGCTCGCACCTCGTCGAGGATGATCGTCGCTGCCCGCACCGCGCTGAGCGGTGCGTTGTCTCGAAAGTCCTTCTCCAGGTTCGTCATGAGGCGGCGCAGATCCTCGGGTGATGCGTCCTGCGCCAGCAAACCGGCACTAGCGAGTGCGGCCCGAGCGCTGGCGGGGAACAACTCCTCTACCTGGCTGTCGGTCATTTCCTCCGGCGCGGGCAGCCCCTGGGCACGGCGGCTGTTCTCGACGATGTTGGTGCCCACGTGCCCTGGCATGACGACGGCCACGCGCACGCCGGGAGCGTTGCTGCGCAGGTCCTCGATGAGAGACTCGGTAAACCCCCGGACAGCGAACTTGGCCGCGCAGTAGGCGCTATTCGGTCGGCCTGGCCCGAGCGACGCCCACAGGCCATTCACGCTGCTGGTGTTGACGAGGACGCCGTCGCCGCTCGCGATCAGCAAGGGCAGGAACGCGCGGGCGCAGTAATACACGCCCCACCAGTCGACGGCGAATGTGCGTTCCCACTCCTCCCGGCTGTCATGGACGAAGCTGCCACCACCGGCGACTCCGGCGTTGCTGAAGACGACGTCGACGTGATCGCGGGCATGTTCCTTCAGCAGGTCATCGCGGAACCGCAGCACCTGTGCCTCGTCGGAAACATCGCAGGCATGAGCGGTGACGCGGACATTCGGCAGTGCATCCGCCTGCGCCAATGCCGCTGTCTCCTCGACGGCGGCCGGGTGCCAGTCGCACGTCGCGACTGAGCAGCCCTGCGCTGCCAGTTGACGCACGAGCTCGCGGCCCATGCCAGAACCACCGCCGGTGACCACCGCGAGCTTTCCTGTGTACGAATCCACAGCCAGCACCTCCCGTCACGATGGTTTCCTGCGGTCCTGCGGCGCGTCAATGCGGTGCTGCGACTCAACTACGGACAGACCCTGCCGTTTCTCTCGAAGGCCGCGTGCGTCAGCGGCATCAGGTCGGCCCAGATCGCTTCCATCCGCTCGGCGACCATCTCGATCTCACGCTGCGGAAAGGACGGGAAAGTGGCATCCGGATGCTTCACGCGCAGTGACAGGAAGTTCATGAGGGCGCGCGCATTGCATGTCGCGTACATCGACGAGTAGAGGCCTACCGGCAGGACCGTCCGGGCTATCTCGCGAGCTACGCCCGCGTCGAGCATCTTCAGGTACGCCGCGTACGACTGGCGGCACGACGCCTCAACCGTATCGGTGACGAGCTCGTGCTGAGCTGGCGTCCCGTCGGTGAAGACGTAAGAGCCCGGCTTGCCGCTCTGGACCAGCTTCCGCTCCGGGCCAGGCACGTAGAAGACAGGCTCGAGCTTGCGGTAGCGGCCGCTCTCCTCGTTGTAGCTGAACGTGCGATGGCGCATGAACTCGCGGAAGACGAATATCGGCGCGCTGACGTAGAACGTCATGGTCGAGTGCTCGAACGGCGTCCCGTGTCTGTCTCGCATGAGAAAGTTGATCAGCCCTGCGGACCGTTCGGCGTCCCCGTTCACGTCGGCCAGCGACTGCTCGCCTTTGGTCGACACGCGAGCGGCCCAGATGACGTCGGCGTCGGCGGCCGAGTGCTTGACAAGCTCGACAGTCATGTCGCTGCGGAAGGTTATGTCCGGCACGGTCGTCATTGTGCTCGCTGTCATCGCCAGTTCCATCGGCGCACCCTCTCCTCGCGATAGCCCAGGACCAATCATGCCGGCCGGCGCCGACAATATCGGTCAGGACGCACCGACGCCGGGCTGCCACCGGGCAAGCGGTCGCAGCCGGCTCGCCGGTGCCGATTAAGAGATCACTTAATCGCACGTCGCAGCCTGTCGCGAGCCCGGGTTAGAGTCGGATAACGCCGTACCGCCTGGAGGGATTGTCTGATATGAGCGCAGAGCCTGGTGAGGCGCTTGACGTCCTGCGCAACGTCTGGCGCGGCAACGGCCAGAGCGCCGCGGACCTCGACGATTCGAGCGGCGAGCAGAAGTCCTGCAAGCGGATGGCCGAGGCCGGCGTCGGGTACGAGGATTTCGGCGACGGTGACCAGGACCGCAGAGCAGCTTGGCGAACCAGGCTGCAGCGCGAAGGCAAGTTCGACCGATCGGGCGGCACCATCCGTGATCTTGTCCTGGGGTCGGCCGAGACGCGCTGATCCGAGCACCTGACGGCGAGGAGATTCGCTCGGTGGAGTATCCCGGAACCGTCGGTGAGCTGACCGATGGCCTGCAGCGAGGCGGCTACCTGGCCGACCGCGGCCTCGCAACGTCGTTGCTGGTGTCACTGTCGCTGCGTCGGCCCGTGCTGCTCGAGGGCGAGGTAGGGGTCGGCAAGACCGAGGTCGCCAAGGTGCTTGCTGCCGTCTACGGACGGACGCTGATCCGCCTTCAGTGCTACGAAGGCATTGACACCAATCAGGCGCTGTACGAGTGGGACTACGCCCGGCAGATGCTGCAGATCAGGGCGTTGTCGGAGCGCCAGGCGGCCGACGAGCAGTCGGTCGACAAGCTTTTTGGTCCTAAGTTCTTGCTGGAACGGCCGCTGCTCGCGGCGGTCCGGGCGGGCGATCAGGCTGTCTTGCTCATCGACGAGGTAGACCGAGCGGACGACGAGTTCGAGGCGTTCTTGCTGGAAGTCCTGTCGGACTTCCAGATCAGCATCCCGGAGATTGGCACCATCAGTGCGCAGACCCCGCCCGCGGTGATCCTCACCTCCAACCGGACCAGGGAACTCCACGACGCGCTGCGGCGTCGCTGCCTGTATCACTGGATCGGCTACCCCACGGCCGACCGCGAGGTGCAGATTGTCCTTGTCCGCGAGCCTGCCGCGGCCGAGCAGCTCACCCGGAAAGTTGTGGCGGCGGTGCACCGCCTGCGGGAGCTGGAGCTGGCTAAGCCGCCGGGCGTGGCTGAGACGATCGACTGGGTGCGCACGCTCAGCTTCCTCGGCGAGACCGACCTGACGCCGCAGGCCGCGGACGACACTCTCGGCGCTGTCATCAAGGATCGGGACGACCTCGACATCGTGCGCGACAACCTCGCGGAGATCACGTCCGGTGGCTGACCAGGCGATCGCGGCCACCGAGGCACCGTTTGCGGCCATGCTCGTCGATTTCTGCCGTGAACTGCGAGGCGCTGGCCTGACCGTAGGCACGGGCGACGTCCTGACGTACTGCTCGGCGATGCTGCCGCTGGATCCCTCCGATCTGCTGGACCTGTACTGGGCTGGTAGGACGACCCTGGTGAGCCGGCGTGACGACATTCCTGCCTACGACCGCGTGTTCCGGCAGTTCTTTCTGGCCGAAGGCGACCCGGCCGCTGCCCTGTTGACACTCAAGGCGACGGCGGCCGCGGCAGCCGAAGCCGGGCTCGTCATGCCTGGTACCGAGCCAGGGCCAGAGGAGGACGAGGAGAAGCCCGTTCTCGGTTGGGTGGCTTCCGACGTCGACACCCTCAAGCACAGGTCGTTCGCTGCATGCACGCCGGCCGAGCTGGCAGCGCTGCGACGCATCATGGCCAGGATCAAGCTGACGCCGCCGCGGCGGCGCACTCGCCGGACCAGGCCTGCCGCCTCCGGCCGCTCGCCCGACCTGCGTAAGACCATCAGAGACTCGATGCGGATGCACGGTGAGCCCGCTGAGCTGTTCTTCCGCCAGCGCCGGTCCAGGCTCCGCCCGCTGATCCTGATCCTCGACGTGTCCGGCTCCATGGCCGACTACTCGCGGCACCTGCTTCAGTTCGCGCACACCGCGAGGCACGCCGCCGCCAAGGTGGAGGTGTTCTGCTTCGGCACCCGGCTAACCCGCATCACGAAGGCACTAGAGCATCGGCGGCCCGACAGCGCGCTGGAACAGGCAGCTAGAACTGTCGTCGACTGGGATGGCGGCACCCGCATCGGCCAGTCGCTAGACACTTTTGTACGCCGCTGGGGACGAGGCGGCATGTGCCGCGGCGGAGTCGTCGTGATCTGCTCAGACGGACTCGACCGGGGTGATCCGGAGCAACTGGCGGCGGCTATGGCGCGGCTGGCCCGATTGTCATACCGGATCGTCTGGCTGAATCCGCATAAGGGCAGCGACCGAGACTTCCGGCCGAGCACCCTCGGCATGATGGTGGCGGCGCCGCACATCGACTTGCTGCTATCTGGGCACGACCTGGCTAGCCTTGAACAGCTAGCCGAGATGCTGCCCGTGCTCAGCTGAGGAGCTATTCGTGAGGTGGAGTGTCGGCATCGAGGCCGAAGGGAACCGGATCCTGACGCGCGAAGAGGTCGTCGAGCTCGCTGACGCGATCGCGACGAGCCACGGCATTGCCACCGGGATTGGTTCTAGCCGATACGGTGCTCAGCTCGTCGTCGAGGCCGAGAACCGAGAGGACGCGATCGGGGTAGCTACCGAACGTTTCCTTGCCGCGGCTGCCACGGCAGGCCTGCCGCCAGCGCCCGTCGTGCGCACCGAGGCGATCAGCGAGGCCGAGGAAGAAGACGAGTTCCAGTGATCCGGCTGGGCTCTCTCGCGGGCTATCCCTTTGAAGGTCCGAGACTGCTGGCCGGGTTTACGCCTCCGGCCGAAGCGGCGGTATACGCGATCCTCTACAAGCCAGACCCCGATACGAAGCCCGAACGCTACGCCGTCAGCTATGTTGGCCACTCTGATGACCTCCGCAGCGAGCGATTCCCGTTCCAGCATCCGCGAGCTAGCTGCTGGAGTAGCCGAGCCGGCTCGAAGTGGAAGGTCTACATCGCCACCTACGTGGTGCCGGGCGGCAATCGGCCGCATCGCGAGCAGATTGCGCGTGAGCTACTGGCCACCTACCACCCGAGTTGCAACGATGAGAAGCTTGAGAACGCCTGGCAAGACCACTGGATAGGCGAATACTCCGCGCCGACCACCGGGCCAGTTGCCCGCCGCGGCCCCGACCAGTACGGCCACACCTGACGAACCGGCGGGGGGGCACGCCCGACGCCGACCGATCAGTAGCGCCGGGCCGCCTTAGCGCGGCACGTACCCGACCGCGTCATGCAGCCGCGACCGCCGCGTCCCGGATGCAGGCCGCACTGGCTCAGGTGCGACCGGCTCAGCTGGACGTGGCGTAACGTCGGCGACGATCTCCTCCGCCATTCCATACAGCAGCGGCAGCGCGCCGGCGACAACGCCGCCCGTCTGGTTGATGTGCTCGACGCCTGGACCGATCAGCTTGGCGTGGCCGACGATCTCGCGGACTAGGTCACCACTCTCTTCCAGGTTCGCAGCGATTCTGGCGAGCAGCGTGCCCACCCAGAACAGGTAGAACGCCAGCCCGGCGATCAGCAGGCCGATCTCGAGAACCGTCAGCACCACGAGGATCCTCATGACTTGACCTTTCCGAGCACTCGGCCGAGGAACAAGTGGTGTTGGAGGCCCTCGGCGAGCACGGCCTCCACGCCGTCGGCTACCTGCGGGATGAGGACCGTGTCGGCCGTGTTAGCCGCCGCGGCCTTCAGCGTGTCGCGTACCTGCACGACGCGCCGGTCGATGATCTTCACGAGATAGATAAGGAGGCTAAGCAAGGCCACTACGGCGAGGATGACGACCAAGCCGACGATGAGAGCGGCGACCCAGAGGGTGTGCTCATGTGCGGGCATGGCCGCCACGAGATGGGCGAACTTCATGTACTCAGCCTCCCAGCCTCGCGCGGCCGCGCTGCAGTCCGCCGATGATGATTGTCGCGTGCTCGATAGTGGTCCGCAGTGCGCCGAGCGGGGCCGTGTTGTGCACGGCGTCCTGCAGTGCGGTGTCGATCTTCGGCGCCTCATCCCCGATCGCGCGTGCGAGCAGCAGGATCGGGACGACGAGCGCGACCACTACCAGCACGATGACGCCACCGATCGTGAAGCCGAGTATCCAGCCGAAGTTGCTTGTAGGGCCGACGGCCGCTATAACGACGTGTGTACTCATGGATCTCTTCTCTCCCGCCCCGGCTCAGACCGTTTCGCAGAAGTCCCGCACGGGCTTCAGGCTCGCGTTTACCGAGGTAAGCCGCTCGGGCACGGTGCTGGTAAGTTGCGCGACGGCCTGTACGCCGCCGGTCGTTGCGGTGAGCGTCGCACGGACGGCCCTGAGGTGGAAGATCACCCGCAGGAGGCCGACCGCTGTGATCGCGATGATGAGGGCGGCGATGATCAGCGTCACCCACGCAGCTGCTGGCATGACCGTTCTCCCTTCTGCTTGCTAGGAACTTGTCGGGGCTGGGTTAGCCCAGCAGCTTGGCGACGGAACCCGCGTACCTGACGGCACCAACGGAGATCTCGTTGACGGTGGCGTCCGTTGTGGCCAGGGCCGCTGGCACACCGCTCAGTTCGCCGATGAGGGCTACGCCGCCGGTCAGGATGTCGTCGGTTGCGTGCCGGATCCGCTCGACGGCCGCCAGAATCCGGTTCAATAGGAAGATCACGACGGGCAGCACGACAAGCAGCAGCACTGCGTTGCCTATCCACCACAAGGTCATGGCGCTGTCTCCTAGCTTGCTGGCTGGTATGGGGCGAAGAACCGGCGGAACACGCGATTTAGCGCCATCAGGGCGGCGCGCAGGCCCAGCGTGAAGCCGCTCGCCGGGGTGGTTCCGGCCGCCGCGATCTGCTCGGCAGACTCGCCCCGGTCGAGGCGGGTGATCCTGTCCTGCATATTGGCCGCGAAGTCGTTCATAAGCACCGACGTGACGTCCGAGATCATGCCGCGGCCGTATTGAGCCGCCGCGCCCGATAGCTGCAGGTCTTGAGTCACGTCGACGCGGGTTCCACGCCCAGCGCGGGCCAGCGTCGCTGTCACGGTCATGCTTGCCTGGCCGCGGCCCTTCTCCTCGGCGCCGACGGCACGGACAACGACACGCTTGGCTGTCTCGTCACGCTCAGTGATGTCGGCGGTGCCGGCGAATTGGAGCCGGACCGGGCCCATGCGAACCGCTACGCGGCCCTTGTACTTCTCGCCGCCGAGGTCTTCTGTCAGTTCGGCGCCCGGCAGACAGCTCGCCACCTGCGGGATGTCCTCGAAGAACTGCCAGACCTTCTCTACTGGCTCGGCAACCTCGAAGTCACTCTTGATCAGCATCGTGCCTCGCTCGTGTAGTCAGGAGCTTCTTCACGTACGTGCTCGGTTCGCGCTCGAACGCCTGGCGGCAGCCAGCACCGCAGAAGTAGTAAGTCGCGCCGCGGTGTTCGAGCTGGATACTCTCCGGCCGGACCGCGACGGTCATGCCGCAGACAAGGTCGATCGCGTCGTCTATTTGCGGCGCAGGTGTCTGTCCGTGTGCCCCGTTAAAACCGGTTCCGGGTAGTGCGCCTGCGGCTCGAAGTTGCACAAGCTCAGCCAGGATCGCGACGGCGATCTCCCGATGCGTCGTGCTGCCGAGGTCAAGTCCGGCCGGCACCCGAACGCGCTCGAGCTGGTCCTGCGGCACGCCCCGGTCGGCGAGATAACCCAGCACCGCCGCACCGCGCTTGCGCGAGCCCACGAGGCCGATATAGGCGGGCCGGGCCGCGATCGCCCGCTCCAGCAGCCCTTCATCGTCCTGGCCCTGGCTCGCCACGACGATCATGGAGCGCTCGTCGGCATCGCCGCTCGTGAAATGCGGCCCGTCGACGAGCTCGGCCCGCCAACCCAGGTTTCGCGCCAGGTCGGCGAGCGTGCTGGCCATCGGCGAGCGTCCCACCACCACAAGATGAGGAACGGGGACGACTGGCTCGATGTAGACCTCAAGTGCGCCCTCGCTCGAGCAGGAGATCGGGACGAGCAGCATGCCGTCAGGCACCTCGCCGCCGATGTGACCCAAGCTGCCGAACTGTTCGGGACTGCCAAGGAGGAGCAATTTGGCCTCGCCCGTCGCGATGACGCGCTGGGCTTCGCGGATCACGCTCGGCTCGGCGCACGCTCCGCCGATCCAGCCCCGCAGCTCGCCCTCAGCCGTGATGATCGCGCGCGATCCCTGCTGACTCGACGACGGGCCCTGGCGCCACACCACCGTTGCGAGCGCGAACGGCTCACCGCGCCGGGCCAATTCGGCCGCCTCGGAGAGCACAGCCCAGCCATCCATGGGCGCTTCGTTAGTCATCGGACCGGACCGGCGGCGCGCCGGATATATCGCGGCGGTAGGTAAGGGCTTCCCAGACTCGGTCGGGCAGCAGCGGCATGTCGATATTGCGGACGCCGGTACCCGACAGCGCGTCCATGACCGCGTTGACGAACGCGGCCGGTCCGCCGACGGCTGCGCACTCGCCGATGCCCTTGGCGCCGATCGGGTGGTGAGGGCACGGGGTGACGACCTCGCTGTGCAGCTCGTACCCAGGTGTTTCCCAGGCCGTCGGCAGCAGGTAGTCCATGTAGTTCGCGCCCACGCAGTTGCCGTCGGCATCGAACGTAATGAATTGCATGTTCGACATCGCGTACGCCTCGGTCAGCCCGCCCATGATCTGTCCTTCGACGATCATGGGGTTGATCCGGACGCCGCAGTCGTCTACGGCCACCATCCGGAGCACGTCCCAGACGCCGGTCTGCGGGTCCACCTCGACGCTGACGATGTACACAGCGAATGGCCACGTGAGGTTCGGCGGGTCGTAATACGCGGTGTTTTCCAGGCCAGGCTCCATGCCGTCGGGCATGTTGCTGTACGCCGCTATCGCGCACTCCTGGATCGTGACGCCGCGATCGGGAGCACTGCGTACGTAGAACCGGCCGAGCTCCCACTCGATGTCTTCCTCCGACACCTCGAGCAGGTGCGCGGCGAGCTTTCGCGCCTTGGCCCGGATCTTGCGCGACACCATCGCGACGGCAGCTCCTGCCACTGGTGTGCTCCGAGACGCGTAAGTGCCCATGCCGAACGGCGCCGTGTCGGTGTCGCCTTCTTCCACGATGACGTCCTCGGCCGGGATGCCGAGCTCGTGCGCGACGATCTGCGCCCACGTAGTCTCGTGGCCTTGTCCCTGCGTCTTCGCCCCTGTGCGCAGGAGCGCCTTCCCGGTCATGTGGACCTTGAGGTCGGCCGAGTCGAACATCTTGATGCCGAGGATGTCGAACTCACGGCTGTTGCCGGCTCCGAGCGGCTCGGTCATAGTCGAGATTCCAAGACCTAGCAGGCGCCCGCGCTTACGCGCTTCCGCCTGCTCTTGCCGGAAGTTCTCGTAGTCGATTGCCTTGAGGCCGACCTCGAGGCACTTGCCGTACTGCCCCGAGTCGGTCAGGAAACCAAACGGGGTCCGGTGCGGGAACTGGTCATCCTTGACGAAGTTCATGGCGCGGAACTGCGCCTGGTCCATGCCGAGATCACTGGCCGCTTCCTGGACCATGCGCTCCTGGAAGAACATGGCCTCAGTGACCCGGAACGAGCACCGGTACGCAACGCCACCAGGTGCCTTGTTGCTATACGTGCCGCGAGCAGTCAGGTGGGCGACGGGTACGTCGTAAGCGGCAAAGGCCGAGTGCATCAGGCCGATCTTGAACTTGCTCGGCTGGGCGTCGGAGAAGAAGGCGCCATGGTCGGCGTCGGTGTGCATCCGGACCGCGAGGATCTTGCCGTCCTTGCGCAGGGCCATCTCGCCCTTGAGGTATACATCCCGGGCGAATCCCGTCGAGATCAGGTTCCCCGACTTGTCCTCGATCCACTTGACCGGCCGCTCGAGCAGTATCGACGCGAGGATCGAGCACACGTAGCCCGGATACACCGGAACCTTGTTGCCGAAGCCGCCGCCGATGTCTGGTGACACGATCCGGATCATGTGCTCAGGCAGTTCGGCCACCATGGCGACCGCGGCGCGGATGATGTGCGGCGCCTGCGTGGTCATGTAGACGGTGAGCTTAGACGTGGCCCGGTTGAAGTCGGCTATCGAGCCGCAGCACTCGATCGGCGAAGGGTGCGAGCGCGGGTAGTGCAGCTCGAGCTTGGAAATCACGTCGGCCGTCGCGAACGCCCGGTCGGTGCCTTCGCGGTCACCGACTTCCCAGTCGTAGATGACGTTGTCGG
>Ga0126373_10003333_pt1 | contig 11999 bp, 11 predicted proteins | sample PanSoiMetPlot_11_FD_92545 | JGI IMG/M metagenome (GOLD analysis project Ga0126373, IMG submission 92545) | Tropical forest soil microbial communities from Panama - MetaG Plot_11 | ecosystem: Environmental > Terrestrial > Soil > Tropical forest > Bulk soil | place: Panama | collected 2016-02-17
CTCGATACCGTCAGGTCCCTCCTCGATGAACTGCCCAGCGTGATGACGCTCGCCGTACCAGAGCCGGCGAACCTGAGCCGCGGCGGTAGCGCAGCCAGTGAGGTTTTGGCGAGCTAACTCGGGCGACCACCGGAGTTCGGGTCGTGCGTTGTGATCGCCCGCCGGAAACCGCGGGCCCGAGCCAACGCAACGTTTACGGGGGCCGTCCGCGCGGGCCGAAGGACTGCTGGAAGCCGCCACAGGGGCGGGTCTCCGGCAATCAAGATCAGTAAGCGCGTAGCTCGCGGTATGAGCGAGCACATCCCGACGGGATTTCGCCCATCACGTGACGGAGTTCATCGCCACTTGAACAGCTTGACGGCCAGCGGCGTGAGCGCGACCGTCCACGCGATCATGGTGACGATCTGGATCCACGGAAAGCTGTCGCCGCCGAACCAGCCGTAGCTCATCACCTGCGAGGCCGCCCCCATCGGGGTGACGCGCGCGATCTGGTAGAGCACGCTGCCTGACTCCGGGATCGTGAAAACGCCGGCAGCGCACACCACGCCGCATGACCCGTACGAACGCCAACCGAGTCCAACACTGGCGCTTGGCGTGTGGACGGTTGGCGCGTCGCGTGGCTATCGTCGCCGTGTGCTGATCGCCGAGGACGTCCTGCTACTCCTCGTCGACGACACAACGGGCAGGTTCCTCGTCGACTCGACCAGGCTGGACAACGTGCTCGCGGGTGCCGTGCTGGTGGAGCTGGCCACGATCGAACACGTGGGCTTCGCGTCGGAGGGCGGTCGCCTCAAGCGCGGCCGGATCGTCGTCCTGAACCCAACGCCGCCAGGCGATCCTGTGCTGGACCGGGCGCTGGCGACGGTCGCGGCGAGCCGACCGGCCAAGCCCGAGCAGCTGATCGCCAAACTGCGCAAGCGGCTGCGGTCGACGCTGCTCGAACGGCTGACCGCGGCCGGTGCGCTGCGTCGCTCCACCCGCAAAGTAATGGGCATCTTGCCTCGCACCACGTGGCCGGCGGTCGACGCTGGCCACAGGCGAGAACTACGCGCTCGACTGCAGGACGTGCTGGTGGCCGGCGCCACTCCGGACGGCCGTACCGCTGCGCTCGTCAGCCTGCTGGCAGCTGTCAAAGCTGTACACAAGGTCGTTGACGGTGACAAGAAGGCCGTCCAGGCCAGGGCGAAGGACATCGCCGCCGGAGACTGGGCCGGCGCGGCGGTAAAGAAGGCCATCGACGCGGTCAACGCCAGCATCGCCATCATCATTGCCGTCGGCGCGGCCGGTGCGGCCGGCGCAGGCCGCTAACAGCGGGCCGAGCCCGTGGACGCCAATCGGCAGATCGATTAGCTCTGTCCGCGGCATGAGCGTCGGTGACCACGGTCGGTCTCGTCTGCCGACTAGGCCCCTTGCGTGACCATCAGCCGGAGGCCCAGTTCCCTGTTCCTCGTGTGGCTGCCCGCATTCGACGTGGTCCGCACGGGCGGGCAGCCGCCGGTGCTGCGCGGTCGGTGGCGCCGGCCTGAAGGTGGGCAGGCTGCCTGGCGAGGGGCTGCATCGGCGACGCCTGCTCAAGTACGCCGCGCCGGTCGCGTTGATCCAGGTGCTGCCCGACCCGTGGTCTGACGGCCCCGCGGACGCCCAGCCGCTGGGCACTGCTCCCGACGGTGTTGCCGAGGCCGTTGGGGACAGCGGCAACGTCCGGCTCGCGTTCGACCCAGCCCTGCCGGACCTGACCGCACTGCCCGATGGCGCGCGCCGGGACGGCTCCTGGTCAGTGTCGGCCGACGCAGTGCGCCTGACGGGCGGGCGGTGGTTCGTCGAACGCGACGGTGACCAGGTGCAGGCCGGGCTCGACGTCACGGAACACTGGCGGCCGCGGCGACTTCCGCTCGTCATGCGGGTGGTCACCACCGTCGTCCCCGTGTTCCGGCGGTGGCCGACGACGTACCGGTGGAGGGCAGTCCTCGGTCCCGGCGGCCAGACCACGGGTGGCTGGACGAGGGTCGGCTCCGCACATGGTGACGACTATCGTCGGGCCACCGGCACCTGGCCAGAGGCGTTACCTGCGCTGTCGCTAGCTGCTGGATTGACGCTGGGTCAGCCGGAACGGCCCGGGACTGTCGGCTCCGGCAGAAACTGCGGTTATCGCTGGCAGGCCGATGGTCATGAGCGGCCTGGAGTGGCGGTGTCCGGCCCTGGGTAATGGCCCGTCAATGGCCAGAATCGGCTGTGCTCGGTCGGCGAGCGACGAGCCAGAGGAATGCGACGAGGTGGCCGTCTCCTTCGTCCTCCTCGACGACTTCGAACGCGTCGAGCGTCAAGCCGGCGGCTCGGACGGCGTGCCGTGTGGCGTCAGCGCCGATGCCGCCGAAGAACATGGGCACGCCGAGCCAGTCGGCCCTGATCTCGTCGCCGGGCGTCGTAGGTGCGCTCGTAACCAGTAGCCCGCCAGGTCGTAGCCAGGAGGCGATGGCGGCGAAGAGTTGTGCGTGCTGTCGGGATGGGATGTGCCCGAGTGCGTAGAAGGAGGCGACAGCATCGAGGCTGGCAGGACGCACCGCGAAGCGGGTCATGTCCGCGTGGACCAACAGCGCGGCTCGAACGGCCTGCTGAGCGAGGCGCAGTTGAGTGAACGAGCCGTCCACGCCAATCACGCGGTGATGCTCAGCCAGGATGGGTATCGCTGGCTCGCCTGTGCCGCAACCCAAGTCGAGCACGACACCGCCCGGCCGTAGCTCGGTGAGGAGTCGCTCCACCCAACGCAGACGAACGCTGTTGTCTCGCGACCAATCCCGATAGCCGCCGCCGATGCGGTCGTATCCGTCGCGGACCACCTCGAACTCGTCGGACACGGACGCAGCGTAGTCAGTGACTGCAACGAACCCTCAGCCGAGATTGACAGAGTCGTTCGGCTCCGTGCACGCGACCATCGGCAGATCAGTGCTAGCGGTCGGCGAGACTCCATTCACCGTTCCTCGAGACCGCCATCGCGCATCAGTACCTGTCGGTCGCACTCCTGGCTTACGTGCGGTCTTCTGAGGACGGCATCAGTTGGACGGGACGATGATCAGGCGCACGATGAATTCCTGGGAGGCGTTCGCGGAGACCGTCAGCACGACCCACCCGCCCTTCGGGTGGTAGTTGTCGGTGCCGGGCGCAACCGGGGCATAGATCCTCCGCACCCCGTCTTCGAGCGTGCCGTAGAGGCCGGGATAGCCCTTGATCCGGACAGGAGCGGCGTTCGCGGGCTTGGTATCCGACCAACCGACACCGACGAAGACACACGTTCCCTTATCCGTGAAGTACCAGAGGCCTGCCGGATTCTCCGACTTGCCGATGGGTGACGTCGCGTTCGCCGGGCACTGCGGTGGGGCGCTGTGGCGGCCACTACGCACCACCTTGTAGCTGACGGGCTTCATCGGTGCCGCGACACTCGTCGTGGGCGCAGAGGGCCGTGGTACAGCCACGGCAGTGTGGCCCGGGTGGTGATTCGAGTTGCTCTGTCCAGTCATGGCGACGCCGGTGCCTGCCGCGAGTGCGGCAGCAGGGACAGCTACTCCAATGGCAAGACGGCGCCGGCGCGTGCTGACATAACGGCGACGGACGGCGTGGACGAGGTCCCGCTTGGGCTCGAGATCTGCTGTGGCGCGGTCGAAACCGCGGCGCAGCAACTTGGCGAGCTCGTCGTCAGTTGGCATGATCGTTCTCCTTCAGATCGGCGGGGTCGCCGAGCGCCTTGCGCAGCTTGTTCAGCCCGTGGTGGGTCTGACTCTTGACGGTTCCGGTGCTGCAGCCGAGAGCGGCTGCGGTCTGCTCTACGGAGAGGTCCTGGAAATAGCGCAGCACGAGGACGGCGCGCTGGCGCGTCGGCAACTCCATCACCGCGGGCAGCAGCACCTGCTGCAGCAGCACGTCCCCGTCGGGTGGGGCAGGTCCGGGTTCGACCGTTGCGGTGCTCTCCTGCGGCCGCCGTGAGCGCTCGCGCCAGCGGTTCTTGGCGAGGTTGACAACTACGCGACGGGCATAAGGTGTCGGCTCGCCGCGGATCCGTCGCCACCTCCGAGCTACTTGCAGGAGCGCCGTCTGCACGAGATCTTCGGCGTGGCCGCGATCGCCGGTGAGGAGGTAGGCGGTGCGCAGTAGCCCGGGCGACGACGCGCGCACGAACTCGTCGAAGTCGCCGCCCAACACGTCCATTCGCACGCCCGTTACGACACCGCCTCGAACGGAGAGGTTGCACGGGCGTCGTAGACCGCCCAGTCCCGGATGAACCGAGCAAACGTGCACGCGCGCACCGTCGCCGCAGTGTCCTACAGTGTCCGCGATGCCAGTGGCCACCGGCGGCACCCTCGACGACTGGAACTTCGCCATCGACATCCTCGTCGCGGCGGGGACCGTTGGCGCTGTCATCGTCGCCTTATGGCTCGGCGTGCACGCCGAAGGCGATAAGAAGCGGGAACGCCGCGAAGCAGCCCGGTGGAATGCCCGCCAGGTCATCAGCGTCATGCGAGCGTGGCTCGACTGGGAACCGCGCGCGGGGCTACCTCAGTACGGCCCCGGACTGGAGATCGTCAACGGCAGCAACGAGGTGATCACCGAAGTCCGTGCCCAGGTACAGATCCGGCCGCTGCCGAACGGGCGCACGGGCTTGACCTGGGAGTGGACCGGCAGCGCAGGTGACCGCCTGGCCTATCTAATGCCAGGTGAGCATGACGATCTGCAGGGCGAACCTCACGACGAGCACGGACGGCGCGTCGAAAGACTGGAAAGCGTTCGATCCGCGATGGTTGTGATGATCAGCTGGCAGGACGGCCACGGCACCCATTGGACCCGACAGGACAACGGCGAGCCGTCCGTCGGCACCCCCACCTACCCGCCCGTACCCCTAGAACCATTCGTCGATCATCCGAGCCGGTTGCTGCGGGCGTTCCGCGCGGCGCGCGGGCGAGCGAAGCCGAAGTCCCGCCGCGACGAGTAGCGACGGCGGCTTCATCAAATCCGGTGAAGTCGGTCACCCGTTCGACTGCCGCGACTCGTCGGGCCTTCCGTTCGACGACGCGCTCACGCTCGAGCGGCAGTGCTTCTACGAACTCGCCCCAACACCAGAGGGCGCCGTTCCCACGACGGCGTGAGCGACTGACAGCACCTGCCCGTTGGCGCTGCTCGGTCAGGTGTCCAGCCACAGGCCGTGGACGAAGACGATGGGTCTGCCCATGATCACTCCTGGGTTGAGCTGGCTGGTAGTGGGTGATATCAGAGGGTGGTGGTGAGTCCGCCGTCGATGACGAAGTCGGCGCCGGTCACATTGGCAGTGCGGTCGCTGGCGAGCAGCAAGGCGAGGTCGGCCACCTCGTGCGGTCGGGTGAACCTTCCGGTGACGGTTTGCGCGGCGGCGCCGGCGCGAACATCGGCCGCTCGCGCACCTTGGGCCTGGGCGACGGTGGCGGCCATGCCGTCGCTACCAAGCCACAGGTCGGTCTCGACCGGGCCCGGGCTGATCGTGTTGACCCGTACGCCGTGCGCGCCGAACTCCTTCGACAGCGACTTGCAGAGGTTGCTGAGCGCGGCCTTGGCCGCGCTGTAGTCGATGACCAGTGGATCGGGCAAGAACGCGTTGACCGAGCTGATCGTGACGATGGAGGACTTGGGACGCCGGATCAGGTGCGGCAGCGCGGCGCGCATGGTCCGCGCCGCGGCGAGGAAGTTGATCGTGAGCGTCCGTGTCCAGTCTTCGTCGGACACGCTGAGGTAGCCGTCCGGTCGTGCGTGCGTTGCGCCGACATTGTTGACGACGATGTCGATGTGCTCATGCGCGTTGATTGCGGCGTCGATGAGTGCGGCGGGTCCGGTGCTTTCGGTCAGGTCGACGCGCACCGGCGCGACGTGCAGCCGGTCGGCCAGCAGGTCAAGTTCGGCGCTTCCGTGCAGGGCGCCGGCGACGACCAACGCCCCCTCCTCGGCCAGCGCGCGAGTGATCGCCAATCCGATGCCTTTGCTGGCGCCGGTGACCACCGCCACCTTTCCGGTCATGTGCAGGTCCACGATGGCACGGTAGGTGACCGCGCGCCCGAACGTCGACCAGGACGGCCGACTGCACTGGGCCGCAGCCGCGGCGATGACCGCCGTGAGCGCCGACCTGCCTGACATGCCCGCAGCGCTGCTGCTCAGCTATCGCCGCGTCCACGTCGACAACTGGATCTCGACTGGCGCGTGGACCTGGCGCGTCTGGTTGAGCACGACGCGCACCGGTGGGCCGGAGCCGTGATCATGATGGGTCCGGCGTGTGTGTGCCTGACGCAGCTGGTCTCGGGCCAGTTGTTCCACCTGGCCGGGATCCGGGACCGGTGAATTGTGTCACGACGTTTCCATTCGCATATCGGAGATCGCCATCGCGATTCACTCCTTCCTCGGTCGTAGTCGCAGGCCGGGTCGTCGAACGTGAGTTAGGAGACGGTGCCCGGCGGCCGCGGGTGGGCCGGTACGGCCATCAGCGCGGAGGCTCCAGACGGCCACCGAGACCGGTGGAGTGATCGGCGCGGGGCAGCGTGTTGGCCTTCGATGTCGAGGTTGGGTAGCAGGCGGCTCAGCTTGCCCGGCAGCGCCCAGGACTTGTGTCCGAGCAGGGCGAGAACGGCTGGGACGAGAGTCATGCGGATGACGAACGCGTCGATGAGTACGCCGACGCCGAGGCCGAACGCGATGGTTCTAAGGGTGCTGTCGGGGGTTTTGACGAAGCTGGCGAACACCGAGAACATGATCAGTGCTGCGGCGGTGACAATACGGGAGGCCTTGCGACCGCCCTGGGTGATCGCTCGCACCGGGTCGTGGGTTTCGAGGTACGCCTCGCGGATGCGCGAGACCATGAATACCTCGTAGTCCATTGCGAGGCCGAACAAGACCGCGATCAACATGATCGGCAGGAAGCTGATCACCGGGCCGGTGGTGCTGGCGCCTATGAGCTTGTGGGCCCAACCCCACTGGAAGATCGCGACGACGGCACCCAGCGACGCCCCGATCGACAGCAGGAATCCGGCGGCGGCCTTGACGGGTACGACGATCGATCGGAAAACGATCAGCAGCAATACAAGGGAGAGCCCTACGACCAGCGCAGCGAAGGGAACCAGCGAGGAGCTGAGTCGGTCGGACACGTCGATGGCGACCGCGGTGGGACCGGTTACTGCGACGTCGGCCGCGTCGGTGCGGGCCATCGTGGGAGCCTGCGCGCGGATCGTATTGACCAGGTGCGTGGTGGCGCTGTCGTGCGGGCCGCTGCCGGGGATGATGGACACGACGGCCGTATGCCCGTCGTTGCCGAGCTGGGCCGGCGTGGTCAGGAGCACATCGGGCAGCGTTTTGACGGTGGCGGCGACGCTGGTGGCGGCAGTTTTCGGGTCGGTGCCTGGGTGGGCCTGAACGAGCAGGGTGAGTGGTCCGTTGAAGCCGGGGCCGAATTCGCTCGAGACCAGGTCGTAGGCCTGCCGCTGCGCACTGCCGGGAGGCGCGCTGCTGTTGTCGGACAGGGCGAGTTGCAGACTGAGCGCGGGCGCAGCGAGCACGAGCAGGCCGGCGACCACGGTTGTGATGGTGCGGGCCGGGTGCCGAGTCACGAAGCGGGCCCATCGCTCCCCGAGTACCGCGGGGGCGCCGGGGCGTTCGCGGCGGGCGGCCCGTGAGTTGCGCTTGGGAACAAGCCGCTGCCCGGCGAAGCCGATAATCGCCGGAAGCAGCGTGATCGCAACGAGAACGGCGATCGCGACGGTTGCCGCTGCGGACAGCCCCATGACGGTCAGGAACGGAATGCCGACAACGGTGAGGCCGGACAGTGCGATGACGACGGTCGTCCCGGCGAATAGCACGGCGCTGCCGGCCGTTGCCGCGGCCACGCCCACTGCCTCCAGCGGAGGCTTTCCGTTGACCAGTTCGGACCGGTAGCGGGACAGGATGAACACGGAGTAGTCGATGCCGACAGCCAGGCCGATCATCAGGGCCAGGCTGGGCGCGGTGGAGGAAACGGTTGCGACGTTGGAGGCGAGATACACGCCGATGGCGCCCACGACGACGCCGCTGAGCGCGCTCAGCAGCGGTAGGCCGGCAGTGAACAGCGAGCCGAACGTAACCGCCAGGATGGCAAAGGCGATCACGATGCCCAGCGCCGTCGACGGGCCGGTCTTGGCGGAAACGTTGTCGTACGCGCTGCCCCCGACATGCGCGGTCAGGCCAGCTCGTTCGGCTGGATGGGTCGCGTCGACGAGCGCCGGGAGGCTGTCGGAATCCAGATGGGGGCGGGTGACCGTGTACTGGACCTGGGCCAACGCCGTACGCCCGTCCGGTGAGATCGCCTTGGACGTGTAGGGGTCGATGACGGCAGCAACCTGGGGTGCAGTCCTGGCTTGGGTGAGGGTCGCCTCGACCGCGCTGTGGTACTTCGGGTCGGTGATCTTGGTACCGGGCGGTGATTCCAGGATGATCTGGGCGCTCGTTCCCGCTGCTGGCGGAAGGGTCTTCTGCAGTTCGTTCAGCGCGTTCTGCGAGGAGGAGCCGGGGATGGTGAAGTCGCTGTCGATGTGCGAGCCGAACGCGGCATAGCCGCCGATCACCACGAACGTGATCAGCAGCCAGCCGGCAAGAAACGCACACTTGTGCCGGAACGCCGATGTCGCGAGGCGCTGGATCAGGGTAGCCACGATGTACTCCTTTGATTTGGGCATGGCGAAGCTCGGTTGGTGACGCGTGAATTGCGATGCGGCCTGGGTGCGCCGCAATGGCACGGATGGCCGGCCAGCGGCTGCGTCCGGCGGCGCTAGCTGGTCATTGCGATCGCCGGTCGGAACGGTCGACCACGAGGCAGCTGAGCACCGCCCCCAGCGCGCGCTCGATCACCCAGGCGTCGATCTGTTCGGGGTCGGCCGCGTACGCCAAGGCCAGGCCGTTGCGCAATGCAACGATGATCGTCCCGACTAGCGCCGCATATTCGCCGTCTTCCGGCGGGTGGTCCGCCAACGCCTGCTCGACGGCACGGGACACTTCTTCACGCTGCGCGCGCAGGAAGGGCGTATAGATCTCTCGAATCGCGGCGTCGCGCCCGGCCCGGGAGGCGAACTCCAGCACGAGCTGCGTCCAGTCGGCGTCGGCGATCACGTTGTCCGTCATGACCGACGCACTCGTGCGGCCTTCGTCTTTGGCCGTCGGATCGGTCGCTGCGGCGATGACCTCCTGCATTCGCTCGATCCGCTTCTTGAGCAGCAACCCGACGATCTCTTGCTTGCTGTCGAAGTTCGAGTACACGGCACCCTTCGACAGCCCGGCGCGACGCGCAATGTCATCGAGCGTGCTGTCCAGATAGCCCTTCTCCAAAAAGGTTTCCGAGGCGGCCTCGAGCAACCGGCGGCGCACCTCTTCCCGCCTCGGGCGGCGGATCGGAATAGGCGGCTCGTGGCGCGCGTCGTGCGAAGGGTTACGCGATGTCATGTCGTCACCGTAGCATACCGTCGGTACTGAATACCGCCGGTACTGACAGACGCGGAGTCAGTCGTCGAGCAGATGGAGTTCGTCGAGGACGGCGCGGACCGCGACTGCCGAGCGGTGCAGGCCATCATGCTCGTCCTGTGACAGCGGCACGGACAGCACGCGCTGCACGCCGGTGCGGTTGATGACCGACGGCAGGGAAAGGCACACGTCGCTGATGCCGGCGTAGTCGGTGAGCAGCGAACTGACCGGCAGCACCTGGTGTTCGTCGTGCAGGATTGCCTCGATGATGCGGGCGGTGGCCAGCGCCACCGCGTAATTGGTGTGTCCCTTGCCGCGCAGGATCCGGTAACCGGCATTGATGACCTGGGCGGCGAGGTCGTCGCGCTCGCGCGCGCTCATTGGCCGCAGCTTCTCATCGTCCCACTCCAGAATTGGCACGGCGCCGACGGTCGCGCTGCTCCACAGCGGGATCTCGGAATCGCCATGCTCCCCCGCGATGTACGCGTGCACGCTCTGCACCGCGACCCCACAGTGCGCAGCGATCAGCGAGCGCAGCCGGGAGCTGTCCAGCAATGTGCCCGAGCCGAGCACCTGATTGCGAGGCAGGCCGAGAATCTTCAACGCGGCGTAGGTAATCACGTCGACCGGGTTGGTCACGACCACGACAACGGCGCGGGGCGCAACGGCAAGCAGAGGTGGCAGCACACCGCGGCAGATCGCCACGCTTTCTTCGGCAAGGTCGAGGCGGGTCTGCCCGGGCTTGGGGAGGCCGCCGATCGTCATGACCAGCACGTCGGCATCGCGGCACACCTCGACGTCGTCCGAGCCGACGACCGTCGCCATGGGGACGAACTGCAGACCGTGTTGCAGGTCGAGCACTTCGGCGTCGATCTTCTCGGCATTGCGGCCATACAAGGCGATCGTCTTGCCGGTGCCTCTGATCATGCACGCATAGGCGAGGGTGACTCCGACATGGCCGGTGCCCGCGATCGCGATCTTCGCCGGACCAGCCGCTGAGGTGGTCATCGCGCCCTCCGGTCGTCCCTGCCAACGTAGCTCCGATTGCGCAACAATCGCTCGCCTCAGGCGGGCCGATCTTGCGCAATCGGAAAGCGGCAGACGACGGCCCGCCGGGTTCGGCGGGCCGTCGTCTTACTTGTTGTCCGGAGACTCGTCAGTTCGTGTCCGAGCTCGGGATGTAGGCACCCGGGACCTGCGCCGGAACGTAGATCTTCGAGTCACCCGGGTAGGGCACCTTCCACTGGTGCGCCTGGTACCACGTGAACCGGTTCATCTGCTCCGGGTTCGCGTAGTCGGGCACCGCACCGTTGCCGGTCGTGTGCTGCTGGGCGAGCCAGGCCTGCCAGGCAGCGGCGGTGGCCTTCATGTCCGCGGGCACCGCGGTCTTCTGGGCCTCCGCCTTGTTCAGTGCCGCCGCCGCGGTGCCGGTCAGCCCCAGGGTGTCGAGGCCGCACGCCGGCGGAGTGGTGATGGCCTCGGTGAGCGGGATCTGGTTCGGCACCGCGGTGAACGGCGTGTCGTTGGCCTTGTTGGTGAATGCGTCGTACATCGGCGTGGCGGCGGCGACCTTCTCGTTCAGCGGCTGGGCGCCGAGGATCTGCTCGATCGTCCGGATCGCCGATATCTGCGAGTAGTAGGTGTTGATCACCTTGCCGCGCTGGGCCCAGGGGCTGATGACCTCGACCGGAGCGCGGTGACCGTCGACGTGGTCGGCACCGTCCTGGCTGTCATCCTCGAGGACGAAGATGGCGGAGTCCTTCCAGTACGGGCTGTGCGAGATCGTGTCGACGATCTGACCCTCGGCGAGATCGCCGTCGGCCACGCCGGCCTCCGAGTCAGCCGGCCCACCGGTGTGGTCGCTGGAGAGCCACACCATGTTGAAGTTGGCGGGACCGTACTGCTCGAAGTCCTGCTTCCAGATCTGGTAGCGGTAGATGTCCGGGATCGAGAGGTCGAACGGGGGGGACAGCGGGTCGGCGATGGCGTTCAGCGACGGGATCGCCGAGCCGTAGTTGCCCTTCAGACCTGGGGCGGTCAGCTGGGCCGGATCGCCGCCGTTCTCTACGCTCTTGGTGGCGCAGTAGTAGTCCTGCCAGGAACCGGACGGCTTGCCCTCGAGGTACTCGAACTCGCCGTAGTTCCGGGCCGTGGCGCCGGCCGACTCGACGGCGCTCCACAGGAAGCCGGAGCGCTGGTGGCCCAGCACGTCTTCCTCGGTGTCGTAGGTGCGCTGGTACTCACCCGCGTCCGACTCGGAGTACTCGGGGTTGTCGCCCTGCATCAGCCAGTTGTGGCCCTCGGAAGAGTTGGTGCCGATGTCGTACACGTTGTCGTAGAGACCGAACTGCGTGGCCAGCGCGTGCTGATTCGGTGTGGCCTTCTCGCCGAACTGGGTGAGCGTCGGGTCGCCGTTGCCCGCAGGCATGTCGCCGAACACCTGGTCGTAGGTCCGGTTCTCCTTCACGATCAAGAAGACGTGCTTGATCGTGGACGGGTCGCCGATGCGC
>Ga0126373_10003334_pt1 | contig 11991 bp, 10 predicted proteins | sample PanSoiMetPlot_11_FD_92545 | JGI IMG/M metagenome (GOLD analysis project Ga0126373, IMG submission 92545) | Tropical forest soil microbial communities from Panama - MetaG Plot_11 | ecosystem: Environmental > Terrestrial > Soil > Tropical forest > Bulk soil | place: Panama | collected 2016-02-17
ATCTATTCCAATTTCGTGCAACGACTGCTCAAATATCGCGTTTCGCACTGCGGTAGATTTTGAGTGAGCAGGCCCTCCAATGAATGCAATCCGTTGATGACGGAGTGCAGCCAAATGCTGCACCGCTTGCCTGATACCGTTCTCGTAATCGATTTGAATGTTGATGGCCTTTTCCGATGTCTGGTCGCCACCGACAAACACCACTGGCGTCTGCAGAAACTGCAGCTTGTCGACCTGCGAGTGCTCGATGCCAAAGGTCAATATAGCGACGCCTTCTACTCGACGTTCAATCATGCGGCGGACTGCCCATTCGGTCCGTCTCGGGTCATGCCCGATCGAACCGAGCAGGATTTCGTAGCCATGTTGAAAAGCGATTTCTTCGAACGCTTGAACGATTTCTGGGACAAACGGATTCACGATTTCTGAAATGATCAACCCGACAATCCGGCTCCTCCCCGAAACCAGGGACCGGGCATGCGTGTTCGGAAAATAGCCAAGTTCCTGCACTACCCTTAGAACACGTCTGGCCAACTGACGATCAACAGTCGGAACACGGTTTATGGCTCGGGACACGGTTGCTGTGGAAACCTTGGCACGACGCGCAACTTCGTTGATATTCATATCTCTGAGGGTGAGAACTTAGTCTCTTGCCCTGCGTTGCTGCTTTTAGACGAACTCCGAGTTTTCACTTGGTTCGGCCGGGATAATTGCCTCTAACGCTCTTTACGGGCCAACCAAGGGGCACTTTCATCGCTTCTTCAGGCGACCATATCCACGCTTTCAGTTCGTGCGTAAGGTCCATTTGAAGCGGCCGCGAGTGTGAAGTGTTGACCGCGTGTGCAGCCAGTGCGGCCTTCTCTTCGAAAAAGAAAGCCAACGGTGACCGCAATCCGGACCTCTTATTAACTCGTGGGGGCACCAAAAAGGGACTTTCCCCTTTTTGAAGGCTACGATATTATTGCACTCCTAACAATAAAGTGAAAAGGAGTTTTTTACACGGCTACTTCGCAGGAACCTGCCCCCCCGTCACGATGGTCCGTATACCGGTCACGCGAGTCCTGTTGATCTTGACTTTGCCAACGAACCGCCGCAAACTGTTCCCGAGAAAAGATAGGTTTCAACGGAGAGATTTGGTGCTTGTTTTCTATATTGTGCGCAGCAAATAGAACTCGAAGCTTAATCAGGATTATTCACTCCTACGCCTATGCAGCTTTATCCTGGTGCAGATCTGATCGAATGTGAGATTGGCGGCAGGCCTTTATATTTGCCGGTCTTGAGCGAGGGGCGAGTGGCTATGCTCGTCGACTGTGGTACACAGCAGCACGCCGCTCATGACGTTGTCGAGTTTTTCGCCGATGGTCGCGCAGCAGCCTGCGAGCCTCGCTGGCTAATAATCACCCACCCCGATGGCGATCACTGTGGTGGACTTCGTGCAATATCCGAACGATTTCCGAATGCTCTTACTGCCTGCGGCAGACTGGATCAACCGCTCGTTGAATGTGCCGATGTGCTTTTCAGCTCGAGATACGATGCTTATCGGGCAGATCATGGAATTTTCTACAATCCAGAAACCGCTTCTTTCATTAGGAACTGTTGTGGTGGACCGCATCCGGTCACGCTTACCTTTGCGGGAGGCGAGACGATCCGGTTAGGAGAAGGTCGGATCATCGAAATATGGCATTTACCAGGTCACAGCCATGGGCATTTAGGTATATTTGATCAAAAATATCGTGCGCTTTTCTACGGTGATGCGATCCAGGGAGGGGGTTACCAATCGTTGAAGGGAGAATGGGTCCTCTGCCCGACCTATCTATATGTGAATGCCTACCTCGCAACCATCGCGAAAATTGAACAGTCGAGTGCGGAGCTGATTGTGGGCTGTCACTGGCCTATTTGTGATGGCAAGGAGCAGATCAAGGAATTCTGCTCGGCATCTCGGGATTTTGTACTGCAAACCGACCGCCTCGTGAACAGTTACTTACGCCAGCATACTAGTGGTGTAAGCCTGCAAGAACTGTGCGAATCACTTGGATCAACACTCGGCCGTTGGCCCACGTCGGCTAATCTCGAGTTTGCCTTTGCAATATCCGGCCACTTGCAGCGTGGCATAGACGCGGGAACGATCACAGTTAATCGTTCTTTACATCCGATTCTCTACTATGTCTCATAACGGTGAGTTGATTTCTGGGGTTGCTCGATGGGGGCGCCGCATTCACGGACACACTCTGCCCGGCGAAGGTATACGCTGTTCCCGTGAGTCTCCACTGACTGAATCCGAAATCAACGAAATCGCAAATATTATTGCGCGAGCGCGCCGCAGTCACTGTTTGGCGCAGGGCTTTCCAGAGCATCTCAAAACGCGACACTGGGAGTCCGTGATGTCAGTAATTGACAAGGTGAATGAGCAACTCTCCTGGCCATCAGCTGGTTGGAAGATCGGCGCAGCAAGTAAGGAGATCCAGCGCATTGAGCAGGTCCCTTATCCCTGCCCAGGGCAGATGGCCCGATGCAGAGTTTTTTCCAGTCCTGCACGCCTGCCCCGTGAGGCATTTATTAGATATCGTGAATGTGAATGTGAATACGCCTTTCGTATGAGAGTTGAACTACGACACCGCGAGAATGCGTATACCGAGGAGGAAGTAGCCGATTGTATTGAGTCATTATGTCCAGCGATTGAGATTGGAGATTGCGTTTTTGAAGACTGGTATGCTTTAAGCGGTTACTTTGGCAGCGGCATGGACAACGGAGGGGCGGGAGCCTTTGTTCCTGGTGCGCCGGTTTACGACTGGCGCCGCTTCGATCTCGCAAACGCGAAAGTCGATCTTTATTTCAATGGGCAACACGCGAAAGCAGGTCATGGACGCGAGGCTATGGGGCATCCGCTAACCTCGTTAACCTGGCTCGTGAACTGGCTAGGCAAACGTGGAAAGAATCTTGAGGCGGGCGCATACGTTAGCACCGGGACATGCACAGGGCATTTCTTCGCTGCACCCGGCGATGAGGTAGCCGCCGATTTTGGGGAAATAGGCAAAGTGTCTGTGGTTTTTGAATAGGGACGTACGTATCCATGAATTTTCGTTTGCAGTCTAAATACCGTTGCTACCCAGTTCTCTGCTGTGTCTCATCGCATCTGCTTCTCTTTTCGCTGCCGAGCACGATCAAAGGTGTCCAACCTGCATCGCGGAACGGGTCACCGCAGCGGCCAGCGACTTCCACACTTGGCGCAAGACGGGTGGAGCGATCCTCCCGCTGCCCGGATTGAGCTTAACCTTGAAGACCTTGGTCGTGCGTCTGAACCTTAACGAGACCACAGCTGATCCGGGAAACCTTGTTCACAAAGTTAATTTCCTTCTAATGCCATGAAAACGGCAGCCCGCGCGACTAAGGCTTATTCGTCTCGCAGCCCTGAGGTAGAAAGGAGACCTTTGTATCTGGCGCGTGCGTCCGCTATATCGTCCATCAAAGCCTGAACTTCAGCGCGGTTGAGATGATCCAGTCGGCTACTAATGTAATCCAAGATCTTTAATCTTTTCGCTACAAGCGCCGGCAGCTCTTTTTCATTCCGAAAGCTCCGGCCGCCCATCATTACATACACCGGCGAGGTATGAGCAAGGGCCCCATTCTGGCTCGTAGCTCGAGCAGCAATCCATTGACTAGCTTGCGCCTTGATTGAAAAATTAAGGCTCAACTCCTCCCCGCTCGAATCACTCGCTTCTTTCGAACGTATCGGGTGCCCGTGAGAAATAATCTCCAACCTTTTGGGGGATCCAATACTCACCGGGGCCCAAGCGCGGGCACGAATTTCGAGGTTAGTGTCCTTACCAACTCTTAACTCGCCTCCGATTGGGGTGCCATTGACAGTCAGCTCAATCATCGGGCCATTCGTGACAAAGGTTCGTCCAGCTTTCATGGCAGCAAACCAATTATCCACAGAGAACTCTGGCCCGGTGTGAGCATATACACGAACCTCGCCGATAGTGTTACCCCAAGGGGTGTCGGACCCGGCAGAAGCAGTGAGTTTATACCCGAGATTAAGAAAGTCGTAGTAATCTTCGACACCGCACTGACGAAACTGCAGGATCTCAAAAAAGTCGATCTTGCCACGAACAACATTGATGGTCGCATCCCAAGGGTAAATTCCCTGGCCTGTTTTTCGGAATTGCTCCGGCGCAAAGGCTAGGTGGGCGTAACCAGTCAACCCTCCCTGAGCGTGTACACCATCGAATACCAAACTGCAGACGTGGTAACGGGCGACATTACGAGCTGGAGCTTGAATATTTAGAGCGACTATATGTCCCTGTTCGTCGATGCGAGGATCTTCCTGCCCCGACACCAGCGCATAATCGTCCTCCTGATACCTGAACTCCTTTCCATATCCGGACTGCTCAAATGTCACCGAGCTAGCATCGGACTCATCCCACTGGGAGTTTACAAATCGGAGTCGGCCAGCGAACAACATATTACAGACGTGCAAGTCTTCAGCACGCGCCCATGCTAGGAGGAGACTGTTTTGTGCGGGTGTTAAGCGGACCATGTGAATGTGATTATCTCCGGAGTACCACCCGCGTTTTGGCATGTCCACCCAGCGCCGGAGATGAATAGTTCGCTCCCGAGTCTCGTTTGCTTTGATCTCAAATTCCTCGAAAACAGGATGGTATTCAAGACCGCGCGCTACGGCTAGTCGCCATCTTCCATTTGGCAGAAAGATTTCAAACGGTTTCGCCACGAAATAGGCGGCTGGCTCTTGCCAAAACGGATAGGACGATTTGTCGCCATAGGCTGAGGACCGGATCGTATTGTTATGGTAGTCGCCTTTTGTAAGCCGTATCGGACCAATGTCGCCAGGCTTCCAAGGGTACCCTACTGCAAAGTCTTGAGCCGTGGTATAGGGAGGCACGAAGCTACCATCGGGGGGCGTACGCCATTTGCCATCGACCAGCGAAGTAATACAAACCATGGCCGGTACGGTTTGCCCTGTCGTGGCTTCGCGTATCTCGACTCGCAGAGTGCCCCCCAGGCGAGCATCCGCCAATGCTTCCTCTCCGGAAAGGAAATACCCGGATACTGCCGCAGCCGTTTTAATAAACTGGCGACGCGTGGAATTGCTAATTGTTACTCCGGGCTGCAACAGCTCGCCGTTGTTCTGTTCCATATACGTTCGGGTTTTGATAGTAGATTTAATGTTCGATAGATTTCTGCTCTCTCATCCTACAAGCCTTTGACCGGACACTTCAATTGCTAGATTGTTTAACTGTGCCCGTAATGCGGACGATCAACAAACACACGAACTTCCGCAAAACGTTTGGTATCATTCGGGTATGGAGACCATCATGCAACGTTTCCACAAGCTCTAAAATAGCGATCTGAATGCATGAGCTTTCCATCGCGGTGAGTATGGTATCGGTAGTGCAGGAAGAGGCCCGCCGCCACCAGTTTTGCGTGAGCGCTGTTCATCTTCGGCTGGGACCTTTATCTGGAGTAGATAAGCACGCACTGCTTTCTGCGTACCTGATGGCGTGCTACGATACCCCGCTGGAAAACTCGCGATTGATTATCGACGAGGTACCTATAGTGATCTATTGTTCGACATGTCAAGCGAAACGGACGCTTCCCTCGATTCAGCGGTTTTGCTGTCCAGAGTGTGCAACCCCGACGTCGCAGGTCGTGCAAGGAAGAGAACTTGAAGTGGTGGGACTCGAGGTAGAGTAATGAACCAGATGCCCCGGTTGCTAGAAGTTCGAAGGAATGTACTCCAGAGCAACGATATCGTCGCAAAGAGGTTGCGGGCACATTTTTACGCAGCCGGTACCTTCGTGATCAGCTTGGTCTCTAGTCCTGGTTCAGGTAAGACCAGTTTTCTGGAGAAAATCCTGACGCTCATGAATAAAGACTACAGATTGGCAGCTCTTGTCGGCGATCTAGCGACGGAAAACGACGCGCTGCGGTTGGCTCGCAGTGATGTGCCGGTCAAGCAAATCACTACAGGCACGCTTTGTCACCTAGAGGCGGCAATGGTGGAAGCCGCACTGGAAAGTTGGAATTTGGATGCGTTAGATCTTCTTTTCATCGAGAATGTCGGCAATCTGGTTTGCCCGTCATCCTATGATCTGGGCGAGGACCTTCGTGCCGTTCTCCTCTCCGTCACCGAAGGAGAGGACAAGCCGCTAAAGTACCCAACAATCTTTAACAGCGCAGATATTGCTCTAATTACAAAGATGGATTTGGCGGAGGCAGTGGAGTTTGATGAGGATGCAACCAACGTTAACATTCAGGCCGTGCGCCCCGGAATGAAGACCTTCACAGTCTCAAGCAAGACGGGCGATGGTCTAGATCTGTTTGCAAAATATCTAGGCTCGCGTCGTGCGGATAAACTGAGAGACATTAGGCGAGAAACAAAGGTCACACGGCAATGATGGTTTGTGGTCGTTAGACAGGTGTAGTTTTTGCCTTATTTTAAATGTCTTGATGGAAGGTTACGAATGCTAGCTCGCACGCACTGTTTCACGCCACAAAGTATTTAACCTCGATCATATATAGACATCTGCAGATACTGCAAATCCGAGCGCACCTCGCTGGCGCCCTTCCTCGGGGACCACAGGTCGGCATTTAACAGGGAGTTCGGCAAGCGCAGTATGGCGTTTGGCGAACTCTTAACATATGACTCCTCGAATGAACATCCTCTCATGACGACAAACTCCCTATCATCATCATCCGGCAAGGCCGTCCTTCGGAATACCTGCTGGTTGTGCGCGACTTTTCGTGCGATTGTCGACACCCAACGCGGAAATGGAAATGGTAGCCCGATGGATTGAAGGCGAGGCGCTGCTCTCAGTATCTGGCGTGGGGTTTGGACAAATAGCAGGGTTGTTATATCCGTATTACGGATTAAGGGGCAGTAAGGGATTTTTATTGCTTGCCTTTCAAGTGAGATGATTTTATTGTGTCTCTCTCGGGTTTTGAGTCCTTCAGATACCTCCAGCTCGTATCCGTCATACGGACATTTGGGGGGGGGGCAATGAGATACAGGGACATGCCGTGTGCTGCGATTCGCAGATTGGAAATAGAACTCGATCCACTCGAAGCGACAAGAAGGGGGTGAACTGAAGCCGCCTGGCTGTTGAGTGTCGGCGTTGACTGGGTTTCATAGTGGCTATCATGTGGAGGTGTTCGTAGTAGCGCTTTTCCCAACAAGGCCGCGTTTCCTCTTCAGGCGGTGAAAGGCTCTGTTGCAAGGGGTCTGATACTGTCCTGACTTTTGCCAACAGTTAACTGCTGAACTCCAACGAACTCTTGGGAACAGTCAAATGCGATTGTGCCTTGCATGATTTGCTTATGGTAGCCATTGCAGATGAGTCGAATTCTTGCTCACCGACCACGTAGGTATGTGTAATTCATTCGATGGCAGGGAAGACAAACGGCTTGTTGTGATCGTCACCGGTGGTGCGGGAGCCGGAATCGGTGGCGGGATTACCGAGGCTTTAGCGAAGCGTAAGTGGCATGTATTTATCGCTGACTCAGATTCCGATCGGATTGAAGAAATACAGCGGTCACTGGTGCAGCAAGGGTTCAGCGTGGACGGACTAGCCATTGATATTACGTCTACCGGGGCGGCAGACCAGGTTGTGCGACACGTATTGCGCCGCTACGGTCGTCTGGACGGTTTGGTTAACAATGCCGGTGTGGGTTTGTGCAAGCCTGCAGGAGAAGTTCAAGACGACGAATTCGAACGACTTGTCGACGTCGACTTGCGAGCTGTGTTCCGTTTTACACGCGCAGCATTGCGGGCAATGTTATCCAAAGGAGGATCGATCGTAAACATTGGCTCCTCACATGCACATCGTACGATTAAGGGTTATTCAGTATACTCGGCAATCAAGTCAGCAATAGAGGCATTTACACGTGGCATTGCTGTCGATTACGGAGAGCGAAATATTAGAGCGAACTGTGTTCACCCCGGTCTGGTTGCGAGCCCACAAAACTATGCTTTGATCGAACAGTTCGAACCTGACGTAGAGGGTTGGCTTGCCTCGTATTCAAGGACAAAACAATCGTTACCCACTCTGGTAACAGCGCAAGATGTCGGTAACCTGGTGGGGTTCTTATTGAGCTCTGAAGCCACGATGATCACTGGCCAAAATATCACGATAGATGCTGGAACTAGTGCAATGCTTTTCGAAAGAGGAGCCTCCTATTGATTATAGAGCGCATAACGCTCGACAATGTGCTGGTGCCAGCTCGAGCAGACAGCATCAATAGCCCTGAAACTGATCACGCCTTACACAAGCTTCCCTGGCGCGGCAAACAAGGCTGGACACAGCAATTCGACCAATTGCCGAAGACGATTATTCAGGTTCACTTTTCAAATGGGATTGTGGGGCTCGGAGAAACTTACAGGGGAATTAGCGATGACTTATTGCAAGCCGCCGCCACGGGACTCGTCGGCAGGAGTTCTGATGAGCTGAATCCGCAGTCCCTGCCCCTACCACTGGGCCGCGCCTATGACGGATTCGAATGCGCCATAGTAGACGGCTTAGCGCGCAGCTATCGAGTCCCTCTGTATCAGCTGTTAGGCGGCAAGTTTCGCGAGGAAGTCAGCTGCGGCTTCTGGACGGGACACCGGTCGATTACGGACGCGGCCCGCAAAGCGAAGGAAGCCCGCGAATTAGGATTTGGCTGTATTAAGTTCAAATGCATGTTGAGTGATCCCGTAGTCGAATGGTGCCGACAGATTCAAGACGCCTGCGGAAACGACATTGTGGTCATTCTCGATCCAAATGAAAGATTTGAGCATCCGGCAAACGCAGAGAAGATTGCGCGAGAACTGACTGAGATTGGAAATGTACTTTGCCTGGAAGATCCGATTCCACGGTGGAACACCGAGGCGTGGCGCTACCTGCGGCAAAAGGTACATATTCCGCTTGCGATGCACGTGTCGCTGCCATATGCAGAAATGGGTCAGCTGGCCCAAGATGCCGCCCGGGCTGCCAAACTTGAGGCCACGGATTACTTCAACTTCAACGGCGGCATCTATGCGTTTCGCAAGTTGTCATCGTTGGCCGATTTATTCGGTCTGCCGTACTGGCATGGGAGTGAAGTGGATCTTGGTATTCTCGAGGCCAGCTATGTGCATAAGAGTGCTGCGGCCGAGATGGCAATCTTGCCCGCCGATATCTTCGGAAGGCTGATCAGAGAGCATGATTTACTCCGGACATCACTACAGATTAAGTGTGGGAGAGTTCGGGTCCCGGATGGGCCGGGCCTTGGCGTGGAACTTGATACTGACGCACTCGCCCACTACGCTGTCGGGCATTGGAGTTCCTCACTATGATTCAGAGCAACAATGGTAATAGTAACCCATTCCCTCCATCCGATGTTGATCGACACGAAATATGGGAGGTCCTTGTCCACAGAGATATCGCCGCTTTTTTAGAGGCAGATTGGTCGAAGGTCGCAGATGATTTTGACAGCGAGTCATTCGTTGGGTATTCGGGTTCGTCTAATCCTGACCACTGGACGATCACGTTTCCTTCGCTCGCAGTCTATCGAAAAGAATGGGAGCGACAAGCGGTCGAGTTTCAAGAAATGAAGTTGGTTGGCGAAGATACGAAAACGTTTCTATTCAGGGCCTCTCTCTTAACGGATATCGACGTAAACCATAATGCGGCAATGGCCCACAAAAAGATTAATGGACGGGCCCAGACTACTGCAGGGCAGGAAGTCGTTCGGAATTGGCAGACGGTGTATTGGCTACGTCGCGTAGCCGGGCGCTGGCGAGTGACGGGATTCTTAGGATATTTGCCCAATCCGATGCCGCCCACAGGACCCACGCTAACTGGCTCCTCCATCCTGGCGCCTCTCGCGGCGGTGCAGCATTCAACCGCAGGGCCCTATTCTCCTGTCCTTGAAGTCCACAGCGCGAAGTTTGTTGTGATTAGCGGCCAAGGACCACTCGATATGAGGGGACACGTCGTGGGTAATAACATTCGCGAGCAAGCGGCGTTCACATTGGACAACTGTAAGAGACAGCTCGCAGCGGCTTCGGTGAATCTTTCTCAGGTCTTTAAAGTAACAGTTTACCTTAGTGATATCGGAGACTGGACTGCGTTCAACGACGTGTACTGTAGCTATTTTAAGGCGCCATATCCGGTACGTACTGCGATCCAAGCAGTCTTGTGGGGCGGAATCAAAGTGGAAATCGATATGATGGCCGTGGCGCGCTAATTCGAAAGGCGGACAACGCGGGTGTTCTTGGAAGCTATGAAGTGGCCCGAGGTCGATGCACTTGCTCGTAATGAGGTCGTTATCATCTCGTGCCTGAGTGCCGTAGAACAACACAGCTGGCACTTACCTATGGGTTCAGATTTCATAATCGGCAGCGAAATTGTCAGGCGACTGGAACAATCCATGCCACGAGACTTATTGTGTCTTCCGACCATCTGGCTTGGCTGTAGCAGTCATCATTTGCACTTTGCCGGATCGATGAGCGCACGCCTCGCAACGATGCTACATGTCATTAGGGATATTGCTGCTTCGATACATGGACATGGATTTCGGAAGTTGCTGTTCGTGAACAGCCATGGCGGGAACCGTGCCGCGCTGGCGGCTGCGGTTCAAGAGGTGGGTCATGAATTCTCGAGTATGGACATCGTGGGGGTAACATACTGGGAACTTGCTAAGGACGATTTGGCATCCATCCGGGAAAGCAAATTTGGAGGCATGGGCCATGCATGCGAGCTAGAGACTTCTATCCTCCTCGCGGTTGCACCGCCGTTGGTCGATATGTCTAGAGCAGAGGTCGATGGAATTCCCTCAGCATCGATTTATACCCGAAGTGATATGCTCGCCGCTCCGCCGGTGGCTATCTTTAAGGCGATGGATAAAATCACTCGCCACGGAGGCTCAGGCGATCCACGTACAGCGACAGCACAAAAAGGAGAGAAGTTCTTAGATGTCATTGTGGCCAAACTCGTTGATTTGTGTAACGACATGCGTGCGGGGAAGGTATGAGCCATGATTGAACATAGAGATGACGTTACCGATGCTAATTGGAGAAATGACGGTGAATTGATTGCGATGGTTAGACGTGAGCTCCGCACCGCAGTCGTTGGCGATATATGCGACCAAGTAGGTCTACCAAGACAATTCCTGCCGCCGGATTTGCGCCCGCTCGATCCACATGCACGAGATGTACTCGCGGGCAGAGCAATGACGGTACTTGAGGAAGATATTACAACAGTACCGGACGATCGCCATCCTTGGGGCAAGATGTTAGAGGCCCTCGACAGCTTAACCCTCAATGATATTTACATTTGTTCTGGCTCTGTCGCGCCCTATGCTCTCTTCGGAGAGCTCATGTCAACAGCTGCCTTGAAGCGCGGAGCGGCTGGCGCGATTTGTAATGGCTTTGTACGGGATACGCACCAAATCAATGCGTTAGCGTTCTCAGTATATTGCCGCGGTTCCTATGGTCTGGACCAGCGCGCTAGGGGTACTGTAAAGGAATATAGAGTTCCTCTTCTTGTGGGAAACGTGTTAATCCAGCCGGGGGACCTCATAATTGGCGATGTGGACGGAGTTGTTGCGGTGCCTCGTAAACACGAAACCGAGATCATTAGTAAGGCTTTAGAGAAAGCGCGTAAGGAGTCTATCGTACGGTCTGAATTGATCGAGGGCATGTCCACCACCGAAGCATTCGCGCGCTATGGTGTTCTATGAATGATGACTTCGTTACGCATGTAGATCCAGCGACAAGTGTGAAGTTTTATCTTGTGCAGAAGATTGTGAAAAGGAGGCCAGGGGGTGCAGGATAAACCTTTGTTCGATGCCAACAGCCGGCCACGGTTTGAGGCATGGTAGAAGCGGTGAACCAGAGCAACAATCGCCGCCTGCGCCTGGGAATGGTCGGAGGCGGGCCGGGAGCATTTATTGGTGCGGTTCATCGCATGGCCGCAAGACTCGATGATCGCTACGAATTGGTTGCCGGGGCGCTGA
>Ga0126373_10003336_pt1 | contig 11987 bp, 10 predicted proteins | sample PanSoiMetPlot_11_FD_92545 | JGI IMG/M metagenome (GOLD analysis project Ga0126373, IMG submission 92545) | Tropical forest soil microbial communities from Panama - MetaG Plot_11 | ecosystem: Environmental > Terrestrial > Soil > Tropical forest > Bulk soil | place: Panama | collected 2016-02-17
CAGAACGATTCAGCATCTGGTATGCCGTGGTGTAGTTTAAGACGACCGCGACGGCTTCTGCAGGGTCCAAACCTACGGGCACCGGAATCAACTTGCGATGCGGCAAGCAAACATATTGGGCGTAACAGCCGCTGATCGGCATGGCCGCAACCGTCTCGCCCAGTTCGAAATCGGAGACGCCTTCACCGATCTGATCCACAATGCCAACCAGGTCCCAACCGGGCGTATAGGGCACGCGCGGTGTTTCCGGATGCACGCCCTCGCGCGCCAGTACGTCAGGCAAGCTCACGCCCGCGGCCTGCACCTTCACCCGGACCTCGCCAGGCATTGGCGCAGGGCATTCTTGTGCGGCGACAGTGATCACTTCCGGCCCGCCGTAGCGCGTGACGACGATCTTCGTCTGTCGCATATCCCACTTCCTCCGCCGCCAGCATACCTCGGCGAACGGACGAAGAATACCCGCAGAGTGCTTCTCAAACGGGATTTCCAATATGAACCCATTTCCGGGCCCAGCCTTACCACCACAGAAAAGAGACAATCCCTCTCGGAGAGGCGGAAGCGTTCTGAAGCCATGTAGGCCCGGCTAATTCATCTCCACAGTGTCAACATACCACCGACGTAAAAGAGAACAACTTAGACCGTATCGAGCATACTCTGGACAGGTGTCTTACCTGTTTCACAGGTAGAGATCGCAGCTAGAAATCACAAGTATCTCCCGCAGCGCCGGCGCGCCCTTTCCGACTCGTTCGTATTGTCTGGCGTGACTATCTGAATTCCGTCCCATATTTTCGGGCAATCTCCTTGATTTGTTCTCGCGTGAGCTGTTTTGGCGGTACACCGGGTGGTTTGCATGTGTCACGGAAAAAACCGTCCAGCCCAGCCGGAGTCACAACCCAGAGGAGGAGTAGTTCGTGATCGGGATTCGCAAACCCATGCCACGAGTTTTTGGGAATAAATATCGTTCCGCCCTTCTCAAAAGAGTGACCCACATCGTTCAGGATGAAAATTCCGCCGCCCTCCAAAACGTAGAAGGCTTCGTCCATGTGGAAATGTCGGTGGATGGGGATACCTGTACCAACCATCACTTGCTGTGTACCCAAGGCGAGATTGTCCGAACCCGTGGCGGAGCCAACCTTAATGAAGATGTTGCCGCGGTCGCGAAAATGAACGAGATGTTCACCTTCAGTTGCGCCAAGCACATATCCCTGCGCGGCAGCGGTACCGACTTTTCCGACGGCAGCAGCTACTCCGGCTACGCCAGCAGTTTGCAAAAAGCTGCGACGGCTATGTTTGATGTCCACGAGAGCCCCTTGGGCTCGACATTCTACCTAAAGGATGCGAGTCCGTGGCTGCGATAATGAACTACAGGTTGCTTCAATTTGTGAGATGGACGCAGCCGCGTAAGCGTACTGAATATCCAGACTCTTCAGCTTCCAGAGCCAACGCGTTCTCGCGGCCGATCTGCCGGAGATCATCTACATTCCAAATCCATTTTGTCTGTCAAGCTTTGAGGACCTCATGGTGGCGCCGCTATGGCATGACGTCGGCCGGTCGCTTGTTAAGTAACACTGGTCGTATACCCGTGTAGAATGTGTACGGTCCGGATTTAAATCGGAAATATCGGCTCGTTCTTTCTAGTACGAGACCCGCATCTCGGGAGCTCGTCATGTCTTCAATACCAGCCACAACTGCGAAACCCCGCCGCCTCGGTCAAAGCGTTTGGGCTCTCGTCGCTGGCTTTCTTTTTGTCGTGATTCTCTCTGTTGTCACCGATGCGCTCTTCCACAAGCTCGGCGTTTTCCCGCCTCTCGGCCAATACACCCCCGACAGGCCCCTTGTCCTTGCTACGGCCTATCGCGTTATCTTCGGCATCATCGGCAGCTACATCACCGCACGGCTGGCTCCTCACAGTCCTATGCGGCACGCCCTCATCGGCGGATGCATCGGCATGGTCCTGGGCACTCTCGGTGCCGTCGTCACCTGGAACCGTAACCTCGGCTCTCACTGGTATCCCATCGCACTGATCGTTCTGGCTATCCCTCAGTCCTGGCTGGGCGCCAAACTCTTCCTCCGCAAAGCTTCAAGCAATTCCTAGCTCCCGGACGGAGCAACTTCCAGATCGTTGAAATCAACCTACATTCCACAGTGTCAACGTACCACCGTTAGCAATGCCTTGCTTATGCCTCTTTGAGCAGCTCGGTTCGATACTTCGGTGCAAGCTCCAGCACCTTTTTCACGAATGCTGCCTGTTGCTCGTCGCTCAGCTCGGGAGGCGGCATCGTGCGACTTGTAAATGGTATGCCTGCTTCTTTGAAAAGTTCTTCCTGTCCAGCCGGTGAGCAGATGCAAAGCATCCGCGCTGGGGCGCTAGACGAATTATGGAATTGATGCGGCGCATTGGCTGGAATATTTATCGTCTCGCCCGCCTTGACGACGCGCTTTTCACCCCGAAACGTCGCCTGAATTTCAGGCCGGGAGAGAGAATGATAGTTGCCGATCCAGTATCCCAGTAAGACCGGTCGGCGTGCGCTCGAGAAATGGCTGCGAGCAGGACGAGACAGGCGTCTCTCGGACGATAGGCGCTGATCGAATGCTCTACCGACTCTCGAATTGACGGGGTTTTTGGTGTTGCTCGAGAACGTGTATTGAAACATTGAAGCGAACTTTTGAGAACCACTTGTCGTATGTCATCCATGGGAAACTCGAACGAGGAATTCGGGACTCCAGAATGGCTGATCCTTATCGGCGCCGTCGCCTTTATCCTGGTGCTCGCGATATCGGCATACTGGGAGCCACACATCCGGCTGCTACACTTTTTTCAGGCGTGGATGTACGTGGCCACAATAGCCCTGAGCTTTCGGCATAATCGTTGGGGGCACTTCGTTGGGATCTCAACGGCTGGTTTCTGGAATTACGTGAATCTTTTCGCCGTAAGCTTCTTTTTCAATGGTTTACAGCAACTGGCGATGTGGGTTCGCACGGGCAGTCTGGCCCGCCCTGACATCTTTATTGCAGTGCCCGCATGGTTCTCGAATCTGTTGGTCATTTGTGGATGCGCTTGGGCCTATGCACGACTTCGTGAGAAAGGACTCAGCGACATTTGGAAGCTTGTTGTTGCCTTTATTCTGACAACCGGCTTCTTCGCCATCGACATGGCTCTATTCCAACCTCGCTACCTTGGAATCCCTCCTCCACTTCTGCACCCTCGCCTGCCCTGGCTGCTCTGAGCTGATTCAGTTCGGTGGCTCTTTCCGCCCGAAACCAGTCATCCAACAAGGGCAGATATTCCAGCTGAAGCTCGATCGGCAGGTGGAAAAAGTCCGAATGAATCTTACGTCGGCAGCGAGCCGCTCCGCAGTGACAAAACCACGTCGTCGCGCCATCGCCGTTGATGCAATAGTCGTACGTGATCTCGTCTCCGTCAGCCAAGTCTCGCAGAGCGATGACCAGCCGCCGTCCACTGACAGTCTTCACATAGCTATTGGGATCGCATGAATGATTGATGTAGCGCTCCGGCCATTGCATCAACACCACCTTCCCGCCACTGAGGTAATCGCAATGACGCCCTTCTTCACCAGGACGAAGAGGATGCGCCTCGTTCACGATTCGCGAATCGTCAATTTCCAGCAGTCTTTCGCCCTTGCGAAACGACCGCTTCGCAAAGACGCCGAGTCCATTGATCGGAGAAGGGCGGATCGAGACGGATGTAATCACAACCGCACAATAGGACAGCAGTCACCGCGGGTCAAGCCGGCAAAAACGGAGAACCTGGTGTGGTTCAATCCAAACCCGGGACTGACTCACTTAAAAGGTAGCGATGCCGATCAGGTCCTCACGACCGGGGAACAGACCACTAGCTTCGGCACCCCAATGCGACATTCACGGGAATGGCCTACGCAACACTCCCGGCTTCTGGGCCCTCACCCGGTCCGGCAAACCTCTCAAGTTGCGCTGTCAAAGTCCAAATGGCTCCTTCGGTACCCTCACAGAGCGCCGGAAAGTCCGAAGGCTTCCCGGCGCGGCAAGCTAGACGTGGTCCAAATCTAAAAAATCAGCTTGAGGGCCACTTGTACGTTCCGGCGTTCGTCGACATTGATCGGTGGCACGCCCTTCTGAGCGTGCACCGTCGTCGTCGACGAAAGGTCATTCTCGCTGAGCGTTATCCACAAGTTCGAGTGGTTCAACGCGTTAAAGAATTCGCCGCGCAACTGCAAGCTAAACCGCTCGCTGATCTTCGTGGTCTTGTAGACGCCAAGGTCAGCCGTGTAAGCGCCTGGGCCATAGAAGTAGCCGCGAGTCAACATATTGCCCGGGAACGGACCAAAGTCGGATATTCCGGCAACAGGATTGACGTAAGAGCTGTCGAAGCCCGAGCTGAAGTTAAAGTAATCGAACAGATTGGGGGCGCCGCTTGGGTCGGGTCTAGCTGAGCCGTTTCTCGAGTGCGCTGCGGTCTGGAACGCCCGCGGACAAACCGTAAGGGCATTGGTGCAGTCGAAGAGCGTAAAGGGGAAGCCACCGCGGATGGTGATGATGGGTGCGATCGTCCAACCGTCAAGCGCTCGCTTTGCGAAGCCTGAGGCGTTTCTTGCGAACGGAACATCCCAGGTGCCGGAGAAGACAAACCGGTGCCGCTGGTCGAAGTCGGAGTTGCCTTTGTCGATCTTGGGATTGAAAGGGTCCAGGAGCCCGAGGTTTGCGTTGTTGTTGGACTCGCTAAAAGTGGAACTGAGATTGTCGATGGCGTGCGCATAGGTATAGCTCGAATGCAAGCTGAGCCCCGTTTTGCCGATATTGGTCAGCTCCGTACGCACGGCCACGCTGTTGTAATGGGAGAAGCCGTTGTCTCCGCGGCGGTTGATGTTGCTATATTGTGTGGTTCGCAAACGCGTCAGGCTGTCGACCGGACACGGCGTTGTTGGACAAGGATCACCCAGGTAGACGTTGCCGGCGCCGGGCCGGTTCGGGTTTTCAATCGAATAAAGATCCACTCCCTTGGAACCGTTGTACTCGACGGCGACGATGAAATTGCGTTTTACCTGGTGCTCGAGCACGGTGCTCCAGAGATGGGCGTAAGCCGTTTCAATATTAGGATTTACATTGCGGAGGCTGACTTTGGGCAGAGCCTTGGAGCCTGTCGAGCCTCCGAGCGGACCCGCATTGTCTGTGGTTATGTCAATAGCGCCGCCCACATCGACGGGCAGAATGGAAACGACAGAATATGCCGGCGGGTTCTGGATGACGTTGAAGGTCACGTTGCCAAAGTTACGCTCGTAAGAGATGCCCCAGCCTCCCCGCAAGGCAGTTTTGCCATCCCCGAATAGGTCGTAGGCCACGCCAAGGCGAGGGCCGAAGTTATTCCAGTCTTTCTTCCAAAGACCATGAATCGGGCTGTTAGGAACCGTGGCGACTTGGCCGTTGCGGATGTTACCGAAGATGTCGCCGCCCTGGGCGTCATAATAGTTCGAATCGAGGTTGGGATCCTTGTTGTGCTGAACGCCGAAGTAGTCCCAGCGCATCCCGAGGTTGAAGGTCAGGCGGTTCGTCGCTCTCCATGAGTCCTCGAAATACGTACCGAACTCATGGTAACGGTTGCTCCGAGCGAACACCGGAGGAGCAACCGGGAGCGTGACGGTGCAGCTCGGGACGGCACCGGCCGCACCGCAGGGCAATTTGCCTTGTGGGTCAATGGCTGCTTGAAACTGCGCCAAGTGCCCGTTCAGGAAATTTTCATCACTGGTTGAAAAGTTCTTCGTGCTGAGCGACTCCACAGCCTCCTGGTAGGCGCCAAAGGTCCGATTGTCTCGAATGTACGTGTAATTGCCACCGAAGCGCAGCGCGTGCCGCCCGTGAACGGAACTGAGATCCTGGTAAGCCTGCACGAAATTCTGCGGCCCACCGAAGGGGATCGCACTGCCCGGTGTGAACGCAGAGTAGCCGGGCATGGCAATGAGGTTTCCCGCGATGCTGGGAGCGACCGTAGCATTCATGTATAGAGTGGGACTCACGGGTTTCAACCCCAGCGGGTCGAGAATATTCAGGCGATTGAAAACAACCTTCGATTGGCTGGTTAGCTTGGGGTTGAAGGTGTAGATCAAGGAAACCAGAATGCTATTGTTTGTGGTCGTCTGGCTCGTGTCATACCCACTGTAGGGACTGTTGGTCAGACTGCCTGTTAGGAGGTTGCCTTTCTCCAGTGCGTAGCGACCATAGATTTGCGTCTTTGTCCCTGCGTTCCAGTCCAAGCGGCCAACAACATAATAGGTGTCTTGGGGGTTGCCAGCACCTGAGTCCGAAGGGACAGAGTATTGCCCCTCGGCAAACATGGGAGTCGTGCTTCCCACAGGAAAATTCGTGTCGCATGTGCTCGGGGCAGGCGGACAAGCTGCGATTCCAATATTCGCGAGCTGATCGCGCGTGTAGGTCTTGAGCTGTACGAAGTTCGACCGCAGCGCTCCAAATTCTGAGAAAAACGCTTGCGTGTTCGAATTTGCGGCGGCAATGAACTGCGGCGTAGGCACGTCTACTACGGAAGTTGCAGAGCTCCGGACGCGGAGCCATTCGGTGCTCTGGAAAAAGAACAGCTTATCCTTCTTCACCGGGCCGCCAACGGAATACCCAAACTGGTTGCGCGTAAACCCCGGCTTTTCGATACCTCGGGCGTTGTTATCGAACGTGTTTGCTGCCAGTGCCGCATAGCGGCCAAATTCGTAAGCCGTGCCGTGGAAATTGTCGGTGCCGGCTTTCGTGGTCACGTTCACCACTCCTGCCGATGCTCGCCCGTATTCCGCGGTGAAGTTGTTGGTCAAAATGTTGATCTCCTGTACGGAGTCCAGTGGAACGGTCTGGCCGACCGCCGCTGTGAATTCATCGTTGTTTGCGGCACCGTCAAGCAGGATGTTGGTTCCCGCAGCGCGCAATCCATTGATGTTATAACCCGCCCCACGCATGGTTAAGCCAGCGTCCCCCGCACTGGATACATTGGCTGCAGTACCGACGAGGTCATACGGATTCCGGGTTAGCAGTGGCAGGTTCGTGATGTCGGTCGACGTAATCAGCTGGCCGACGGTCTGGTTTTCGGTATTAACTGCTACGGCGGTCGCGGCCACTTCTACGGTTTCACTAACCTTACCTACTTCGAGTTTTAGATCAAGGGCGACCCTTCCCCCGGGGGCTAAATCGACTTGCTCGCTGAGCTTATTGAAGCCTGCTGCTTCCACGATCACCGAGTATTTCGCCGGAAGTAAATTGGTAACAATGAAGGTGCCTTGACCATCCGATTCAATTTCACGGGCTGCGCCCGTTCCGGTGTTCCGGATAGTGATCTTTGCGTTTGGGACTCCCGCTCCTTGCTGGTCGAGAACCGTGCCGCTAATCTGGCCGGTTTCCGTTTGCGCCCACGCTCTTCCTGTCCAAACCAGCAACGCTGCTACGAAGATAATGACCACCGCTTTTCGCATGTTCGCGTAACCTCCTAAAGAACTTCGTCAAACCCGATTGCTGTTCGAATTGTCTGAAGGCATCGATTCCGCAGCCCGCAACCTGGATCGGCGGATCGATCGAGTGCTGGCATCGTTCAAAGCACGTTGGACGCCATGGCGGGTGTTAAATGGCAAGCTTAATTTTCAATCATTTACATCAAGCGGCTTGGCAGGCTTATGAATTTATGGAGTCGACTCGATTTTGCTTTGCCCCGGACTTTTTGCGCTCTGTATCTCCTATGCGTCATTCCGCAACGTCCATATGTTAGGTCACATCGCGGCAATGCCCAGCTCCGCTGGCTTCCAGATTCTGTAGAGGCCCTTGACGCGTTGCGCCGGTAATACTGCGCAGCCACATTACATGTGGACCGCGTTTACACAACAAAATGACCGTCCACCGCCGTCAGGAGTTCGTTGGCTCCGAGAAGCGACGAAGACCATAGAGGACGCGGCCGAGCGAACCAAGACAGATATCTCGCTTGCTCGCGATTCATCTCAGGAGTTCGCGCGGGCAAACTGACAGCGGTACCGACAGGACGCTCGAGAGGTTTGGTTAGGCGTGGCAGAGAAAGATTTGAGCTTAGCTTTTAGCCGGGCGAGAACGCCGGGAAGTCCTTGCATCATGCTGCAGTGCTTCGCACCAAGCTGTTCCTTATTCTCTGACGAAGCTCGCGGTGCCAACCCAGAATCGCGCGAGCGACCTCAGGTTGTTCTTGTACGTGCGGGAAACTGTATACTCTTTGCCTCCCTTTAGGCGCAGCGCATATTCTCCCGTTGTCCAAGGCTGAATTTCTTCAACATAGGAACTGTTCACCAGCATGGAACGATGTATTCGGATGAAACCGTATGGCTTTAGTTTCTCTGCCATCGTGGAGATCGACTCCCGGAGAAGGTACGAACCCGATTGCCGCTGCAACAGCACATAATTGCTCTGGGCTTCCACGATGACCACATCCGCCGGATCGACAAAGAGAATCCTTCCCTTCGTCTTGATGGCGATCTTCGTGGGCTTTGATAAGAGTGTCTCGAGCTGGGGTAGGACCTTAATTAACTGCGCGGCTCGTTCGCTCTCTGTTCTGCGGATTGCTACATCGAGGGCCTCCTGAATGCGCTCGGGTGAGAAGGGCTTCAGGACGTAGTCAACGGCGTGTTTTTCGAATGCCGCAACCGCGTGCTGATTATGGGCGGTGACAAACACGATCGAGGGAATTGCCCCTCCCCGTTTGTTCAGCCGGTCGGCGAGTTCGATCCCCGATAGCTCGGGCATGTGGATGTCGAGCAGAAGAATGTCGTATGCCTTTTTGGCCAACATTTCGAGCGCTTCAAATGCGTCGCCCGCTGACTCGAGGATCTCAATATCTTTTCTCGCACCAACGACGTCCGCGAGCGCCCTTCGTGACAGCGGTTCGTCATCAACAATCAGCACGCGCATCTTGGCTCCCCACATGAGTCGCATCTCGGTTCGAAACCGGCACTCTGCGGCCTCCCTGCTGCTGAGAAACGAATGCAGGTAAGGTAAGGGTCGCGATCGCCACGCCGTCGTTACCGAAATCGAATGAAAAATCGGCCTCATCCCCGTAAAGGTGTCTCAATCGCGCTTTCGTATTCTGGAGACCAAGCCCGATCCCTCCTTGCCGGCTCCCCCCTACACTATTGTGAATTTGGATTTGGAGCGTACCTTCCACGCGACGCGACATAATTCGTATCCACCCACCGGTGCGACAGCACGCCACACCATGCAAAATCGCATTCTCCACAAGAGGCTGCATGATCAGCTGCGGCACAGGCAGCTGGCGCGTGTCAGCATCAATCTCCCAGCTGAGTTCAAGCCGGTTCTCCAAGCGCATTTTTTGAAGGCTGAGGTAGTCTTCAATGAACTTCAGTTCTTCGTCGAGCGTGATGAGATCGGCGTTGCCATATTGAAGAACGCCACGGAGCAGGCTGGAGACCTTGAGAACCATCGATTTGGCGCGCGCCTTATCTGTGTCAATGAGAGCCGAGATTCCCTGGAGCGTATTGAATAAGAAATGCGGATGAAGCTGACTCTTAAGGGCCTCGAGCTCGCTCGTGGCGAGCGCCTGCTGCAATTCCGCGCGCTCAAGTTCCTGGTCCCTCGCCCGTTTATAATACTCATACGCATGCGCGGCCGCGACAATAATGGCGTAGTCCCAGATTAGTCCGGCAAAGTTGTGAAAGGTAACTGCAATCAGTCCGTGGAACGAGCGAGGTTCAAAGCGCTGAGCGGGGGAATTCCAAGACGGAAATAAAATAAAGTGGAGGACCGCGCAGGTGATGGTGTAAACGACGCTGCCCAGCACATAGCCAGCTACGCGACGAAACCGAATCGGTTTGGCGATCGGGTAGCGGTGGACGATGGCGAAAGTAGCAGGCGTCAACAGAGCCGCCGACAGTGCAAAAGCCCCGTTGAGAAAGAGTGAGATCCAGTAAGATATGTGGATCCCCCTCTCCCACATGAGGAACTTATCCTCCCACGCAGCCACAGAGGCAAGGCTCATCCAAAACAAGATGGACCACAGGTAGGGCAGGACCACCTTTGTGACTCTTTGCGGAACACGCTGCACATTGCCGATTGTACTCGGAATTGCGACTGACCAAAATTGAAGGTGTGGGCTGACAAGACTTAGGTGTGGATATACAGAAGAATGATGTGATCTTTGATAGCCCGGTCGCGGACAGCGCGATACACGCGTGCTCCTTCGGTTCCTTCCATCGCGCCAAGGTTACGAGACGGCCGTGGAAGGCAAGAACGGGTTTGTGTGCGCCGTCGAACGGTCTTGGATGAGTCGATTCGATGACTCCGGGTTCTGGAATCCAAAAGTGCGTGGAGCGCTTCCTTCGGGAGCAAATGATTGATCGCATTAAGATTAAGGCGGCGTAAGCCAAGAAGGAACTGCCTCCGCGGGTCGAGGTGCTACATGATGTCAAAGCAGTCCTATCTTACCGACAATGGGACCCACAACATGGCGCACCTGATGTTTTACACTCCGCTCATCGACGGCGTGAATTGCGGTGCGGACCTGCCTAAGTCCCCCGTCTACCTCATTCCACAGTTCCAGGGCGCCCCAGAACCGATTGACGTGTTCATGGTGCTGACGGGCAGGTGGTCGGATGGAACACCAGCTCCGGTAATGTGAGGGGCACGAGGCTAAACCACACGAGGCATTTTCCTTGGGCAAATATTTCAAGACCCCGATTCGAGGGTGAAACGACTGGATACTGATCCACAGGTGGAGACTTAGCAAGGTGCATGGTTGTTGGGTTTTTGCCTGTGGATATAAAATGGCGCAGGAGCGCCAGGATCAATCATGGCCCATCAGGCACCGCTTAAATATGTCTTCTATATTGCCACCACCCCGGAGAAGGTGTGGGAAGGCTTTGTGTCGCAGGAGTCGAACCGCACCATCTTCGCGGGCGCTGAACTTCAGGCCGACTTTAAGCCCGGTGGCCTGCTCGCATGGGTGGGCGCAGGACCCGACGGCAAGACCACGACCTACGTTCGAGGGAAGGTCCTGAGGTTTGAGCCGCCAAAAGTCTTTCAGTACACCTTCATAATGGGTTCAAATGATAAGGCCTCACGCGCAACGATCGAACTAGTGCCGGAGAGCGAAGCCACCCAAGTAACGGTGACACATGACGAGTGGGCGGAGGATGACCCCACTTACACTGCCTGCGCCGATGGATGGCCACGTATTCTGTCCCGCCTGAAGACGCTGCTTGAGACCGGGAAGACGTTCAAGCCGCATTGATACAAGGCGGTACCAGTCTGAAGTTTTTCCGGAAGTCCGGGTCTACGGCGAGCGTCTCTTAGAGTTAGAATGCCTGGATGGTTCACGAACGAATGGACAATTGGTTTCGTTCACTCCTTTCGGATTGCCACTTCGCCCTCCGCCAATTCCGAAAATCGCAGGCATTTACTACCGTCGCGGTCCTTACCCTTGCCCTCGGCATCGGCGCCAACACCGCCATCTTCTCCGTTGTGAACAGCGCGCTACTTCGCCCGCTCGCCTATCGTGAGCCGCAGCAACTCTACTTGGTGCGCGAGGTTGTGCCACAGATGACAAAGTTTGCACCCATACTGGACGCAAACTTGCCCGACTTCCGCATCTGGCAAAAGCAGGTTCATTCCTTTGCCGATGTGGCCATTGCCGAATCGACTACCGCAACCCTAACCGGGACAGGCGAAGCCGAAATCGTCCGCGGAGTTCGTGGTTCCGCGAATCTTTTCGATGTGCTGGGCACGCAGGCGGTGCTCGGCAGAACATTCCTTCCCGAAGAAGACGAGCCCGATCGCGGCAACGTGGTCATTCTTACCGACGCCTTCTGGCGTGCGCGCTTCGAGGGCAATCCCCGTGCGCTCGGAAAGAGCATTGTCCTCGATGGCGTCCCTCACGAAATCGTTGGCATCCTTCCTGCGTCGTTTCGTTTTCCTGCCGCCTTGGGAGGCACAAACCGCACGATCCGCCTGGCTTTTTTCAGCCCGCTGAA
>Ga0126373_10003338_pt1 | contig 11986 bp, 23 predicted proteins | sample PanSoiMetPlot_11_FD_92545 | JGI IMG/M metagenome (GOLD analysis project Ga0126373, IMG submission 92545) | Tropical forest soil microbial communities from Panama - MetaG Plot_11 | ecosystem: Environmental > Terrestrial > Soil > Tropical forest > Bulk soil | place: Panama | collected 2016-02-17
ATATACTGGATGTTCTCCTGCTTCAGGCAGTTGGCGGAGCGCACGGTCAGCTCCAGCTCGTCCACCGGCTTCAGCAGGATCGGGTCGAAGTGGGCTTCGCCGCCCGCGCCGCGGCCCTGGTCGCGGCCCTTCAGGTCCACGAACGCGGCCAGCTGCTCGGACAGGATGGTCGCGGCGCGGCGGATGGCTTCCTCCGGCTCGATCGTTCCGTTGGTCTCGATGTCGATGACCAGCTTGTCGAGGTCGGTGCGCTGCTCGACGCGGGCGCTCTCGACGTTATAGGTCACGCGGCGCACTGGGCTGAAGGAGGCGTCCATCTGGAGGCGCCCGATGGGACGGCTCTCTTCCTCGAACTGCAGGCGCTGGTTGGCCGGCTGGTAGCCGCGGCCGCGCTTCACCTTGAGCTTCATGTTGAGGGAGCCGGCGCTATTGAGGTGCGCGATCACGAGATCCTTGTTCACAATCTCGACGTCGTGATCCAGCTGGATGTCGGCGGCGGTCACCACGCCTGGACCCTTCTTGGCGAGGGTCAGGGTGGCTTCGTCGCGCGTGTGCATGCGGATGGCGAGCTGCTTAAGGTTAAGCAGGATGTCGACCACGTCTTCCTGCACACCCTCGATGGTGGTGTACTCGTGGAGCACGCCCTCGATCTCGGCCTCCACGGCGGCGGCGCCGGGCATGGACGAGAGCAGGATACGGCGCAGCGCGTTGCCGAGCGTATGGCCGAAACCACGCTCGAGCGGCTCCAGCACCACGCGGGCCTGGTGCTCCGATTGGGCCTGCACGCCGACGAGGCGTGGCTTCAAGAATTCCGATACTGAACCCTGCATGGGGAAAGACCCTCTCTAGAAACCGATTACTTGGAGTAGAGCTCGACGACGAGATTCTCGTTGATGTCCGGCAGGAAATCGGTGCGCTCGGGCACCGCCTTGAACTTGCCGCTCATCTTCGTCTCGTCCACCTCGACCCATTCCGGGAAACCGACCTGCTTGGCGATCTGCAGCGCGGACTGGATGCGCAGCTGCTTCTTGGCGGCTTCGCGCACCGAGATCACGTCTTCGGCACGCACCTGGTAGGACGGGATGTTCACGCCCTTGCCGTTCACCTCGATCGCCTTGTGGCTCACGAGCTGACGGGCCTCGGCGCGGGTGGCGGCGAAACCCATGCGGTACACCACGTTATCCAGGCGGCATTCGAGGATCTGCAGCAAGGTCTGGCCGGTGGCACCGGTGCGGCGTGCAGCTTCCTTGTAGTAGCGGCGGAACTGCCGCTCCAGCACGCCGTACATGCGGCGCAGCTTCTGCTTCTCACGCAGCTGGATGCCGTAGTCCGAGAGACGATTGCGCTTCGCGCCGTGCTGGCCGGGCAGCGTCTCGAGCTTGCACTTCGACTCGAGGGGACGGACGCTGCTCTTCAGGAACAGGTCGGTGCCTTCGCGGCGGGACAGCTTGCACTTGGGTCCGAGATAACGAGCCATTGAATCTACCTCTTACACGCGGCGCTTCTTGGGCGGACGGCATCCGTTGTGCGGGATGGGCGTCACGTCCGAGATGTTCGCGATCTTGAAACCGATGTTGTGCAGCGAGCGTACCGCGGACTCGCGGCCCGGGCCGGGGCCCTTGACCTGCACTTCCAGATTCTTGACGCCGTATTCCTGCGCGGCGATGCCGGCTTTCTCCGCCGCCACCTGCGCCGCGAACGGCGTGGACTTGCGCGAGCCGCGGAAGCCGGAGCCGCCGGAGGTCGCCCAGCAGAGCACGTTGCCCTGGCGGTCAGTGATGGTGATGATGGTGTTGTTGAACGACGCGTGCACGTGCGCGATGGCGTCCACCACGGTCTTCTTGACCTTCTTGCGGACCGCGGGAGCCGCGGCGGTGCCGGCGGCGGGAGCGGCGCCCTCGGGGGCGGCGGCGGTGCTCTGCGTCTTCTCTTCAGCCATGTGTCGTTCCTACCTTGTTGATCAGGCCGTCGGGGCCGGCTTGGCGATGGTCGGGCCCGCCTGCTTGCGGCGGCCCTTACGGGTGCGGGCATTGGTACGGGTGCGCTGGCCGCGCACCGGCAAGCCGCGGCGGTGCCTGAGGCCGCGGTAGCAACCGAGGTCCATGAGGCGCTTGATGCTCATGGAGACCTCGCGGCGCAGGTCACCTTCCACCGTGAAGCGCGCCACTTGGGTGCGCAGCGCCTCCACCTCGGCGTCGGTCAGATCCTTCACCTTGGTCTCGGGCTTCACGCCGGCTTCCTGGCAGATCCACTTGGCACGGTTGCGGCCGATGCCATAGATGCTCTGCAAGCCGATGACGGCATGCTTGTTCGCCGGGATGTTGATGCCTGCTATACGGGCCATTTGCCTTTCCTCACCATCCCCGCCAAAAGGCGGGGCGAAAACGGGTAATTTTGCCTGAAATTCCCAATCAAATCAATGCGTAAGGACCTTTAGCCCTGACGCTGCTTGTGGCGCGCGTCCGAGCAGATCACCCGCACCACGCCGCCGCGCCGCACGATCTTGCAGTTGCGGCAGATTTTCTTGACCGAAGCTCGAACTTTCATCTTTCCACTCCCGCGGGGGCCTTTGGCCACCGCCTAAAAATTAACGAATCTGGCCGGCGCTGCCGTAGCCCTTGAGGTTGGCCTTGCGCAGCAGGCCCTCGTACTGGTGGGACATCATGTGGGCCTGCAATTGGGCCATGAAGTCCATCACCACCACCACGTCGATCAAGAGCGAGGTGCCGCCGAAGTAGAACGGCACGTTCCAATACACGATCAGGAACTCCGGCAGGAGGCACACGGCGGTGACGTAGAGCGCGCCCCACAGGGTCAGCTTGGTCAGCACGGTGTCGATGTAGGCCGCGGTCTGCTGGCCGGGTCGGATACCGGGGATGAAGGCGCCGGACTTCTTCAGGTTCTCAGCGGTCTCCTTCGAATTGAACACCAGCGAGGTGTAGAAGAAGCAGAAGAACATGATGAGGAAACCATAGACCACGGCGTACAACAGTTGGCCCGGTGACATCACCGCGGCGAACTTCTGCAGGCCGGTCACCAGCATCTGGCCGAAGGCCGTGGAGGGGTGGGCGCTGCTGAACCAGTTCCCGAGCGTCGCCGGGAACAGGATGATGGAGGACGCGAAGATCGGCGGAATCACGCCCGACATGTTCATCTTGAGCGGCAGGTGGCTCGACTGGGCGGCGTACAGGCGCCGACCCTGCTGGCGCTTCGCGTAGTTCACGGTAATGCGGCGTTGGGCGCGCTCCACGAACACCACGAAAGTGGTGACGCCGAGCACCAGCGCCAGGATCACGATGGCCATGAGCGGGTTCATCTGGCCGGTGCGCACCAGGTCCAGGGTCCCGCCGAAGGCCGCCGGCAGGCCGGCGATGATGCCGGCGAAGATCAGCATGGAGATGCCGTTGCCCACGCCGCGCTCGGTCACCTGCTCGCCCAGCCACATGAGGAACATGGTGCCGGTGACGAGGCTCACGGTGGCGGTCATGAGGAAGCTCGGGCCCGGGTGCACGGCCACGCTCTGGTTCTGCAGCGCGATGGACGCGCCGAAGGACTGGAAGAAGGCCAGCCCCACGGTGGCGTAGCGGGTGTAGCGGGTGATCTTGCGCTGGCCCGAGGCGCCTTCCTTGCGGATCTCCTCCAGGGGCTTCACCACCACCGCCAGCATCTGCATGATGATGGAGGCGGAGATGTAGGGCATCACGCCCAGGGCGAAGATCGAGAGGCGCTTCAAGGCGCCGCCCGAGAACATGTTGAACATGTCCAGGATGCCGCCCGAGTGCTGGCTGAAGAGCCGCGCCAAAGCCTGCGGGTCGATGCCGGGCACCGGGATGTGGGCGCCAATCCGGAATACCACCAGGGCGCCGGCCAGGAACAGCAGGCGACGGCGCAGCTCGGTGAGCTTGCCGATGTCCCCCAGGGATCCGAAGACGTTGGCGCCGGTGCGGGACACTTATTCCTCCAGCTTGCCGCCGGCCGCTTCGATAGCGGCCTTGGCGCCCTGGGTCGCGTGCACGCCCTTGAGCGTGACCTTCTTCTTGATCTCGCCAGCCAAGATGACCTTGACCTTCTCGGTGTTGAGCGGGACCAGGCCTGCAGCCTTCAGCACGGAGATGTCGATCACCTCGGCCTCGACGCGGGCGAGCGCGTCCAGGCGCACTTCGGCGCGGGTCGGCTTCACGTGCGAGCGGAAGCCCACCTTGGGCAGGCGGCGCTGCAGCGGCATCTGGCCGCCTTCGAAACCCACCTTGTGGTAGCCGCCCTTGCGGGCGTACTGGCCCTTGTGGCCCTTGCCCGAGGTCTTGCCCAGGCCGGAACCCAGGCCGCGGCCGAGGCGTTTCTTGGAAGTCTTGCTCCCGACGGCGGGGGACAGGGTATTGAGACGCATGTTCCTCACTCCTCCACGCGCAGCATGTAGGACACCTTCGCGATCATGCCGCGGACTTCCGGCGTGTCCTTCAGCGTCACGCTGTGATGCAGGCGGCGCAGCCCCAGGCCGCGCACGGTGTCACGGTGGGCCTGCAGCCGCCCGAAGGGGCTGCGGATCAGCGTGACCTTGATGTCTTTGCCGCTCTTAGCCATGGCTTATCCCCTGATCTCTTCCAGCGACTTGCCGCGCTTCGCGGCCACCTGCTGGGGCGAGTGGATGCCGCTGAGGGCGTTCATGGTGGCGCGCACCACGTTGATGGGGTTGCGGGAGCCGTAGCTCTTGGCGAGCACGTTCTTCACGCCCGCGACCTCTAGCACGGCGCGCATGGCACCGCCGGCGATGATGCCGGTACCTTCGGAGGCGGGCTGCATGAATACCCGGGTCGCGCCGTGGCGGGCGCGCATCGGGTAGTACAGCGTGCCGTCCTTGATCTGCACGGTCTGCAGGTTCTTGCGAGCCTGTTCCATGGCCTTGGAGACGGCGTTCGGGACCTCGCGGGCCTTGCCGTAGCCGAAGCCGACCCGGCCGTTGCCGTCGCCGACCACGGTGAGGGCGGTGAAGCCAAACAGCCGGCCGCCCTTGACCACCTTGGCCACGCGGTTCACGGAGACCAGCTTCTCCTGCAGGCCGTCGCTGCTTTCCGGGAGGTTGTCGAATTTAGCCATGTGTCACCCTTAGAACTTGAGGCCGTTCTCACGCGCGGCGTCGGCCAAAGCCTTCACCCGCCCGTGATAACGGAAGCCTGAACGGTCGAACGCCACCGCGGTGATGCCGGCCTTCTTCGCCTTGTCGGCGATGGCCTTGCCCACGGCCTTGGCGGCCTCGACGTTTCCGCAGTGCTTGAGCCCCTGCTTGATATCGGCCTCCAGCGTGGAGGCGGCCACCACGACCTTGCCGCCCTCGGGGGCGATGATCTGGGCGTAGATGTGGCTCGGCGTGCGGTGCACAGTGAGCCGCGGCGCGCGCAGCTCCAGGATGTGGGCACGGGCGCGGCGGGCGCGACGCAGGCGCCCCAGCTTCTTTTGCATCGGATTCTTGTCCATCGCTCGTACCTCTTACTTCTTCTTGGCTTCTTTCAGTTCCACGCGCTCGTCGGAATAGCGCACGCCCTTGCCCTTGTAGGGCTCGGGGGGACGGAAGCCGCGGATCTCGGCCGCCACCTGGCCGACCTTCTGCCGGTCATGGCCCTTGATGATCACCTCAGTCTGACTCGGGGTCTCGATCGTGATGCCTTCCGGGACCTTGTAGTTCACGGGATGGGAGAAGCCCAACGTCAGGTTGAGCATCTTGCCCTGGGCCTGGGCGCGGTATCCCACGCCGACGAGATCCAGCTTCTTCTGGAAGCCGGAGGTCACGCCCTTCACGGCGTTGTTCAGCAGCGCGCGCGTGGTGCCGGAGGCGGCGTTGGCGGCCTGGGTGTCGGCCTTTTGCGTCACGTGCAGCACGCCGTTCTCGTTGCTCACGGCCACGCCGGGGTGCAGGACCAGCGTGTAGCTGCTCTTCTGACCCTTGATGGTCACCGAGTTCGCGTCGATCTTGGCTTCGACGCCCTTCGGCAGCGGGACCGGCTTTCTTGCGATTCTGGACATGGCGGTTTCCTCGGATTCCGTTAGGCCACGACGCCGATGACTTCGCCGCCCTGGCCGGCGGCGCGCGCGACGCGGTCGCTCATCACGCCCTGGGACGTGGAGACGATGGCGATGCCCAGTCCACCCAGCACCTTCGGCAGCTCGTCCTTACGCTTGTAGACGCGCAGGCCCGGGGTGCTGACGCGCTCCAGGCGGTCGATGACCGGACGGCCTTCGTAGTACTTGAGGGCGATGGCCAGCACCGGCTTGCCCTCGGCGTCGCGCTTGGCGAAGTCCTCGATGTAACCCTCGTCCTTCAGCACGCGCGCGATCTCGGCCTTGACCTTCGAGGCGGGCATGGTGACTTCCGCGTGCCCGATCATCTGGGCGTTGCGGATGCGGGTGAACATGTCGGCAATGGGATCAGTCATGCTCATGTGAGTTCGATATCCCTGTAGGTTTACCAGCTGGCCTTGTGCAGGCCGGGCACGTCGCCACGCATGGTGGCTTCGCGGAGTTTGTTGCGGGCCAGACCGAACTTACGGTAGTAACCGTGGTCCCGGCCGGTGAGCGCGCAGCGGTTACGCAGGCGCGACTTGCTGGAGTCGCGCGGCAGCTGGGCGAGCTTCGCCACCGCCTCCTGGCGCTCCTCTTCGTTCACGTTCAGGTCGCGGATGATGCGCTTCAGTTCGGCGCGCTTGGTCGCGTACTTCGTTACCAGCTTGCCGCGCTTCGTCTCACGATTAACCATCGAGGTCTTGGCCATGCGTCTGTCCTCTTAGTTCCGGAACGGGAAGTTGAAGGCCTCTAGGAGGGCCCGGGCTTCCGCGTCGGATTTGGCGTTGGTGGTGATGGTGATGTCCATGCCGCGCAACGCGTCGATCTTGTCGTACTCGATTTCGGGGAAAATGATCTGTTCCTTCACGCCCATGCTGTAGTTGCCGCGCCCGTCGAAGGAGCGCCCGCTCACGCCGCGGAAATCGCGCACCCGGGGCAGGGAGATATTGATCAGGCGGTCCAGGAACTCGTACATCTGGCCGCGGCGCAGCGTCACCTTGCAGCCCACGGGATAGTCCTCGCGGATCTTGAAGGTCGAGATGGACTTCTTCGCCTTGGTGATCACCGGCTTCTGGCCGGCGATTTTGGTCATGTCGGACACCGCGTTCTCGATGACCTTCTTGTCCGCCGTGGTCTCACCCACGCCCATGTTGAGCGTGATCTTGGTGATGCGCGGCACCTGCATCGGGTTCTTGTAGCCGAAGCGCTCGGAGAGCTGCTTCACCACGACGTTCCGGTAATGTTCCTGCAATCTGGCGGCCATGGCGGCTGTCCTCAAACGTCGACGACTTCGTTGTTGGAACGGAAGAAGCGCACCTTGCGGCCATCCTCCAGCTTGCGCAGCCCCACGCGGTCGCCCTTCTTGGTGACCGGGTTGTAGAGCATCACATTGGAGATGTGGATCGACATCTCCTTGTCCACGATCCCGCCCGCCACGTTGGCGTTCGGGTTCGGGCGCTGGTGCTTCTTCACCATATTCACGTTCTCGACGACCACGCGATCGTTGTCCAGCACCTTCAGCACTGAACCGCGCCGGCCCTTGTCCTTGCCGGCGATCACCACCACCTCGTCGCCTTTCCTGATCTTGTTCATAGTCCTGCTCCCAATACGGCGCTCAGAGCACTTCCGGCGCCAGCGAAATGATGCGCATGAACGCCTCGGTGCGCAGCTCGCGGGTCACCGGTCCGAAGATGCGGGTACCGATCGGCTCGAGCTTGTTGGTCAAAAGCACCGCGGCGTTGCTGTCGAACTTGATGATGGAGCCGTCCGGACGGCGGACGCCGCTCTTGGTGCGCACCACTACGGCGTCGTAGACCTCGCCCTTCTTAACCTTGCCGCGCGGGATAGCGTCACCGATGCTGACCTTGATGACGTCGCCGATGCGGGCATAGCGGCGCTTGGAGCCGCCCAGCACCTTGATGCATTTGAGGCTGCGAGCGCCGCTGTTGTCGGCGGCTTCGAGCACGGTGCGCATCTGGATCATGACTGCTGTCCTCGCGTTGTCCGGTTACTGCACCGCGGCCGTCGGGGCCGCGCGTTCCACCACCTCCACCAGCGTCCACGACTTGTGGCGCGAGATGGGGCGGCACTGGGCGATCTTCACGATGTCGCCCTCGTTGCAGGTGTTCTTCTCGTCGTGCGCCTTGATCTTGGTGCGGCGGCGCAGGATCTTGCCGTAGGTCGGGTGCGTGACCATACGCTCGATGGAGACCGTGATGGTCTTGTCCATCTTGTTGCTGACCACCTTGCCGGTCAGGGTGCGGATGTTCTTCGTCTGCTCGTTCATTTCTTGCCTGCCTTCACGCGCTCGTTGAGCACGGTCTTGACGCGTGCGATGTCCTTGCGCACGTTGCGGATCTGGTGGGCGCGGGGCATCTGGCCCGCGGCGTGCTGCATGCGCAGGTTGAACTGCTCCTTGCGGAGGTTCTCGACCTCCTGCTTAAGGTCCTTGTCCGACTTCTTGCGGATCTCTTCGATGTCCATCACATCACCTGCCGTTGCACGAAGGCGGTGAGGACGCCGAGCTTCGCGGAGGCGAGGCGGAAGGCCTCGCGCGCCGTAGCTTCGTCCACGCCTTCCATTTCATAAAGCATCGAGCCGGGCTGCACCTTGGCCACCCAGTACTCCACGTTGCCCTTGCCGTTGCCCATGCGGACTTCCAGCGGCTTCTTGGTCACCGGCACGTCCGGGAACACGCGGATCCAAATCTTGCCGCCGCGCTTCACGAAGTGCGTCATGGCGCGGCGCGCGGCCTCGATCTCGCGGGCGGTCAGACGGCCGCGGGCTATGGCCTTCAAGCCGAATTCGCCGAATGCCACGGTGTTGCCGTTCTGCGCCAGGCCGCGGTTACGGCCCTTGTGCTGCTTGCGGAATTTGGTCCGCTTGGGCTGCATCATGGACATGATCGCCTACTCCTCAGTTGGCCGCGGTCGGGACGGGCTTATCGCCGGCCGAGGTCGCGTCCTTCGCCGTGTGCAATTCGTTCGCGTCCAGGATCTCGCCCTTGAAGATCCATACCTTTACGCCGATCACACCGTAGGTGGTGGAAGCCTCGGCGAAGCCGTAGTCGATGTCGGCCCGCAGGGTGTGCAGAGGCACGCGGCCCTCGCGGTACCACTCGCTGCGCGCGATCTCGGAGCCATTCAGGCGGCCCGAGACGCGCACCTTGATGCCTAAGGCACCCAGGCGCATGGTGTTCTGCACGGCGCGTTTCATGGCGCGGCGGAACATGATGCGGCGCTCGAGTTGTTGGGCGATGCTCTCGGCCACCAAGTAGGCGTCCAGCTCGGGCTTGCGGATCTCCTCCACGCCGATGTCCACCTCGATGCCCGGCATGAGCTTGCCGAGCTGCTTGCGCAGGGCATCGATGTCCTCACCCTTCTTGCCGATCACCACGCCGCGCCGGGCCGTGTGGATGGTGATGTAGGCCTTCTTGGCCGGGCGCTTGATCTCGATGCGGCTCACGGACGCCTGGGCGAGTTTCTTCTTCAAGAACTCGCGCACCTTGAGGTCGCTCAAGAGGTTCTGCGCATAGGCGCGCTTACTGGCGAACCACTTAGAGTTCCAGTCGGAGGCGATGCCGAGGCGTATGCCGGTTGGATTGACTTTCTGACCCATGTGCCCGTCCTTATTCGTCCGCCACGGTGATGCTGATGTGGCTCGTGCGTTTCAGAATGCGGGCGCCGCGCCCCTTGGCGCGCGCCATCCAGCGCTTCATGTGCGGGCCCTCGTCCACGACGATGGCCTTCACCTTCAACTCGTCCACGTCCGCGCCGTTGTTGTGCTCGGCGTTGGCGATGGCGGACTCCAGCACCTTGCGCAGCAGCTTGGCGCCGCGCTTGGGGCTGAACTCCAGCAGCTTCAGCGCCTCGCCCACGCTCTTGCCGCGGATCTGGTCGGCGACCAGGCGGCACTTCTGCGTGCTGATGCGGGCGTATCTGTGTTTGGCGGCTACCTGCATGGCTCTATCCTCAGGCCTTCGCTTCGGGCTCGGCGGTCTTGCGCTCGCCGTGGCCCTTGAAGATGCGGGTCGGGGCGAACTCGCCCAGCTTGTGTCCGACCATGTTCTCGCTGACCAGCACCGGCACGTGTTGGCGGCCGTTGTGCACCGCGATGGTGAGACCCACCATCTCGGGCGTGACCATCGAACGGCGCGACCAGGTCTTGATCGGGCGCTTGTTGTTGCTGCTCACCGCGGCCGTCACCTTCTTCGCCAGGTGCGGGTCGATGAACGGGCCTTTGCGTATCGAACGGGGCATCGCTTTAACCTCTCATCACTTGGCGTTGCGGCGGCGCACGATCATGCCGTCGGTACGCTTGTTCACGCGGGTCTTGTAACCCTTGGTGGGCTGGCCCCACGGGGACACGGGGTGCGGGTTGCCCTGGCCGGATTTGCCTTCGCCGCCGCCGTGCGGGTGGTCGATGGGGTTCATCACCACGCCACGCACCGTCGGGCGGATGCCCTTCCAGCGCTTGGCGCCGGCCTTGCCGTACTGGCGCAGGTTGTGCTCGTCGAAACCCACCTCGCCGATGGTGGCGCGGCAGTCGATGTGGACCTTGCGCATCTCGCCGGAGCGCAGGCGCACCGTGCAGTAGGCGCCCTCGCGGGCCACCACTTGCACCGAGGAGCCGGCGCTACGGGCGAGCTGCGCGCCCTTACCGGGCTGCAACTCCACGCAATGCACCAGCGTGCCCACCGGGATGTTGCGCAGCGGCAGCGAGTTGCCCGCCTTGATCGGGGCATGCCCGCCCGCGATGATTTCCTGGCCCGGCTCGACGCCCTTCGGCGCGATGATGTAGCGGCGCTCGCCGTCCTTGTAGAGCACCAGCGCGATGTGCGCGCTACGGTTCGGGTCGTACTCCACGCGCTCGATGCGGCCGGTGATGCCGTCCTTGTCGCGCTTGAAGTCGATCAGGCGGTAATGCTGCTTTTGCCCGCCGCCCTGATGGCGCGTGGTGATGCGGCCGACGTTGTTGCGGCCGCCCTTCTTCTTCTGGTTGGTGACGAGCGCCGTCCACGGGCCGCCCTTGTGCAGGCCCGGGGTCACGACCTTGACGACCGCGCGGCGTCCCGGAGAAGTCGGTCTGGCTTTCATGAGTGACATGGTTCGGTTCCTTCTCGGAGGCCCTTAGGCCTGCTCTCCGGCCAGGTTGATCTCGCTGCCCGGCGCCAGGCGCACATAGGCTTTCTTCCAGTCACCGCGACGGCCGAGCATGGCGCCGAAGCGCTTCAGCTTGCCGTGGGCGTTCACGATCTGGACACTGGCGACCTTCACCTCGAACAGCATCTCGACGGCCTGACGCACCTCGGCCTTGTCGGCGTCGCGGCGCACGCGGAACACCACCTGGTTGTTCTTTTCGCCGGCGCGGGTGGCCTTCTCGGACACGTGGGGCCCGAGCAGCACGCTCATCAGTCTTTCCTGCTTCGGTTTCATGCCAGCCACTCCTCGAGACGGCGGATGGAGGGCACGGTGAACAGCACCTTCTCGTAACCGATCAGGCTCACCGGATCTACCGCGGTGGCGTCGCGCACTTCCACGTTGGGGAGGTTGCGCGAGGCCAGGTAAAGCTTCTCGTCCACGTTCTCGGTGACGATCAGCACGTTGTCCAGCCCCAAGGCCTTGAGCTTGCCCGCGAGTTCCTTGGTCTTGGGGGCGTTGACGCCGAACTCCGGCAGCACCACCACGCGCTCCTGGCGCACCAACTCGGAGACGATGGCGCGCAGCGCACCCTGGTACATCCGGCGATTCACTTTCTGGCTATGATCGCGGGTCACCGCCGCGAACACCTTGCCGCCGCCGCGCCACAGGGGGCTGCGGATGGAGCCGGCGCGCGACTGGCCCGAGCCCTTCTGCGGGCGGGGCTTGCGGCCGCCGCCGCGCACCATGGCGCGGGTCTTCTGGCCCTTGGTGCCGGCGCGGCCGCCGGCGAG
>Ga0126373_10003340_pt1 | contig 11984 bp, 9 predicted proteins | sample PanSoiMetPlot_11_FD_92545 | JGI IMG/M metagenome (GOLD analysis project Ga0126373, IMG submission 92545) | Tropical forest soil microbial communities from Panama - MetaG Plot_11 | ecosystem: Environmental > Terrestrial > Soil > Tropical forest > Bulk soil | place: Panama | collected 2016-02-17
ATCAGCTATCGCAAGGAATGCAATTCGTTTTGATCAACGGCGTCCCTGTCATCGAGGACGGCAAACAGACGAATGCTCTGCCGGGCAAAGTCCTGCGCGGCCCGGGCTACGTGCAATGATCCGCGCTATTGATACATCCGGCGTTCGCGCCGCATGAACGCCGGAATCTCGATGTCATCCACGGCCACAGGCGTCGGCTCCTCGATCTCGGGGGGCGCTTCGACCATAGGCGTCTCGCGGAACAAGAACGCACTCGGTGCGATCGGTTCCGGCGTGGACGCAATGGGCATAGGAGGCGGAGGAGGCGCGGCCGTCTCGGGCATAGGCCAATCGGACACACCAGCTGCTGCGCGCCGCGCCAGTTGCGGCAGATTGTCCCGCTGGAATCCGGTCGCGATCACTGTGATCTTCACTTCGTCCTTCATGGCCTCGTTCATCACGACTCCGAAGTTGATCTGCGCGTCTTCGTTCGCGGTGGCACCGCGGATCAGCGAACAGGCCTCGTTCACATCGTGTAGGCTGAGCTTGCTCGAACCGGTGATGTTGATGAGCACGCCGCGCGCGCCCTTCACGCCGCCTTCTTCCATCAGCGGCGAACTGATAGCTTGGCGCGCTGCCTCGATGGAGGCGTTCTCGCCCTTCGCTGACGCCGTGCCCATCATCGCGTAGCCCATGCCGAGCATGATCGCGCGAATATCTGAGAAGTCGCGATTGATCAACCCGGGCGTAGTAATAATGTCGCTGATGCCCTGCACTGCCTGACGGAGAATATCGTCGGCGATGCGGAATGCCTCGAAGAAGCTGGTCCCGCGCGGAACGAGTTCGAGCAGCCGGTCGTTCGGAACGGTGATCACCGTATCCACGGTACCGCCGAGTTCCGACAAACCGCGATCGGCCTGCTTCATCCGTCGTGGCCCTTCGAACGCGAACGGCTTCGTCACAACAGCGACCGTTAGCGCGTTGAGTTCTTTCGCCAGCGACGCGACCACCGGCGCAGCGCCCGTCCCCGTGCCGCCGCCAAGCCCAGCCGTGACGAACACCATGTCAGCGCCCTCCAGCACTTCGATGATCTTCTCGGTGTCCTCGAGTGCGGCTTGCTTGCCGAGCATCGGGTCCGAGCCGGCGCCGAGGCCATTGGTTACCTTCGAGCCGATCGACAATTTGTTCGGCACCGATGACGCATTCAGGGCCTGTTGGTCCGTGTTGAGGATGTGGAACTCAACGCCGGCCAATCCCTCGTTCATCATGCGCGCAACGGCGTTTGATCCTCCGCCGCCCACGCCCACCACTTTGATTTTGGTTCCGAGCAAAGCTTCTTCTTGAATGGCAAACTTTAACGCGTCCATGGGAATCCTCCTCTTCTTCGATTCGAGTGTTGGCGAATGGCGCAATTCATCGGAACAGCATCCTCATCAATCCCGGCGCCTTGCGCTTGGCGCTGCGGTTGGTCTTGAGTTTCGCGGAATATTTTGCGAGCCCAGCGGCCGTGGTCCAGGCCGGATTGGACAGCTCCTCGGGAAGATCCAGAATCCCGCCGGGGAGCGCGTTGCGCGCCGGGCAGTTGAGCACGCGTTCGGCCATGTCGCACATGCCGTTCAGCAGCGCTCCGCCGCCGGCGAGCACCACACCTTCAAGCAGTTTCTGATCCATGCGGATGGTCACCAGCTCCGACCCGACGTGGATGAACAATTCCTCGGCGCGCGCTTCCAAAATCTCGTTCAATTGCTTGCGCGGCGCTTCCCGCATCGCTCGGCCGTCGGGCGAAGGAAGCTCGATAAAGCTGTTGTCGGCCGTGAGTCCCAGAATTGCGCAGCCGTATTCAATCTTCAGGCGCTCGGCATCTGCATATTGCAGAGTCAACCCGACCGCGGCGTCACGCGTGAAGTGATCGGCTGATATGGGAATGCTGCGCGCCAGCAGAACCGCCTCGCCGTCGAAAACCACGAGCTCGCTCGAGTGCATGCCGATGTCCAACACAGCCACGCCGCGGTCCCGATCGTCACGCGAGACCGCAGCGTAGGCGGCACCCACCGGCTCAAATACCGTTTCTTCCACTGCGTACGAAGCTTGCTGCACGGCAGTCAGAATGGAATCGTGCTCCTGTTCCGATACCGTCGCGATGTGGACGTTGGCTTCCAGGCGCGAGCAGGTTGCTCCGCGCGGATAGCGTTTCCCCGCGCGTCCGTCGAGCGTGAAATCCTGCGGGAACAGTTGCAGAATCATGCGGTCCTCTTCGAGCCGCACATTCTCGGCGCGCTCCACCGCGTAGGCCATGTCGTCGAGGGTGATCGCGCGAGGGCGGCCAAACTCATAAAGCCCCCGCACGTCATGCCCGTCGACGCTTGCCCCGCCGATGCCGAGGACCATCGCGTCCACTACCGATTTGGCTTCGAACTCAGCCCGGCGCACCGCAGCCTGCACACAAGCGGTCACCGCCTGCGGATCGGCCAAGCGGCTCTTGTGCCATCCAGTGGAGGCGACCTCGCCGTGTCCGCGATACCTCAGCCGCCCGTCCTCGATGCCCAAGATGATGCAGCGTGTAGACGCACTTCCCAAATCGAGGCCGACCGCGAGCGGCGCTCTATCGGCCATTGGCGCCATCCTCGAGTCCGGTAATGCGATCGTCCAACCGCAGATCGAACGTGGCGGCCTGCGGCATTTTGCGATGAATATCGGGATAGTGCTCCAGGAAATTGTCCAGGCGCGATGCGAAATTGCGCTCGCCCATCAGCAGCGTAACGGCGTGTCCTTGCACGGAGCGCGAAATCTTCAGGTCGTCGAGATCGCCGGCATCCACTTCCGATACAGCTTCCGCGCGACGGCCCAAATCTTTCAACAACTGCTGCATCCTCTTTACACGCCGCGCGCGCTTGTCGGCCGGTTCGCCAGCCGGGACTCCGGACAACACCGGCAAGTGAAACGGGGCCTTCTGCGGAGGATCGAGAATCGCGCCGGTCTCATCGATCAACGCCCAGCGCGTCATGCCTTCAGCAGGCAACTTCACAAACGCAGCCGGTTTTCGTTCTTGCACTGTCACGATCAAGTGGTCCGGCCACACGCGGATCACAGCGGCGTCGCGCACCCAACCGATATTCAGCATCGCTTGACGCCGCGCAGCGAGCGGCACCAGATAGATGCTGCGCCCGAAATCAGAATCAAAGGCGCGCAGGATTCTCGCTGGCGACGCGTACTGCACGCCTTTCAATTGGATGTTCACGCTTTCAAGTCCGTATTCGGCCGGACCCGCGAGCATGAATCGTGGATCACGAATCAGGAATTGCTCGAAACGTTGCGAGGCATAGATTGCCCCACCCAGCGCCGAACACAGCGCAATCGCGATTCCGCCGATGCGAAGAATGGTCGCGGTAGGGATCGGCTTGCGTTTCTTAGGCGCGTCTTGCGCCATCTAGGCCGCCTCCCGGAGTTTTTCGAGCACGCGATCTCCAACCTGCCAGACATTGCCCGCGCCGAGCGTCAACACCAGATCGCGATCTCGCGATTGCTTCACCACGGCGTTGGCCGTCGGTTCGATGCCGCCCGTATACTCAGCGGCTTGATGACCGAAGTCGCGCACGCGTTGCGCCAGCATCTCCGCATTGACTCCCGCGATGGGCGTTTCGGACGCGGCGTAAATATCGAGCACAAAAACCAGGTCAGCCTGGTGGAAGCTCTTCGCGAACTCATCCAGCAGGTGCTGCGTTCGCGTGTAGCGATGCGGTTGAAACACGGCCAGCACGCGGCCGAAATTGCAGAGCTTGGCCGCGGCGAGCGTGGCGCGAATCTCGGTCGGATGGTGCCCGTAATCATCGATGACGGTCACGCCGCGCGCCTGCCCGCGCGTCTGGAACCGGCGATCGACTCCCGTGTACGAAGCAAGGCCCTGGCGAATCGTTTCCACGGGGATATCCAGCTCTAAACCGGCCGCGATCGCGGCGGTTGCGTTCAGCACGTTGTGTATTCCCGGCACCCGCAGATGGAATTTGCCTAGGTCTTGCCGGCGCCCGCGGACCACGAACCGGCTTTCGAACGCTCCGCACTCGGCATCCACAATTTGGAGCACGGCGTGATGACTTCGGCCGTAGGTGATCGTGCGGCGATTGATCGTCGGCAAGATGTGCTGGATGTTCTCATCGTCCAGGCACAAGATCGCCGCGCCATAGAACGGAACTTTCTGGATGAACTCCAGAAACGCGGCTCGAATCTCAACAATCGTCAGGTAGTGATCGAGATGCTCGCGATCGATGTTCGTGACCACCGCGAGAATCGGAGTCAGCTTGAGAAACGAACCGTCGCTTTCGTCGGACTCCACCACAAGAAATTCGCTCTGGCCGACGCGCGCATTCGAGCCGCCCATGGAGGCCGCCTTGCCGCCGACAACCACGGTGGGATCGAGGCCCGCGGCATTCAGCACGGTGGCCGTCATCGAGGTGGTAGTGGTCTTGCCGTGACTGCCGGCGATCGCGATGCCGTACTTGAGCCGCATCAGCTCAGCCAGCAACTCGCCGCGGGCGATCAGGGGAATCTTCAAACGGCGCGCTTCGATGAGCTCTGGATTTTTCGAATCGATCGCAGAACTGAACACCACTGCCTTCGCGCCGCCGATATTGGATGCAGCGTGGCCTTCGTAAATCGTGGCCCCTAGCCGCGCCAGCCGTTCCGTGGTCGCGCTTAGTTTCAAATCCGAGCCCGAGATCTGATAGCCCAGGTTCACCAGCACTTCGGCGATACCGCTCATACCGATGCCGCCGATCCCGATGAAATGCAGATGCTGGGGCCTAAAAAACATTTTTAATATGTATTGTTTCGAGTTTCGTATGTAATGTCAATGACGAGCTGCTGACGTCGCGATCGATTCCTCCACCACGTCGGCCGCGCGCCGGGCCGCCCCGGGATGCGCGAAGGTTCGCGCCTGCTCGCCCATGTGTTTCAGCACTCCGGGCTGCGAGCTCAGCTTGGCGACCTCTTCGAACAACCGGCCACCGTCCATCTGCGAATCGAGAACCAGCCGCGCGGCGCCTAGTTTTGAAAATGCTTCCGCGTTGCGAAGCTGATGTTGATCCGCAGCCGTGGGCAGTGGGACCAGAATCGAAGGTTTGCCCGCCGCCGCAAGCTCCGCGACAGTTCCTGCGCCCGCGCGGCAGACCACAAGATCGGCCTGAGCAAACGTGCCCGGCATGTCGTCGATGAACGGGACGACTTCTCCTTGGATACCCGCCCCGGCGAACTTGCTTGCGATCGCTTCGTGCGCTGCCGATCCCGTCTGATGGATCAGACGCACCGGCATTCGATTCTCTTTGAAATATCGCCAGCTTGCGGCCGCCGCCTGATTCAGCGTCCGCGAGCCCTGGCTGCCGCCAGTGATCAGAACCGTTACCGTCGCTTCGCGCGGCTTCGCGGGAATGGAAAAGAACTCGCTGCGCACCGGAAGCCCGGTCACTTCCGACCTGCCGCGCGGGAAGAACCGGCCGGCTTCGGGGAAACTCAACAGTGCGCGCGTCACGAATCGTCCGATTTTGCTGTTCGTCAATCCGGGCATCGCGTTCGGCTCCATCACGATCAACGGCAGACTCTTCCAGAGCGCCGTCAACACCACCGGTCCTGCCGCATACCCGCCCATGCTGAACACCGCCGACGGCTGGTGTTCGGCGAATAGCCGGAACACGCGGCGCACGCTGACAGGAAGTTGCGTCATGGTACGAATCGTTCTCATGACACCGACGCGCTTCAGTCCGCCGATCTCGATAAACTCGAGCGGAAATCCCGCGGGTGGAACCAGCTTTGCCTCGAATCCATTGCGCGTTCCGACGAAGATGCAATCGTGGCCACGTGAAGCCAGCTCGCGCGCAACCGCGAGCAGCGGAACAACGTGTCCGCCCGTACCTCCGCCCGCCATCATGATGGTCGCCATTGTCGATCATCCGGAGTGTTCGCTCACGCTCAACAGCATTCCGAGACAAATCATGGTGCTAAGGAGCGAACTTCCGCCAGCGCTGATCATCGGCAGCGGAATGCCTTTTGTGGGGCCCATTCCGAGCACCACGCTCATGTTGATCAAAGCTTGCAGCACCACCGATGAAGTAACGCCCAGCGCGAGATATCGCCCGAAGGCGTCGTCAGTGATCCAGCACAGCTCCAGACCGCGCCACAAAATCACTAGGAATCCCGCAACTAGCGCCGTGCATCCGAACAGCCCCAACTCCTCACCGACCACAGCATAGATAAAATCCGTGTGAGCTTCGGGTAGATACAAAATTTTCTGCTTGCCCTGCATAAGCCCCAACCCAATCACGCCTCCGCTGCCGACCGCGATTTTCGACTGCCGCACTTGGTAGCCTGGATCGCGCGTGGTTACCGATTGGCTGACGTACTTCTTGATCTTCCCGTCCGGATCGAAGCTGGAAATCAGCATGTAGTCGGGATCGAAAAATCCGATGATGCGCGCCATGCGATACGGCTTCGAGGCGACGAATCCAATGCAGGCCAACATTCCAACGGCCAGCGCGGCGGCCACGAACTTCTTCTGGAGCCCGGCCACATAAAACACGATTGCGGCGGGGAGGATTAGAACGATGGCCGTCCCGAGATCGCCGAAGCCGACGCTAGCCGCCAAGACGGCCAGAGCCATTGCGGCGGCAATCACTGTCCTCCGGTTGTTGATCGCATGTTGTTTCAACGTGACGAAGTAAGCGAAGAAAATGATGAGTGCCGGCTTGCCGAACTCCGAAGGCTGGAAGGTTCCGATGCCCTCCAGCCGAAACCAGCGATGGGTTTTCGGATCGAAGAAAAAGACCAGAAGCTGCAAGAAAAGCACAGCGCCGAGCGACCCGAACGCCCAGCCCGCGCTTTGAAGACGCCGGTAATCGCGCCGCTTGAAATACATCAGCGCGGCAAATGAAACGACGGCCCAGGCGAGCTGCCGAATTGCGTAGTGAAAGGTCGAGTTGATCTTGGTGTCCGACTGCGCTGCCACGGGCGCCACCGAGGCGGCCGACGACGCGCTGTAGACCATCACGATGCCGAAGGTGACCATGGCAACAACGGTGGAGAACAGCACCCAGTCCGATTTCAATCGCTGCGCCAATCTATTCGCCTCCTTCGGCCAAAGCGTTCACGAGTTCTTTGAAGACGCGCCCGCGCTGCTCAAAATTCTCGAACTGATCGAAGCTGGCGCAGGCGGGCGCAAGCAGGACCGTATCGCCTGGCTCCGCCGATCGATAAGCTTGCTGAAGCGCTGCCGCCACAGTCCCGCTATGAACGATAGGCACACCCACGTCTCCGAGCTGCGATGCGATCTTCTCCGCCGAAACACCGATCAACAAGACTCCGCGCGCCTTTGCGCATAGTGCGCTGCGAAGCACCGTGTAGTCGCTATCCTTGTCCTTGCCGCCGAGAATGATCCACAATCTGCCGGGAAACGCGTCGATGGCCTTCGAAGTAGCATCGACACTGGTGGCTTTCGAATCGTTGTAGTAAGCCACGCCGTTGATCTCGCGGACCAGCTCCAGACGATGTTCAACCGGCGCAAAAGTCACCGCAGCCTGGGCGATCTGCTGCGTTGAGGCACCGGCTTCTCGCGCGATAAGCGCGGCAGCCATTACGTTTTCGTAATTGTGGCGGCCGCGTAGTCGCAGCTCGCCAACGTCGAGCAACCGCTCGCCCTCCATCACAACGTCGTTCTGCTGGATCCATGCACCCGAAACTTGATGGGTCCCGCTGAACCAGACCACACGCGCTGGCGTGCGCTTTGCGAAAGAAACCGTGAACGGATCGTCCGCGTTCAGCACCGCGAGATCGCTGGCTTGCTGCGCCTCGAACAATCGCGCCTTCGCGTCGGCGTAGCCCTGAAGCGTGTGATGACGATCGAGATGATTCTGGGTGACGTTCAAACAAGCCGCGATGGAGGCATGGAAAGTCTGAATCGTTTCCAACTGAAAACTCGATAACTCGAGAACATTGAACTGGCCCGGAAGCGAAGTGTCGACCATCGCGGCCGCCGGTGTACCGATATTTCCTCCCACCTGGCAGGCGATTCCGGATTCCCGCAAGATATGGCCGATCAGTGCGGTCGTAGTCGTCTTCCCGTTCGTTCCCGTCACACCAATGTTCCGTCCGAGCAAAAACGGTGCGGCCAGCTCCAACTCACCGATCACCGGCACGCGACGTTCACGCACCTCGCGCAAGATCTCTAAATCTGCGGGCACGCCCGGCGAAATCACAACCAACTCCGCATCGCGCAAAGTGTCAGCCGTCTGCGCCTCTACTCTCACTCCGTCAATTTCGCCCATCGGCTTCTCGTCAACCGCGCGAACACAAGCACCCTTCTCCCGCAGCAGCCGCAACGCCGCCACGCCGGACTTCGCCATCCCCACCACGACGACTCTTTTGCCCCGTAGCTCCACGCCCTAGCACCTAACACCTAACACCTAGCACCTCACCTCAACTTCAACGTAGTGAGCGCGAACAACGCCATCACTAGTCCCGTGATCCAAAACCGGGTGATTATTTTCGATTCCGGCCATCCGAGCGCCTCAAAATGATGATGGATCGGCGCCATACGGAAGATTCGCTTCTTGCGAAGCTTGTAGCTTCCGACTTGTAGAATCACTGATAACGCTTCGATCACGTAAACACCGCCGATAAAAATCAGCAGCACTTCCTGTTTGATCAGTACGGCCACCACGCCTAACGCGCCGCCCAGCGCAAGCGACCCGACGTCGCCCATGAAGATCTCCGCTGGATGCGCGTTGTACCAGAGGAAACCGAGCGACGCGCCGACCATCGAACCGCAAAAGATGGTCAATTCCGAGGTGCCCGGCGATCGCGCCAGTTCCAGATATTCGGCAAATCGGGCGTTGCCTTCGACGTACGTCAGCACGGTCATAGCGCCTGAGGCGATAATCATCAGCCCGATTGCTAGCCCATCGAGCCCATCCGTCAGGTTGACGGCGTCAGAAGAGCCCACGATCACCAGCACCATAAACGCGTAAAATCCGATGAACGCCAGCGGATACGTAAACCAGCGCGTCATCAGCGAATCGATTAGCAGATCGGGCCGGAACGACTTGAAAAACGGCACATTGACGCTGGTGGAGTAGGCCTTGTGTGCGTGCAGCGTCAAGAGCATGAGGCCCACCAGGAGCGCCGCGACGATTTGCAACGAGAATTTTTCCTTCACGGTCAATCCGAGATTGCGCTGGCGACGGATCTTCGCATAGTCGTCCCAAAATCCGATCAGCCCGAAGCTCACGAGTCCGAACAAAGCAATCCAGATATACGCGTTGGCGAGATTGGCCCAAAGCACGGTTGGCACCACGATGGCGATGATGATCAGAATTCCGCCCATCGTCGGCGTGCCTGCTTTTTTCTGATGCGATTGCGGGCCATCTTCGCGAATGTACTGCCCGATCTGAAACTCGCGTAGCTTCGCGATCAGCCACGGACCGAGAACCACCGAAAGCACGAGCGCAGTGATGCTCGCGAAAGCAGTGCGGAACGTAGCGTATCCGAACACGCGAAACGGCGTGAAAGAATGGAACAGCTTCTCGTAAAACAGCCAATAGAGCATCTATTTCAGCGGAGCGGTGAACCTCTCCAGGGCGCACTCTACGTGGGTACCGCGAGAGCCCTTAAATAAAATGACATCGCCGGGTTGGGCAACTCGGCGGAGCTGGTCGCCGGCTTCGGCCGGATCGTTGAAAAAAAACGCGGCGACAACAGCATGGTCCGCTTCCTTAGCTGCGTCGACTAAGTGGCGGGCCTCGCCGCGTATTCCAACGAGCACATCAATCCCGCTGCTCGCAACGTAGCGACCTACGTCGCGATGCAGGGACTCAGCCCAACGGCCGAGCTCAAGCATCTCCCCCAGCACGGCGATGCGCCGATTGGCTGGTGTCTCCCGAAGCGCGTCGATCATGGCACGCGCCGCATCGGGATTGGAGTTGTAGCAGTCGTTCAAAATCAGGACGCCGTTGTGGACGAAGCGTTCACCTCGCATCGAGCCGGGCGTGAAGTTCGCGACTACTTCGGTGAGGTCGCGCGAATTGATGCCGAAAATGCGTGCCACCGCGATTCCGGCGAGTAAGTTCATCAGATTGTGCCGACCAGCAAGTGGGCTTTCGAACGGAGTGCCGTCGGCGCTGAAGCGCAGACCATCGCCGGTAAGTTCGACGTCAGTGGCGCGAACTCTCGCACCCTCGCCAAGACCGAACGTGATTGTCTCTCCCCGATGCGCCCGGCCAAATTGCGATACCAGGGAGTCATCTGAGTTCAGCACCGCGATTCCATCCTCGGGCAAGGACTCGATCAGCTCGCGCTTTGCCGCGGCGATGCCATCGATCGACGCGAAGGACTCGATGTGCGCGTGTCCGACATTGGTCACTACTCCGATGTTCGGCTTCGCAATTGCGCACAGATCGCGGATCTCGCCGGCGTGATTCATCGCCAGTTCGATCACCGCGACCTGTGATTCTCGGGGGAGGCGTAAGAGAGAGAGAGGTACGCCGACGTGGTTATTCAAATTGCCGATGGTCTTGCCTACCGGCATGCGAACGGAAAGCATCGCGGCGATGATGTCTTTCGTCGATGTTTTTCCAGCGCTGCCTGTCACGCCAATTACCGGCTGCGCCCACTGGTCGCGGGCCCAGCGCGCAACTTTTTGTAGGGCAATCAGGGTATCGGGAACAGTGAGAACCTGGCCGTTCCTTGAGACATTCGCAACGGCGGCGACGGCGCCCTTGGCGAGCGCTTGGTCCACGAACGCATTGCCGTCGAAATTCGGGCCGCGTAACGCGAAAAACAGATCGCCGGGTGCGACCGTGCGCGTATCTGTGCTCCAGCCGGTGATGAGAGCGTCGGAGCCGGACTGAAGTTCTAAAACTTCGGCGATCTCGGTCAAAGAGAATTCCATGTTTTCGGACCCCGGCGTAGACACGAGTGTCGACACGGCACGCACGAGTGCGTGCGCCACGAGAGTATCAGCCATAGCCTAGCTCCCGCAGGATCGCGCGGGCCGTTTCGCGATCATCAAAATGTATGACGCGATCCTTCAATACTTGATACGTTTCGTGACCCTTGCCCGCCAGGATCACGATATCGCTCGGCTTGGCTTCGTTCAGCGCGATCCGAATCGCTTTCTCGCGATCCGGTTCGGCGACATGCGGCGTGTCGAACCGCCGCAACCCCACCATGGTGTCGTTCATGATCGCGAGCGGATCTTCCGAGCGCGGATTGTCCGATGTCAGCACGACAAAATCGCTCGCCTCCCCGGCAGCCATCCCCATCAGCGGACGCTTCGTCCGGTCACGATCGCCGCCGCATCCGAACAGCGTCATTACCCGCGAGGGGTTCAGGGCGCGAGCGACGGCGATAGTATTCTTCAGCGCATCGTCGGTGTGGGCGTAGTCCACCACGACCAAGAAAGGCTGGCCGGCATCCACTTTTTCGAAACGCCCAGGAATGTTCCGGCAGGATGCGATGCCGCGCGCGATGGTGTCCCAATCGAACCCGTAGCTAAGCGCTGTTCCGCACGCCGCCATGATGTTATAAGCGTTAATCCGGCCTACCAGGGGTGACGCAAGCCGAACGCGCTGGTTTCCGAATTCGACCGTGAACTGCAGCCCCTTGAAGTCCATCTCAAGCTCGGAGGCGCGCAAATCGGCCCCCGCAGCGAACCCATAGCGGATCACTTGCATTCCCGAGGCCGCTGGAATTTCCTTCGAATGCGGATCGTCGGAATTGATCACTGCAGAGCGAGGCGGAGAGCCGGTACGCGGTTGGAACAGCAGGGCCTTGGCCGCGAAGTAATCCGCCATCGTCTTGTGAAAATCCAGATGGTCACGCGTCAGGTTGGTAAACACCGCGGTGTGAAACGTGATTCCGTAGACACGGTCCAGAGCGAGCGCGTGCGATGAAACCTCCAGGGTCGCGTACGTTCCGCCGGCCTGCTCCAACTCGTGAAAAATCCGGTACAGATCGAGCGACTCCGG
>Ga0126373_10003341_pt1 | contig 11984 bp, 6 predicted proteins | sample PanSoiMetPlot_11_FD_92545 | JGI IMG/M metagenome (GOLD analysis project Ga0126373, IMG submission 92545) | Tropical forest soil microbial communities from Panama - MetaG Plot_11 | ecosystem: Environmental > Terrestrial > Soil > Tropical forest > Bulk soil | place: Panama | collected 2016-02-17
ACGGGTTCGTCGGCGAGCAGAAGGATCGGCTGCTGAACCAGGGCGCGGGCGATGGCGACGCGTTGGTGTTCGCCGCCGGAAAGGCTTGACGTTCGCTCGCGCAGTTTCTGTTCCAGGCCGACTCGTTTCAATGCGGCTAGCGCTTCGGTGATCTCGCCGCCGGTGGGCCAAACCAGGAACCGCAGCGCATGCCAGGAGGACCAGCGTCCGAGCGCGCCGGCCATGACATTTTGCAGAACGAGGAGATTTTCGACCAAGTCGTGACGCTGCGAGACCACCCCGATTCGGCTTCGCAAGGCCCGGCGAGCGCGGCCGCGCGTCTGGCTGACCTCGATGCCGTCCAATTGAATGCTGCCGGACGTGTATGGGACAAAGCCGTTGATGGCGCGGAAGAGTGTAGTTTTGCCGGCGCCGCTGGGTCCCAGGATCGCGACGCGCTCGCCGCGCGAAACTTCGAGCGAGATGTGCTCGAGCACCGGGCGCTTAGCGTATTGCACGACGATGTCGCGGATGGAAAGCGTGGAAGCGGCTGCAGCCAATGCGCGTGACCACCTCAGAGCATTTTCAATTCGCGCGCGACGTCGCGCACGGTGGCGTACTCGGCGTCATCGGCCCGGACGAAGTCTTTGCCGCGCAGGATGCCGAGGATCTTGTCGTCCTTGCCTTCTTTGAGCGCGAGAAAAGCCTTGGCGAAGGCTTCCTGCTGTGCCGCGCCGACATCCTTGCGCGCGACCCAAACGTAGTCGACGAAGGATCGCGACGTGAAAAAGACCCGAACTTTGCTGCCATCGACTTTCTTGTCCGAGACCATTTCGCGGTACACGGTTTCGTCGAGCGCGCCGGCATCGGCGCCGCCCGATTCCACCGCTTTCGCGGTTGCCGAGTGGCTGCCGGTGTAGCGGACTTGGAGATCCTTGTCGGGATTGATGCGCGCCTTCGACAGCTCGAGATGGGGGATCAGGTGGCCGCTGGTGGAATTGATGTCGCCGAAAGCGAAGCGTTTGCCTTTCGTGTCGGCGAGACTCTTGACGGACGATCCGGAGGGCGTAATGAAGAGCGAATGGAAATTTTTGTCGGCGCTGCGCTGCACCAGCGGAATCACGCTGTACATCTGATGCGCTTTGATATATGTGACCGCGCCAAGATAGGCGAAATCGAGCGAGCCGTTGCCTAGCGCTTCCACAGTGGCATTGTAGTTGGTAGGAATGATGAGGTTGACGGGCGTTCCGATGGCCTTGGCCAGGTATTCCTTAAGCGGAGCCTTCTCATCAATCGAGACCTGGGTCGCGCCTGCGTCGGGGATCATGCCCACTTTGATTTCCGCCGCGGCGCGGAGCGGCAGCCGGGCCAGACAGGCCGCGCCGACGGATCGAGCGAGGAATTCCCCCCGAGTCAATAGAAATGGCATAGAAGTACTTCCAATCTACAACTCGTTTTATGACGATTTGATGACAGCCATTTTAAATCGCTGTCACAACGGGTCCAGTCTGCTCGTCTCGGTTGCGGAGGCGCAGAGATGGCAGGGAAACGATTCGTGGTGATCGGAGGCGGGTTGTCGGGATTCACAGCGGCCATCGAACTGGCGGACGCAGGCAACCATGTCATATTGTGTGAACAGTCCCAACACGTTGGAGGCCGAGCGGCGACGCATCATCAGCAAGGCTACGCGATGAACATCGGGCCGCACGGTTTTTATCGAGCGGGCGTCATGCGGCGGCAGTTCGACGCGTGGGGGATTCGGTACTCCGGCAAGGCGCCGCTAACTCGCGGCCGGGCGTTTCTCATCGCGAATGGGCAGAGGCACCGTTTCCCGACCAGCGGGATGAATCTGCTTCGGAGCAGCGCGTTTTCGCTGCGCGGGAAGATCAGTGCGGCGCAGGTTCTTCAGAAGCTGACGAAGACGACGCCTGCTTCAGTGCGGGGGCAGTCGATGGAAGCGTGGATTCAGACGCACGCTGGGACGGCGGAAGCGGCGCGGTTGGTTGCCGCGATGGTTCGACTATCTAGTTACGCGGCCGATGTCGACCGGATGGATGCGGGTGCGGCAATCGAGCAAATGCAGCTCGCGCTGGCGCAATCGGTCTTGTATCTGGATGGCGGCTGGGAGACCTTGGTCGCGGGGTTGGAGAACAAGGCGAAGTCGCTAGGCGTAGAGATCCGGGCCGGGTGGAGTGTAAAGAGAGCGGAGCCGGGTGTCGTGGAATCGCGAAACGGGGAGCGGTTAACGGCTGACGGGATTGTTCTGGCGATCCCGGCAAAGGAAGTGGAGCGCATCACCGGTGTGCCATTGACGGAGGGAACGCCTGCGCGCGCGGCGTGCCTCGATCTAGGCTTGAGAAGGCTGCCCGACGGGGCCGCGTCGTTTGCGTTAGGGCTGGATACGCCGGTGTATTTTTCGGTCCACTCTCTCTACGCACGTGGTTTGGCGCCGGAGGGCGGGGCGCTTGTACAGATCGCGAAATACTTGGATCGTAACGCAGCGGGTTCTCGCGATGAGTTGGAAAGCGTGGCAGATCTAGCGATGCCGGGATGGCGCAAAGAGGTGGAAGTGTCGCGCTTTCTTCCGGACATGACAGTGGTTCACGCCATACCCGAAGCCGGCCGCGGGAGGCCCGATGTGGATACTCTGAAAATGCCGGGCGTTATGGTGGCGGGAGATTGGGTAGGACCGGAGGCGATGCTTGGGGATGGGGCGGTCGCGAGCGGATTGCGCGCGGCTCGGTCGCTGGCCCAGCGAGCGGAAAGAAAGGCAGCCTGATGGAATGACGGATGCGTTCGACGAGCTTCGGCCCCTGTTGTTTTCGATCGCGTATCGTATGACGGGAACGCGCGCGGACGCCGATGACGCGGTCCAGGATACGTATATTCGCTGGCAGGCCGCCGATCGCGATTCGATTCAATCTCCAAAGTCATTTCTGACGACGGTGATTTCACGCATCTGCTTGGACGTTCTCAAATCGTCGCATCGCAAGCGCGAGGTGTACATAGGGTCATGGCTGCCGGAGCCGATGGTCGGTCCGAGCACGGAGCCGGTAGACCTGATGGAATCGCTGTCGTTCGCGTTCATGCACCTGCTCGAGTCGCTTACGCCATCCGAGCGGGTGGCGTTTCTGATGCACGACGTTTTCGACGCGAGCTACGCCGACGTTGCGGGCGTGTTGGAGACGTCGGGCGCCAACGCACGCCAATTAGCGAGCCGAGCACGGGAGCATCTGCGAGGGCGGCGTCCCAAGGTCAAAGTGAAACGGGAAACGCATCAGCAATTGCTCTGGGCATTTGTGAAGGCTTGCGCGGAAGGCGATGCCAGCGCGCTCTTCGGATTGCTGAAGCAGGACGCGGTGCTGTACTCCGACGGTGGCGGGAAGGTCCAGGCGGCGATCAATCCGATTTATGGGGCGGATCGGATTGTCCGGTTCATTCTGGGTCTGAACAAGAAGGGCGTTGGAGAGCTTCGCGGATTTGCCGTGGATGTCAACGGATCGCCGGGCGCAGCGGTAACGCGCGACGGCGCGCCATATATGATTCACGCGGTCGAAGTAGAGGATGATCGCATCCGGACGGTGTACTACGTCATGAATCCGGAAAAGATTCCACCGGAGGCTTTTCGGTTGGCAGAAGGTCAGCCTGCGTAGGGCCTGAAGTGGTGTTCATGGACGCGGTCACTAATCTACACAGACATTTCTGACGATACGATGACGTACCGATTGGCAGACGTTCCTGGGAACCTACGCCTTCGGCCCGGTGTCAACTCAACTGTGAGGTGTTTGCTCGGCGTCCGACTGGTCGGGATTCTATGCCGTGCAGCGGTTTCCACAACACCGTTGTACGCATGCAGTTGAAGCGTTCCTCATGGACCGAACAACTGGGAAAGCGCCAGACTGCACCTGAACCGGGCGACAGCGGTTCTTGAAGGTATACTCGATCGCGTCGAGATGCGTTGGAGCGTCCTTGATTCCAAGGATGTAGCATCTCCCGTGAATCTGGCCTTGGCTGATTTCGTCGACTGAGACCCGCGCTTGGTTGTGACCTTTCGGGTGCAGAAAAAATACAAGGGCGAGTTGGGGCCGAAAGTCCAGGTCAGCACCGGGCTCGGAGGAGGTGAATGCAGGGCACAATTCATTACCGGATTGACCTACCTGGTCTTTTCTGCCGGACCCAGCCTCGACAAACGGGGAGTCAGCATATGCAGTCCGGGCGGGTGGATCCGAAGCTCCGACGTGGAGGCGGAAAATTCCGAGCGGAGGAAAGCCGCTCAGAAGTGTGAAACATGGATTCGGGTCCTCTTCGTTGCCTTCCGGCCTTTGTTAGAGCGGGTCGATGATACGGCTGTCGGCGATCACGGCGAAGCGGAAGCCGGACGATCGAAGTTGGGCTTAAGCCGGGAGTGCGGCGGCCGCGATCGCGATGGAGAGAAATTTTCTGCGATGGAGGTTGGTCATCAGAACACCAGTTTCATGGCTAATTGTATCTGCCGTGCCGGGAATGTGCCGGTGATGACACCGAATCCCGAAGAGTTGGCGGTGAGCCCCAGAGTGGGGGCGAAGTTGGTGTGGTTGAGCAGATTGAACGCCTCGGCGCGGAACTGCACGTAGCGGCCTTCGACGATGTTGAAGTTCTTGTGCAGTCCGAAATCGGTTTCGTAGAACGGAGGCATTCTGGCGTTGTTGCGCGGCGTATTGCCGAACGGCTGCGTATAAGAAGGTGCGCTGAATGCCGCCGGATTCAGATAGGTGAGCGGATTCGAGCTGTTCAGATAGATCGGCTGGCCGGTGAGGTTGGGGCGCTCGCTGACTAGCCCGCTGATTTGCGCCTGCGAGGTCGGCGAATAGCCGATGTTGAGCGGAAGGCCTGAAGTCGCAGTGTTGATCATGTCGACTCCCCAGCCGCCGAGAGCGAAGTCGAGTATTTTGTTTCCGCCGAAATCGAAGTGACGCCGAGCGCCGAAGGGCAGATCGTAAATCAGCGCGAGGGTTTCGTTGAGTGGCTGGTTGTAGCTGGAGAGGCCCTTCTCGAGCTTTGAGTTGTAGTAATTGATGCGGGAGTTGTCGCCGTCGTAGTTTTCAAGATGTCCCGGGCCGTTGTCGAGCGCCTTCGACCAAGTGAACGAATTGATAAAATACAACCCGCCCGAGTAGCGCTTTTCCACTTTGATCTGGAGCGCATTGTAGCTGCCGAATCCGCCGTCGTATGCCATTTCGATTCCGGCGAAATTGGAGATCGGGCGGCGCTGCTGCAGCGTGAGATTCTGGCCGAGCGCGTTCGGCAAGGCCTGGTTGGCGTCGGTGAGAATTTCGAGACCGACGTCGTGATTTCCGACGTAGCCGACATCGAGCATCAGGTTTTTGGCCAGCTCGCGCTGGATGGTGAAGTGCCAGCTCTGCACGTAGCCGGTGCGGTCGTCGCCAGGGATGTAGCGCAATTGGGTAATGGCGGGATTGAAAGCCTGCGGCGAAGCGAAGTTATCGGGGAAGCCCTGCGCGGTTGAGCGGAAGCAGGAGCCGGGCGCCTGAGATGCGGACGTGCAGATGGGCTGTGTAGCGAGCTGATCGATGGCGGCGTCCACGATGAAGGGCCCGTTATAGGGGAGCAGATTTTCGCCGCCGAAGCGATTGAACTGGACGTAGCTGATTCCGTATCCGGCACGAATCACGGTCTTCGGCAGGACCTGATAGGCCAGGCCGAGGCGCGGTGCCCAGTTGTTGTAATCGGGATGGACCAGTGCGCGGTTGTACAGGCTGCCGCCCGAGGCGTAGATCAGGGTGTTGTTCACGGGATCGAAGTTGGCGAGGCGGTTGTCGCGCTCATATTGAGGAGTTGCGAACTCGTAGCGCAGGCCGAGGTTCAAGGTCAGCTTCGGGCCGAACTTGAAGTCGTCCTGGACGTAGGCGAAATACATGCGCTGGCGCAGATGGGCCACAGGATTGTTGTCAAGCTCGTAGTGGCTGGGTGCGCCAAAGATGAAGTCGGCCAGGCTGTAGACTTCTTTCCCGGTGCTCGAAAGGCTGTTCACCGAGGATGGATTCGTGAGATAACTCGAGTCGCTGAAAAAGCCGGTGAAGTTTTCTTGGCCATATTGAGGATGGAAATCGCTGACGGCGGTGTCGATCAATTGAAATTCGAACCCGAACTTCAGCGTGTGACGGCCCATGATTTTGGTCAGGTTCACCTTGGGGTCGCCGACGAACGGATCCTGGTATTGCGGATTGCTGTTCTGGCGTCCGAGCGCGGAGAATCCGCTCAAGCTCACCGTAAACAGGCCGCCCGCGAGCGAGCCGGTGGGTTCACCGGGTATGACGAACTGCGGCATGGAGATGCCGAGCGTCGGTGGGGTTTTTCCGCCAATGGTGTAGTCGATGCCGAGACGCGCTTCGAGGATCAGGGTCGGGCTGATGGTCCAGGTGGTACCGGCGACCGCTTGCTTGGTCTTCACCGCAACGTTTCCGTTCGAACTGCCGCCGGCGGGGCCGGGAATATTCGGCGGACTGAAGATGCGGGTGTCGAACTGGCTATAGCGAGCGAAGACTGAGACCTTCTGGCTAACGAACGCGTCGTAGCGAATGTCGCCTTTGTCGTTGAAGATGGTGTCGGCAGGCGAAGATTCAAAATTGTTCGAAAGGCCGGGAAGGTTCGGCGCGGGCAGCGACTCAAGAACCGCGTTCGCGATCGGCGAATACTGCGACTGCGGGATGATGCCGTTCGAAAATGTTTGGCCGTTCAACGGATTCGTGATTGCGAGACCGTAGGCGCTGAAGTTGCCCTGATCCATGGCCGTGGTTGGAACTGTGGCGAACTGCACTGGGTGCGATACGCGGCGGAAGCCTTCATAATCGGCGAAGAAGAACATCTTGTCTTTGAGGATCGGTCCGCCGAGCGCAGCCCCGAACTGATTCTGGTTGAACGGCAGATTGCCGCCGCCGACCGGCTTGATGAATCCGACCGCGTTAAGAATCGTGTTGCGATTGAACTCCCAAAGCTCACCATGGAATTGATTGGTGCCGCTCTTGATGCTCGCGTTGATGACGGCGCCGGACGCTCGTCCGAACTCGGCGCTGTAGTTGTTCGATTCGACCTTGAACTCCTGGAGCGCGTCGGGATTCGGCTGGATGACTTGGTTCGAGAATCCCTGGTTGCTGGTGCCGTAGGCGTTGTTGTCGATGCCGTCGAGGAGGAAGTTGTTCAGCTCGCTCCGGCCGCCGTTGACGTTGAAGGATGCATCGCGGCTGCTGTCGGTGCCGTTTTCGAGCGGCGATTTAGCGACACCGGGGCTGAGCAGCGTGAGGTCGGCGTACTCGCGGCCGTTCAAGGGAAGCTCGACGATCTCGCGCGGGTTGATCACTTCGCCTCGCGAACTGCTGTCGGTCTCGAGCAGCGAGACGCCGCCTGTGACGGTGACGGATTCGGCCGCCTCGCCTACCTTTAAGGTCAGTTCGACCCGTTGGCGCGCGTTCACGACGAGATCGAATGAGTCCGTTTCTTGGGTCTGGAATCCTTTTGCCGTGGCGCGGAAGCTGTAGGAGCCGAGCCGCTGGTTCACGAACTCGAAGTTGCCGTTACTGTCGGTCTTGGTGTCGATCGCGACGCCCGTGCGGACGTTAGTGAGGGTAACGGTAGCGTTACTAACGGCGCCGTGGCTGGCATCGTAGACTGTTCCGAGCACGGTGCCGGATTCGAATTGCGCGAATGCCGCGCCTGCGGTCGCTAAGAGCGTAAGAAATAAATGTAGGAATGGGTTTTTCAGCTGCATCGTGACCTCCCAGAATCCGCCACGATAGCAGCCGAAAATTTCAGCGCGGCTTCAAACGGGAGAAAAAACAATTGCAGCGCGAATCGCTCTGTGCGCTTACTGCAGCTTGCCGCGAGCTTCGACGCGCCAGATCTGTTCCACCGCGCCGTTGCGGACGCCGTAAACCTGTTCGTGCAGGTTCATCGCGACGCAGATGTGGTTGGGGATGATGTGTACGCGGTCTCCGACGGAGAATCGGCGGGGTGGGTTGCGCAGTTCGATGAAGCCGTGCTCTTCGTTCATGCGTGCGAAGACGGACTCCGGCGATTCCACGACGCGGCCGAAGCTGACGTCCGTGCCAGATGAGGGCCGGTCGGATGAAAACGTTTTGGAGCCGCCGTCGACGATCATCTGGCCTGGTTTAGCGGTGGAGACAACCGTCGCGAGGATGGAAGCAGCGCAGTCCTGCCATTCGCACGCGCCGGATAAGACCGTGTTGCTGTCGTTGAAAATGTACGTGCCGGGGCGAATTTCGTTGACGCCTGGGAGACGATGCGAGCGAAACAGGGTTGGGGTCGAGCCGCCGCTTATGATGCGCGGCTTCAACCCTGCGCGCTCGAGATCGCAAAGCGTCAGTTCGATGAGAGAAGCGAGTTTCTCGATGTCGCGCTCGCCCGTGTCGTCCATCTTCTTGATCTGTCCCGGATAAAACGCGATGCCTTCCCAGCGAAGGCCGGGCATGCGGCGGATATTCTCGATCAGCTCGCCGAGACCGCCAGGCGCGACGCCCACGCGCCCGAGGCCAACGTCAGTTTCCGCGAGCACGCCGACTTCGACTCTTGCGCCATGCGCGGCAGTCGACAAATCGCTCGCGGCTTCCAAACTGTCCAGGGCTACCGTCACCGATGTCTTGCGTGCGACGTCCATCAATCGCGCGAGCTTCGGCGGACCGACGATCGGGAACGCAAGCAGCAGGTCGGGCGTATCGGAGGCGAGCATCACTTCGGCCTCGCCTACCTTGGCTACGGTGAGTCCGGCGGCGCCCATCTCGAGCTGGCGTCGCGCGAGCGAGGGAATCTTGTGTGTCTTGGTATGGGGCCGAAGCCGTAATGAATGCTCGCGCGCGTAATCGGCAACCCGCGCAAGGTTGCGCTCCATGATGTCGAGATCGATGAGAATGGCCGGTGTGTCAATCTCGTCGACGCGCGCCGGAGTGCGAGTGGTCATGGACGGAATCGCAGGCCGATGCGTCCCGCCGGGGTCTTGTAGTAGAGCTCCAGGTCCTTGGTCTTGAGCTTACCCGACAACTGAAAATATAAATATCCGGATACCTCTTCGGTAGCCTCTCTTTCGGGGAGACACTTGGCGGTCAGGATCGCGAGCAGCGGATCCTCTTTGTCCGATTTCTTGGTTTCCACCTTGGAGTCGCCGGCCTGCTTGTTGGTTTGCGTACGCCCGATGCCGAAGCCGCCGAGACTTATGCCGGTTTTCGGGCCCCCGTCTTTACTGGTCTGAGGAGTAACTACGAGGGTGGTGCTGCCGGCGATCTGACTGGGCGCGAAGGGTTGAGAGCGCTGGCCGTCCTTGTCGGAGACCAACAGAAAATCGTCCAAGCTGATGCGAACCGGTTTGTCGCTTACCGGCCGGAAGTTGAGATGGACCAGGATCATGTCCTCCCCAAGGTCGGAACCCAGCTCCTGATGGATTTGGTCCTTGTCGATGAAGGCCGCGGCCGAGATATTGACCAGCTCGTTGGAAGCCTGCTCGACGGGCAGCTTTTTGTCGGCCGCGTTGAGCGGAAGAACTAAGAAAAGTACGGCTCCGCAAGCCTGGGGAAAGCGCATGGAGAACTCCTAACCGCATTATACGTTAAGGGGATAGAGGCGTTGGGCGAATTCAGGCCCAGAGAATCTAAAACCTAAAGCCAAAGCGTACTAATGCCGATCTGACTCATGGTGTCGTCTATGAATCGACTTCCTTTTCTGTTCCTCGTCGCTGCGGCCGAGTGCCTGCAGGCGCAGACATACAGCTTCATCACAATCCAGACCTCGTCGAGCGGGGCCACATTTACTGTAGACGGCACCCCTTACTCGCACGCAGCGAATTTCACCTGGCCGAAGGGCAGTGAGCATGTGGTAGCGTTTACGATCAACGCACCTGCGGGCTCAACAGCGCTGACGCAGACATCGTCAGATGGACAAACGCAATATACCTTTGGAAAATGGCAGACCAACAACGGTCTGCTGCAGCCGAATACAAGTCCGGTTCAGACCGTCACGGCGGATCCCAGCATTACTTCGCTGACGGCAACGGTGACGGTCGCCTACAACGTGCTTTTGAACCTTTTCAACACCGGAAACCCGAGCAATCCGCCGTCTCCGCCAACTTGCGGCGCACCGGGGTTCAATCCCTCCGGTCAAACGTACCCAGGCATTGTCTTTATCGGCGGCAATTGTTATTGGGCCACGTTTAGCCAGTTCATTAACGCCGGGACGACCGTAACCTTGAATGCGATTCCTTTTCCGGGATTTGTGTTCACCGGATGGGATTTCAATTCGGGGCCGACGAGCCCGTACCTGACGACCACAACGATCAACGGTCCTACTACACTGACGCCGGTTTTCGCTCCCGGAAAACTGGTCCACTTCTTAACCAATCCGCCTGGAAACCAAGTCACGGTCGATCAATCGTCGGTGTTGACCAGAATGACAAGCGATGTTACTACTTGTCCGAACAACCAGTTTCTGTCCGTCGCACCCCAGTTTGGCGTTCCGCCGGAGTGCCAGGGAGATTTCTACTTTGCAGACCGGTCCTCGCACGTAGTCGGCGCACCCTCGCCTCAACTCGACCAGACCGGGCACTATTGGGTTTTCGATTCCTACAGCAGCAACGTATCCGCGGACGGCATCTATGCCACGTCGAACATCAACGCTTCCGATACAGTCACGGTCAATTTCGTACCTGGCGCGACCGCCAGTTTTTCCACGAACCCGCCGGGCTTGCAATTGAACGTGGATGGCCGGACGAATTGGCCTTCGTATAACTTCGTTTGGGGGATGGGCACGACGCACACCGTGTCCGCGCCGGCATCTTCCATCGGGTCCAACGGAAGGCAGTACACGTTCATGAACTGGTCGAACGCCAGCGGCGCGACGCAAACGGTTACGATCGATCAGAACGCGGTAAATTCCGGCATTCGAGCGATAGCAACCTTCAGTGAGCTGAGCAGAGTGATCATCCACAGCTCGCCCTCGGGCCAGGCCGTGCAGGTGGATGGGACCAGCTGCCAGACGCCCTGCACCGTGGACCGGCAGAGCGGGGCAACGGTGCATGTCACTGCACCGACGCAGATTTCGATGGGAGTGGGCGCGCGCCTTGATTTCTCGTCCTGGTCCGATGGCGGCGCCTCCGATCATACGTTCGTGGTCAGCCAGGATTTGACGACACTCACGCTCAACTACACCACCTCCTATCAATTGAACGCCAGTTCGAGCCCCGCCAACGGGGTTACGTTCCAGTTCTCGCCGGCATCGAGTGACATGTTTTATCCGGTGAACCAGCCGGTTTCGGTCACCGCGAATCCGAATCCGGGCTTCAAGTTCGTTCGCTGGAGCGGCGCTCTCTCCGGAACCTATCCTTCAGGAATTGTGAGCATGTCGCTTCCGCAGACAGTAGTCGCCCAGTTGAACACAGTTCCCTACATCGCGCCGGCGGGCGTGATGAACGCCGCTGGTCAAACGCCGAGCGCTTCGGTCGGACCAGGCTCCCTTATTTCGATCTACGGGCAAGGACTGGCTTCCGCTTTGGCATTGGGCTCGACCAATCCGTTGTCGCAGAGCGTGGGCGGCACCAGCGTCACGATTAACGGCACCATCCTAGGGCTGATGTTCGTCTCGCCGCAGCAGATCAACGCTCAGCTTCCGTCCAATCTTCCCGACGGGCAATACACGCTGGATGTTCATGTCGCCGGCCAATCGGACGTTAGTGCTCCGATCACGGTGCAGCGGGATGCTCCAGGCCTCTTCTTCAATACGGCGAATTCATTGCAGTACGCGGTTGCGTTCCACGCAGATGGATCTTCGGTTACGGCAGCCAGCCCTGCGACTGCCGGTGAAACCATCTCCGTACTCGGGACCGGATTCGGCCCTTATGGCACTGCGGTGGTAGATGGATTCTTCCCGCCCACTCCTGCTCCGGCGCTCAGCGACCCACTTAGCATCAGCCTGGGCGGCCAGACCGTTGCGCCCGCGTGGTCGGGTGC
>Ga0126373_10003342_pt1 | contig 11983 bp, 9 predicted proteins | sample PanSoiMetPlot_11_FD_92545 | JGI IMG/M metagenome (GOLD analysis project Ga0126373, IMG submission 92545) | Tropical forest soil microbial communities from Panama - MetaG Plot_11 | ecosystem: Environmental > Terrestrial > Soil > Tropical forest > Bulk soil | place: Panama | collected 2016-02-17
GATGTTTCGCGAGGATCTGTACTATCGACTGAACGTATTTCCAATCCAGGTTCCGGCCCTGCGGAAGCGTACCGGGGACATTCCGAAACTGGTCTGGCATTTCACGGAAGCCTCCGCTCGGCGAATGAATAAGAAAATAGACTGTATCCCTTCAGAGACTATGGCTGCTCTGATGCAATACGGTTGGCCTGGCAACGTCCGGGAATTGCAAAACTTTATCGAGCGAGCAGTGATCCTTTCTCCTCATTCAGTGTTACAGGCCCCCATCTCCGAACTGGAGCCCTTCGGTGTTCACAAGGGGCTAAACCCGCTGATGACTGGTCTTGAGGAGGTGGAACGAGACCATATTATCCGCGCGCTCGATGCGAGCAATTGGATAGTGGGTGGTCGAAATGGTGCCGCAGAGCGACTAGGCATGAAGCGGACATCGTTGCTTTACCGAATCCGGAAGCTGCGCATAAGCCGTGAGGCATCTTCCCCGCACAATGCGGCCATCGATAGTCGTGCACGCAGGACGGAGTTCTCTCCAGCCTTGTAGTATGCGCGAGCGCCGTCGTGACACGAACCCCGGAGTATGCACCCTATTCCGCTTTCAGATCGATTCCTAGCTGCTGACACTTCTTGTACAGATGGCTGCGTTCCAGGCCGAGAGCCTTCGCGGTGTTGGTGATGTGTCTATGGTTTCGTTCCAGTTCCGCAAGCACAGTTGAGCGCTCAAACTCCAGCACTTTCGCAGCTAATGTATCTGTTATTCTTCCGGAAAGCTCCGCAAACCTGACCGCTTCCCGGTGAGGCAGAGCTTGGTCCACGGTAGTGGCGTCGATTTCTTCTTCTGCCAATAGGAGCAAACGTTCCACCACATTTCTCAATTCCCGAATATTGCCGGGCCATGTATATACCTGCAGCGCAGATATTGCCTCACGCGTGAAAGGCACCTTCTTCCACCCGTTTTGCGCACACACCTGTTGTCCGAAGTGTTCCACCAGCGCCGGAATATCTTCCTTCCGTTGGCGCAGCGGCGGGAGGTGAATAGGAAATACGACCACACGGTGATACAAGTCCTGTCGAAACGTCCCACAGCGAACGAGTTCCTCCAGGTTCCGATGTGTCGCAACAACAACCCGCACGTTAACGTGAATCGGCTTGTTGCCACCAATTCGCTCAATCTCCGATTCCTCGAGCACCCGCAAAAGTTTTGCTTGCATCGCTGTAGGCATGTCGCCAATTTCATCGAGGAAGAGTGTTCCATTGTGTGCCTGTTCGAATTTGCCTATATGCCGCTGCGCAGCGCCGGTAAAGGATCCCTTTTCGTGACCGAACAATTCTGACTCGATCAGCTCGGGAGGAACGGCAGCGCAATTTAGTGCAACAAAGGGCCCTCCAACGCGTGAACTCTTCTCATGGACGGTGCGTGCCGCAAGTTCTTTGCCCGTCCCCGTTTCCCCATAGATGCACACTCGAGTCTCGCTGGCCGCCACTCGTTCTATCTGCGACATCACCTGCCGTACCGTGTCGCCGGTCCAAACCATTTCATGCTTGCCGACGCGATGCCGGAGTTCAGTGTTCTCTGCTTGCAGCCGTTTCAACTTCAGTGCATTTTCTACAGTGAGCAGCAACTTGTCTGTCGATAACGGTTTCTCCAGGAAATCCAGGGCGCCAAGGCGAGTTGCTTTCACCGCCATCTCGATATGGGCTTGCCCGGACATCATTACGATAGGGGATGCCACACCGTTCATCTTAAGGTCTTCAAGCAGCGCCAGCCCGTCTCGTCTCGGCATCACGACGTCGGACAAAATCAGATCGAAGGGGCGCGCAAGAGCTAGTTCCAGTGCGCGTGATGCGTTATCACAGACCGTGGCCTCGTGCCCGGCAAGCCGGAATGCCCGCGCCAGTGTTGCCAGGGTGTTTTCCTCATCGTCAACAATAAGTATGCTGGCTTTACTGTTCACGCGCTTGCCTCGTCTGCAGCTGGAAGATCGATAACAAAGCTCGCTCCATTCCCTGGCATGCTTTCCACAAATATTGTTCCATGATGATCGGCGACCACCGATTGCACGATTGCAAGGCCCAGTCCTGTTCCATATTCTTTCGTTGTGTAATACGGCGTGAACAACCGTTCGCACTCCTCGGAAGTGAGTCCTTTTCCTGTATCGGCAACTCGAATCCTCACCACTCCATCTCTGCGTTTTCCCGAAACGGTTAGTACTCCCCCTTCGGGCATCGCATCAATAGCATTCAGAACAAGGTTGGACAGTGCACGATGTAACAGTTCAGCATCGGCGTTTATTGTTAGTGGATCTTCGCCGAGCTCTGCCTCCAATTCGATCGGCGGCTCTTGTTGTTGCAGCATTGGCTCATAAAGCGTGAGCACGCGCTGGATGATATCTTTTGCGTGGATCTTTGCTTCTTCGGGTTTGGGCATCTTCGAGAAATCGCTGAAGCGTCCAATGATCGTTTTAAGATTTGCAAGTTCCGACTTTAGTGCCGTAGCGCTCTCCTCGAACACCTCATCAAACTCCGATGGCGAAAGTTGCCGTGCACGGACCATATTTTCTACCGTTAGCTGCAAGGGAAACAGCGGATTTTTCAACTCATGAGCAAGTCGTCGCGCCAACTCACGCCATGCTGCCACACGCTCACTCTGTACAAGCCGCTCCCGGTGCTCGACGATCTGCGAGGTCATGTGATTGAAACTCGCCGCTAACGTCCCGACTTCATCTCGTGAGGTTATTTCTACTTGCGTATTCCAGTGTCCCTCAGCCACCTCTTCCGCCGCGCGCGCCAGTTGCTCGATCGGACGTGAGACCTTTGCGGCGATCCACAGGCTTGCGGCAATCGCGAAGAGAATCCCGCCCCCGGCTACACCATAAGCAATGGCGCGTATGTGCTTCTGTACTTCCACCATGTCGCGCCGTGAATTGGCGATCAACAAGACGGCCATTACGTCGTCGTCCGCACCCTTCAGTGGAATTGCTGTTGCGTTCACGCTATCTTCGCGCCTTGCTGTTAGAAAAATAATTCCGCTGGCGTCCTTTGCCGTTGCCCGCGCTGCGTCTATCAATCCCTGATACTTCACCGCCTCGTGAACATCGCCGCCGGCGGCCCCGGTCAACTTGTGTGCGTCAAATGTGCCCCCACCATCTCGGTACAGATACACCCTGGTGCTCGCAGGCACAGGCAGATCAGCAAGAAAGCCGTTGTCCAGATTGACTCCGCCAACAATATAGATGGAGGAGCCAGCCACGGGAACGCTTCTTGCGGCAAATAGCCCGGTTGCGGAAGAACCGTCAGGCAACTCTTCCTGTTTAAGAAACGGAGGCTTGTCTGTTGCTGCGACGGCCGTTTCTTTGTACCCGAAGCGCGCAGGCCACTGCGCCGACGAGACAATGGTTCCGTCCGAATTCACAATTTCTAAAAACTCCAGCCGGTGCTCCTGGGCCAGGGACGCTGCCTCTGTTAGATACGTCGCCGTATCTCCGCCTTGCGCCAGATCAAAAGCCATGCGCGTCAGGCGGTCGCTTGACGCCATGCGATCGAGTTTGGATGCTACATCGTCAGCACGATGCTGAAATTCGTGGCGGAATTGATTGATAAATGCCGCAGTCTGGTCCTGGTCCATGCGGTCGAAGACCCGGCGCACGCGCACCGAAACAGTCCATCCAACTGCCGCTACTGCGACCACGACAGTTATTGAAAACATCAGAAGCAGCTTTTGCCGGAGGCTCACTTTGCGTCCTCGATTGCTGCGTCTGCGATTAGGAGACTTCCATCTGCAGCAAACCGCAGATCGCGTACCCGGTCGCCGATCGCATAGGCCTGGGGCAGCCAGAGCAAGGGCACTACAGTGTATGTCGCGAGAAATTCCTTCTCCGCTCGATAGATGGACGCCATATCTGAGCCATTAATAGAAACACGTTGCCCGGTGGCTTCCACCATCTCGTCCAACGCTGCTCTTGGATCCGTGGTCTCCAGATGAATTTGCCGCAACACAATGTCTGGCTGTATCTTTCCGCCGGCAGGAGCCATCTGTACCTGAAAACCAGCTTCGCGCAGGTTCAACACAATTCTCTCGGCGGAGAGTTGCATCGCGGGGTTGCCACCTTCTACAGCCAGGGACAACTGCGGAGGCGTCGCGCCACTACGCAGTTCGTGAGCTCGATTCAGATGGCGTTCCGGAGAGAACAGGAATGCGTAGCCAGTCAGCGCGCCTGGAAGTATGCTCGCTGTGATCTCTCCCTGCTTCTGGAAGATTACGTTGTAGAGCGCGCTGCGATCCACCGCCAAAGCGATCGCCTGCCTAAGTTGCGGGTTTGCCAGCGAGCCTGTACTCGCGATCTGCAATAGCAGCAGGTTCTCAGGGCGCGAGGCCAGGACAGTCAAATGCTGCTGAGGGGCTTGTCGCAGCATCTCCGCAGGAACTTCCACAACATCAGTGCGGCCAACACTCATGTCCATCCATTGGTCGCGGATACTACGTCTTGGCCACACCTCTACGGTATCGACAAATGGGCGGCCGCCCCAGTGATCGTTGTTCGCGGTGAACAGCATGACACCACCGGGAAATCCAGCAATAAAAAACGGCCCCGTTCCTTGTTGAGCGCCCTGTGAATCCTGATGCGAGATAAGGAACTTAGCTTGTGCAAGCTGCGCTGGTAAATCCGGTATCGGTAAATCGCTTGTAAACACAACCGATTGCCCCAACGTATACACTTTGCTCCACGCACAACCGTATCTGCAAGCCTGCGTTAGCGACGCAGCCAGAGCATCTGCTGTCAGTGGCGTGCCATCGTGAAACTGAACATTGTTGCGAATCCAGAACTGCCAGCGGTGGTCGTCATTTTGCGATTCCCATCGGACGCTTAGGGCAGGCTGCACTGCGCCCGCGCTATCTATTTGCGTCAGCCCATCCATCGTCAGCCGTCGAGCGATTCCATCAGGCTCCTGCCATGGATCGCTTTGTACCTCCACACGCAATGTTCCGCCATAGTGCTGCCTCGTTCGAGCGCTTGCACCCAGTGCGCACCATAGAAGGACTCCACTAATAACAAAGCGCCGAAACACGATACACCTCGTAATGTTTTCCCTGCCCTGTGGTTCCACTCTGTACGACCAACGTCGCATTCGTCCCATCCGCAGACGGCCAAAGGGCCGTCACCGTGCCATCTAACGCTAGCGGCGCGCTGACAGGTTCTGCCTCGTGCCCCGGGATCTCATAGGCCCTTACGCTATCCATCGGCGCGACACCGGATCCCGATGCCAGCACCTGCGTGCCGGACCCGCAGCCGGAGTGAATCGCTGCAAGGTCGCTGCCCCAGTCACGAGCTCCCGCAACTGCCTTCACCGTGTTGTTCTCCATCATGACGACCTTGCCGTCGATTCCATTGAAGAGCATCGCCACGCCATTTGCACGGGGAATGACTGTTGATCCATAAAAAGGCTGCAATACCATACCAAATCCGGGCGCCAGGACTCCCGTAAAGTAATTGCGCGTTGCATTGTAGAACGCCTTTTGCGTTGCAGTGTTCGGCGTGACGGAAAGAGGCCACGGATCGTCGCTGTCGGTGCAAGATACGCTAAGCAACTGGTCATTCCCAGCCCCAACACACAGCACGCCGGGGAGGTAGGCATCAAACAGATGCCCTTGTCCTTCAAGCAGGCGTCCGCGCATGTCCCGCGGGAAGGGCCGGCCATGTGTAATCGCGAATTCCTGTTCCTTTGACCAAGTACCCGCCGCCATGGTGTAGGAGACGATACGCTGCGGTTCAAGCACCAGCATTCTGCGGGAGTCCCCCAACTGCTCCGTCATCGTGTCGAGCACTGGTTCGGTCTGCTCCCACACATGCGATTTGCGTAATGTGATCCCGGCTTCTGTTTGTGTGTGTGTTGCCGGGCCCAGCAATACGGAGATCATCGTTACACGCACCTCTGTGCCCTCCTGCACCTCGGCTATCCATAAGCCGCCTGCGGCATTTTCTGAAAGCGTCACACGAATGGCCGTCGCACCATCCGCATCTGAAACACGGACACCGTAGCTCCGCAAATCCCGCTCAAGCATCTTCCTTATGTCCGGCAATTCTTCTGCGCTTAAGCTGGAGAGGTTTCGAATAGTCAGCTTCGTCAGGCCGGGCCCGGAGAGTGCAGCGATCCGCTTCGCCAGATCGGCAACCCGCTGTTCGCGGTCAGCCACCGCGTCCGCATGGGCCGACCCTACTCCCAGCCAAGCGACGGCCAGCGCTATCAGAAATCTTCTGACAAAGATCATTTGTTTTCGCGGATTATATCGTGGGCGCAGCATTGCACTCTGCTCCAATGTACTTGCGGGAATCCACCTTCACATTGTGTCGTAAGGGTGAATTCCCGCATCGCTTCTTTAGTGTGATTGGCCCCGCATAGGTGGAGGATCATCCTGATCCATCTCCTGCTTTATCGCTGCGCCCGTGATGCCATGGAAAACGTCGTTCGCAAAGAAAAACTTGCCGTCCGAAGGAACCATCACCACCTGAATCTTGTCCGACAATCGCTCAGCAATGATCTTGTTTATCAGCAAAGGCGACTGGTTCAGGAGCTTCGCTTCGCTTTGCATCCTCTCTGAATCGGCGGAAGACGTCACCCGGATGCGATTCGCCTCTGCGTCGGCCAACAGATTCCTTCTTTGCAGTTCTGCCTTGCTGTCAATTACCTTTGCCTGCGCTTCGGCGTCCGCATTTTCGATCGTTGCTTCCTTGCGAGCTTGCGCTTCCAGCTTGGATTGTTCAATCTGCTTTTGTTTCAATGGAAGAGTATATTGCATCGCATCGGCTTCGCCCTTTGCTTCAACTACCTTCGCTTTTGCGTCACCTTCAGCTGCCTTCACCTTCTGGGCTGCCTCGGCCTCGGCCTGCAGTTCAGCGATCCGCACATGCTTTTGCTGGATCTCAGTCTGAACATTTAGCTGGTCGTCCTCCTGCTCCTTTAGAAGAAGATTCTGCAGTCCTTGTGCATACTCCTGGGGAAGCTGAATGTCGCGTAACATCACCTCTTCTACAAGGATGCCGTCTGCTCCCAGCTTCCTTGTGATAATCCCGGCGGCCTGCTCGCGGATTTCCTCGCGCTTTGCGCTGAAGATCTCACGAACGGTATAGTGTGGGGCCAACTCTCTCCACGCACTTGCGACCACTGGAGGAACAATCTCTTGATCTACCGGCTGGGGCAGATGCGACTGAATATAGTCCAACCGCTTCGGGTCAAGGCGATACCGCACCGTCACTCCAAGCCCCATGCTCAGTCCCTCTTTCGACTGCACATCCATCGCACCCTTTTTGATAGCTGCGGTGGGTGGGCTATCTAGAACGGCCCCAGTCGTAAAGAGCTTGTCACGGAGATCGAATGTTTGGACAGTTTCAATTAGGGGAGTGACAAAGTGCACGCCTGAATATAGCGTCCCAGGAAGCGTGCCCCGTATCTGGCTCACCTCCACTCCGCCCATTCCGCTGGCGATAACGACTATGCTCTCTGCAATCAGCAGCGGCACACATGCAGCGATCGCCAACGCTACCGGCTCGCGCCAGCGAATGCCTTCCGGTTCCACCATGTCTTCAACACCACGCGCCACACGGCGGTGGTAAGCCATCATCATCCATAAGTCATACAGCGTGATACCGACTGCGGTAGCCAGCAACAGCGCTCCCGCGACGAAGAGCAGACTTCTTAGCGCAAGCATGGACTTTCTCCCTCTAGTTTTCGCTCCTTTTCTTTTCTGGGTTCCGGCCGTCGAGCGAAGAACAACCGAACCAGTCCTCCAAACAACAGCTCTTCCAACAGCAGGCCGCAAGACACGCTCAGCAGCATGGCTCCGATTACACTGATGGCTTCCCAAAGCATTTCCATCTGTACCTCCCTACTGGCCCAGCGGAGCACCAGCAACCGCAACTGACATGGACTTTGCGTTTACCGGAGCTATCTCCTCAGCGGAAGCTGCCTCGACAGCCGCAGCTACGCTCGCCGGTTCCCCACTGCCGAAGAGTTCCGCTGTCTCAGCGTTGCGCTCGCCGACGATCTCTACTTGATCTCCGGTCCTGATTGCGTCAAACAGTTCCTCGAGATCGCCTTTAGCCATGCGAATGCAGCCGTGCGATGCCGCTTTGCCAATCGATGTCGGCGCATTCGTGCCATGAATTCCATAACCCTTGATGCTTAGCCCCATCCATCGTGTGCCTACAGGGCTATTGGGCCCCGGCGAGACCACTATGCCACGATGCGAATACGTGGGATTGCTCAACCGGCTGACAATCGTGAACGTTCCGACCGGGCTCGGAGTGGATGTCTTACCCACCGCAACCGGATAGACGTTCTTCACGCTTCCGTTTTCCAGCAGGGCCATCCTGCGGTCTGGAAGGCTTACGACAACGGAGTGTTTTGCTCCGCTGGCAATCTGTACCTTCGCCCTTGTCTGTGCTGAAACTCTTCCCGAGAGAAGGGCCAGAATAAGCTCTGAAAGAATTACCGCCTTGATTCGCCTGCGCATTCGCACCTCACTCAACTACGCACGGCAAGGCAAGGTTGCAGGTCTTATGCCACTCGATACTTGGCTGAAACTAAAGCACTTGTTCTACAAGAAGGACTGAGAACTGTGTCAATGAACACACGGCAGTGTCAGGAGAGCCACGATCGATGTTGGCGACGTCATTGTGGAGAATTGACCATCGTGGCTCAGGAGAGGCTGTAATGCCGTGCGGAGGTATAACGATCGCTGTTGCTTTGATCGTGGAGGAGATGGCGGTCGAGTAGTCGTTTGAACCGAAGTTTGGAGAAGACATCAAGGCGGGAGCAGGAAGAAGAGTGACAATCAAGTCGCTGATGTGGATGATTGCCACGTGAGTTCTCTCGACTGGTTGGCAATTTCGACATATTTTGTACTGATGCTGGCGGTGGGATTCTACATCCGTCGCCGCGTCCATAATGCGAGGGATTTCTTCACTGCAGGTGGCCGAATGCCGTGGTGGCTCTCCGGTATTTCCCACCACATGTCAGGCTATAGCTCGGCCGTGTTCGTTGGGTATGCGGCCATTGCGTATACAGACGGACTCAGTATCTATATATGGTGGGCGTGTTCGATAGTGCTGGCGCTGGTAGTGGGGTCGAAGATCTTTGCTCCGCGTTGGGTACGATTGCGGCGCCATACAGGCATGATCTCTCCGCTTGAATATTTAGCAGTGCGCTACAACGTTACTACACAGCAGTGTCTTGCATGCAGCGGGTCGGCTCTGAAGATCTTCGACGTTGGGGCGAAGTGGACTGCCTCGGCACTTCTTTTAGACATGTTCGCTCATGTTGATCCAGTGTGGGGTGTCCTGCTCATCGGCGGCGTAACGCTCATCTATTCCGTGATGGGAGGGCTGTGGGCTGATGCTGCTACAGACCTGAGCCAATTTTTGATTCAGCTTGTTTCGGGAATGGCGATGTTTGTGGTCGTGCTGTACCGCCTCGGCGGGGTTTCCTCATTGTGGACGATGTGGACAAGATTGCCGGCTGGCCACGGCGCTCCCTTTCATGGCCGGTACACCGCTGGCTTTGCTGCTGCTTTCCTGCTGATTAATCTTCTTTCTTATAACGGTGGGACGTGGAGTCTGGCGCAGCGGTTCTTGGCCTCACCTGATGAGCGCTCAGCCCAACGCTCAGCTCTGCTGTCTGCGGCTCTCTATCTGGTTTGGCCGTTGGTTCTGTTTTATCCCATGTGGGCGGCGCCACTGCTGCTGCCGCATCTTGCAGATCCTTCACAAAGCTATGCACTGATGGCGCAGCGGTTCCTTTCCTCTGGGCTAGTCGGGTTGGTACTCGCCGGGCTGTTTGCGCACTCCATGGCGATGACTTCGTCAGACGCGAATGCCGTTGCCGCTGTGGTCGTGCGGGACATCGCACCAGTGCTTCTTCCCGGGCGTTGGGTAACCGAGGAAGGAAATCAATTGCGTGTTGCGAGGATCGTCACGCTTCTCTTCCTTGCAGGAAGCATGGTAGTTGCTCTGCTTGCGAACAGAATGGGAGGAGTGCTGGGCTTGATACTACTGTGGTATGGCGCGCTGTTGGGACCGGTTGCCGTTCCAATGTTGCTGGGCATGTTGCCGGCGTTTCGTCGGTGCGGAGCTTGGGCCGCGATGGTTTCATGGATTGTGGGCATCGCGACCTTTGCCGTGCTCAGGGTAACGCGCAACTCAAGCGCGGATTCTGATGGACAAGGTTTTGCGATTTCGGTTGGAGCACCCGTTGTGGTGTCACTCCTTTCGTATATGGCAGTAGGATTGTTTTGGCCTAGCAACAATAGAAAAGCCGGAGAGTTGCTGGATGCGATCAGCGACGGCTCCATGCCAATTCTCAAAGAGACGTAGAGGGTGAAAGGACGAATCTCTCCGTTCCGAATCATCTTTTGCCGCTGAACCTAGCCAGACCGAAATGCTGCGTAGGAGTTCGCATCGTGCAGGTTCTACAGGGACGTGATCCGAAGTCGCTTCAACTTATCGAAGTAGAGATAGAGGACGGCCTTATCGCCGCAGTTCGTCCGTCTGCTGGATCGAGTGATCTCTGGCTCATACCGGGCTTCGCGGATCTGCAGGTAAATGGATACGACGGGATCGATCTGAATGACGATGAGTGCTCGCCGCAGTCTGTAGTCGCCCTTGCACTAAAACTCTCGACGCTGGGGACCACAACCTTTCTCCCCACAATTATCACGGCTTCCACTTCCAAGATGGAGCGGCTTCTGCAGGTCATTCAGGAAGCACGAAGAATTAACTCTCAGGCTCATCATTCGATTCCGTTTGTTCATCTTGAAGGGCCAAGTATTTCTCCGTTGGACGGATACCGTGGCGCGCACGGCAAGGACTACGTGCGTCTGCCCTCGGTCTCTGAGTTCGAGCATTGGCAAGCAATTTCGGATGGTCTGGTCGGCATGGTAACGCTTTCACCACATTGGCCTGGATCGGTGGAGTTCATCCGCACACTGCACAAGCGAGGCGTCCTCGTTTCCATCGGGCATACGCACGCTACCACCGACCAGATTCACGCCGCCGTGGATGCAGGAGCTGTGCTCTCGACGCACTTGGGCAATGGGATTTCGCCTGTACTACCCAGACACCCAAATCCGATATGGACGCAGCTCGCGGAGGACAGGTTGACAGCTACATTCATCGCAGATGGCATTCATCTGCCGTCGGAGGCGCTACGAGCCATGTTGCGCGCAAAAGAGCCTCACCGCTCAGTTCTTATCTCAGACGCTGTGGCACTGGCCGGAAGCCCGGTAGGTGAGTATAAGACGAACGTGGGCGGCACAGTAGTAGTTGCGCAGGATGGATCGATTCGCTCAAAAGAGTCGGGACTACTCGCAGGATCTGGCATCACTCTTAAAGATGCTGTGGCACGCGCAGTTGTTGATGGAGGAGTCTCCATCGGAAATGCAATTCGTATGGCGACTGAGAACCCAGGGCGTTTTGCTGCGGGTCGCGGCATCCTGCGACCGGGAGAGCCTGCGGATTTGGTTCGTTTTCGATGGATCGAAGGCGGTCGCACACTCGATATTGAAGACGTTCACGTCATGGGCAAAGCGGTTACGACTCAGGCATAAGGAGAAGATGATGGCGCGTTGGTGTTTCACTTCACGCTCTCGTCGGGAGCGGCTGTATGTAGTCCTTGCCGCGGGGATGTTTGTCATTTCGTCTGTCACCGCGTATGGAGCTGAGCAACCATTGTCGATTGTGCCGGCTCCGGCACACATGGAGCGGAAGGAGGGCTCCCTGGACCTTTCTCACGGCCTGTCCGTCGACCCAGGACCGGATAAAGACGCCGCATCCGTCGCACTCTACTTAGAAGAGATGGAGCGCAAAGGCAACTCCGCCCCGATACTGAAGATGGGATCAGCGAATCAGCGTGCTGGTGCACCTAAGGTGACATTCATACATCGTGCTACCCGTGTGGCAGGCGGGGTCGATGAGAGCTATGGCCTGGAGATTGGCCC
>Ga0126373_10003344_pt1 | contig 11974 bp, 13 predicted proteins | sample PanSoiMetPlot_11_FD_92545 | JGI IMG/M metagenome (GOLD analysis project Ga0126373, IMG submission 92545) | Tropical forest soil microbial communities from Panama - MetaG Plot_11 | ecosystem: Environmental > Terrestrial > Soil > Tropical forest > Bulk soil | place: Panama | collected 2016-02-17
CAACTCTGGCGAGACCAACGCGGAGAAAAATTGGCCGGCCGCACGGTTCTCCAAGAGCAAGTTCCAATGACGGTCCAATACGACCGCGGCATAGGGCAGATGCCTATCGAGGATAAACTGCAGCATGGCACGCATGTGAGCCATCTCGTCCGCCGATAGAGGTGTTTCGCGAAAGACGTGGGCGAAACCGGCGGACTCTAGCAGGCGATTGCGTTCGCGAAGGGGCAGTTCGAGCACTTCGCCCAAAGCAAGCACCGCCTCACGACTAGGCTGGGCCCGACCCGTCTCAATAAAACTGATATGCCGCACGGAGAACCCAGCCCGGCTGGCCAACTCGAATTGGCTCAGCCCGCGCGTTTGCCGCCAGGCGCGTATCCGCGGCCCAACTGATGTCGTTGCAGATGCCATGCCCGTATTTTATTCGCAGCACGGAAATCGACCATTACCTCGCAGGTAATTGTTGGTTGCGCGCCAGTCGGTCTAGCATCTCGGCATGGAAAGACGATCTTTGCTGAAGTCGATGATTTTAGCCCTTGCCAGCGGCGGTCTCTCTTCCGCGGCCAAGCAATCTTCAGAAGTCGCTTCTCGTCCCACTAAGCAGCCTTCGGGCGCCCTCAGCCCCACCATGATCGAAACCCGCGACAAGACCAGGATTCATTTTCGGGATTGGGGCGCCGGCCGACCGATCGTCTTTGCCGCGCCCTGGGGGCTCTGCTCCGACTGGTGGGACATCCCAGTGATCAGCCTTTCCGAACGGGGCAACTGGCGGTGCGTATCGTTCGACCGGCGTGGGCATGGACGTTCCGATGATCCCTGCCGCGGTTACGATTTCGATACCCTCGCCGACGATATCGCCGCCGTTCTTGATGGACTCGATCTGCAGAATGTCGTGCTCGTCGGCCATTCTTTGGGAGGGGCGGAGGTGGTCCGCTATTTGACGCGCTATCGCAGCCGGCGTGTCGCTCATGCCGTTCTGATTGCTCCCACGACGCCGTTTTCCCTGAAGTCCGACGATAACCCAAGCGGCCGCACGACTCGAGAGGAGCTTGAGAAGATCCTTGAGTCGCTAAAGCATGATCTTCCGCACATCGCAGTAGAGGCAGCACCGGATTTCTTCGGTGTTCCCAAGAACTCCGTCTCGAAGGAGACCATGGACTGGTGGTCCCGCATGTTCCTGGATCGTTGCTCGATTAAGGTGCTCTCGGACCTTTTCAAGGTAATGAACGAAACCGACTTCCGCACCGAACTTCGGACGATCCGGACACCTACGCTGATCCTGTCGGGCGACATCGACAAATCGGCCCCGCTGGAATTGCGCGGACGCCCGACTCACGAACTCATCGCCGGCAGCCAGTTGTTGGTATACGAGAATGCTGCACACGGCCTGCCGTACACGCACACGGATCGCATGCTGGCGGATATCGTCGCGTTTGCGGGAGCATAGAGGCAATCTCGATCCCGAAAGGCGTTGACTTTAGCAATTGGATGGTCATCGCAGTTCTTCGCTGTTGCTGATTGGGACGAAACATCGATGACTTCATAGGGAAAATTGTGCGTTCGTTGCTCCGCGTTTGCCCTTTCTCATCGAGGCACATCTATCCGATTCGGCAAGCTTGAATACGCAGCGTCTGCCCTCTGTCCATCGATGTTAATTGAGGAACAAGCAGTCGGGAGCAGCGACCCACGGTGATACGAAAACTATTCGGCCCTTTCACGGCCTACGCATTTGTCTTCCCTTGACGAATGGAAAATACAGCATCAGAAATACCGTAAACGAACCCCCAATCACCACTGCCGGAACCCAGATGTTCGAAGTGATCGCTTGATCTGGCGGATGGTAGCGCACCACGAAGTAAAGATCCATCCACATCAGGATGCTCGAGACAAGCCCTGGCGAATATTCATGGAAGCGAATCGCCCAGCCAACATGCCAGACTCCATTGCAAGCGCGTTCGATCACCCAGGCTAGCGGTAGGATCATCCACGCGCCACCTCGAAAGTCGAACAGAACCACGCTGGCAATCATGACCACAAAATACGCGGAATTGAACCAGAAAAACTTCGTCCAGGAATACTCCGGCCACCAGTGCTGCCGCACTTTTTCCACGAAGCTGCCGCCGAGAAGAGACTCGTCGATGCAGTGCACAACGTAGGCAGCTACTGCACCCCAGAACGAAAAGAGTAATGACACATGCATAAAAATCAATCTTTAAGCCCAAATCTCCTTGTTGACTGTGGAAACGGGAGGATTGTACTCCCGATGCACATTGGGCGTTGCTTGAGGAAGAATTCTAACCTAGTGTCCCAGGTTCCCCAGCAGGTCCGGGATCGGAGTAAATCGTGATTGACCTCATTGGTCTGATGCACAGTGACGACTCCCCTTGTCAAGCGCTCGACTGCACAGTCTTCACATCCTCATCATTCTGTCCATGCTCCAACGATATCGCTCGGTCTCGCCGACTGCGTTTACTGACTGGCCTTCTTTCGAAGACGCAGGGCTAAGTTGGACGAGTACAGCACGTTGTTTCTGATAAAGACTGGATCAAGTGCAGACCAGCAGCCGTTGGTCTGGCCTGCGGTTACGTACACGATGAGGCGAATACGCTTTTGTCAGAACTCGTCGGCCGGTTTTAGCTGCGGAGGTTCTTCGAAGATCTGGAGCAGTTTGTTGGCGCAGTAAACTCGGTCGCGCCTTGCTCCGCTGACCTCCTTGATAACGCCCTGCTTCTGCAGTTGACTGATGGCGCGCATGACGGTGTTATAGGCCACACCGAGGCGCTCCTGAGCGCCGCGAGGAGTGAGGAACGGATTGGCGCCGAGCACACCCACAAGTTGAAACGCAACTTTTGCATGGGCGTCGCCGGCCAGTTTGTTGCGCCAGCGTTCCAGGAGTTTATTGGCGCACTCGGCGCGATTCAGCGCGTCTTCTGCCTGGCGTGCAACGCCGTTCAGAAAATATTGTAACCAGCCCGACCAATCGCCATGTTCCGACACCCCCCGCAGTCCTCCATAGTATTCAGCGCGGGTCGCATCAAAAAACGCCGACAGGTAAAGAAATGGCGCCGGAAGCAGGTTTCTCTCGCATAGTTCAAGCGTTATGAGCAGGCGACCGACGCGGCCGTTGCCGTCCAGGAACGGATGGATCGCCTCGAATTGATAATGCACCAGCGCAGCATGGATAAGCGGGGGAAGCATCCGGTCGTGGAGGAACTTCTCCCAGGCAGAGAGGTGTTCAATCAAGGAGTTGGGTGGCGGAGGGACGTAGGTCGCCTGCGCCAAAGTGGCCCCTGGCGGTGCGATCCAGTTTTGGCTCCGGCGGAATTCGCCTGGAGTAGCGTGCTGGCCCCGCACGCCAGTCATCAACTTCTCATGCAGTTCGCGCACGAGCCGCAAAGAGAGCGGCAGGGTTTTAAGTCGCTCGATGCCGTATTCGAGCGCCACGACATAGTTTCCTACCTCGCGCAAATCTTCCGGACTGCGTTCCACGGCGGCGCCGGCCTCAGCTGCGAGTAATTCCCCGAGTGTTGATTGCGTGCCTTCAATGCGGCTGGAAAAAACAGCCTCGCGGCGGACAAAAGGACGAATCAGACTGTGGGGATTGGGTAATCGCCGTCCTTCGCCGGCGAGTTTGCCCACCAGAGCAGAAGCATTCGCCAAGGCCACCCCGAGGGTTTGTGTCCATTCGATGTCCGGGGGCAGTGGATTCGGATGGAAGGCGCGATAACCTTCCAGGGTTTTCACCCAACGTCCCGCTGTACTGCTTGTGGCTTTGGCATGTAACCGGGTATTCACGACTGAGACAAAGAATATCGTTATTTCAGTCTCATGGCAATAAATGAAATAACGTTACCTGTTATTTCAGTGACATCGGATCAGCGGTAATCCGGAATTCAGGAGAAAAACGGACCCAACGTTCATGGTCCATCTATGCACTGGTTAGAACGCCTGCCCGTCACGCAGCAGGTCGTCAATGCCGCCGCTATAAAACGCCCGACTTGTACGAAACAAAAAGACGTCTGCAGAAACATCTGATCACAGACAGCTTGAAAGAGGCGGATAGGAACCAGTCGGAAATGCGCGTAAATAATTGATAATAAAAGAGATACTGGTGGAGGCGGCGGGAGTCGAACCTTGGCCAGCGTTGCAAACAGGCAACTTATTGATTCGATAAACGGATGAAAAGGATAAAACGGATACAAATCCGATTATTGCATGCAAAACGCATGCAATAAACTGAACCTGTCCGCGGATCCGTGCCGTGTGTGACTCCGGCGACATCAGACATCAGGGAGTTGCTTCACGGCGGAGTCGCAACACGTTTTACGTACCTTGTCACCTGATGTGCGGTGCGAGCGATGTTTGGTTCTGGACCCGGAGCAGTGAACGCCCAGCAATTTCCAGAGGTTCGGCGAACCAATCTTCATAGCCGCCCTTGATGCAAGAACCTGTCTCATAAATCCGCCTGGGCAAACATCTGGCACCGGATTTTAATCCTGTAAAATAATGGGAAAAGCATGGGCAGAGCCACACCATTGCTCGAACGGCTATGCGGTCATGCAATGTCACTCGGAGCTCAGTCGATAGAGGTGGAGTACAAAGATGGCCGGGAGTACGTCATCGCGACGAAAGGAGCCGTTGGCATCTCGATCGCGACTTACAAAAGCTCCAGTGCCGATGCAAAGGAGTTGCGTCGGGATCTCTACACCGCCGCCAAAAAGCGAGTTCGGACTGTTATCGGGGGACAGGTATACATTCTCAAAGTCCGCATCTCCGATAGTTTTGGCGAACATGCGTTCGCGGTAAGCATGGATCTCGCGCCGAAGCTCGATCCGTCGAATACGCCGTCATTCACGGCCAAACAGGGTCAATATCTGGCCTTTATCTGCAACTACACCAAGATCCACGGCCAGGCTCCTGCGGAATCGGAACTGGAACGCTACTTCGTGGTTTCCCCGTCCGCGGTTCACGATATGATTAAGATTCTAGAGCGCAACGGCCTCATCGAAAGAATACCTGGGCGAGCTCGATCCATTCGCCTTTGTGTACACCCGGAGAACCTGCCGCGATTGGAATAAGCCTCGCTAGTTCCAGGCGAGAACACCCTTCCTACCAGGGACGCCGTTCGAGTCGATGCCGTGGTCCCGAGCGAGTCGTCGGCCATTCGGTGACTGACCATTAAAAGGGCTTCTGGGAAATCAGTGGATCAGGCGTAACAGCGGTCTCCGGGCCACGCCTGCCGGACAAAAGGGAGTAATAAAGGATTGACATCCGGCTGGGACCACCGTGTTTCGGTAAAAAAATCCGGCAAGAGCCGAGCTTCCAGGAATTCTCCCAACTTCGTCTCTCCGCCAGAAAGTACTTTTCGCTGCGGGAGCAGCGCAATGGAGAGCTGAGGGCTGTGCGAGTGCAGGCCGTTTGTTGACTTCGCTAATCCCGAAGTGCTGCATTTCGGCCTCTGATGGGGAAGCAGCGGTGGGTTAAATTAACTCTTCGCCGGTTGCGGGACATTTTGGATCATGCTCTTGAGAAAAATCACACTCACAAATTACCGGCAGGATCGGTATTACGCTCGAATTGTGAAAGCGACTGAGGACCTGCTTCGAGAAAAGGGATTTGTTGCCCCCATAGAGCTATTCATCCGGATGGAGCTGCTTTCCCCGGAATCGGTAGACGACTGGAGGCGGGGCCGCATTCCCTATCTGGAGAGGGCTATACAGTGCAATCTGAGCAAAGCCAGCCGAATCTTGCGTATTTTGCGGAAGCATGCTCACGATTTGGATCTCAAACCGGCACCCACTATGTATAAACGTTGGACCAGTGGTCCTCGGACGTTACTACAGTTCTCCAAGACAGGCGACCGTGCTGTCGAAGGCGCTTACGCTCGCCACTTTGTTCCTCCAGAAAAACTCGGACGAGATGGTGGGTAAGCGCAACTGTCAAGAAGCGACGTAGTTTCCCTTCAAGTTCTCGAGAAGCAATCGAAGAAACTTCCCTGCGCCCATGTCTTTGACCGCAGCTGCGGCAGCCTCTATCCACATCTCCTCGCTGATAAGCGTCTCGTGATCTTGTGCAAAGATCGGATGCACGCTGCTCAAACAGTAGAATGGGTTCGCAACGATCTTTGAGATTTCCTCTTCGGTGAACGGTCTGCCCTCCATACTTTTCTCCTTGGGTCCATTCTAAACACGCGCGGTGTTTCGGAACTCCGCGGCTGCGGGGCTAATTTTGAATATCTTTCGATTGTGAATAGACCGCAATGATCGCCGCCGAACTCCAGCTAACGCAAGAGTAGAACTTGTCTCATAAATACATCCGCCGTCGCATCTGACTTTCGTGTTGCTCGTCATCTGTCCGCGACCCGAATGAAAAACGATCAAGACCCGTGAATTGCGATTCCGGCGATTCCTTGATGCTGAGGAATTGTTCTCCGTCGTGAAGCGAGCAAGGCAAAGCCGCTCGCAATGGCGGGCAGAACAGTTGGGCATGGGACTACTCATTGATCCACTCGCTTTCATCCTCTTCGTCGTCTTCCTCATCTGGAACCGTTTCAGCCATTCCGATGGCCTCGTCAACGGCCTCTGCGATTTCTTCGTCATCAGAGTCGGCCAGGTCTACTAGTACGCTTCGCGCCTCCGCCGGGCGGATGCTGGCGACTGCGCCGATGGCGGCAAGCAGCAAGGACTTTGGGGTGGCGGCGTCGCGGACAAGTGCGAGGATATGAGACCAGGCCGCAGCCAGTTCCCAGTTGCCGGCCGCTTGAATGGCCTCGCATTGAATCTCAGGGTCGTCGCTCTTCAAGGCCTCCAGTATCTGATCGTTAAAGCCGCGAACCCAACGCATCGAAAACACGGCCGTCAATGTCCATTCTTTGTCTCCGCTGGAATACGCGGCCCGGATCGCGTTCTGGTGCCACTCCTCGGGAGCGCGCACCGATGCCTCTAGGATTCGCCGCCGCACCTCCTTTGGAGTGCTGTTGTCGAAATGAAGCTTGTGGAACCATTCTTGGATGTTACGAAACGTGTGCTGCGTAATGGGCACGTCGTCCGGATCTTCGAATCCATCCGTCTCGGCCAGCTCGAGGACTGGCCCAAGGGCTATTGCAGCTACGGCGCGCAATCGCTCGGGCTCGTCAGGACGGCGTATGGCTGCCATTAGGGCATCGGCCAACTGGTCGTTGATAACTGTAAGATCGCCCGCTAACTCGGCGGCAATGAGCCGATCGGGTTCATTGGCCTGATGATCAATCAGAATCTCTTGAAATTTCTTCCCGGCCTCTTCGGGCCAGTCCCATGGAGGTGTGTCCTGCAAAGTCTTAAGGTCCATACAGTTCCTCACGCATTCCGTTCCATCACGCGATTCAGCGAAGTCCCTGCCAATTTGGCGTCCCCGCCCCCTGGTGGGAATCCGCAGCTGTTTGCCCGATTTTACTTTCTAGCGCGAGTTTGTTGGGGCTTTCCTCCAGCGACTTAAGGGCGGATTTCCCCGCATGGGGTTCACGATAGATTAAGACTTTGGAGCGCAACGACGTCAGTCCGTATGGTCGAGAAGCGAATCGCCGATTTCGAAGCCGATCAAGAGCCAGAGGTCCGATCGCTTGTTACGTTCCAAACCCAGACCGCGTCTAAACGTATAGCACGGATGCCTTTGTGACAAGCAAAAGTGTGATTAACGTGCGCAACACCCGCATAGCTGGAATTAAAACGCAACGGCCCGCTCGGTCCTTTCCATAAAAGAAGCAGCCGACCACGGCTAGTGAAAGGTTATAACTGCCCTGCCGCTTTTAGGTCGGCGGCGAAGGTCGCGAGCGACATTACGAGAGTCAGAGGGTTGTTGTTTAGAGGCATAGCACCGTAGTTGGTGTACCATCGGGACGCGAGGTCCTTCTTTGCATCGATGATGAGCACAACGCCCCCGACCTCAGCCGCGGCGCGCAGACAGCGCCGCGCAGCAGCGGCCAGGAGCTGGCCGCCGAGACCTTGGCCCTGCCAGCGGAGGCCTGTGGCAATGCGTGCGAGCCGAAATCCAGGCACATCGTGCCGGGCGAGGCCGCGGCGAACCAGCTCCGGCGTGTCGGCGTAAGCCAGAGCGCCTGGAGCCAGGCTGTAGAACCCAAGGATGGTCTTGTTGTCTGCGTTGTCAATTGCGAGAAAGGTTTTCGCGGCGCCGGATTCATGGCTCTGGCGGGCGTAACGCCGCAAGAAGTCATTCATGGAAGCTTCGCCACAGTCGAAGGACTTCCGATCATGTTTTTTCAAGATCGGCTCTTCGTGCCAGTCGGGAAGGCTCATACCCGCTTGCGCGTGGGTTTTGGCATTGCGGCGATGGCTGCCCGCAGCTTGGCTTTCGGCGCAGGCGGGTTTTCCAGCAAGTTCAGCACCAGGAGGCTGTCGCGCTCGGAAAGGATGATGCGATCCGATTCCTCGATCACAGCCTTAGCCTCCCGCAAAGCGGGTTGGAGGACAAAGTCCGTCAGGTCTGTGTGCCTCAACGCCGCCGCGCGCATGAGCGTGGCCTTTTGATCCGGCCGCAACCGAAGGTTCATTCGCTTGTTGTCGTCTACGGCTGCTCTAGGCATGGGTCTCCTCATGTACTTATTAAAAGCGTACACGACGGCTAAGGGCTAGTCAATATGTGAGCATTGAAGGCGTACGGACCGTTAGGATGAAGACGAAATGCAATTCGTAATCAATGCGCCTGCTGCACACCTTTCCTAAACCATGCAATCTTTCAATTCGTCGCCAGTTTCGAATTGATGGAAACTTTGAGGCCTGGGCACACCGCATCGCAACCAATCTTGCCGTGGACTACCTCCGGCGTGTTAGCGCCGGTTTAAAAGGGAGCCATTATCGCCGGTTTGAGGTGAGCCAGATAGCGGTCAGCAACCTTTTGAAAGACACGAATGCATTGACCGGCGCGACCGGAGCCGCCGCGCTGTCGAGCATCTTTTTACCCTGCCTCGACTGATTAGTTCATCGCTTCGCTCCCGCGCCGCCCCACCCCAGTCGTAACTGCGGCTCCGGGCTATGTTTGGCATCCCTCTTGACCGACTCGATGACCAGGTACAGTTTGTCCGCGCTGTTGACCTTCCCCGACACGCAGTAGAAGTGGTCTGACGTGATTTGGTGGGATTTGGTGAAGTCATACAGGCGATAGACCCGGCGGGTGGAGTGGTCTTGCATGAGGAACACGACACCGCTGCGGTATGCCATACGCGAGAGCAAGAGCAAATGATTGGCGCTGAAGTTGAACATAGAAGAAAGACCAGAGAGCGGGAGTCCGGAGGATCTCCCGCCCCCGCCGTCAGCGCCGTTGAGGGGTTACCCGGCGGACTCCTCCGCGCAGGATATCTTCACAGAGCGGCGCCTGATCTGAGCCAGGCTGGTTTTAGGATTCGTCGGGCGGCTGGCTCTTATTGCTTTTGCGAAGGCTCTCCCCGCCCAGGAGGAAGATCTCGGAGTTCTCCACCAAGCGATCGGCGATCGCCGTGGCGATGGTGGTGTTATAGAGGATGTTGCCCCATTCCGAAAATGCTGTGTTGGTGGTGATCAGAGTGCTCCGTTTATGGCTGTGACGAGTGGAGATGACTTGATAGAAGAGGTTGGAGGTTTGCTGATCCAGGGATAAATATCCCAGTTCATCGATCAGCAGGAGCGTGGGATCGGTATAGAGCTTGAGTTTGCGCACCAGGGAGTGATCCACCTGGGAAGCCAGCAGTTGATTCAGCATGTCCATGGCAGTGGTGAATAGCACCCGCTGATTGGCCTGGCAGGCACGCCAACCGACGATTTTGGCCAAGTAGGTTTTACCCACGCCGGGATTGCCGATGATGCATACGCTGGTGCCGTGGCGCAGGAAGTCGAGATCCAGCAGACGCAAGATGCGGGTTTTCAACTGAACGCGGGACCGGTGATGGTTAAAGTGAAAGCTGTCGATGGAAGGCTTAGTTGGCAAACGGGAAATTTTGAAGCGACGTTCGATGGAACGCTGGTGTCGGCTCTCGATCTCGCGATCGATGAGTACTTCCAGGCTTTGTGCCAGACTGAGGTTCTTGGCCGTGGCCTCAGCCAACATCTGATCCAGATGGTGGCTCATGGTGGTCAGGTTCAGTTGCTCCAGTTTCTGTTGTAGGGGTGTCATCGGAGTCCTTTTTGGAACGGAGAATGAAACGGTCATAGTCGACGAGCGACAAGGGATCGGTGGCCAGTTCATTCAGCCGAGGATCTTGGAAACGCAGCGGTGGTTGTACCTGGCGGGGCACTTGTTGCTGGCGAAGGAGGTTGGCGATGTAGTCGGCGCCGAATGCGCCAGCGGCGTGAGCTTTGCTGAGAGCTGCAGCCACTGCCTCCGGTCCATATTCCCGCACCAGCGCCAGTAGCTCGCGGACTTGTCGAGCTAGAGAACGGTCGGTATCCGCCAAACGCCGCAGATAGGATTCGCAAGCCGGGCCAAGGAGGGCAACCAAGCGCTGTTGAGCCGCTGAGCGCTGCGCCGCCGCGAGTTGGGCGAGCAGTTCTTTTTGAAAGCGCTCGCCACCGACTACCTGACCGCGCTGCCAGCAGCGAGGGTAGGAAATGATTTCCTGATGCTGGTCATAGATAGTGACGGAGGCAGAGTGGGCCTTGAGGGTGAGATACCGGCCGATGTAGCGCGGCGGAACACAGTAGCGATTTCCGTCGAAGCAAAGTCGGAGATCCTTGTGCACTAAAGCTTCGGCAATGTCGCGATAGTCGGGAGTGATGGCGGGCACAGTTCGCAAGGTTTCCGGCTGAAAGCGTTGCTGCGGAGTCTGGTTGGTTTCTCGATGCCGCCGTTGCTGGGCAACTTCTTCGAGCCACCGGTGCACCTGCAGATTCACATCGGCTAAATCCGTGAAGCTGCGAAGAGGCCAGAAGCTCTGCCGTAGATAGGCGATGGATCTTTCGATTTTTCCTTTTTCCCAAGCTGCCCGCACGTGACAGGCTGGCGGCAGGAATCTGTACTCGCGCGCGAAGGCGAGAAAGCGAGGATGGAAACGTACCAGGTTGCCGTCGTGCTCGGCGACGGCCGTCGCCAGATTGTCATACCAAAGTTCGCGCGCCACTCCCCCTAGGTAGTGAAAGGCGTGAAGGTGACAGCGCACGAAACTTTCGAAGCTTTGGTTGTGAGTGAACTCCACGTACAGCTTGCGGCTGTGGCACTCCACCAGGCAGAAGGCATAGAGCTTGCGGGCGTGGCTTTGGTAGGAAAGAGCTCCGAAATGACCCCAGTCGACTTCGAAGCGCTCTCCCGGGCCGGGCTCCATGCGCACGTAGGCACGCTTGGCCTGCGAGTGGACCCGCACCGAGTGTAAGTACTCCTTTAGAATGCTCAGACCACCAGTGAAGCCGAGCGGCCGTAGCCGCTGGGCGATGACCATGGCACTGGCTTCCGCATCTTGGTCTAGCAGTTCGGCGATGGTGGCTTTAAACGGATCCAGTTTGCTGGCCCGTTGCCGCGGAGCGGCCGTGCGGGCCGGTGTAGTCAGGTATTGGGCAATGGTTCTGCGTCCGATGTGCAAGTGACGCGCGATCTTGCGCACCGACCAGTGCTCGGCAAAATGGAGCCGATGAATGGCGTTAACCTGCTCGCTGCTTAGCATGGGTTGCAAGCAACGTATAAAGCCACCGCTAGCGAGCAGCCATAGGGATGTTCTTGTCAAGACGGATCAGCCGGCGACGAAACTGAGGTAAGTAGAGGCAGTATGAGGACTTGCGCGGAAGCCAGGTTGTTCTTGTCAAGATCGCGCAGCTTTGGGCCGAGCAGCCAAACCTCTGACGCCGAATGTTTTAGATCCAAAGCTAAGTTGTTCTTGGCAAGACGCCGCAAGCGACGCTTCTGATCGCTATGCCGCTGCCGTTCACGATTGGTTTCTACCAGTTTCGGATTGGCTTGGCGGCGTTGCTGGTCGTAATCAGGATGCCGGCCACGCCACTTCTTCTGGCTATCCAGCACAACC
>Ga0126373_10003346_pt1 | contig 11972 bp, 10 predicted proteins | sample PanSoiMetPlot_11_FD_92545 | JGI IMG/M metagenome (GOLD analysis project Ga0126373, IMG submission 92545) | Tropical forest soil microbial communities from Panama - MetaG Plot_11 | ecosystem: Environmental > Terrestrial > Soil > Tropical forest > Bulk soil | place: Panama | collected 2016-02-17
AGCGCCGACAGGATCAGGATCGGCGTCGCCAGGCCGCCGGCGCGCATCCGTGAAGTCACGATCCGGCCGTTCAGATCAGGCAAGCCGACATCGAGCACGACGGCATCGATCCGGTCGGCTGCGACCGCGCGCAGCGCCTGGGCACCGTCCGCAGCAGTCACCACGGTGTATCCCTCGAGTTCGAGCCCACGCCGCAGCGAATCGACAATTGCCTCGTCGTCGTCGACAACCAGAACGCGCGCCCTGGTCATGCGACCGATCCTCGCTTGAGCACCCGAGCCCGGCGCCAGTACCGGACAGTCGGGCCGCGGTTGAGCTGAGGGCTGCCGAACACGAACACAATGATGAACTCTGCGGAGACGCTGCCGTTTGTGCTTGTCCCGACTCCGCAAATGGAGGGCTCGTTGTCGTTACCGGCGTGCACAAGTTCCCCGATCTCGCTGACAAGGAGAACGTCGTAGTAGGGCGGCCGTGCCGTGTCAACCTCGCGGCAGAATGCTCGCCGCGACGCCCGACGTCGCAGCGGCATTCTGTCTGTTCGACTTAACCGTTGCTGCTGCCCCTGCTGGCCCCGGCTGAACGAGAACACCGGGATGATGCGCGATACCAGGATCGCAAGTGCCGCCGCCCTCCCCCCCGCGGCGGCTTTCTCGCGACCCTGGCCCGCCCGCCGCGCCTGTGGCATCCGCCAGGCGCGGTGGTCTGTGCACGCCGGTCCGGCCCGACCGTCGCGAACGCGCGCGTAGCGCGGCCCATCAACGGCTCCCTCCGCGGGCCGTCGTCTCTGCCGGTGCAGTCCTGAGCACCGAAACTGCGGAGAGCGAACGTGCCGACCATGGCGCAGCACATTCGCACCCAAGTGTTAATGAATCCCTAACGCAGTTGCCCTCGCGCCGCGCTCCGTTGTCGCCTCGCGACCCCGTATGGCATCCTCCCGCCAAGGGGGATCACGGATGACCGAGCCTGACGCGGCAGCCGACGCCGAATTCCTGCGTGAGCTCGCGAATGTGCTCGACCCAAATACCGCCAATTCCGGTGCGCTGCGGGAAAGCGGCCAGAATCAGGCCGACGCCGCAGACAGGCTGCGCCGCATCGCGGACCACCTCCAGCGGATCGCGTCGGGCGGTGACCGGCCGGCGCCCGAGGGGCTCACTGCGGACCCGATGCCGTACGAGCCTGAACCACCACCGTGACAGGGGCAACCCCCGTCGGGACCGTCTACGGCCCGGACTTGTCGAACCACAACAGCAGTGTCGACTTCGCCGCCCTGGACGCGCTGCCGGACGTGCACCTCGTCACCCACAAGATCACCGAGGGAGTGGGCTGGACGGACCCGCTCGTCGCGCAGCGCGCCGCGTCGCTGCAGCGGTTTGCTGCCCCTGGCTTCTACCACGTGCTCTGGCCCACGAACAGCCAGGACAATCCGCAGAACCAGGCGAAGTGGTTCGTTGACGAGGTCGTCCGAGTGGCGCCGTGGATGGTCCGGCACCGATGCCCGGTGCTGCAGGGTGACTTCGAACTGTTCAGCAACTTCGTCCCCTACCGGGCGCCGACGATCATCGAGTGCAACCGGTGGATGTCGTGGGTGGCGCACTACTGGGCGCAGGCCGGCGGCAATCCACCTGCGATCGTCGCCTACGCCCCGTATTGGCTGTACGGCACCGCAGTCACAGGGCTGGACGCGCCGTGGTGGGCATCCAGTTACGTGCCCGGGTCCGGGAACTACCACAACCTGTACCCCGGCAATGACGCCGCGCGGTGGGAGCAAGTCCCCGGTCACCCGGCGGTGATCCTGCAGTACACCGACGCGGCTACGTTCCCGGGCGCGGCGGCCGGCGTGGACGCGAACGCGGTCCGTGGCGTGTCCACTGCTGCCGAGCTACAAGCCCTACTGATCGGAGGTACACCCGTGACCGATGAAGAAATCCAGGCCATCGCCCAGGCTGTCTGGGCCAGGGGCCTTACGTACCCCGGCGGTTTGACGATCGCCGCCGGCACCCGGCTCGCCACTGTCGACCACAACACCAATAACCTCACCACGGCAACAAGTGGCAACGTTTGGGATGAGAACATCGCCGGTCCAGGTGGCACAGTGGTCGATTCGGCGCGCGATCGGCTGGGAAAGATCAGCCACAATGTCGGCGTCGACCTACCCGGGCAGATACTCGCAACAGGGGCTACGACCACAAACGCGATACAGACCGAACTCGACGACGTCAAAACGCAGCTTGGGGCGATCACAGACGCACTCGCCGCCTTGTCGCGGCGATCCCCACCGGCGGCCCCACGAGTTTCACCATGACCGGCCGGCTCGAGCCCGAACCACCGCCCGCCCCGTGAAGTCCAGTGGTTCGCGAGACGAACGCCTACTCTGTGGATTTAGGAGCTGATGATCATGATCGCGCGTATCTGGCGAGGCTGGACCACCGCTGCAAACGCAGCTGTCTACCAACATGTCGTCAGCAGTCGGGTCCTGCCGGACATCGCTGCCCGCAATCTCGAGGGCTACCACGGCGCCTACTTGCTGCGCCGAACGCTCGAGAGCGGCGAGGTGGAGTTCTCTACGATCATGTTGTTCGACTCGATCGACAACGTGAAGGCGTTCACCGGCGAGGACTACTCCGTCGCGCACGTGCCACCGGAAGCCCGAGCCGTGCTTGCCCGGTTCGACCAGCGATCGGCGCACTACGACACGCTGCTCACGCCTTGAGGTGCCTCTTCGCGCGGGAGCGCAGGTTAGGCGCCGACCTTCTTTTTGATCGCGTCGAGCGTGCTGCGCATGGCGTTCAGCGTCTGGACGGTGGATCCGACCTTTGATTGAAGATCGTTGACCTTCCGCTCCATATCGATTATGCGATCGCCGAGCCGCATTGTGATTTTTGTATCGTCTGCAGTGATTGGAGCAGTCCCGATGTTTCGGAGCTCGTCTCGCACGACGCCCTGCAGGTCGTCCTTGGTTGCCATGTCGAACCAATCCTCCACCATTGTGCTGACCCCTGTAGCCCGTCGACGAGCGGCGGTCAGCATTGCCGATCGTTGATCTCTCCGGACTCCGGGGCATGCTGGGTGTCCCCAACCCCTATGCCCGTGCGCCGCGCCCATTCCGTGCCATCCAAAGCCGGCGTCGCCTGGCTTCTCGGCCAGCTGTAAAGGGATGCCATGAGTCTCCTGGCACCAGGCGAGTATTCCTCCGATTGCGTCGATCTGCGCATCTGTTGCGCTCTCGTCGGCTAGGCCCTGCGATTCGATACTTAGGTAGTCGTCGTTACCGTCTCCCTGGCACCACGATGTGTTATCTGTATCTATGTACTGGAATATGGTTCCATCCTTGGTCACCTGCCAATGCGATGACACCTCGCGCTTGGGATCGTCGAAGAAGTCGTGCAGATCCAAGGACTGGGCGTCGTTCACGTGCAGAACAACACCTGTATACGACTGCATCGGCCCGTTGGTGTGGCCGGATATCGGTTTGAAGATCGCATCCGCGTAAACAGGCATTGGTCACCTTCCATCGGCCGCCGGCTCGGCAGACATCATTCCTTGCTGAAGTGCTTCTTGATCGCGGCGACGGTGCCTTCCATTGCAGCCAGCGTCCTGACCGCTGCGTCGACGTCGGACTTCAGATCATTGATCCTTCGCTCCAGGTCGATCACCCGGTCGCCGAAACGCATCGTGAACTTCGTGTCGGCCGCGGTTACCGGCGCATCGCCGATGCGTCGCATTTCGTCGCGGACGACATCCTGTATGTCCTCCCTGGTCGCAGTGTCGAACCAATCGACCGCGGTGGGCAGAATCGCCTCGCCGAGAGCCAGGCAGTTGCGCCAGCGGTTGGTACGGTCTTCGAGTCCGCGCAACGCACCGTTGATCGCCTCGGTCGCGCCGTTGATGTCTCGGTGATCGGCGAGCGGGTTCATGTTCCGGGCGACGGTCCAGTACCAGACGACCCCGGTCCAGACGTGAGTGTCCGAGGCCAGGTCGTCCGGATGGTCGACGAAATGTGTCGGCATGGCGCACAGGCCGTTCTCGTGGGCCCATTTCGATAGGTCGCCGTAGTTGGCGCGACCGGTTACCTGGATGAATCCGCGGCCCTTGAACCGCCTGCCGTCCCCAGGCTGAGTATTCCCCAGGTCTCTGCGTCCCTCGTACTCCGCTCCTGACGCGAGTTCGGTCGGGAATCGCAAAGAAGCCGATTCCTCACCGACTTGGGCAAGCAGCATCGCCGCCCGCTCCACCGTCGTGCAGTTGCAGCGGCGCAGGCAATCGTTGGCGCCGTTAATCAATTCCTCGGCACGTTGCGGGTCGAGCCCGGGCATGGCCTTCAAGAGCGTCGCAGTGTCCACGTCGTCCCCCGTTGCTTGGACCCACCGAGTCAGCCTGGCGTAGGCGCGTTTCGGTCGGTAATCGTGATGGTTAGCCGGGCCGTTCCGCCGAGGATCGGTAACGCCCGGGCGGCGTCCGGCAGGTCTGCACTACATTGCCAACCTTGGTTGTCATGTGTCAGTCGAGCCGGGTGACGTCCTGGCTCAGGCAACCCGTTCGTGATGGGGTCGTAGGTAGTAATCGGTCCGCCCACCTGAGAGTTCCACGCCAGCCAGGCCTGCAGTCCGGTGCCGGTGTCATTGGGGCCGACGTCGACGATGAGCGAATCGGTCCAGTCCGGAACCTGCTCGAGGTGGTCGGCAAAGCGGAAGCTGCCAGCGCGTTCGGCGAGCTGGTACACCCGGAGGCTCAGACTGTAGCGAGCTCGCCCGCCGCGGTCGGGTCTGTCGAGGCCATCAGCGCTGTCCTCGTCGGGGTCGAGCAAGAACGTCGTCACCAGGGGCACCGGGTGATCCGGCGCGTCGCCGAGCCGTTTGAGTTCGTCGTCGAGCTGAATCGGGCACCAATGCGCCGCCTGCTGTTCGCTCATGATCACGGGCAGGCCGCGGACTGCCAACCGCATGTCCGCCTGCCACACAGACCACGGCTCGCTCCCGCGCAGCTGATCCAGATAAGCGCCGTACGTGGGCAGTCCGTCGAGGAACACCTGGATCTTCCAACGGCCGAACAGGAACCGGCGGAGATTCTGGTAGCCCTCTTCCGAATTGACCTCCCCGTATGAGCCCGAATGCGACTTGTACACGTAGGCACGATTGGCACCGCGGACGTACGCATGCTCGATGCGCACCAAGCCATCGCTCTTCGGGCCGACCACAACGCGCGACAGCCCATAATCGTGCGGATTGGTGCCGATCAGGCAGAACACGTCGGCCGGTGAGAAAATGTCTTCGGGGATGACTTGAGGATCCCATTCTGAACCGTGCGCAGGTACGTCGCCGAAATGCGCGCCTTTAGTCAGATAGCCGTACATCTTTGGCGGCGCAAAGATATCAGCGCCTGCCGGGCCGAAAGCTTCCTCTGCCCAGTTCAGGGCGCCGATGTCGAAGGAGATTCCGCCATGTGGGGTGCCATAAGTGAAGAACTTACTCACCAGGTTCCTTGCTGGTTGCCGATCGCGGTGCTGGTCCGGGTCGCGCTCATCGGAGAGCAGGCAAATCTTTTGCATCATGCACCGGGCAACCAGTCCACCCATGGAGTGGGCAACGATGATCACCTTGTCCGCGTCGTCTGTCTTGCGCAGCACCAGCTCTATCAGGTCATACAGCCCGGTGGCGGCCGTCTCGATGTCGAACCCGTCGGCAGCGACATGCCGATGCAGTGTGGTGACCACTCGTTCGAACACTCCCCGGTGGGGCTGGGGTACGAACGTTGTCGCGGCCTGGTCATAGAAGCGGTACACCCACAGCGACGCCGCCGGCAGCGACTTGTCCTCCACGTCCTCGAGGTAGGCGTGCTGATCTCCACGTACGCGTAGCTGATATTGCTCGTCAATCATCAGCCGCAGCATCGGACCTTCGAACTGGTAAAACATGGGGTCGCCGTCGCCGCCTACTCGCACATGGGTGGCGCCCTTGTTGAAGCCGTAGAACGGGTCATCGACTTGCGTGTCGATGCCTGAGCTCGGTCCGGCGTATCCACGTACGTAAATGATCGGCAAGCGATTCACAGTGCACCCTCCCTATACTTATGTGAACACCACCGTAGGTAGCATTCAAGAGGGGCAAACTGCTCACGCAGAATGCCCGGGGTGATTTCGAATCGCTCGTGCTCCAGCGGTCACACGCAAACATGACGACGGGCCGGCGAACATTCTCGATGCTATGGTCGCTTCGTCCACGGCTATAACGTTCATAACGGCCCCCAACGTCCCCGACCACGACCGCAGCCCGGCGTGGACCGGGGAGTAAAGAAGAGTACTCGTGGGACCGCCTATCGCCAATACACACGGGCTGCGGTTGTGCTGCCCGCTCGGCCAGACATGACAGTCGAGTGGCATCAATCTTCGTGTTTCGTATCGCGCGCGACTCGGCCGTTGATTGTGGCATGCATATTGACGCGCTTTCCAGGAAGCCGAACTGCGGCCGCCGGCGATCGGCGAGCGGCTCACGTTCACCCGGTAGCGGCCTCAACGTATGACCGGTATCCGCTGGGACTGGCGGGGTTTCCGCCATATGTTCGCCGTAGGCTTGCCGGGAGCGGATCGCCACAGGGTCGTGGACCGGCGGTTGCTCGTCATCGGCGAAAGGAGCTGAGTCACGGTGGAAGGCGCCGCGCAGGACGGGAACAGGCGCTCACTCGCAGACGGCAATTCGATCCCGTTGCTCGGGCTGGGCGTGTGGCAAATCCCGAACGGACCGGTGTGCGTGTCGGCCGTTCGCGCAGCACTCGAACTCGGCTATCGGCACATCGACACCGCACAGGCTTACGGCAACGAGCAGAGCGTCGGGCAAGGGCTGCGCGAAAGCGGCATCCCCCGCGAGGAGGTGTTCGTCACCACCAAGTTCAATCCCGGCCACCGCGATCCGGTCGCCGAGATGGAACGGAGCCTGCAACGCCTCGGCGTCGACTACGTCGACCTGTACATCATCCATTGGCCGCAAGGCGGTCCGACGTGGGCGTGGCCGGGGATGCAGCAGGCCCGCGAACAGGGTTACGCGCGATCGATCGGCGTCTCCAACTTCGACGCCGCGGAGCTGACCCAGCTCCTCGCAGCAGCGAGCATGCCGCCCGTCGTGAACCAAGTGCAGTTCGGCCCGTACGCGTATCGAGCGGCGCTGCTCGAGGCGTGCCAACGCAACAACATCGCGCTCGAGGCCTACAGCACGCTCGGCACCGGGCGCCACCTCACCAGCGACACCGCAACACGGATCGCGCAGCGCCATGGACGCACGCCCGCACAGGTACTGCTGCGCTGGTGTGTCCAGCGCGACATCCCTGTCATCCCGAAATCGACGCACCGCGAGCGCATCGCCGAGAACGCCGAGCTGTTCGATTTCTCGCTCTCCGAAGAGGACATGAGCCAGCTCGACGAACTCGACCGCACCCGCGGCACCGACCGGGCCCTGGAACGGAAATGGTGGTGAGACGAGCCACGTTGCGCGGCGGGACGGGCCCATCCGCACCCGGCGGGGGCCGAGGTTCCCGTAGCAGCTAGCTGCTCCGGTGGGTTGAGCCCGGGACGCTCGGTCTAGGGTCGCCGGATGCCGGCTGACGAGCGCAGTTTTCAGCGCCTCGATCCGGGTGCCGTCCAGAAGACAGTGGATCGCCTCGTCATGCGTATCACCCGCCGCTTCCCTGACCGCAATCTGCGCCTCGTCGCCGCCGAGCTCAGCGGATTGGTCGGCGAAGTCAGCGCGCAGTCCTCGGTCGACCGGCGCCGCAACCGAGCGATCGGCTTGGCGTGTCGCGTGGCTGCGATCACCATCGTGACCATCGCGATCACCGCGATCATCCTCGCGATTCACGACGCGCTACCGGAAAGCGGCGAGGTACGCGGCTTCCAATGGCTGTCGGTCCTCGAGAGCGGAATCGCCGACTTGGTGTACGCCTCGATCGCGGTGTACTTCCTGATGTCGCTGCCCAACCGGCTCACCCGACGTCGCCTGCTCGCGCTGCTGCATCGGCTGCGGTCGCTGGCGCACGTCGTCGACATGCATCAACTCACCAAAGATCCGGAACGGCTACAGGAACGCTTCCGGGGCACGGATGCCACCCTGACGTTCACGCTGGACGCTGCGAAACTGGAGAACTACCTCGACTACTGCAGCGAGATCCTGTCCCTGGTGGCGAAGACCGCCGCACTCTGCGCAGAGGAATCGACCGACGCGTTGGTGCTCGACACGGTCAGCGAAGTCGAGACGCTGACCGTCGGCCTCGCGCGCGAGATATGGCAGAAGATCTCCCTGCTGCGCGCCGACTGACGTCGTCTGCTTGTGTTCTACCCGCTGCGCCGGGGCCAACTGTCTCCGACCGTGCTCTTACCAAGTCATGTGTACTGTGCGTTGGCGCGCCGGCGCTTCCGTGGGGGATCCGCCCGAAATCCGGCGATCGAGGAGGTATCGCTGGATTATGGCCGGCAGGCATGCAGCGTCGCGCGCTGCGACGGGCTCGCCCGCCCAGGGGCGACGACGACGCACTAGCCGGATCGTCGCCGCGCTGGTCGGCGTTGTCGTGTTGGCTGGCGGAGGTACGGTCGCCGCCCTCGCCGCACGATCCAACGGCCATCACAAGCCGGCCGCGGCACCCAACTGCACCGGCGAGGTGTCGGTGCCGGTCGTCGCGGCCCCGAGTGTCCAGGCAGCCGTCGGTGCCGTCGCCGACCAGTGGAACGCATCGCACCCAGCCGTTCAGGGTCGCTGTGTTCGCGCCGTCGTCACCGGGCTCGACTCAGCTGCGGCCACGAAGTCGCTCGCCGCCGACACCACCCCGACCCTATGGATCCCGGATTCCCGGCTATGGGCTGACAAGCTCGCCGCGACCTCGCCGGCGCTGGCCTCCGCGGTGAAGGTGGACGGTTCCATCGGGACGTCGCCGCTTGTTGTGGCGGCGCCACCGGGCAAGGCTGCGGCGCTCGGTGCGGCAGCGCGGACCGGATGGGCGGGGGTTCTGTCGGGTTCCACGCCCGTGACCGTGACCGATCCGACGACCACCGCAGCCGGCGCGCTGCTCATGATCGGTCTGAGCGCACAGAACGGCACAGCCCCGGGAGCCGCGGCGAAGCTGGTCGGTCTGTTCATCCGCCTACAGGCGGCCATGTTGCCCGACTCGGCGGCCGGTCTCACCGCGCTTTCGGCCAACCCTGCTGCTGCCCCGGCGTTCGTGGCGAGCGAACAGGACGTGTACTTGGGCAACCGTGGCAAGACTGCCTCGGTGGTCTCGGCCGTTTACCCCAGCGGCCCGACGCCGATGCTCGACTTCCCGATGGTGCGCGTGGTGCCTGCCGGGTCCGATCCGGTCGTGGCTGCCGCCATGGCCCTGTTCGAGCCACAACTGACGGCCGAAGCCGCACGATCGCGCCTGGCCGCGGTCGGCCTGCGGACTCCGTCCGGCGCACCGCTAACCCCGACCAGCACAACGACGGGTACCTCGCCCCAGCAGGTCACGCCGGCGCCGGCGACAGTCACCCCAGCCCAGCAGGCAGCCGCGCTGCACTTGTGGGCCGCGGCCTCCCAACCCTCACAGCTGCTGGCGGCGATCGACGTCTCCGGCTCCATGGCCGACAACTCCGGAAACGGCAAGTCGAAGATCCAGGTGGTGACTGCCGCTGCCGAGACGGCCATGACCCTGGTTCCCGACGACTGGACAATGGGGCTCTGGACGTTCTCACAGCACGCTGCGCCGGCCACCGACTGGAGCGAACTCGTCCCACTCGGACCGGTGAAGACCCAGCGCAGCACGCTCACCGGAGCGACAGTGTCTCTGCCGACCCGGGTCGGAGGCAACACCGGCCTCTACGACACCGCGCTTGCCGCGTTCGAGGACGTCTCCGCCCACTACGATCCGGCCAGCGTCAACGTCGTGGCCCTGCTCACCGACGGCGCCGACCTCGACCCGGACAGCGTGGGACTACCCGCCCTGCTCAGCCGGCTCAAAGCCGAGTACAACCCCAGCAAGCCCGTGCACATCGTCACGATCGGCTTCGGTGCGGATGCGGACGCCAGCGCGTTAAAGCAGATCTCCGATGCAACGCACGGCCAGAGCTACCTCGTCGGCGACCCCAACCAGATCCTTGGCGTGCTCCTCGATTCGATCATTGCGAACCACTGACCGCGCTGCTCACCAGGAGCTGCGGCCGGCCTTACGACAGCCGTTCGATGATCATCGCCATGCCTTGACCACCGCCGACGCACATGGTCTCCAGGCCGAGCTGCTTGTTGTGCCACTGGAGTGAGTTGATCAGTGTGGTGGTGATGCGGGCGCCGGTCATCCCGAACGGGTGTCCGACTGCGATGGCGCCGCCGTTGACATTGAGCCTGTCGAGGTCGATGCCGAGTTCCCGATAGGACGGGATGACCTGAGCGGCAAACGCCTCGTTGAGCTCGACCAGATCGATGTCGCCGATCGTCATGCCAGCGCGGCCCAGCGCCCGGCGCGACGCCTCGACCGGGCCCAGGCCCATGATCTCCGGCGACAGGGCCGAGACTCCCGTCGCGACGATTCGCGCCAGAGGCGTCAGTTCCAGCGACTCCGCCTTGGTGTCGCTCATGACGACCAGAGCGGCGGCGCCGTCGTTGAGCGGGCAGCAGTTGCCGGCGGTGACACGTCCATCCGGCCGGAACACCGGCTTGAGCGCCGCCACCGCCTCGTACGTCACGCCAGGACGCGGCCCGTCGTCGGAATCGACGGTCGTCCCGGACGGGGTAGCCACCGGGGTGATCTCGCGGGCCCAGAAGCCGTCCTTGATCGCCCGCTCGGCGAGGTTCTGCGAGCGGACGCCGAAGTGGTCCATCTCCTCGCGGCTGATGCCCTTCAGCTGCGCTACGTTCTCAGCGGTCTGCCCCATCGGGATATAGATGTCGGGCAGGGTCGCGTCCGTCCGCGGGTCGTGCCACTCGACGCCGCCCTCGGCGGCGCGCGCTGTGCGCTCCTCGGCCGCGGCGAACAGCGGGCTGTGCGTGTCTGGCCACGAGTCGGAGGAGCCGTGCACGAATCGCGACACCATCTCCACGCCGGCGGAGACGAACACGTCGCCCTCGCCGGCCTTTATCGCGTGGAAGGCCATGCGAGTGGTCTGGAGCGAAGACGAGCAGTAGCGGGTGATCGTGGCGCCGGGTAGGAAGTCGTAGCCCAACTCGACGGCCACCACTCGGGCCAGGTTGAAACCCTGCTCACCGCCCGGCAGCCCGCAGCCCAGGTATAGGTCGTCGATGTCTCCTGGATCCAGCGCCGGTACCTTGGCCAGCGCCGCACGAATGACCTGCGCTGTCAGGTCGTCCGGGCGCACGTCGACCAGCGAGCCCTTCCCGGCACGGCCGATCGGCGAGCGGGCGGCCGCCACGATCACTGCATCAGGCATTTCTGGCTGCTCCTCGAACGACAACTAGAATCTCATTCGGTACGATCGCAGGCCCGCCGATGCCACGCAAGAATCGGGGAGGTCGGCCACGACATGAGCTTCAATCTGGCCATCATGCTGCGCGAATCGCGCAATGCCGCGCCTACCAAGAAGTTCCTGCGTTTCCCGGAGGGCACGCTCACCTACGCCGAAGTCGACACGCTGTCGGGACGGTTCGCCGCAGGCCTGCGCAAGCGCGGGTTGGCGCCTGGCGACAAGATCGCGGTGCAGCTGTCGAACGTTCCTCAGTTCGTCATCGCGTACTTCGGGATTCTCAAGGCGGGGCTGGCCATGGTGCCGCTCAACCCGCTGCTGAAATCGGCGGAGATCGCCTACCACCTGGAGGACTCTGACGCTCGGATGATCATCGCTCACGCGCAACTGGCCGACGAGGTCAACGCGGCGCTGAAGGGCGCGTCCGGCGTGAGCGCCGTTGCTGTGGGCGACGCCACGCCAACCTCCGGCTGGATCGCGTTCGACGAGCTGCTGGACGCGCCGGACGACGGTGACATCCGGCCGACGTTCGCCGATGACACGG
>Ga0126373_10003348_pt1 | contig 11971 bp, 8 predicted proteins | sample PanSoiMetPlot_11_FD_92545 | JGI IMG/M metagenome (GOLD analysis project Ga0126373, IMG submission 92545) | Tropical forest soil microbial communities from Panama - MetaG Plot_11 | ecosystem: Environmental > Terrestrial > Soil > Tropical forest > Bulk soil | place: Panama | collected 2016-02-17
CGACGACTCCAGAGAGCGCTGAAATCGCTGGCGTGCAGCAGGTCGCCCGCCATGGCCCCGGCCGCGGTGCCGTCGTTCAGTCTGGCGATCGCGTCGCGCAGCGTGAGCAGTGCGAGCAGCACCTGGCCGTCCAACTCAACGAGCCGCTCGAGCGTGCCGCGCGCTGCGCGATTACGGTGATGGATGCTGCATGTCTCAGGCATTGCGGCAGCACGGATCGCCTTCTCCATGGCTTCGATATCACTCTGCGCACGGTCCAGGGCCTGCGCCAGGGAGACGGCGCGCGGACTCGGAAAGGGTTCCTGCGGACTCGACAACCCATGCTCGCGCCGGAACGCCACCTCGAGCGCGCGCAGGTGTGCGCGGGACTCACCGAGAAGCTGCATCAGCTTTTCGCGGATCAACAGGTCATCGACGGACAGCTGACTCTCGCAGCGGTAGAAGTTGTAGCCGCAGCCGTGATACAGATTGGACAGCAGCCGTCCGCCGGGCCCGGCGCGATCGATGGGATTGACGATGACCTTCAATTCCATACTGTTCTTGGGCGTTTGCAGCCCTTTTTCGCAAGCGATTTTTACCCCCCGTACGCGCCGAGTCCTGCCCCGACACGCGCGGATATAGGGATATAGCGTAATCCGCGGCAGAACCGGCTCACCGCAGGTACCCTATGGGAGCGATGTCCTCATCCGCGACCCCGTCTCCCAGCGAGCTGTTCCGGCTGTGGCGCTCCGGCAACGACGACGCGCTGCGCCAGCTCCTGCCGCTCGTCTATGAGGAGCTGCGACGTGTCGCGCGTGGCCATCTGCGGAAGGAACGGTCGAACCACACACTGCAGACCACCGCTCTCATCAACGAGGCGTATCTGCGGTTGATGGAGCAGGGGGGTGCGGAGGTCCGCGACCGCTGGCACTTCGTCGCACTGACCTCCAATCTGATGCGGCAGATCCTGGTCGATCACGCTCGCGCCCGGCTCGCCCAGAAGCGCCATGGCGGCTGTCGGATCACCCTGGCAGAGGACGTCGCCGTTGCCCAGCCGAGCGAGGTCGACGTGCTCGCGGTCGATGAGGCCCTCAGCCGCCTCGCCGCCCTCGATTCGCAGCAGGCGCGGGTCGTGGAGCTGCGCTACTTCGGGGGCCTCTCGGTCCGCGAGACGTCCGAGGTACTCGGCATTTCGGAAGCCACTGTGAAGCGCGATTGGGCAACCGCGCGTGCCTGGCTGCATCGGGAGATCGAAAGCGCGCCCAGGACGTGAGTGGAATTAATTGCCGCGCCCGTTGATCACCGCACCTGCAGCGCCTTGCGCAGCCGGCTCAGCGCGATTCGCGCCGGATGCGCCGGCGCGAGGCCCGCATCCGCGATTGGGCCGGACTCTGCAATCAGAGTGCGCGCTTCCGCGCGCCGCCCGAGGGAGTTGAGGCTGTCCGCGAGCTCGATGCTCGCCGCGGCGATGGTAGGCCCGTCGGATGCATACTGGCTGTCGGCGTAACCGGTGATGGCGAGCCGATAGAGAGGGACCGCTTCGGCGAAGCGGCGCTCCCGCGCGAGCAACAGCGCCTTGCCTTCATAGGCCATGCTCAGCCCCGCGCTGCGCGGCAAGCGGTGCGACGTGAGATAGGCGATGGCTCGATCGTAAGCTCCTTCCGCCGGATGGTACGCGCGCGCTTCCCGGTAGGCGTCTCCCAACCACAGCCGCCGCCGGCCCTCGAAGTCCCTGGTCAATGATGAGCCCGGATCACCCGGCATCCGGGAGGAGAGCAAGTCGATCGCCCGCTGAGTTTCGCCGACGAACGCCAGGGGGTGGGCCAGCCTGAAGGCGTACACGGCGCTCGTTTGCGCGTTTACGCCGCCCATCTGCTGGTAAGTGCCATATGCGTCCCGGGCCGCGGAGGCCGCGCCGTGGTAGTCGCCATACATCCAGAGGACCTGGCTCAACGCAAACACTGAGCCGATGTATCTCTCCCGGTGCAGGCTCTCGTGCGCACGGTAACCATCGACGGACCGCCGGAACCAGAATATCGCCTCGCGGAGGCGATTGCGGCGAAAGAGGACGTCGCCGAGGCTCAACTCGGTATCGATGAACCGGTCGCTGCCGCTGCCGAAGATGCGCTCGTAACCCTCGAGGGCCTGCTCCCACGCCTGCGTGGCCGCATCGAAGTTGCCGGCCTCCTGGGCCACCTCGGCGTAGTCATTGAGTGCATCGAAGTAACGCACGTCCCCTGTGTTGAAGTGCGCCCGCACCAGTTCCACACGGGTCTTCGCGAGCGCGAGCGCATCGTTCCAACGCAAGGCCTGGGCATTGGCGATGGCCAACGTACCGAGGGTTTGTGCTGAAGCGATCGTATCCTCGCCGTTCGGACCGCGCTCGAGTGCGCGCGCCTGCTGCAGGGCCGCGATCGCTCGCAGCGGCTCCGTCTCCAGATAGGCCTTGCCGATTGCGCTCCAGACGGCCGCTACCGCTTGGGCGTCGGGAGGTTGTTGCGCTTCGAACACGGGCAGCGCGTGATGCAACAGCACGAGAGCCTCGCTCGTGCGCTCGGCATCGTTGTAGACATTGGCGAGGCGCAGTTCCGTCTGGGCGCGCAGCAGCGGGTCGCCTGTGGGGCCCGCAAGGTTCTCGATGCGCAGGGCCTGCTCCAGGTCCTGTTCGCAGGGCTTGAACTGCCCGATATCACAGTGCAGCGCACCGACGGCGGAGAGCATGCGGGCACGCAGCGCGGGCTGACTCGAGAGCTCCGGAGCGATCTGGCCCTGCGCCTGCGCGACGAGCGCGCGCAGGTCGAGGGTTTGGCCGCCGGTATTCTCGGGGCTCGCCTGGTCGAACAATGACACCAGGTAATCGCTGACTCGCTGCGATGCGCTGGCCTCGTCCTCGGCTCGGGCGAGTGCCGCGCGTGCGATGAAGGTCTCCCGCAAGGTCACGCCGATCCCGACGATGAGCGCCAGCACCGTCAGCGCCGTGACGGCGACACCGACCTTGTGCCGCGCCGCGAACATCCAGGCGCGGTACTTCAAAGTCGGTGCGCGCGCCGCCACCGGCCGGTGTCCAAGGTGCCGCCGAATGTCCTCCGCGAGCCGATCGACGGTCACGTAGCGCCGCTCCGGCTGATGTCGCAGCGCCATCAGCACGATGTTGTCGAGATCGCCACGCAGGCGGCGGCTCAACCTGTCCGGCGCGTCCCGACGGACGTCACCGGCCAGTTCCCGTCCCCGTACTGCGAGGCTCGGCCTCGGGGGCGCCGGATCGGGAATCGCCGTCGGCGTGGCCTGCAGCACGCGCCCGCGGCCGCTGTGGGGTTTGATCCCTGTGAGCAGCTCGTAGAGGATGACTCCAAGCGAGTAGACATCGCTTGCCGCCGTTACGGGATCGCCCTTGAGCTGTTCCGGGCTCGCGTAGTCAGGTGTCAACAGCCGGACGGCATTGATGGTCAGGTCGCCGCGCACGGGAACGGCGCCCGGCTCGAGGATCTTCGCGATACCGAAGTCGAGCAGCTTCGGCGTCCCGTCCGCCGTCACCAGCATATTGCTTGGCTTCAAGTCACGATGGATCACCGCCCGCTGGTGCGCGTATTGCACCGCGGAGCACACGAGCAGAAAAAGCTGCAGGCGCGCGTCGAGGCCGAGCCGGTGGCGATCGCAGTAGTCGGTGATCGGCTCGCCCTCGATCAGTTCCATCACCAGGTACGGTATTCCTTCCTCGGTCGTGCCGCCGTCGAGCAGGCGCGCGATGTTGGGATGCTGGAAGGTGGCGAGGATCTGCCGCTCGGTACGCAACCGCGGTCCGACCAGTTGCGCATCGACACCGGCCCGCACCAGCTTGATGGCAACCTGATGCACGTATTCCTGGTCGACCCGTTCCGCGCGGTAGACTTCTCCCATGCCGCCGGCACCGATCTCCTGCAACAGCCGGTAAGGGCCGAGCCGGCGGCCGGCATGAAGGTTGGGTGCGGGCGGCTCGAGCACTGCCGCCGCGGGAATCCCAAGGAAGCCGCTACGGGCGTTGCGATCGGCCTGCAGGAGAGATTCGATCTCGGCACGCAGGGCCGGATCGCCGGTGCCGATGCGCTCGAGATAGGCAGCGCGCGCCGGCTCGCCGAGCGCCATCGCGTCGCAGAGCGCTGCCTTCACCTGTTGCCAGCGGTTGGGTTCCATGAGTTGCGGAAGAACCCCTCGGTAGGCGCGACACCTCAGTTCATTGTTCTGGCATGGCGGGATTGGCGCGCCGCCGTTCCCGCCATGACATCTTCGCAGGAATCGGCTGGCGGGCAAATGCAGCTCGCATGGCTGCCTGCCGGACAACCCGGCTCACTCGCCCATTGCGCCGATATATTCTAGTATTATTAGTAGGTTAAGTATCAAACCTATTGTAAATTATGCAGCATTGCGCGCGGCGCGCGAAATACGCTCGAGCAGCGTTTCCGGGTCGATTGGCTTGGTGAGGTGCTCGTCGAATCCGGCCTCCAGACTCTTGGCGCGATCGTCCTCCTGCCCCCATCCTGTGACCGCGATCAGCTGCAGGTCCGCCCCCCAGGGCTCGGCGCGAAGTCGCCGCGCGACGTCGTGTCCGGACATTCCGGGCAGTCCGATGTCGAGCAATACGACGTTGGGATGCAGCTCATTCGCAATCTCGAGCGCGCGAGTGCCGTCGTGGGCGACCCTCACCTGATAGCCTGCCAGGGCGAGCACATAGCAGAGGGAAGTGGCCGCATCGATGTTGTCATCCACTATGAGTACGCGAGTGGTGGCGGCACCGAGCGCTGCGACCTTCTCCGGTGCCGCGATGGGCGCGGCGAGCGCCGGCGGTTCCCTGGCAAGAGGCAGGCGCACGATGAATTCGCTGCCGAGCCCGCGACCGCCGCTATGCGCCACGATTTGTCCGCCGTGGAGCCGGACGAGGTCCCGCGCGAGTGACAGTCCGATCCCGAGTCCGCCGGCGGCGCGAGTTCCCGTCGGATCGAGCTGCACGAAGAGCTCGAAGATGGTCGCGAGCGCTTCCGGGGCGATGCCGACTCCATCGTCCTTCACGCTTACGATCACTTCTTCGCCGGCAGGCGAGGCGGTCACCGCAACCTGTCCACCGGCCGGCGTGTACTTCGTTGCATTGTGGAGCAGGTTGCCGACGATCTGTGTCAGGCGCACGGCATCGCCATTGACCGAGAGCGGCTCGCTGGGAACACTCGCGACCAGCGTCTGGTGAGCGGCTTCGACGAGGGGCCGAGCCGCCGCCACCGCCGACTCGACCACCTCGCGCAGGTCGAGGTGCTCGCGGCGGATCTCGAGTACGCCGCGGGTGATCCGGGAAACATCGAGCAGATCATCGAGCAGATGCGCCATATGGGCGAGCTGCCGATCGATCATCTTTTTCGCATCGCTCGCCATCTGCGGCGGCACACCGGGCTCGAGCAGCCGCGTCGCATAGCGGATCGGCGCCAGCGGGTTGCGCAGCTCGTGGGCGAGGATCGCGAGGAACGCATCCTTGCGGTGATCGGCAAGCCGCAACGCCTCCTCCGTCCGCTTGCGCTCCGTGATGTCTCTGGCGATCGTGGAAATGCCGATGATGCGGCCGGAGAGATCCAACATACGGGACAACCGGACGGAAACGGGGATCAGCCGATCGTCTTTGGCAATCCGCAGACTCTCATAGTGGTCCGCGTGCTCGCCGCTCGCGACGTGCTGCCGCTTGATGGCTTCCTGCTGGCGCAATTCCTGCGGAATGATCCGGTCGATCGATTCTCCCTGTATCTCTTCGCTGGCGAATCCGAACAGGCGAGCCGCTGCGTCGTTCCAGGATGTGACGAACCCGTCCGGCGTCATGCTGATGATGGCGTCGTCCGAAGACCGAACGATGGCCGCGAGCTGCGCCCGGTCGATCCGCGCCTCTGCAAGCTCGCGCCGCTGATGCGCCCGCTCGAGACAGGCCTCGAGGGCAAAAGGCAGCCGCGCGTAGTGCTTGGGGGTCTTGGTGACATAGTCGTCCAACCCTTCTTTCATGGCCTCCACGGCGACTTCCGTGTCTCCCGAAGCCGCGAACATCAGTACGGGGCAGTCCGGACGGGCGACCTTGATCTTGCGCAAGCCCTCGATTCCGGTGGTCCACTTGAGCTGGTAGTCGACGATCGCCGCGTCGAATTTCTCGTACGCCATCGCGCGCTCGAACTCGGCCGCGTCCCGTGCGGGCACGACGGTCAGTGAGCCAAAGTGGCGGCTCAGCGCGCGCGTGACGAGCTCGCGGTCATGCGGGTTGTCGTCGATGAGCAGTAAGCACAACGACCGCAACACGCGCTTGCGCGCGTTGGGAATTGGCTGAGTCAACTCGTCTTCCTCTCGAGGGAGGAACCGCCCCCTCTTGCAGCCATGACGTGCGACTCGATACTCCCCGACATCAGGCCGAACTGTTTTGGGAATGACCCCGTTCTTGCCCTCGGCGCACAGTCTAGTGGAGCCCGGCCGCGTGCGCTACCCGGCCGCCCAGAGGTCGATCCAGAACCGGCTTCCCTGGCCGGGTACCGATTCGACTCCGGACTGTCCACCCATTCTTTCGATGCCTTTTTTGACGAGCGCAAGTCCTATGCCCGTGCCGGGGTATTTCTCTTCGCCGTGCAGCCGCTGGAAGACTTCGAAGATTCGCCCCTGCTGCGCCGGATCGATGCCGATTCCGTTGTCTTCGATCCAGAGCCGGACCCGAGTGGAATTTCTCCGCTCCGCGCGGATGCGCACTTCCGGTCGCGTCCCTTCGGCAACGAATTTGAGGGCGTTGGATATGAGATTCGTGAGGACCTGAACGAGGGTCTGCTGATGGGCCATGACGGCGATCTCGGGTCCGGCCACGACCTCGAGCCTGGCTGTCTTGGCGTCGATTGCGCTCTTGAGCAGTGCCAGAGCCTCGTCGATCGCGACACGGACTGCGAGCTTCTCGGTCGGCAGGTCGGTTCTCGCCAGGCGGCTGAATTCGAGCACGTCAGCAATCATGCCGTCCATCTTGACGGCGAGCTGCTCAATGGCGCCGACGTAGCCGCGGCAGGAGTCGTTGAGTCCCGCCGAGCAGTCCTCGAGGAGGGCGCGCACGTAGCCCTGCAGGTTGCGCAGCGGCGCTTGCAAGTCGTGTGTCACGGTATAGGCAAATGCCTCCAATGCCCGGTTCGCCTGTTCGAGCTCCTCATTCCGCTCGGTAGAGCGGCGCATCTTGGTTACGTCCTCCACGAGGATGTCGGCAGCGTCGTGGCCGTTCACCCGCACGCGCAGCAGGGAAATGTACACACACACGGATTCGCCGTCGCGAGCCTCGAGCTCGACTTCGCGCTCCGCCGCGTCGTTGCGGCTTTTGAGCTGCGGCAACTCGCGGCGAACTGCCCTGAGGAGCGCATTGCGGGAAGCTTCGGTCTGCCCCTCGAAACGATCGATAAGCGCCTTGCAGGCCCGATTGGCGTCGAGCACTTCACCTTCCATGGTCGTGCGCAACACGCCAACGTTCAGCCGCTCGAGCAGCGTGTGTAGTCGTGTCTCAGTGCGCAGGGCGCGCAGGCGGATCTCCGCGCGATCGAGACAGGACCGCACCGCCACGGCGAGACGCATATAGTGCTTGGGACCCTTGATGACGTAGTCGTCGAGACCGGCTTTCATGGCCTCGACGGCGACCTCCTGCGTGCCGGTCGCCGTGAACATGATCACCGGACAGTGTGGGCGGGCCTCCTTGACCGCGCGCACAATCTCCACGCCGTTCGCCCATTGCAGATTGAAGTCGGTGATGACTATGTCGAACGGCGCGTTCGCGAGCGCTTCGCGGAACTCGCCGTTGTCCAGCGGCTCGAGCGCCTCGACGTCCGGAAATTCCTTGCGCAGCTCTCTCAGCGTGAGCTGCCGATCATGAGGATTGTCATCGAGAACGAGCGCACGAAACGTTGCAGCCGGCATGAAGACCCCAAGCACCGGATGGTCATCGATTGCGGCTGTCCCCGGGCTCTACCGCCGCCTCGCTCCGGATGCGGAGGATATCGCAGAAGAGCCCCGCGCCACGACCTCGAGACCTGCTCCCGTGCGGCGCGCTTCCTCGACCATCTTTCTGCGCACCACCCAAGGTCCGATGATGGGCGGTACCCAGAATGCGGGCACCAGTACGATGCGAGCGTCCAGGCAGGTCTTGGCCGCCGTGGTGGGGCAGACCCCGACGGTCCAGCGGCCGCTCCCTGCTTTGAAATCGCTACCATCCGGCAGGAGCTGGGCCTCGAGCACGCCGCCATCAGCGCCCGCGACCGCCGTCATGAGCTGCTCCTGGTGCATGGTCTTGCAGAAGACCAGCACGCACGTGTGAATCGCGGTGAAGAGCCGCACGCGCCCCGATACCCCGGTCGCTTGAATGCGCACTGAGCGCAGGTCAGGGTTGTAACGCATCATCGCGGCGTAGTCCTGCAGTGCACGGAAAACCGCAGGCGGCGGCGCATCAATAGTGATGTGCATGCCGATCAGGAACCGCGTGCCATCACGCGTCACCTGCACGTCGAGCACCTGGGCCGCATGTCCCTGCATCGCGAAGCACGACAGTACGAGTGCAAACCAGAAGCGGGATTTCCGGCATCTCCGCCGTACGAGCATGACCATGTGCCGGTCCTACCGGGCATCGAGCGGCATGTCAATGCATGCCGGCCGCCCATTTGCCAGCCGCTGCAAATCAGTCCAAAATTCGCCCCCGCTCCGAAGCCCCGGCGAGCATCCCCCGGGGCTTCTTGTCGTCCGATGGCTAGGTGGCAGAGTGGTCATGCAGCGGCCTGCAAAGCCGTCTACGCCGGTTCGATTCCGACCCTAGCCTGAATTCACCCGGGACTAAGCGGGAACGTACGTCAACCTAACCGCGTCCTCGCCAACGAGATCGCTGCTCACGAGGCGGAGCGGCGACCGGGGGCCAGCGAAGAATGGCTTGCCGCGACCAAGCACTAGGGGCCGGAGGTAGAGCCGATACTCATCAAGAAGACCAACGTCAGCGAGGCTTGCTGCCAACGCTGGTCCGGCAACTTCAATCTCCCCAGATAGCTGAGCCTTCAATCCGCGTATCGTCGCCTCGACGTGATGCTCGACGAGTGTCGCGTTGGGCCCGACGGACTTCAACGTTCGCGATACAACCCACTTCCTCTGGCTCCGCCATACCGCCGCGAAGTCGCGGTCCCCCGCGTCCCAGTCCGGCTGGTCATCGTCCCAATAACGCATCACCTCGTACATGCCGCGACCGTACACAAGGCCCGTCAGGCTGCGCACCCGCTCTAGGAAGTGACGAGAGAGCTCGGGCGCCGGCGGTCCCAGCGCGAGGTGGTCGACGTAGCCGTCCAGGGACTGCATCATTTCAAAGACGAGCTTTGCCATGCTACAAAATCTCCACCCCAGGTTATTCCTAGTAGGTTGATCCGACGTTCCGGGGAAATCAATGCACACGTCCGCGCGCCACCTTGTCGGTGTGACCAATAACTAGCGTCCACGTCGCGCTACCACGCTGCCCCTTCTCGCGTCCGGGCCGATCGCCTTGTATACTCATTGCAACCGTCGGCAGGCTGGCTGAGCAATGCATTTTGGGCTCCGTCTGCGGTGCTGTCTGATCGCCTTCGCGCTTGCTGCCGGGCTGGCTCTGGCCGCGGCAGAAGCCGCGGCGGGGAAGGGGCTGCTCGGGGTGGCGCTCGTTCTCAACCCGCCCACGCGGTTGCAAGGCGCGCTCATCGGGCGCGTGGCGCCGCAGACCGCTGCCGCACGCGCCGGCCTGCAGCCGTACGATCTGATCGTGCAGGCCGACTCGCAACCGATCCGTTCGGCGGCGGATCTGACTGCGTATTTGGGGACCCAGCGCGCGGGCGACCGCATTGCGTTCACCGTGATGCGATGGGACGGATCGTCGCTCGCGCGCATCCAGGTCACCGCCAGGCTCGGTCCGGCGCCCGAACAAGGCAATCCGGGTCCCTCGGGTGCGGCGCGAACCAGTCCCACCGCGCCGGCGCGGCCTTCAGCTGCCCAAGTGGCCCCGGCACAAGGGCTGAACCGGGTGTCCTGGACCACCTTCACCGACCCGTACGAGAACGCATTCACGATCGACGTGCCGCGCGGCTGGAAGGTCGCCGGTGGCGTCTACCGCAAGATCCCACTGTGGGGCAGCCTGGTGCTGCGGGTCCTCTCGCCCGACCGACGCACGCTGATTGCAGTCGGTGACCCGGATAGCGTTCCTTATACCGCACCGATCGCGGCTCAGGATTACGTCCGCCGCTTCGCTGAAAGCGCGATCAGCCGGGCCTGTCCGGGTTTGCAGATAGTCGAAGTCCACGAGCTTCGGGACGTCGAACAGTACGCGATGTCCCATTCGCTCGGGACATACGACCAGTGGAGCGCCGCCCAGGCGTCCTTCACCTGCAGCGGCGAGCGACAGGCTGGCATGGCCGGAGAGGCGATTACCGTGATGCAGTACACGGCAGTACTGCGCAGCGGACACGCACAGATACTCGCGGCGTTCGTGACGACGAGCGGGCAGGACGCCGCCGCCGACCAGCTGTTGAATCACATGATTCAAAGCAAGCGCCAGAACCCGGCGTGGTCGGCCCAGCAGGAGCATACGGCAGCGGGACTCGGCCAGGCTGCGATGGCCCGGTGGCGGGGTGAGCAGCGACAGTTCGGGCAGATGGATGATGCAATCACCAACACTGCGCATTTCGCTGCGCCCGATGGTACACGCTACGACCTCGACGCCAGGCCCCGCTATCAGTGGCGCATGCCTGACGGCCGAACTGTTGGCACCGACACGCCGACGGCGCCCTCTCCCGACGCGCAGCTTCTCCAGCGACAGCCGGAATAGGGGAAAGATAAGGACTAGCGCCTCATTTCGCCGCAGTGTGAAGCTAGCGGAGCACTTCGGCTACGGCGTCGATGGTGCCTTTTGCTATTCCGACCAGTCTATGCCTTGGGATGTACACGCACATGTCGAAACTCGTTGTAAGTCTGTTGACAGCTGGGGCGCTCGCAAGCGCAGCAGTGGCGACGCGGGCAGCCGCAAAGTCGGACCTGCGCGTGACCCCCGAGGCCGCGGTCGTTGCATATTGTGCGGCGTGGAACACCACCGAGCGCAGTACTCGGGACCGCCTGCTGGCACGCGTGTGGGCCGCGAACGGCGTTTACATGGATCCGGAGCCTACTCTCGCAGCCGGACGCGCGGCGCTCAGCGATGCGATCGCGAAGTTTCAGCATGACTATCCAGGCAATCGCTTCCGCTGCAGTGCTCCGCAGATGGACCACCGGTCGATGCGGGTGAGCTGGGTTCGCCTAGGCCCCGACGGGAAGCAGCTAGGGCAAGGGATGGACTTCTATGACTTGGCACCCGACGGCCGCATCAGTCGGATCGTCGGCTTCTTCGGTCCACCGCCGACGCCCTGATCGGTGAGTCAGCGCTCCGAGATCCAGGCTTCTAGAACCTCAAAAAACTCTTGCCTGGCTTGTCGTTCCATCCATGGCGAATGCCCACACTTGGGCAAAAGGTGATACCGGATGTGAGGGATGTACTCACGTAAGTCCTCCAGAATCAAGTCACCGGGATGTGGATCGTCCGCGCCGTGGAGCATGAGGACAGGGGAACGGATCTCGGCGAACGCCGCCGGATACTTGCCCTCGCGTTGCAGCCGCAACATATCTTGCCAAGTCTGTTCATGTGCCTTGGCATCAATCGTGTCCGGCCCGGTGCAGCTTTCCTCGGCGTCATAACTATACGCATGCGACATCAGTCGTCCCAAGGCTGCGAACCGACGATCTGCATCCGGTTCACTGAGCTCGAGAGAGTGGATACGAGTTCGATCTGCCGGCTTGAGTTTTGCATTGAGCCGGGTCGCGAACTCTTCGCGGGCGCGTTTCGAGAAGGTGCCACACCCGACCAGAACCAGACCATTGGGTGCTTCAGGATGTTCTGCGGCGTACGCCAGCGCCAACATCGCGCCCCAGGAGTGGCCTACCAGAATAGGAC
>Ga0126373_10003349_pt1 | contig 11966 bp, 14 predicted proteins | sample PanSoiMetPlot_11_FD_92545 | JGI IMG/M metagenome (GOLD analysis project Ga0126373, IMG submission 92545) | Tropical forest soil microbial communities from Panama - MetaG Plot_11 | ecosystem: Environmental > Terrestrial > Soil > Tropical forest > Bulk soil | place: Panama | collected 2016-02-17
CCCGAATGCTGGTGTACATGGTGCCTTCGCCGTATTGGCGGCACTCTATCATCGCAGGAAAGCCGGAGAGGGTCAGTATATCGACATGAGCCAGTGGGAGTGCGCGATGGACTTACTCGCCGAGGGAATCCTCGAGTACACGATGAACGGGCGCGAGCCCGAACGAAGCGGCAATCGCGACCCCTCGATGGCGCCACATGGAATCTTCCGCTGCCTCGACCTGCCCGAGAAAATCATGGACCTGACCATCGATCAGTGGGTGTCGATCATCTGCGCCGACGATACTGAATGGGGGCGCCTCGCCAATGCGATCGAAAAGCCGGAGCTCACCAACGATCCACGCTTCAAGACGCTCGCGGCGCGAAAGCGAAACGAAGACGAGCTCGAATCGATCATCACGACCTGGACCTCGATGCGACGCGTCGCCGATGTCGTCGCGCATCTTCAGGACGCCAACGTCGCCGCGGCGGCCTGTGCCGACAACAAGTACATTTCAGAAGATCCAAACCTCAACGCGCGGCACTACTTCGTCGAGCGGTCGCATCCCGAGGTCGGTACACGCCGGCACTGCGGCATGCCGTGGCGGATGAGCGAGTCAGCCTGCGAGGTTAAAGGCGCGGCGCCATGCCTCGGGCAGCATACAGAAGAAGTGCTGACGGTCTTGCTCGGCTACTCGAAGCGCGAGTATCAGGCGCTCAGGGAAAAAGGCGCGCTCGACTGATTCGCAGGGGGCTCCCATGCGCAAGCTCACGACGCTGCTCGACGGTCTCGCGTTCCCCGAAGGTCCGCGATGGCATAACGGCAAGTTCTACTTCTCCGACATGCACGCGCATCAGGTAGTCGCTACCGACATGCAGGGGAATCGAAGCGTTGTCTGCGAGGTCCCGAATCGTCCGTCAGGTCTCGGCTGGCTCCCCGATGGCCGCATGCTCGTGGTCTCGATGCGCGATCGGAAGCTACTCCGGCTCGATCCCGACGGCCTCAAGGCTGTGGCCGACATGAGCAAGCTCGCGCCGTTTGACTGTAACGACATGGTGGTCGACGCGAAGGGCCGCGCCTACGTCGGTAACTTCGGCTTTGATCTGCATGCGGGCGAGTCGCCGCGCAGCACCACGCTCGTGATGGTCACGCCGGAGGCCAGGGTGAGCGTCGTCGCGGAGGGTCTTGAGTTTCCAAACGGCAGCGTCATTACTCCCGACGGCCGGACGCTGATCGTGGGTGAGACGATGAGCCGGCGGCTGACGGCGTTCGATATCAACGATGACGGCACGCTCCGGAATCGCCGCGTGTACGCCGACCTCGGCAAGAACTTCGCTGACGGAATCGGGCTCGATGCGGGAGGTGCGGTCTGGGTGGCATCGCCGCAAAGTCACGAAGTTGTCCGCGTAAAGCAGGGCGGCGAAGTGACGGAACGAATCAAGGTCGCGACCGACGCGTTCGCATGCATCCTAGGCGGGCCGAACGGCCGCACGCTCTTCATCGCGACCGCAAAGAATTCAGATCCCGAAAAGTGCGCTCGCGACCGCACCGGCAAAATCGAAATCACCGAGGTCGAAGTCCCCCACGCCGGCTTCCCGTAAAAGCGCGACTGTGCCGCGTAACGATCAGTTGACCGGAGCGCCTGACTTCTTCATCGCGCGCTGGTAGGCATCGCGGGCCCGAAGGCGCTCCAGGTAGGACTTAAGCGCCGGACTGTACTGATCCGCGAGTCCAATTCTCGAACCAAGCTCGAGAGCGTAGCAGACCGATATGTCGGCGGCAGTGAAGGCTTTGCCTGCCACGTAAGGGACCAAATCTAGGCGCCGCGATACGAGAGCGAGTCGATTTTGGAACATCAGGACAGCCTGGCGAGCACCCCAGTTGTCCTTATCCGGATCGGGTGCAAAGAAGCGGCTCGCCACCACGATATTGAGGTAGGCAGCGAGCCCCGCCTCGCCAAGAATCAGGAACTGTTGGTAGTGCGGATAGTCCGCATCCGATGCTGACGGCGCCATCCCCGCCGGGCCGTAGCGCGCGATGAGATATTCCATGATCGCGATCGATTCGACCATCGCGATCTCACCGTCGCGCAGCGCCGGAAGGAAGCCCGCCGGATTTACGCTCATAAATTCGGCGTCGTCGCGGCGGCGGAACAAATCTACCGCCCGCTGCTCGTATGAAAGTCCCATCTCTTCCAGCAGCCAGATGACACGTATCGAGCGCGTCGGCCATCCGCCAAATACAGTGATCACGATGGCAATCCTCCTCGGATTCGTCTCACAAAGGACAGCATGGAAGTCAAGTATCAATCTGTGTGGCGTAGCGAATCGGCTTCGCCTTGATCCGTCCTCGCGTGATTGTCGAAACAAGTATGCATTTGTTCACTATTTTGTTAGCTCATCGAAAGCAATCTGTTTCCCATGTCACTATCCTGTGAGAGAGGACTAGAGGGAGAGATTAAGCGTTGGCAATCCGCGCATCCGCGGTCGCTCCGATGCGCATGACCTTTTCCAAACCCACTCAGAGGATAAACGACAGGATTCGAAACGAATAAGCAGAGTCAAAGGAAACGGCGGCCGCTCTGACGGCCTCGCCCGCGATGACGCGGCGAAGCCGCAAACCGAGAGAAGTCGCGCGTTTGGAGGGCGAGTCGCGGCCGACGAGGGCCGCGCGCCGCGCTGATGCGTCCGTGAATTCCATCGCGTCGCGCTAATCCATCGTCGTCTAGCCGAGCTTCGCCTCGCTCGCGACATACTGATAGATCAAATCGCTCTCGATGTCGTCCCGAGCGTGGGCTGACCGAGCGAAGGATGTCGCGCAACAATGAAGAGCGAAACGGAATGGCTGATGGAAATGCGCGTACGATACTCTTTTGGCTTAGTTGCGCGCGCCGAAAAGATAGGCGAGCGAGATCTTTCGACTTCGTTCGCAAATTCAGATGACAAGCAGAGGAAGCTGACAGATTCTTTGTGCCACGGTGGCGGATCTGATCCCCTGCCTCGAGCAGCGCTCGGAACCAGACGATGAATCGGGCGAGTGTAGCGAACTTGACCCGATTTGGCAGAGATCTCAGGCTCTTACGCTCAAGAAAAAGACCTATAATTCCCGCCGAGGCAGTTGAGCCATTGCCGGACCGTATCGACCGCGGGTAGCCGTGTCGGCAACTTCGAATGGAGGCGTCATGGGGTCAATCGTTCTGCTTTCTGGACCAGTCGGAGCCTGTAAGAGTACAGTCGCGAAGGAACTCATCACGATCCCGCCTGGGACAACTACATACATCGACGGCGATAAGTTCGGTTCTTTATTGCCAAGGGCGGGCCTCGCGTAGTCGCAGCAAAAACTTCCGGACGATCATGTCGGCGAGGACCGCTGCGGCGGTGCCGTATGCGACAGCAGGCTACGAAGTGATCCTTGATTTCTCGATCCCGCCCTGGTTCGTGGACACCGTGCGTCAAATAGCCGACGTCAGGAAGATTCCGCTGTCGTTCGTGGTATTGCGGCCGAGCGACTGTATGTATGGCACGGGGCCGCCGCTCGCGGCGAAGGCGCGATTGCGGATTATTCGCTCTATCACGACTTTACGCGAACTTCGACGCCGCCGCATGCCACGTGATAAGTGACGCTGAGTCGAGCGAGGAAGTCGTCGCCGCTCGCATCCGAAATGGCCCCGACAAGGACGTGTTTCGCCTTTCGAAATAACAATAGTCTCACTGCAGACGGAGGCCGTGCCGCTGCTAACAAACGGCTGAGGCGCAGCTGGTCGTTCGCGGATTGGTGGAAGCGGTCGATGCGCGCAGGTCGCCGACCTCAATCATTTTCTACACTCGGCGATCCATCCGCTCGACGATCTTGATCAGCCAGCGATGAAAGCGGGCGGCGTCTCCTTTAGATCGCAGATTGACCGCGGCGCGCAAAGTCGGCCCGAACAGCGAATCGCCGAGCACTAAAATCGCCAGGAACGCCGCGCCAAATAGCGACTGCTCGAGCGGCGGCGCTGGAAATCCTCCTTCTTTCGCGCGCCGCACGCGGCCGGCATGCAGCTTCTCTGCGGCGCGCCGCAGCATTCCCGGGTTCCGCGCGCCCAACGTGTGTCCTGAAAGAATCAGCCAAGCCATGAGGCGTGCCACTCCCCGGTCGGAGGCGATTTTGTAAAAGCGATCGAAGACGCCCTCGACGTCCGGATCCTTGACGCTCGGCCATCCTTCGACGAACTGCGCCTGGAGCTTCGCGAATCCATCAACGACCAGCGCTTCGGTCAGACCCTCCCGACTCTTGAAGTGGTGCAGGATGGCGGGATGCGAGATCCCTGCGTCGGCGGCAATCTTCTGAAGGCGAATCGCCTCTGGTCCGCCTTCGACGAGGCATCGCTCCGCCGCGTCGAGAATCGCCCTCCGGGTTTCGGTCGCGCTGCGTCGCCCTCGGGTCTGGTGCCGAGCGCGAACCGCTTTACCGCTGACGGTTTTCAACTGACTTTCGTTGATTCTGATCGCGATTTACCTCGCGCCGCACTTTGGCTTTCGGCCAGTTCCGCAGATTTGCCGCGATGCTCCCGGTAAATCCTCAGCGTCCACTGGAATGCCGGACGGGGCGCAAGCTCGGCGCGCACCATCGCAATCGGTGGCGGCGGCACGAGATCGGCTCCGTACGGAAACTCCAGCGGTCTGACGATCGGTGAGAGGAGCGCCGCAGCGGTCAAATCCGCAACACTGAAACAGTCCGCCGCAAGGTAACCAGAGGGGCGGAGTTCTTTCTCGAGCCGATCCATCGCCACGAGCATCTTGTGATACGCCACTTTGGCGCTCTCCGGGTTGATATCCATCAGGCGCCGCATCATCGGGGCAATCAGCGGCGACATCGCGCGGCGCGCGAGCTGGACGGCAATGCTCGCGTGAGAAACGAACGCGGCGTGGAAAAACTCAGGGTAGTCCCGCGCCTCGTAGAAGAACCATCGGCGGATGTACGGACCGAGCTCCTCGTCGAAGTAGTCTTCGAGTTCGAGCGCGCGGCGGCGCTCGTCAGCGCTGGCCGGGTAGAGCGGGGGCTCAGGGTAGGCGCGTTCGAGGGCTTCGATGATCTTGCTCGAGTCGCTGATGATCGCGCCGTTCAGCTTGAGCACCGGAACCTGCGTTTTTCCGGTTATGCGCTTAATGACCGGGACATGAAAGCCCGGAACCAGCGAATGCCGGATGTGCGCGATTTCTTTGAAATCGAGCGCCCAGCGCGCCTTCTCGTTGAAATGGGAGCTGGTAAACTGCCAGAGGACGGGAGTATCCATGAAGGGCCTCCTCTTGCGGCGAATTCATAACTTACAGTATTGTAAGTAGCGGTTACTTACAGCATTGTCAATTGACTCGCCGAGGCGCGCGTCACTTCAGCTTGTACTCGAAGCGCTGCTCGACTCTCTCGCTCGCCGGACTCCTCGTACGGTGCGAATCCGCTCAGCACGCGGCGCCGGAACCGAATCCCGGGCTCGTTCCCCTTGGCTGCGAGAGCGTGCAGCGGCGGGGATCGCGCGAAAATCGCACGCGTCGCGTGATGCCCGATTCCACTGCGGAGATTCTGAGGCACGATATAGAACTCCACGATATCTTAAGCCATCACCGCGACGGCGCAAGAGTGCGAATCCGGCGTTTTGCGCGTCGGATTCAATCCGGATGACTATCGCTCTGGTTCGTTCCAGTACGCATCGAAGTATTGGTAAGGAAAAACCGCGTTGACCGGGCCATCTCCGCAGACGCTCGATAGCTCGTCGAGATACAAGTGCAGCATCGTCCAAAGCCGCGACGCTCGGGCTTTCGAAATCGGAAGTATCGTGACAGACGGCATCGAATTCCCCAGTCCGGCTGGTAGTTTCAAGCATAGCCGCTCAAGTCGAGGTTGAGCATGATCCCGTCGCAGGCCACTACTCAACCCATAACCGGAATGCTACAAATTGCGCGCCGTGCGGCGATTGCTCAAGTCGATAGTGGCTGTGATGTCGGCCTGCGCCACGCTCTCAGCGTTAACAGTGGCCGTGGGAGCCGATCCGCGGGCTCTTTCGGTGTCGGCTAACCCGCCGGCGCCGGTCTTCACCGTCAACAAGATCGCGATTTTGTCCAAGTTGCGTCGCAAGGACTTTGCCGCGCTTGATTCCGAATTCGATGGCTATCAGAGCGCGTTCGAAAAGAATCCAACCGCTGAATTGAATGAAGAGGTCGCATTCGAATCCTTTGCCACCGACGATTCCACAGTCCAGGGCCTGATCAGACAGTGGATCGAAGCACGGCCTGGTTCTTTTGCCGCGCATCTCGCGATGGGATCGTATTGCTCGTGGCGCGGATGGCATACGCGCGGGTCAGGCGGAAGTAGTGGGGCCTCCGACCAGCAGTCGGCGGCGATGAAAAAATTTTTCGACCAAAGCGTCGGCGATATCAGAAAGGCGCTCGAGATGCGGCCGAAGCTCAGCATCGCGTATGCCTTGCTGATCGGCGAAGCGCGCGGCGAAGGAAACCCTACCCAGGTCATCGCGCTCCAAGCCGAGGCTCTCCACCAAGTGCCCGCCAGCTTTGTAGTGAGAGAGCAGGTAATGGTGTCGTTTTATCCGCGCTGGGGCGGAAATCACGACCTGATGACCAAGCTCGCCGAGCAGTCACAGTCGGTGGTGAAAGAGAATCCGTACGTTCACTGGCTGCTTGGCTTCGTCGATCTCGACGACGGTGAGACTTTCGGGATTCAGGGACAATACGGCAAGTCAATCGCCGCCTTAACCAGCGCAATCAAGAAGGGCGGGGACTTCTGGCGCTTCTATTCAAGCCGCGGCGTCGCCTACCTGAACTCGGGAGCGTTCGGCAAGGCGCTCGCGGACTTCGATCGCGCGAATGAACTATCGCCGCAGGATCCCGATCTGCTGACGTATCGCGCGGCGGCGCTGGTGCAGCTCGGCAAACCGAAAGAGGCGCTGTTGGACCTCCAAGTCGTGGGGATTTTCGAGAAACCCGACCAGCTCTGGAACCAACTGCATGACGCGGCGGTAAAGCTCGCGGCGAAGCCCCAACATTGATTTGCGACGCGATGCTTGGGATTCTCTCTGAGGCCGCGATGAACCGCGCCACTGGCGCGGCGCGCCGTCTCGTGGCGTAATCATAGCGATGGGACTCAACGGCAACGCCGAAATCTACCGCGCTCGCCGTCGCCGATTCATGGACACGATCGCCACCGGAGCGACCGCGATTCTGCCGAGCGCGCCGATCGCGGTACGCTCCAACGACGTCGAGTTCATCTACCGCCAGGACAACGATTTCTACTACCTCACTGGGTTTACCGAGCCCGAATCGGTGGTGGTTCTTTCGCCGGGCCATCCAGACGGCGAGTACCTGCTGTTCGTGCGGCCGCGCGACAAGGATCGGGAGACCTGGACCGGGCGGCGCGCCGGAATCGAAGGCGCGATGATCGATTACGGGGCGGACAAGGCCTACGTGATCGACGATCTCGAAAAGACTCTTCCCCGCTACCTCGAAAAGAGTGAACGCGTGCTCTACCCGTTCGGACTGAATGAAAAGATGGACGAGCGGGTCATGAAGATGGTGCGGTGGGCACAGACGATGCGCCCGCGGCTCGGTTCAGGGCCGGCCGCGATCCTCGAGCCGCGCGCGATCACGCATGAGGCGCGCCTCTTCAAGGAGCCGGACGAGCTGGAGCTGATGCGGCGCGCGATGAAAATCTCCGGCGAGGCGCACCGGCGCGCCATGATGAAAGCGCGCGGTGGCATGATGGAATGGCAGATCGAGGCTGAGGTCGACTACGCGTTCCGCTCGCAGGGCGCTACCGGACCGAGCTACCCGTCGATTATCGCGTCAGGGCCGAATGCAGCGGTGCTGCACTACATCACCAACGATCGCGAGATGCGGACTGGCGAGTTGCTCCTAATCGACGCGGGCTGCGAGTACCAGTTCTACGCTTCAGACGTGACGCGCACGTTTCCGAGCGGCGCGAAGTTCACCGAACGCCAGCGCGATCTCTATCAAATCGTGCTCGAGGCGCAGCGATGCGCGATCGAAGTGATCAAACCCGGAGTGCGGTTCGACGATCCGCATGAAGCTGCGCTCAAGGTGCTGGTCGACGGGATGTTGAGCCTCGGGCTGTTGAAGGGATCGGCGTCCGACGTGATCGCCAACGCCGACTATCGCCGCTTCTATATGCATCGCACCAGCCACTGGCTCGGCATGGATGTCCACGACGTGGGGCTCTATCGGCAAGGTGGAGAATCGCGCGTGCTTCAGCCCGGCATGGTGCTAACGGTGGAACCGGGCATCTACATCGCGCCTGACGACGACACGGTGCCGGATGGCTTCGCCGGAATCGGTATCCGCATCGAGGACGATGTGCTGGTAACTGAGAGTGGACACGACGTGATGACCGCCGGCATCCCGAAGACAATCGCGGAAGTGGAAGCTCTGAGCGCTGGTTGAAGGCTTGGGGCATCACCACCAGTGATACCAGGGTTCCTTGCATAGCGCGCGATCGTAGTCACAATTCTCGTAGCAGAGTCCCGCCTGGTTGTGGCAGTAGAACTCGTCGTTGCCGCGCAGATGGCAGAGTTTGTACTCGCGATCGCATTCGTAGCGGCATTCGACTTTCTTGGTATCGCAACTGCTGGCGCATCCCGAGAGCGTCGCCGCCCCGAGTGTGGCGACCACTGATATCAGCGGCCAAATCGAGATCGCGCCGGGTCCGAAGCGCAACGCGCAGACTCACATTTCGATCGCGCTCGCGGAACCGACGATCGACTTAGTGCCGTCGGACTTCTCGCACCATACTTGAACTTCGGCGCGAGCGCGCGCGCCCTCGGGCTTCCGCTCGACGATCAAACCTTTCGGGCCCGTCAGGTCGTTGCCCCACACGACGTTGACCAGGCGCAAATCCATCCTGCCGCCGGTGAGGAATCCGAGGCCGAAGCGCTGGGTCATCATGCCTGCGACCATGCACACCGACAGCATCCCCTGCACCACGATTTCGGGAAATCCGAGCTCGATCGCCTTCTGCCGATCGTTGTGGTAGTTGCGTGCCGGGCCGGAGAACGCGATGCACATGTCCTCGGTGATGGGGCGCATCGGAGCGTCGATTGGTTCGCCGCCGCGCTCGCCGATCTTGAAGGAGCGCGTTGAGTCCTTTTCGCGCGAACGGTCGATCACAAAGCCCTCGCGGGGTTTGTCTGCGTCGACGAGAAAGCTTTGGTGCGTCCGGCTTCGCGAGACGATCTGTCCGGCGGCGTTGGTTACGATCACTTCGTTGACGACGTACTCGCGATCGCGCTTGAAGTAGCGATCGACGATCACGGATCGCGTCGTTAGTCGCTCGCCGACTTTCACCGGCGCGAACAGATCCCATTCCTGCCGTGCGTGCAGATTGCCGTAGCTGCTCAGGTACCAGTCGAGGGTCCGGTACACGGCGGAGTGTAGGATGAGAGCAGGTGCGATCGGTCCGCCGAGGGGCGAGCTCTCACGGTACCATGGGTTGTCGTCGCCAGTGCCCGCGATATAGGTCGCAACCGACTCGGGTGTGACGTCGGAGGTTCGGCCGCCGAAGTCGCGACCGACGTAGATCTCGTTGCGATCGTATTGGGCGCTCATCGTGTCACCTCCGGCGTTCAGCTCTTTGTCTTGGCTTTCACCCGATCGTCGAACTTAGCCGAATCGATAACCGCACGCCGATGCACACCCGAGCCGATTTCCTCGACCTCGTCGAACGCGCGCACCGAAAATTCGAAACGGCGGCCTTCCGCCTTAACGACCTCGGCCTCCGCGCGGATGCGATGCCCCGGCGGCGTAGCCGCGATGTGCTGGATATCGATCGACATGCCAACTGAGCTTTCTCCGGGATCGAGATAGGCGCTGAGCGCGGCACCCGCGGCGAGTTCCATCATCCCAATCATGGTGGGCGTCGACAGCACGCTCGCGAGCGAAGAGTCGAGCACACTCGCCAGGTCGGCGTCGGTCGCGATTTTTTCGTACGTTCCCTTGGTTCCAATCGGTACGGGTTTCATTGGAATCGAACTCCAGCTTCGCGCATCGCGCGATGATTTACCTATAGCATCGGCGTGGCGCGTCGGAGTCCCATCGCATCGAGCTTCTTCACCACCCAGGCCACGCGATCGTTACCCCAGAACGGCTCGCCCTCGACGATAAACGTCGGCACGCCAAAGACGCCGTCATGCTCGCCCTCAGCCTGAGCGGTCGCGAGGTCCTCCGGACCCTCGCGCGCCGCGTAGCGGTTGAAGCCGTCAGCATCGAGGCCGACTTCCCCCAGGATCGCGGCGAGCGCAGCGCCGTCCTCGAGGTTGAGCTCACGTGTGAAGAAACGTTCGAACACGCGATCGGCATAGGGTCGGAAGAGGCCATGACGATCGGCCCATATTCCGGAAATCAGCGCGAGGCGCGAGTCGAACAGCCGCGCTGGCCCGCGAATTATGAGGTCGCGTTCGTTGGCGAAGCGGCGCGCGTCGCGATAGAGGTAGCGGACCTTCCGCCAGTCGCGCTCGGTGCGATTCTCGAGTTCGCCGCCATAAGCGTTGAAGTTGAAGACGTGCGGAATGAACCTGAGCTGCACACGATGTGTGCGCGGAAGGTCGTAAGCCGGGCGCATAGCGAGGTACGTAAAGGGGCTCTTGAAATCGTAGTAAAGCTTGATCGTCAGCAGTTGGTCAGCCATCGCTCCCGACGATTAGCATCCCGCGCCGGCGCAAGCGAGAATCGTGACGCGCGGATTTTATTGTTTGCCTGCGTTGTCGGTTAAGTAGTCGAGAATCTGCGCGCGTTCGCCGTCGCTGAGCGGCGGCAGCTTAGCCTGGCGCATCTTCTCTTCCATCATCGGTACCTGCGCGCGCCACATGTCGGCAGTCATCGTGTGCGGATTGTAGGGGACGTGGCACCCGCCGCATCGCGCAGCATAGAGCTCGGCGCGGGAGCTGGTCCGATCGGGCAACGCACTCTTAGCACATCCGCTCAGCGTAACGAGCACCGCGAATGCGAGCAGCGTCGGGATTGAGCGCGCGAACTCAGGGCGCCGGAAAGCGCGCATCGGTAATGCGGGCTGCGATCTGCGTTCGGAGCGAGTCCATTAACACGCGCCGATCTTCCTCCGAGAGAGTGACTTTGCGTTCCGCCTCGGGCCGCAGCCAGACCGGACCGTGGCGTAGGTTGTCGGTTTCGTAGCGCGGATGGAGATGCCAGTGGACGTGCGGCTCCTGGTTGCCAAGGCAGGAGTAGTTCATCTTCCACGGATACGTGATCGCCGCGATCGCCTCGGCGACGAGGCGAACCTCGTTGATCATCGCGCTAACCTCATCCGCCGGCATAAGGTAGAGCTCGGTCACATGATCGCGCGCGAGGAGCACGCAGTAGCCGCGGTAATATTGCTCGTCGCCGAGGATCACGTAGCTGTGCGGCAGCTCGGCGACAAAGTCGGAGAATACGCCGGCACCGATTCGCTCGATCATTTCGCAGATAAGGCATCCAGCGTGGTCAGGCATTTTGAGACTCCGGCGGCACTTGGATGAGTTGGATGCGCGCGCCGGCGATCAGCTCGCGTACGGTGTGCACTTTGTATTCCCTCGCGTAGAAGACCGCGCGGATTCCGGTATTGATCAGCACCTTCATGCAATGAATGCAGGGTGTGTGAGTGACGTAAATGTTCGCGTCGCGGATCGCGGCACCGTTGCGAGCAGCCTGCGAAATCGCGTTGATCTCGGCGTGAATCGTGCGAAAGCAGTTCTGCTCGATATCACCGTCCGGTGTGCGCGACTCATAGATGAGGCATCCGACTTCGGTGCAATGCGGCAGTCCGGCGGGCGAACCATTGTAGCCAGTTGCCAGGATGCTGCGATCGCGTACAATCACGGCGCCTACCTGCGCGCGCAGGCAGGTCGAACGCAGAGCAACCTCGCGCGTGATACGTATGAAGTACTGATCCCAGCTCGGTCGAACGCGGTTCGCGCCGCTACCAGCTCCGCC
>Ga0126373_10003350_pt1 | contig 11965 bp, 10 predicted proteins | sample PanSoiMetPlot_11_FD_92545 | JGI IMG/M metagenome (GOLD analysis project Ga0126373, IMG submission 92545) | Tropical forest soil microbial communities from Panama - MetaG Plot_11 | ecosystem: Environmental > Terrestrial > Soil > Tropical forest > Bulk soil | place: Panama | collected 2016-02-17
CCGTCACCGGTCTAATGGCGTCTCGAAGCATGGGGTCGAAAGGGAGGGGCAACAGCGAGCGGGATCCGCTCGCGGGTGCGCCGATTTTACCGTAAATGTGGGCTATACGGCGATGCGCAAGGGCGTCCCGGCGATACAGCGGCAGCAAGCGCCGCGCACTGGATGGACGAAGCGTGGCGTACAATCAGCACGCCGGCCGAAAGCAAGCCAATAAGCGGGCCAAAGCCGCCTTTGGCCCGCGAGGTCGACGGAGTAATACGGTTGGCCGCTCAAAGCGCCGCAGGCGGCTTTCAGCCAATAGATGAAGAGGAAGAAGTATGTCGCCGCAGTCCTACAGCAATATCCTGCAGGCGATCGGCCATACGCCGCTCGTCGCCGTTACGCGCCTCGACACCGGGCCGTGCCGGCTTTTTCTCAAGCTCGAGAACCAGAACCCCGGCGGCTCGATCAAGGACCGCATCGGGCTCTACCTGATCGAGGCGGCCGAGCGCGAGGGCCGGCTGCCTCCCGGCGGCACGCTCATCGAGGCGACGGCGGGCAACACCGGCATCGGCCTGGCGCTTGTGGCGGCGCAGAAGGGCTATCGGCTGCTGCTCGTCATCCCCGACAAGATGAGCCAGGAGAAGATCTTCCACCTCAAGGCCATGGGCGCTGAAGTGGTGCTGACCCGCTCCGACGTCAGCAAGGGCCACCCGGAATACTATCGCGACCTGGCGGAACGCCTCGCGCGCGAGACGCCCAACTCCTTCCTGGTCAACCAGTTCGGCAACCCCGCCAATCCGCGCGCGCACGAGGAGACCACCGCGCCGGAGATCTGGGAGCAGATGGATCACAACCTCGACGCCGTCGTCTGCGGCGTCGGCACCGGCGGCACCATCACCGGGATCTCACGGTATTTCGCACGCACGGCGCCGGATGTCGAGGTCGTGTTGGCTGATCCCGCGGGGTCGGTGCTGGCCCCGTATGTCAACACCGGCAGGATGCCGCAGGAGCACGGCAGCTGGCTGGTCGAGGGCATCGGCGGGGACTACGTGCCGCCGGTCGCGGACCTCGGACGTGTCAGGTCGGCATACACGATCCCCGATGCGGAGTCCTTGAAGACCTGCCGCGAGCTTCTGCGGAAAGAGGGCATCATCGCGGGAACCTCCAGCGGCACCTTGATCGCCGCGGCGCTGCGCTACTGTCGCGAGCAGACGCAGCCGAAGCGCGTGGTCACCTTCGTATGCGACAGCGGCAACAAGTATCTGTCCAAGGTCTACAACGATTACTGGATGTTGGATCAGGGCTTCATCGAGCGCGAACGCTTCGGCGACCTGCGCGACCTGATAGCGCGGCCCTATTCGGAGCATGCCGCGGTGACGGTGAACGCGACGGAGCTGGTCATGGCCGCGTATCGGCGGATGAAGCTCTACGATGTCTCGCAGCTGCCGGTGATGCAGAACGGCCGCATCATCGGCATCGTCGACGAGGAGGACATCCTGCTCGAGGTGTTTGCCAATCCCAAGCACTTCAACGAGCCGGTCACCGCCGCCATGGAGAGCCACCTGATCACGGTGGCGGTGGATGCCCCCGTGCAGCAGCTCATGGAGATCTTCAAGCGCGGCATGGTGGTGATCGTGATGAAGGGCAGCGAGTTCCAGGGCCTGGTGACCCGCATCGATCTGCTCAACTGGCTGCGCCGCAGAACGTGAGAGCTCAATGACCGATAAGCAACTGCGTTTCGCCACCCGTGCCATTCACGGTGGACAGCATCCCGATCCATTGACTGGCGCCGTGATGCCGCCCATCTACGCTACCTCGACGTATGTGCAGTCGAGCCCGGGCATCCACAAGGGCTACGATTACTCGCGCTCCCGCAACCCCACGCGCGATGCGCTCCAGGCTGCACTGTGCGACCTGGAGGGCGGCGGCGCTGCGTTTGCATTCGCGAGCGGCATGGCGGCCAGCGCCACGGTGCTCGAGCTGCTCGATGCCGGCTCGCACATCGTCGCCATGCACGATCTCTACGGCGGCACCTACCGCCTGCTCGAGAACGTGCGCAAGCGCTCCGCGGGGCATGAGGCGTCGTTCGTCGATCTGACCCGGCCCGAGGCGCTGGAGGCAGCGATCCGGCCCAACACCCGTCTCGTGTGGGTGGAGACACCCAGCAATCCGTTGCTGCAGCTGGTCGATCTGCCGGCTGTGGCCGCCATTGCCCGCGCAAAGGGGCTGATCAGTGTCTGCGACAACACCTTCGCTACGCCCTTCGTGCAGCAACCGCTCGGTCATGGCTTCGATATCGTCGTGCATTCGACCACGAAGTATCTGAACGGTCATTCCGATTGTGTCGGCGGCGCAGCCATCGTGCGCGCGGAAAGCCCGCTGGCGGAGCGCCTGGGGTACCTGCAGAACGCAGTGGGCGGCGTGCCGGGACCGTTCGACTCATTTCTGACCTTGCGCGGCATCAAGACGCTGGCGCTGCGCATGGAGCGGCACTGCGCCAATGCCCTCGCGGTGGCGCAGTTCCTCGCGAGCCATCCCAAGGTCGAGCGCGTCCACTATCCCGGTCTGCCGAGCCATCCGCAACACGCGCTCGCGCGTCGGCAGATGACGGGCGGTTATGGCGGGATCGTGACCGCCGTGTTGAAGGGATCGCTCGACGACGCCCGCCGGTTGCTCGAGCGCTGCCATCTCTTTTCGCTCGCCGAGAGTCTGGGCGGGGTCGAGAGCCTGATCGAGCATCCGGGGCTGATGACGCACGCCTCCCTGCCCGCCGCAGTGCGAGCCACGCTCGGCATTGGCGACGGCCTCATCCGGCTGTCGGTCGGCATCGAGGACGTCCAGGACCTGATCGCCGAATTGCAGCAGGCGTTGGGCTAGATCGTCAGGGGCCTGGCCCGCTCGCGCTCCAGTTGCGCCGCTTGGGCGCGGACGCGCAACAGATCGCGCCTCGCCAGCAGGCCGGCGAGCTTGCCTGTGGTGCGGTCGACAATCGGTACACGGCCGACATCGGCTGCCGCCATGCGGTCGGCAAGATGACCTACCAGCTCGTCCGTGTAGCCGACGAACACTTCCCCGACGTCCGGCCTCTCCTCCAACGTCTGACCCTCCGGCCAGCCCTCCCGTGACCAGCGCAGCACATCGGAGCGCGACACTACGCTGACGACGCGTCCGGCGTCGTCTACGACGGGGTAGCTCTTGTGGCGTTTGACACCGTTCTCCGTGTCAAAAAATGCGAGCGCCTCCTCCGTCGACATGCGCGCCGGAAGCGTGTCCACCGGCTGCGTCATGATCTCGCTGACCCGCATCACCTCGAACGGGTCCACGGTGTATTCGTAGCTGAGATGCCGGCCGCGCCGCGCCAGCCGCTCCGTCAGGATGGAGCGCCGCATGATCAGCACCGTCACGGCGAAAGAGGCGACGCACGCGACCAGTACCGCCGGCATCACGCTGAGATCGCCGGTGAGCTCGATGGCGAACACTGTGGCGGTCAGCGGGCAGCGCAGCGTCCCGCCCAGCACGGCCGCCATCGCGAGCAGTGACCAAAAACCGGTGCTGCCGAACGGAAAGATGTGCGCCTCCAGTACACCCACGGCCCCGCCCATCATGAGGAGCGGCGCCAGGGTGCCGCCCGATGTGCCGGAGGCGAGCGCGATGACCCAGATGATGGCCTTGACGACGAGCAGGGCTATGGCGGCGTGCATCAACATGTTGCCGTCGATCAGGGCCTGAATGTTGTCGTAGCCGACACCGAGGGCTGCCGGATCGAAGAGGCCGCCGATGCCGACTACGACGCCGGCGATCGCCGGCCACCACATCCAGTGGATCGGCAGCTTCTCGAACAACTCCTCGACCCAGTAGAGCCCGCCGGTCGTGATGGCGGATTGCAGACCCGCCACCACGCCGACACCGGCGCAGAGCGCAAGCCCCCACCACGGCATCGCGGGAATGCCGGTGTGTGGAAAGAGCGGCCAGGCGCCCACCAGCCACGGACGCCAGGCCATCGCAACGATGGCGGATACGACGACCGGCACGAAGCTGCGCGGCTTCCACTCGAAGAGCATCACCTCGATGGCGAGCAGCACGGCGGCCACTGGCGTGCCGAAGATCGCCGTCATGCCGGCCGCGGCGCCGGCTACGAGCAGCGTCTTGCGCTCCGCGGAGCTGAGGTGGAAGAACTGCGCGAAGAGTGAGCCCAGCGCCCCGCCCGTCATGATGATGGGGCCTTCGGCGCCGAACGGGCCGCCGGTGCCGATCGCGATCGCCGAGGACAGAGGCTTCAACACGGCCACCTTCGGCTCTATCCGACTCTGACCGATGAGGATGGCCTCGAGCGCCTCGGGGATGCCGTGCCCGCGGATCTTCTGCGAGCCGTAACGGGCCATGAGTCCCACGAGCAGCCCGCCGATGACCGGTATGAGGATGGAGCTCGGCCCGAGCTTGGCGTGACTGAGGTAGGACGTCGCCGTGGAGTAGACGTGGAAGTAGGCGAGGTTGGTGACCAGCGCAATCAGCTTCAGGAGAACCCATGCCGCGCCGGCGCCGAAGCTGCCCGTGGCGAGCGCCATCGCGGACAGCACGAGCAGGCGCCGGTCGGCGGTGAAGTCGCGCAGGGTGTCGTGCACCCCGAGGGTGGAAACAGAGCTCTTCATGGTTCTCCGGAGTAAAACCGCGCGAACGCGCGAACGTCAATTTTATATCGTAATGCGATATTATTCTCCCTGAGAAATTCGATGTCCGCCACCCCCAAAAGACAGAGCCCGCGCGCCCCGTCCCCCCCCGAGCTGGCGCCGCACGATTACGAGATCCTGGCGGAATTTCGCTATTTGTTGATGCGCTTCGCGGCATTCAGCGAGCAGGCGGCGCATACGGCCGGCCTGGCGCCGCGCCAGCATCAGGCGCTGCTCGCCATCAAGGGCTACCCGGGCGGCGCGGAGGCGACCATCGGCGATCTGGCGGAGCGGCTCGGCATCCGTCATCACAGCACCGTCGGCCTGGTCGATCGGCTGGTGAGCCGCGGATACCTGCTCCGGCGCGCGGACCCGCACGACCGGCGCCGCACCTTCCTGGCTCTCACCGCCTCCGGTGAGCAGGCCCTCGCGGGTCTCTCCGCAGCGCATCGGCGGGAGCTGCGTCGCGTCGCTCCGCTGTTGAAAGCGGTTCTCAGCCGGCTGGGACCGGAGGAGCTTCACGACCGAACGTAACGCGACCGGGCTCGTCAGCGGCGGTCCTCGAGCTGCCGGCTGACCTCCAGGGCGGCGCGGGTGCCGCTGCGCAGCGCGCCGGTGACCGTCGTGGCCTCGCCTGTCGTATCGGTCGCCTCGCCGGCGAAGAAGAGGGTGCCGTCCAGGGGTGTTGCCAACACCTCGCGCGCGTTGGCGCCGCCCGCCGCCACGTAGCTGTACGCGCCGCGCGCGTAAGGATCCCGCTCCCAGTTGTGAACGTAGGCTGCCTGGAGCTCCGGCTCCGGCGCCGCATTGGCGCCGCAGAAGACGGAGCGCACGCAGTCCATCGCCTGGCGGATGATCTCCTCGTCGGGCAACTCGCAGAGCTGCGCGGCAGCGGGCCCGCCCACCCAGGCGGTGAGGAGGGGCGCGCGCGCCGGCAGTGCCGTCCAGAACGTCGGGAACACTTTGCCGGGTGCATGGAAGAACGAGCCGTCCGTGTAGCGGCCACCCTCCTGCTCTTCCCAGAAGGGGCGGTGGAAACGCAGGACGACCTTCAACACCGGACCCGACCGCAGATGCGCCAGCGCAGTTTGCTTGGCTGCCAGGGGCGGCGCGAAGCGGATCGCGCCGGGCGCTTCCGCGGGAGCCTCGAGGACACCGACCGGGACGGTGACGATGGCCTTGCGCGCCGTGGCCTGAAAGGGTTGGCCGAGCCGCAGGCCGGCGACTTCCACCGAGCGATCGCTCCAGCGAACCGTGCTGACGACGGTTTGCAGCTGCAGGCGCACATGCTTGCTGTCGAGTGCGGCGGAGAGTGCGAGCAGAGCGGTGCGATAACCGCCGGGCGGCCGCGACTGCGAGGAATCCAACATGCCGCCGGTGCGCCATTCCTCGGCGACCGAGTGCAGGCTGATGAGCCGCGGGTCGGCGGCATCGAAGCCCGATACGAAAGCGCGGGCCAGGGCGCGCGCTTCTTCCGGCAAAGTGCGCGCGGCATCGCTCGCCAGGAAATCCTCGAGCGACATGTCGGGTTTGGAGAGAACGTCGGCGGCGGCGAGCGCGGCGCGGACCTTGCCGAGCAGGCTCTCCGTGCGGCGCTGCAGCCGCCCCGCGACCAGCGACCAGCCCTCCCCCGAGAGGTCGATCGCGGCCGCGCCTGTCCGGCGCAGCAGTGCGAAAGTCTCCGGCGACTCGCCATGGATGAATTCCGCGCCGAGCTCCACCGGCGTGGCGAGCGCCGGCTCGAGGCGCGTCCAGATGCGTCCGCCGATGCGATCCCGGGCTTCGAGGACCAGTACGGAGCAACCGGACCTGCCGAGCTCGGCCGCCGCGGCGAGCCCCGCGGCCCCCGCGCCGATCACGATGACGTCTGCCGTAGCGCCGGTCATTGCTTCGCAGGATCACCAAAAATGATGCGCGCGCCGCGCCTGTAGCTCCAATACGCCTCTGCCCAGTCGATGAGCACGACCAGGCGGTTGCGGAAGCCGATCAGGAAGTAGATGTGGGCCGTGAGCCAGATCCACCAGGCGAGGACGCCGGAGAGGCGGATGCGGCCGAAGTCGGCGACCGCGGCCATGCGGCCGATGGTGGCGAGCGAGCCGAAGTGCCGGTAACGGAATGGGCCGATGCGCCGGTTCGCGAGCTTCGCCAGAATGGCTTCTGCCGCATAACGCCCCATCTGCTTCGCCGCCGGTGCGATCGCCGGTATCGGGCCGGTTCCCTCCGGTACCGCCGTCATGTCGCCGACGATGAAGACTTCCGGGTGGTCAGCGACGGTAAGCTCTGCGGTGACGGGGACGCGGCCTGCGCGGTCTACTGTCACACCGAGCGTCGCCCCGAGAGGTGAGGCAGCAACACCGGCGGCCCATAACACGGTGCGCGTCGCGATCCGCTCCTCCCCGATCCAAACACCCCGCTCATCGACGCCCGTGACCGGCCGGCCCGTGCGGACGAGAACGCCCAGTCGCTCGAGTTGACCCTGCGCCTTCGCGGACAGCGCTGCAGGAAAGGCCGGCAGCACGCGGGCACCCGCCTCGATCAGCAGGACTTTCGCCGCCGCCGGGTCGATGTGGCGAAACTCCCGCTTCAGGGTGTGGCGGGCGATTTCGGCCAACGTGCCGGCGAGCTCGACGCCCGTGGCCCCGGCGCCGACGATCAGGAAAGTCAGCCATTCCGCCTGCTCGACGGGATCGCTCGTCGCCTCAGCGCGCTCGAACGCCGTGAGGATTCGTGCGCGGATGCGCAACGCGTCATCGAGCGTCTTCAACCCCGGCGCGTAGCGCGCCCACTCGTCGTGTCCGAAGTACGCATGCGTACTCCCCGTTGCAACGATCAGGAAATCGTAGGGACGCGAAACCCCATCGACTTCTACGCTCCTGCCTGCGGTGTCTATCCGGCCTGCCTCTCCGAGGAGCACAGTGACATTGCCCTGGCCGCGCAGAATATGTCGCAGCGGGGCGGCAATGGAGGGCGCGGCGAGACCCGCGGTTGCCACCTGATAGAGCAGCGGTTGAAATGTGTGATGATTGCCGCGGTCGATCAGCAGAACGTCCACGGCGGCGGCGCGGAGGGCGCGCACGGCGGAGAGCCCTCCAAAGCCGCCCCCGATGACGATGACCCGTGGCCTTGTGTGCATCGCGGCGCCTGCGCAACCTGGGGGAAAAAGCCTGAGCCGCAATCTTAGCGCGATAAGATAATGCGTACTCGGGGGATCACGGGAGCAATCATCATCCATGCCCGGGCATGCTGAAGCCTTACTCGAGCCGCTGACCGTAGCGCTTTACGTGCTCTGCGCCACCTTCAGCGCCGTGCATGCCCTGCTGACCAAGCCGGACCCTCGCAGTGCGCTGGGTTGGATCGTCACAGCCTGGCTATTGCCCTTTGCCGGCACCATCCTCTATCTGCTGCTCGGCGTGAATCGTGTCCGCACCCGCGCACGCCAGCTGCGCGCCGGGTTGACCACCGCCGGCGGCGGTGTGGACAGTCTGCCGCCGGAGGACTTCGCTACACAGCTGACACGCATCGGGGATGTCGTGACCCAGCGGCCGAGGCTGCCCGGTAACCACGTGATGTCGCTGGAGAACGGCGAGAACGCGTTTCCGGTCATGTTGGAGGCGATCAGCATGGCGCGGCAGTCGATCTGGCTCTCGACCTACATCTTCGAGACGGATGAGGTCGGCCGGGAATTCATTACCGCTCTTGCCGCCGCCGCGGCGCGCGGCGTGCAGGTCCATGTGTTGGTGGATGGAATCGGCGAATGGTACAGCTGGCCGCACGCCGTCCGCCTGCTGCGTCATGCCGGAGTGCGCGCGGCGCGCTTCCTGCCGCCGCGCTTCGCGATGCCGGTGCTGACACTCAACCTGCGTAACCATCGCAAACTGCTCATCGTCGACGGTGTGACGGGCTTCGTCGGCGGCATGAACATCGGCGGGCGCGAAGTCGGCAAGGCGCACCATCGGCGCATGGCGGATCTGCACTTCAGGTTGACCGGACCGGCCGTGGTGCAGCTCGCGGAATGCTTCGCCGCCGACTGGCAGTTCGCGGCCGCCGAGACCCTGGCGCTTCCTCCGCCAGCGCAGACGGCTGCGGGTGATTGCGTCTGCCGGGTGATCACCGAGGGACCTGATGAGGACGCCGACAAGCTGCTGTTCGTGATTCTGGGCGCCATCTCGGTCGCGCACCGCCAGGTGCTGATCATGACGCCTTACTTCATACCACCTCCCGAGCTCACCGCGGCGCTGCAAACCGCCGCGCTGCGCGGCGTGGAGGTGTGTCTGGTGCTTCCGGCCCGCAGCAATCTCCGCTACGTGGACTGGGCCACGCGGCGCTGGCTGCCGCCGCTGCTCGAGCGCGGCATAGAGATCTATCTGCAGCCGCCGCCCTTCTCCCACACCAAGCTCCTCGTCATCGACGGCTCCTACGCGCAGATCGGGTCGGCCAACATCGATCCGCGAAGCCTGAGGCTGAATTTCGAGGTCGCCGTAGAGGTGTACGATGGCGCGGTATGCGCGCAGCTTGCAGAGTACGTCCTCTCCGCCCGCGACCATGCCGATCGCCTCGCCGCGGTGCCTCCCGGGCGGCGCCTCGTCGGGCGGCTGCGCGACAGCCTCTTCTGGCTGCTGTCGCCGTATCTGTAGGGTCCTGATCCGGTGAGCACGGGCAGCGGCTTCGTCAGCGATGCCGGCGGCCGGTGCAACCCGGTCTTCACCATCGGACACTCGACCCGCTCGGTGGCGGAGCTCATCGGGCTGCTCGGCGAGGCAGCGGCCGACCTCGTCGCCGATGTCCGCGCGTTCCCCCGCTCGCGAACCAACCCGCAATTCAACGGGCCGGCGCTGCAGGAAGCGCTGGCGCCGGCGGCAATAGGCTACCGCTACCTGCCGGCTCTCGGCGGCCGCCGTCACGGCCGCAAGGAGCAGTCGCCCAACATGCTCTGGAGGAACGAGTCGTTTCGCGCCTACGCGGACTACGCCGGCACTGCCGAATTCCGCGCGGGGCTCGAGGAACTCTGCGCCCTGACCGGCGAGCATCGCTGCGCGATCATGTGCGCCGAAGCGGTTTGGTGGCGCTGCCACAGGCGCATCATCGCGGATTATCTGTTGGCGGCAGGATTCGAAGTCGTGCATATCCTCGGACCCGGCAAGCTGACGCCCGCGACGCTCACTCCGGGCGCACAGGTAGTCGCTGGCGGGCTCATCTATCCCGACTCGCCGAGCTGACGATGAAGGTGTCTGCCCGCGCCGCGGCGTCGGGCGGCTGGAAAATTTCCCGCAAGCGGCGGAAAGTATTGAGCGTTCGTTCGGAGCATCGCCATGACCGACTCAGCACAGCCAAGCGGCCCCGATCTGCAGGCCGGGATTCCCGAGAGCGCACTCGCCGACGGCGGCATGTTGGCCGGGCACGCGGGAGATGAGCCCGTCCTGATCGCTCGCCGGGGGAATGAGCTGTTTGCGATTGGCGCGACGTGCACTCATTACGGCGGTCCGCTTTCCGAAGGTTTGATGGTCGGCGACACGGTACGCTGCCCATGGCATCACGCTTGTTTCAGCCTGCGCACCGGCGAAGCATTGGCTGCTCCGGCGCTGGCGCCAGTCGCGTGCTGGCAGGTGGACCGCAGGAACGGGCGCCTGTTCGTGACGGGAAAAGCGCCTGAAACGACACCACGCCGGGGCTCCGGGCCGCGCCGCGCAGGGAACGCTGCGGAGCGGGTCGTCATCGTTGGCGGCGGAGCCGCAGGTTTCGCGGCCGCCGAGATGTTGCGCCGCGAAGGCTTCGGCGGCGCGCTCACTCTCATCAGCGCGGATGATGCCGCGCCTTATGACCGACCCAACCTCTCGAAGGACTATCTCGCGGGAACGGCACCGGAGGAGTGGATTCCGCTGCGGCCCGCCGGGTTCTACCGGGACAACGACATCGACCTGCGCCTCGGCACGGAAGTGCAGCGCATCGAAGTGACGGGGCGCCGCGTAACGCTGGCGAACGGTGAGACCCTCTCATTCGCGAAGGTGCTTCTGGCCACGGGCTCGGAGCCGATCAGTCTGCGGTGTCCGGGGGCCGACCTGCCGCACGTGCGCGTGCTGCGCTCTCTCGCCGACTGCCGTTCCATACGTGATCGGGCCAAGCCCGGTACGCGAGCCGTGATCGTCGGCGCGAGCTTCATCGGGCTGGAAGCGGCCGCGGCCCTGCGCCATCGCCAGGTGGAAACTCACGTCGTCGCGCCGGAGGCGCGGCCCATGGAACGCTTTCTGGGTCCTGCCATGGGCGACTTCGTCCGCTCGCTGCACGAGTCCCAGGGCGTCGCCTTTCACCTCGGCCGCACGGTCAGTGCAATCGACGAGCACGCAGTCCAACTCGACGACGGTACGCGGCTCGAAGCCGGCCTCGTGCTCGTTGGTATCGGCGTGCGTCCGCGGCTGGCTCTCGCGGCAGGCACGGGTCTGACGATCGACCACGGCGTACTGGTCAACGAATACCTGGAGACGAGCGCGCCCGGAATCTTCGCGGCGGGGGACATTGCGCGCTGGCCCGACCCGCGCAGCGGCGAGCTTCTGCGCATCGAGCATTGGATCGTCGCCGAGCGGCAGGGTCAGACCGCGGCGCGCAACATGTTAGGACGCCGTGAGCGTTTCGCCAGCGTGCCGTTCTTCTGGACGCAACAGTATGATGTGTCGATAGACTACGTCGGCCACGCCGCGTCGTGGGACAGCATCGAGCAGCAGGGTGATCCCAACGCGCGCGATGTGGCGCTCAGATTCCGCAGGAATGGCCGCACACTCGCGCTCGCGACCATCTTTCGCGGGCGGGAGAGCCTGGAGGCCGAGCTTGCCATGCAGCAGGGGCAGTTGTAGAGGTTTACATGAATCATTCAAGAGCCGCACCGGAAGTCACCATCAAACGTGCTTACGAGCCGCCGTCGCCACACGACGGAACTCGGGTCCTCGTCGATCGGTTGTGGCCACGGGGCGTGAAGAAAGCCAACGCCCGCATCTCGCAGTGGATGAAGGAGATCGCGCCCAGCAATGAGCTGCGCAAATGGTTCGGGCACGATCCCGCGCGCTGGGAGGAGTTCCGCCGCCGTTACAAGGCGGAGCTCACGCAAAAACGGGAGCTCGTCGGGCGGTTGCGGGAGCTCGCCCGCGAGGGACCGCTGACCCTCGTCTACTCCGCGCACGATGAGGCGCACAATCAGGCCGTCGTGCTGCGCGAGACGTTGCTGCATTGATCACGTCGCGGCCGCAGGGGGTGGATACAGCGGTGCCCGCGGGTGTGCGGCCCGGTGCCGGGCGAGACGGTGCCTGGTCGGGTCATTGATGACATTC
>Ga0126373_10003351_pt1 | contig 11963 bp, 9 predicted proteins | sample PanSoiMetPlot_11_FD_92545 | JGI IMG/M metagenome (GOLD analysis project Ga0126373, IMG submission 92545) | Tropical forest soil microbial communities from Panama - MetaG Plot_11 | ecosystem: Environmental > Terrestrial > Soil > Tropical forest > Bulk soil | place: Panama | collected 2016-02-17
CCGGAAGCTGCCCGACACCGAGCGCAGCCGGCTGAAGCAGATCCTGAAGCAGGTAATGCCGGAGCACGCCGGCGTGATCGTGCGGACCGCAGCCGAGGGAGCCTCCGAAGAGGAGCTATCCCGCGATGTGGCCAGGCTGGCTGCTCAGTGGGAAGCGATCGAGAAGAAGGCGAAGACGGCCAGTGCGCCGGAGCTGCTTTATAGCGAGCCGGATCTGACCCTGCGCGTGGTCAGGGACATTTTCAACGAGGACTTCAGCAACCTGATCATCGCGGGCGACGGCGAGTGGGAGCTGGTGGACGAGTACGTCCGCTATGTGGCCCCGCACCTTGCGGACCGGATGCAGCGCTGGGACGGCGGCGACAAGGACGTATTCGCCGAGTACCGGATCGACGAGCAGATTGCCAAGGCGCTGGAGCGGAAGGTCTGGCTGCCGAGCGGCGGCTCCCTGGTGATCGACCACACCGAGGCCATGACGGTCATCGACGTGAACACCGGCAAGTTCACTGGTCAGGGCGGCAACCTCGAGCAGACCGTTACCAGGAACAACCTGGAGGCGGCCGAAGAAATCGTCCGCCAGCTGCGGCTTCGTGACCTCGGCGGCATCATCGTCATCGACTTCATCGACATGGTCCTGGAGAGCAACCGCGAACTGGTGCTGCGCAGGCTCCTTGAGTGCCTGGCCAGGGACCGGACAAAGCACCAGGTCGCGGAGGTCACCTCGCTCGGCTTGGTGCAAATGACCCGAAAGCGGGTCGGCTCAGGTTTGCTGGAAGCCTTCTCGGTGCCGTGTGAGCACTGCAATGGCCGCGGCGTGATCATTTCGCTCGAACCGGTGGATCACTCGCACGGCCGTGACAGTGGTTCCGGCAAGGACGCCAATTCGTCCAGGAACGCCCAGCACCGGGATGGCAGTAGCCAGGATTCAGGCGGCGGCAAGGGTGCTCACGGCCGTGGCAGGGGAAGCGGCTCGCGCGGCACCAGCAGTTCCGACGCGGCCGCCGAGGCTGAGTCGGGCCCCGATGGGTCTCGACCGTCGCCGGCCATCGTGGCGGGCGGGACACCGAGAAGTCGCGGCTCACGCTCTCGCGCGGCCAGGCCAGCGGGACCGCCAGAACCGCTGACGGTCGACGGCATGCCCGCAGCCGAGTCGGCTTCCGACGGCTCAGCAGACGGCGGCACTCCAGCAGGCGCCGGCACTCCTCCAGACGGCGGGAGTCCAACAGGCGGCGGGACTCCTGCAGGCGGCGGGACCTCAGCAGACAGCGGGACCCGGACTGACGGCACCCGGACCGACGGTGCGGTAACCGGCGCAACAGTCACCGCAGCAGTGGTGACCGGCCAGCAGGACACCAAGGCTGACGACGCCAGCGCGGACGAAACCAGCGCATATCAGGTCGAAGAGCATCCGGCCGGTGTGCATGCGACTGAAGCGGACGCAGCCCTGGTCCCCGGCGCCGGCGACGAGCCGGACGGAGCGGCGCCAGGCGGCGTGGATGCGCACGCCCAGGCTGACGGGCCAGGCCAGTCCGGGGCGGGCCACAGCCGAGACGCCGAGACCACGGGCACTGAACAGGGCGCCGACCCGGATGCTGAGTCGGCGAACGGGTGACTATCCGCATGGTCTGATATGCTGCGTGGTCGGCGCATGTGACAGGCTCAGGCGGCCAAGCGGCCCGACGGCTCGACAGCGCAATGTCAGACAAGCTCGCCTCCGGCTTGGAGTCTCGCGCGGGCTGGCACAAAGAGGAGAGAACTCTCGGTGTACGCGATCGTGCGCTGCGGTGGCAGGCAGGAGAAGGCGTCCGTAGACGACGTCCTGACCATCGACAAGCTGTCTGGTGAGGTCGGCGAGAGCATCACGCTGCCTCCCGTGCTTGTCGTAGACGACGGCAAGGTCATCAGCGACCCTTCGGAACTCGGCGGTTATCAGGTCACCGCTGAGATCGTGGGCGCCGCCGCTGGCCCGAAGATCAACATGATCCACTACAAAAACAAGACCGGCTACCGCCGCCGCCTGGGCCACCGGCAGAAGTACACCCAGGTCCGCGTTACCGGCATCGGTGCCGCCAAGGCCGGTGCCGCCAAGGCCGGTGCCGCCAAGGCCGGTGCCGCCAAGGCCGGCGCCGGTTCGAGGAAGAAGGGCTGAGCCGAGATGGCACACAAGAAGGGCGCGTCGTCCAGCCGGAACGGGCGGGACTCCAACGCCCAGCGGCTCGGCGTGAAGCGGTTCGGCGGTCAGCTCGTGGGCGCTGGCGAGATCATCGTGCGTCAGCACGGCACTCACTTCCACCCCGGAATCGGAGTCGGCCGCGGCGGGGATGACACCCTGTTCGCCCTGGTGGACGGCAAGGTCGAGTTCGGCAGGCGGCGCGGCCGCCGGGCTGTGAGCGTGCTGCCGGCCGAGGCTAAGACCACAGTCGCGAGCTAGCACCACAGTCGCCGCCGGGCGGCCCCAAGACCGGCAGGCTTGCGCTGCCCTGTTCCGGGTAGCGCAGTTTCCGGGTTGCGCGGCCTCGTGGTAGCACCAGCTTTGGGAGGGCGGACCAGACAGGTCCGCCCTCTCGTTTTAGCAAGAGGGGGTTCCGGTGGCGGAATTCGCTGATCATGCCGAAGTTCGGGTACGGGCCGGTCATGGCGGCAACGGCTGCGCGTCGGTCTACCGGGAGAAGTTCAAGCCGCTAGGCGGGCCCAACGGCGGCAACGGGGGCCGAGGCGGCGACGTGATCATCGAGGTGGACCCCAGCAGCGCGACGTTGCTGGACTTTCACCGGCGGCCGGTGCGCCGGGCCGGTGACGGCAAGCCCGGTCTCGGCGCCAATCGCAACGGCGCCGACGGCGCCGACCTGGTGCTTAAGGTGCCGGAGGGAACCGTGGTCAAGACGATGGACGGCGCGGAGCTGGCCGACCTGACTGGCGCCGGCACCCGGTACGTTGCGGCGACAGGCGGGCGCGGCGGCCTCGGCAACGCGGCGCTTGCTTCAGTGAAGAGAAAGGCGCCCGGCTTCGCGCTACGCGGAGAGCCAGGGCCTGAGCTGCATCTGGTGTTCGAGCTGAAGACGGTTGCGGACGCTGGACTGGTGGGCTTCCCGAATGCTGGCAAGTCGTCACTCATCTCCGCGATGTCGGCAGCCCGGCCAAAGATCGCGAACTACCCGTTCACCACGCTGACGCCGAACCTCGGCGTGGTCGAGGCGGGGGACACCCAGTTCGTGGTCGCCGACGTACCGGGCCTGATTCCGGGTGCCAGCACCGGCAAGGGCCTTGGGCTGGACTTTCTCCGTCACATCGAGCGGTGCACGGTCCTGGTGCACGTGCTCGACTGCGCGACCGAAGAGCCGGGCCGGGATCCGCTCAGCGACCTGGATGCGCTCGAGGCTGAACTGGCCGCCTACGAAGACCTCACCGGCGCGCGGATGGCGGATAAGCCGCGGATAGTGGCGCTCAACAAGATCGATGTCCCTGCCGCCAGGGAACTGGCTGACCTGGTGGAGCCGGAGCTTGAGGCTCGCGGCCTGACTGTCCACCGGGTATCGGCGGCTTCTACCGAGGGATTGCGTGAGCTTGCATTCACCATGGCTTCGGTGATCGCAGCTGCACGTGCGGCTGCGCCGCCTCCGGAGCCCACCAGGCTGGTGCTCCGGCCGGAGCCTGTGGCCGGGCCGGACTTCGAACTCGTAGCCACCGGCGAGAACAGCTTCCGGGTCATCGGGGACAAGCCGCGCCGGTGGATCCTGCAGACCGACTTCTCCAACGACGAGGCAGTCGGCTATCTCGCCGACAGACTGGCGAAGCTCGGCATCGAGCAAGCGCTTGCTGACGCAGGGGCAACACCGGGAGCCGAGGTACTGATCGGCGAGGAAGACAACTCGGTGGTGTTTGACTGGGACCCCGGCGTTCCGGCCGAAGGGGTCACGCTCGGCCCGCGCGGAACCGACGCTCGTCTGGGTTAGCCTCTGCGAACCAGCCGAGGTCAATGGCCGCATGCCTGCTGCCGGATAGCATCATCGGGAATTCCGGCAGTCGGCGGAAATAAAAAAATGCGCTACGTTCTTGTAGCGCTTATACGGGAAAGCAAACTCAGACGTCCAATATTCCTGATGCAATTGTAAGTAATAAGGAGCATGGTTGTCAAACGCGGACCTGGATCGCGAGCAACAGTACATTTCCCTGCTCTACACGCGGCTGGATGACCTGCGGGAGCGCGCCGACCGGCGGCTAGCCGGGATATTGAAGCAGACTGGCGGCACGCATCAGGCCAGGGTGGAGCGCGAGACCTTCAATGCCATGTACCGCCAGCAGCTGGCCCAGTTCGATGCTGCCGAGAACGGGCTGTGCTTCGGTCGGCTTGAGTTCGCTGACGGGGAGCTGCGCTACATCGGGCGGCTCGGGATTCACGCTGACACTGATGACTACGAGCAGTTGCTGATGGACTGGCGGGCTGACGCAGCGCGGCCGTTCTACCTGGCGACGGCTGCCTCGCCGGGCGACGTCAGGGTTCGCAGGCACATCGACACCCGCGGGCGGAAGGTCACCAGCCTGGACGACGAGGTGCTTGACCTTGCCGCGGCCGATCCGTCCCGCCACGAAGGCCTGACCGGGGAGTCTGCCCTGCTCGCTGCGCTGGGCCGCAGCCGCACCGGTTCGATGACCGACATCGTCGAAACGATCCAGGCCGAGCAGGACGTCATCATCAGGGCGCCGATGCCTGGCGCGCTGGTGGTGCAGGGCGGCCCCGGCACCGGCAAGACTGCTGTTGCGTTGCACCGGGCCGCTTACCTGCTCTACACCTACCGGCGCCAGCTGGAGAAGCGCGGTGTGCTGGTGGTCGGGCCGAATGCTACGTTCCTGCGCTATATCGGCCAGGTGTTGCCGTCGCTGGGCGAGACGAGCGTACTGCTTTCCACTATCGGCGACCTGTTTCCCGGCGTCAGCGCGACGGCTGCCGAGCCCGCCGAAGTGGCGGCGATTAAGGGCAGGATCGCCATGGCCAAGGTGATCGCGGCGGCCGTCAGGGATCGCCAGCATGTGCCTGCCGAGCCGCTCGAGATCAAGGCCGATGTAGCCAGCATCCGCCTGGTCACCGCGGCCGGGCGGGAAGGGGCCGCGCCCGAAATCGGCGCGAATGTCGGCAGGCTGCGACTGACCCCGCGGGCGATTTCGAATGCGCGAGACCGGGCCAGGCGCTCCCGGCGACCGCACAACCGGGCGCGGTCCGTGTTTGCCAGGGAGATCGTCAACGCGCTTACCCGGCAGCTAGCCACGCGGATCGGGACCAACGTGCGGACCGGCGAGCCCCTGATGGATAACCATGACGTCGACGACCTGCGCCAGGAACTGAGGGCCGATCCTGCCGTGCGGGCAGCCATTGCTGAACTCTGGCCGACGCTGACTGCGCAGCAGCTAGTCGGCGATCTCCTGACTGACCCGGCCAGGCTGGCGGCTGCGGCGCCGCGCATGTCCGCGGCAGACCGGGATGCGCTGCACCGGGAAGCCGGTGCAGCGTGGACGCCCGCGGACGTTCCGCTCCTGGACGAGGCCGCCGAGCTGCTTGGCGAGGACGACCGGGCCGCCAGGGCGGCGCAGGCTAGGCGGCGGCGCCTGGAGGAGGCCTACGCCCAGGGCGTCCTCGACATCATCGGGCGCGATGACGAGGACGACCCGGAGCTCCTGATGGGCGCCGATCTCGTCGACGCCAGCCAGCTGGCTGCCCGCTTTGAGGAGGAGCAGAACCTGACCGCGGCAGAGCGGGCGGCAGCTGACCGGGCCTGGGCGTTTGGGCATGTCATCGTGGACGAGGCCCAGGAGCTGTCGCCGATGGCATGGCGGATGCTGATGAGGCGCTGCCCGGCCAGGTCGCTGACCATCGTCGGGGACGTTGCCCAGACCGGCGACCTGGCCGGCCTCCCGTCCTGGAGCGAGGCGCTAAATCCGTACCTGGGGGACCGGTGGCGGCTAGCGCCGCTGACGGTCAATTACCGGACTCCTGCCGAGGTAATGGCAGTCGCTGCAGACGTGCTGGCTGAGATCGATCCTGCGCTGCAGCCGCCGCGTTCGGTGCGGGAGTCCGGCCACCAGCCGTGGCACTTGCAGGCAGACCCTGGCGAGCTCGGGGAGGCTGTGGCACAGGCCGCGCTTCGGCTGGCGGCGCAGGCAGGTGACGGCAAGCTCGCGGTGATCGTGCCGGACGCAATCTCTGGCCAGCTGGGCGCGGCCGTCAGCGCGGCGCTGCCGGGCACGGCGATCGGCGCGGACCCTGACCTCACCAGCCCTGTCGTGGTGCTCACGGTGAAACAGGCCAAGGGGCTGGAGTTCGACTGCGTGCTGATCGCCGATCCGGCCCGGATGCTGGCCGAGTCGCCGCGCGGACTTAATGACCTGTACGTAGCGCTGACCAGGGCCACTCAGCAGGTCGGCGTTGTACATCCTGGTCAGCTGCCGGACGTCCTTAAGCGCCTGCGCCCGGCGCTGAGCCCGGCCGGGATCGACTGAAACGCCATTGCCCATGATCCGGGAGACTTATGCATGCTCCCGCATGCATAAGTCTCCCGGATCATGAAGAATTCGGCCCGGCCTCAGTCGCTGTCGTCGTCGCGCCGCTCGTTGCCGGCCATCCGGTTGAACAGCTTCGATCCCATGTCAGCTGCGCCGTTGGCCATGCCCCGCACCGCGCCAATGAGCGGGTCGGCGCTGCGGTTCCAGGAGTCCTGGTAGGACTTGGCCGCGGCGCGGAACTCATCGCCGACGGAGGCGTCGGGGTCATCGTCACGGCGCGGGTAGTTCCCGGCCAGGATCTGCCGGTACTCGCCTTCGTCGGCCCAGCGGTCCAGCGCTGCGAACCTGACGACCGCGAACGGGTGCGTCGTGCCCTGCAGCTGTAGCAGCTTCAGCAGGCTCTCCCGGACGTCAGGGACGGCGTCGTACTCGCGCGCCTGGCGGTGGAACTCGTCGCTGCTCAGCTCAGCCAGGCGGCGGCCGCCGGCGAGCTTCATCAGCGACCGGCGCGCCGCGTCCACGTCCTGCGTGGCCAGCAGGCCCGCCCGGTCGCAAGACATCTCTGCCTTGCGGTGCCACTCCTCCAGCCCCCAGATGACGGCCTTCAGGCCGATCCAGGCGAACGGCACCAGCGCGAGCCGCTGCGCCAGCAAGATGAGGTTGTACAGCATCGTGTTGTACACCGCGTGGCCGGACAGCACGTGACCGAGCTCGTGGCCGATGACGAACCTGATCTCTTCGGGGTCCATCAGTTCGACGAGGCCGCTGTTCAGCACGATGAACGGCTTGTCCATGCCGAGTGCCATTGCATTGACCATCGGGGTCTGCGTGATGTACAGCTCAGGTACCCGCGGCAGGTCCAGGATGTAGCAGCCGTCGAGCATCGCCTGGTAAAGGTCAGGGAACTGCTCCTGCGATGCTCGGACTGAGCTGGCCAGGAACACCAGGCGCATCGCCCGGTCGTTGAACAGGCCCGCGATGTTCTTCAGGATGGTGTCGAAACCGGTCAGCTTGCGCAGCGCCACTAGCGCTGACCGGTCGGCGGGGTGCTCGTAAGCACGAGAGCTAATACCCGGCAGACGGATCCGGGAGCGGTCCGGCACAGTGGTCATAGCAGCATCGTAGGCGCAGGACACGAGAGGTTGGGTCACATGTCCGTAGTGGATTTGCCGGCGATGTTCGAGCCGGACGCGGAGTCGATGCCTGCTGAGGAACTCGCCGGGCTCCAGCTTGAGCGGCTGCGGGCACTCGTGGACCGGTTGCTCGCGCTCGGTGGCGTCCAGGGCGTGCGACTGAAGGAAGCTGGCGTGGCAGCTGGGGCTGACGTGAACTTTGCGACGCTGTCCCGGATTCCCGCGACCAGCAAGACAGACCTGTGGGATGCCTACCCGTTCGGGCTGCTGGCCGTGCCGCGCGAGGAGGTCGTTGCGGTGCACGGGTCCAGCGGCACTGGCGGCCGGCCGACTCTTGTCTCCTATACGCGCGATGACCTCAAGCTCTGGGCACGGATGTGCGCGCGGGCGCTAGCGGCCGCGGGCGCGACACCCGCGAGCCTGGTGCATAACGCGTACGGGTACGGCCTGTTCACTGGCGGACTTGGCATCCACCAGGGTGCCATCGAGCTCGGTGCCACCGTCGTTCCCGTATCCGGCGGGATGACCCCGCGGCAGGTCACGCTGATCAGGGACCTGAAGCCGGACATTCTCACCTGCACGCCGTCGTATGCGATCCGGCTCGGTGAGGCGCTGGCCGAAGCCGGCGCCGGGCCGGGCCACGGGCTGTCGCTGAGGGCTGGCATCTTCGGCGCGGAGCCGTGGACGGAAGAACTGCGGCTGCGGCTGGAGGCACTGCTCGGGATCCGCGCCCTGGACATCTACGGCCTGTCCGAGATCATCGGGCCAGGAGTGGCCGCCGAGTGCATCGTCGCCGCCGACGGCCTGCACGTGAACGAGGATCACTTCCTGGTCGAGGCGCTCGACCCCGTCAGTGGCCTGCCTGTGCCCGACGGTCAGCCCGGCGAGCTGACCTTCACGACGCTGACCAAGCAAGCTCTCCCGCTGCTGCGCTACCGGACCGGCGACATCGCTTCGCTGCGGCGGGGCACCTGTCCGTGCGGCCGGACCCTGGTGAAGATGAGCAAGATCACCGGCCGCAAGGACGACATGCTCGTGATCCGGGGCGTCAACGTGTATCCCAGCGAGGTGGAGCGCGTGCTGCTCGGCAACGGTGCGCTGTCACCCGATTACCTGCTAGTGATAGACGAGCGCTCGCCGCAGCATCGCCTGATCGCAATTTGCGAGGCGGGAACGGGTCGGTCCGGGCCAATCCCAGACGTCAGCCAGCTGGAGTCGAGGCTGAAGGACGCGCTCGGGCTGTCGGTAGCCGTCAGGCTGATGCCTGCGGGGTCAGTGCCGAGGACCGAGGTCGGCAAGGCCGTGCGTGTCGCGCGCTGGCGGTCTGGCGGCGAGCCCCCCGTGCCCGGTCTCAGTTAACCGCGCCTGCCGGACGCGACGTCCTAGTGGTTTCCTGAGGGCAAACTGCTCATACCGGGTGCCAGAAGTCAGCAAACCGCTAGGAAGTCGCTCGGCTAGTCGCGACCGGAGAAGATGCGCAGGAAGAACAGGAACACGTTCAGCGCGTCCAGGAAGATCGATGCGGCAATGAGCGGCGCCGACGCGATGCCCTGTGAGCGTCGCAGCCGCTGGAAGTCGAACATGGTCAGCCCGGCGAAGACGACCAGGCCGATGAGCGCGTAGATCAGGTCGCCGTGCGGGATCCTCACGAAGATCAGGACGATCGCGAAGATGATCAGCCCGACGAGGGCGAAGAACGAGATCCGGCCGACCATCGACAAGTCGCGCCTCGTCGCGTAGCCGTACGCCCCGAAGCCGGCCATGAACAGTGCTGTCGCCCCGGCGGCTTGCCAGACCGCTTGCGGGCTCGTGACCGTGTAATAGGCAACCACCGGGCCCATTCCGAGGCCAAGCAGGAGGCCCATGAGCAGCAGCAGCGTAACGCTGGCTGCGTCGGAGGCACGGCGGGCGAAGTTGAGCGCTATCAGGCACCCGAAACCCGCGATGAACCAGACAATTGACCAGCCTGCCGACAGGTCCCGGCCGGCGTAACAGCCCAGCGCGAAACAGCCGGCCGTCAGCGCGACCAGCCACATGACGTGACTGAACAAGGTCCTTGTCTGGTCCCTGGCCGCCGTGGCATAACTAGCCGAGTAGCTCACACAGACCCCCAACCAACTCCGACCGGCGGCCTGGCAGGGCAGGCTAGCACCGGCCGCCGGAATTTGGTCTTATATCTACCCGCCAGCTAAACCCATCAAGACGGTAATTGCAGGCCGGCTGAATTCGCCGTGATGTTCTGGGCATGTGCAGTTCGCGACGAGAGAGGAACCGAGATGACGCAGCGAGGCGGCACCGGGCACTGGACGGCGGCGGACGTAGGTGATCTGAGCGGACGGATCGCGGTCGTTACCGGAGCGACCTCCGGCCTTGGGCTGGAGGCCGCTCGGGTGCTCGCGCAGCACGGGGCGACGGTGGTACTCGCCGGGCGGGATCAGGCGAAGATGTCCGCGGCCGCGGACGCGATCCGGGCGGCGCGGTCGGCTGCTGCGCTGGAGACCGCCGAGCTTGACCTGGCCTCGCTACAGTCGGTGCGGACGGCTGCCGCTGATCTGACCGCGAGGTTCCCGAAGCTGGATCTGCTGATCAATAACGCTGGCGTGATGATGCCGCCTTACTCCCTTACCAAGGACGGCTTCGAGCTGCAGTTCGGCACCAACCATCTTGGCCACTTCGCGCTGACAGGGTTGCTGCTGAACTCGCTGCTCGCCGTGCCCGGCTCGCGGGTTGTCACGGTGAGCAGCAACGGGCACCGCGCAGGGCGGATGAATTTCGCCGATCTCCAGTCCGCCAGGCATTATCAGAAGTTCGCTGCGTACGGCCGGTCCAAACTGGCCAACCTGATGTTCACCTACGAACTGCAACGCAGGCTCGCTGCCGCGCGAGCGCAGACAATCGCGCTGGCCGCGCATCCCGGTACTGCTCGCACCGACCTGACACGGCATCTGTCCGGCCTGTCACAGCGGGCAGTGAGCTCTCAGTTCGCATTCCTGAATTCGTGGTGGGTGCAGGACGGTTCGATGGGCGCGCTGCCCACGTTGCGCGCCGCAACCGACCCGGAAGCCATCGGCGGTACCTACTACGGCCCCGACGGCTTGTTCCAGCTGACCGGGTACCCGGTCGTGGTTACCTCCAGCGTCCGCTCGCACAACCGGGAGGCCCAGCGGCGGCTATGGGTGGAGTCTGAGCAACTCACCGGGATCACCTATCCGGTGTGAAAGCCGGCGTTCCGGCCATGCCCGGGAAGATCATCGGTTCGCCGCATGCGGTATAACCGCAGGTACGGAGAGAAAGGGAATGGGGGACGGGCCAGACAGGCCGCCCCTGACTACCAATGACTGATGGCCAGCGCGGCCAGCTTGATCAGCCCGGCGAATCCGGCTCCCTGGGCAGCGGCAAGCGGATCGGCATCATGGGCGGCACGTTCGACCCCATCCACCATGGTCACCTCGTTGCGGCAAGCGAGGTCGGGCACTTTTTCGGGCTGGACGAGGTGATCTTCGTGCCGACCGGCCAGCCATGGCAAAAGGGCGACCGGAAGGTATCCGCGGCCGAGGACCGGTACCTGATGACCGTGATCGCGACGGCGTCCAATCCTCGGTTCTCGGTCAGCCGCGTCGACATCGACCGGCCGGGTGAGACCTACACCATCGACACCTTGCGCGACCTGCGCGCAGAGCGCGGTCCGGACGCAGAGTTCTTCTTCATCACTGGTGCGGACGCGCTAGCCAAGATGATCTCCTGGCGCGACGCGAGCGAGCTTTTCGCGATGGCGCACTTCGTCGGCTGCACCCGGCCCGGCCACCGGCTGACGTTGTCGGATCTGCCAGACGACCGGGTCAGCCTGGTAGAGATTCCAGCCCTGGCGATCTCATCGACCGAGTGCCGGGAGCGGGTGCGAGCCGGCCAGCCGATCTGGTACCTAGTTCCGGACGGCATCGTGCAGTACATCTCGAAGCGAGGGCTGTACCGAAGTTAGGCTCTCTGCCAGCGAGACTGCAAAGACTGCACCGGGTTGCCGCGTGCGCTGATCGGGCTGAGAGGTCGCGGTGCGGCTAGAGGCGGTGGGCAAGCGGTACGGGCTCCGGCAACCGTGGATCGTTCGCGACGTCACTCAGGAAGTTGCCGCCGGGCGGCTCATCAGGCTTGAAGGCCCGAACGGCAGCGGCAAATCGACCCTGCTGAACATGATGGCCGGGGTGTCGATGCCGTCCGCCGGAAGGGTCACCGGGCGGCCGCACACCGGTTATGTGCCGGAGCGGTTTCCGGGCGCGCTTGGCTTCGGGGCGCGGGAGTATCTGCATCACATGGCCCGGATCCACGGGCTGTCTGGGA
>Ga0126373_10003352_pt1 | contig 11962 bp, 10 predicted proteins | sample PanSoiMetPlot_11_FD_92545 | JGI IMG/M metagenome (GOLD analysis project Ga0126373, IMG submission 92545) | Tropical forest soil microbial communities from Panama - MetaG Plot_11 | ecosystem: Environmental > Terrestrial > Soil > Tropical forest > Bulk soil | place: Panama | collected 2016-02-17
AAGTTCTTCAGTATAGCTTGAGCCGGCGTGGCGCGGAGTTCAGGCTGAACACCATCTGCGCGCCGCGTCGTTGGTGTGGCCAATAGCTAGGTCCGCTTCCCAATCCCGAGATTCAAACTGAGACACCACCCCGGATTAGTTCAGCAACCGGAGCGCCCGTCTTCTCGCTGAGCGCCGACAGCTCTTGCGTTGGTCTTCCTTCAAGAAGAGTGCTGTCCGCTTCATGACTATATAGTCGCATACAGGCATACGTAGGCAAATAGGCCATTCGGACTAGACTGAGCGACTTCACATCCTCTGTTGGTGGTCGAAAGTGAATTGCCGAATCGCGAAGACTGGGGCTTGTGGCTCCAGTTCACCAAGTTGGTTCAATCTGCGTGCAATCCATGCTATGGTTTCGTCCCGTTGGTTACACTTGTGATTACATTTTCGGTCGAAAATTGTGCCATTTTTGATGGGAAAATCGCGGTCAATACTTGTAAGTGGCTTGTTTCCAGTGGCAAAAGAGAATCCCCCTCTCCGCCAGAATTCATAACCCAGACTTAGGGGTTTGGAAAACGGCGGCTACGTTTTCGTCTACGAAACGTGCCGGGAATAATCCATTTTTCTATCCCACATCGGTAAATAAGCCTTCAGAGGTTACGGATGAAAGTCAGTCTTTAGGTCCGTGAGCGCGGCACGCGCAAGCAAAAGAAGCACAATCCCAAAAAGATTTGCGCGGTGAACGGCAGCATCATCTGGGTGCTGCGGTACGGCACCACGTGGGAGACGCTCGACGTCAAGAGTCTAGGTGAAGCGACGACGCTCCGGATTCGGCGAAAGTTCGAACTCGACGGCGGCTGGCGTCCGACGACGAACGCGACGTTCGCCTTGCCCTTGATGCCCTGACCTTGAGGTCCCTTCAGCTGAACCGTTGAGGTGGTGCCGTCCGGGTGCTCCATCTCTTGCCAGAGGTCGCCGCCTTCTGTGACCTGAAGACCGCCAACGGGCTTGTCCTTCGGATGCATACGGACCCATGCTTCAGCCGCTTGGTTCGCGGTCTCGGCTTCTTTCTGCTGAGTGTCCGCACCAAGGCGAATCCACGAGGCATTGCCCTTGCGGCGAAGCTCAATTCCCGGCTTCACTTGTACGTCGAATCAGCAAATCAAAAACCGACACACTTCTGAAGTTTTCTCTGGTGGCTGTCCTACTTCAATTGGCTCCGCACCTCCTTTGCGAGTTCCTTGTAACTGAGCGGAAAGTCATTCGAACTCAATAAACTCTCGTACTTCGATTTCGGTTTCCTGATCCGGCACCACCGGAGATCGCTTCGCCCACTCGATCGCCTCTTCGAGCGACTTCGCCTGGATAATCCAGTAGCCGGCGACCAATTCCTTCGATTCGGTGAATGGCCCATCGATCACCGTTTTCTTTCCGCCGATCGCGAATCTGACTCGCGCGCCTCTGGAACTGGGGTACAGACCCGCAGCATCGACGAGAATTCCAGCTTTGGCCTGCTCCTGGTTGTACTTCACCATCGCGGCGATCGATTCCTCGCTCGGCATCTTGCCGGCTTCAGAGTCTTTGTTCGATTTTAGAATCAACATGAATTTCATCGTTCTCTCCTGAGTCAGTTTCAGCCGCCGATTGAATTCAATTCCCGGCCTCACTTCTACGTCGAACCGCAAACGCCGAAATCGACATCCACCGAAGAATTCCCCCACGAAATTCGTCCAGCGCCCTAATCTACCGCAATTGCTAAGGTTACGCCGGGGAACGCGACCCGAATCAACTGAAACGCTGCCGTTTCTTATCACATCTAAGTCGTGCAGCCCGACGTTGCGCCGCGCAGAAGCTGGCAGGTGCGCTCCAAATTATAGAGAAGTCCATTGTTTTCAACCGCAAAGTTTGTGACCACAAGAATCTGGTGTTGGCGCTGACCGTCTGCGCGCCAAACGTTTGCTTTACGCGCCGGGGAAGCGTTTCTCGCCTGTGCCGGGAACTGCTACGGAGTTTTCGCATTTTCAGAGGTTCCACCACTCGGAGGCAACCACCGAGCGGCTACGTTTCGACGATTGAGTTTTCCCAAAAAAGCGACGGGAAATTGGCAGGGCGCGAAATCGGCCACTACCGAAGTCCTTTCCATTCAACGGCGGAAAGAATCTCCCCTCTCCGCCACAACTCTAATGATCGTTAGGATTCAACGACTTCGCGCATCCCTGCGGCGGCGTAACAGCTACAAGAGCGCTTTGTTCCAATTTATCGCAATGCGGCCGTTCGTCTTCGCGCCCGTTGCTTCACGCATGACGAGCGAGCGTCATCATCAATGACAAGCACGGTAGGGTCGTCTGCGGGGGTCACGCGTGCGCCGCCGTTCTTTGTGGCAGTGCGAATTGAAATGTCGCCCCACGTCCGGAGTTCGCTGTGGCCCACACCCGGCCGCCATGCGCCTCGACAATCGAACGCGTAATCGCTAGTCCCAGACCGGTACCTTGCGATTTTGTCGTAATGAACTGGGTGCGGTCGTGAGCGGCGCCATTATTGTGCTCGTGAGTTCCCTGCGTCAATTCGGTGGATAGCCGGCTGAGAAGGGCGATGGAGCCGCGAGTTGTAAAATTCTTTATCCTCGCCCGCCGTAGAGTGTCACCATCCCGTCGACCACGTTCGCCACGTAATGCCCCTCGCTGAGGAACTGCATCACCTTCTTGCCGGACCGTGCCATCTGCGCCCACTGAGATTTCGTCTGCGGGTTCTGCTCCAGCCCCCGAATCGCGTTTCCCTGGAAGGTGAAATCCACCTGATGAAGGCCGCGTTTGGGCGTGCGGCGAACAGGGAAACGCTCCGACCCTAGCTCTACAGCCTTAGCCTTTTCGACGAGGGCCTGACGCCAGACCTCGATGAGGACTTGTTCGAAAGAAAGTGCCATCGGGTACCGTTTCTCCATTATAGATTCGCTCGAATTCCCAACCCCCGCTGCCATGGCTGCCTTGTGAAGACACAAGTATGGGCTGCACTTTCAGTGTAATGGCGAACCTACTCGGGTTTGCTGCCGAAGCGGTGTCTGCAAGACCATCTTATCGGTGGTAGCATCCTGCTTCGTCCCATCGTTCTGACCTGCTGCCTCGGCTAGCCCCCGTTCCATTCCCATCAAAGAGAACAAATGAAAACGTCGCTAGTTTGGCGAGAATCTGCATGTGGTATCGGTCTCTTGAAACGCCAATGGGTCTAGGTGAACGGATCGGGTACCAGCACCTCCCAGAGGCACTCGTACTAGCAATACAGTATTTACCTGGTATTTTCTGCGCCTGGGCCTGCTCTTAATCATAGGGGCCAACTGGACGGAACGGCCAGCCGCTTGTCCCGGACAGCGGATGGCCCGGACTTCCGGGCGGGGTCGAGTAGTGCACGCTGGGGGGAACCTCACGATGAAACGCCGATTGTGCTGGGCAGGCATACTCATGACCCTGCTGTGGGCAGCGCCAACGAAGGCTGACACCGGAGTCATCGTTCGAACGACGAATCTGCCAGCCCTTCAGGCGCTCTGCGCCGTTCCCACAGTCTGCAGCCTGGTTAGAGGATTGGATGGCACTTTGGGCCAACTCTTCCTGGTAACCACACCACTTCCCCTGCAGACTTTTCTGGGGCTCCTCCAACCGGTCACGGGATTCGTCACTGCCGAGGTGGATCAGGTGATCAGCCTCGTTGGTCCGCTCCTGGTACCCTCGCCCCTTCCCGCCACACTGATGCAGGATAGGAGTCTCGTGTCCTACCCTGCAAATTCCACGACCACGGTGTGGAACAGTTATGCCAATCAGCAGGCGTCGGCCATCGTTGAGGTCCAGACAGCCCAAAGTACATTCAACGTGACCGGAACGGGAATCGTTGCTGACCTTGACACCGGGGTGGATCCCAACCACCCGGCTCTGCAAGGGGTTCTGCTACCGGGCTACGACTACACGCGCAACCAGCCTAATGGTTCTGAATTAAACGACGTGGCGCCCTGCCCTTTTAGCTCCTGCCCACCCCCTCCCTGCAGTTCCACGACCTGCCCGGCACCGGCACAAGTAAATCAATCGACCGCGGCAGTGTTGGATCAGTCGACGGCGGCGGTGCTCGACACGAACGCGCAATACGCGGCATTCGGCCACGGCACCATGGTGTTGGGCATCGTTCACTTGGTGGCTCCCTCCGCAAGGCTCTTGCCCTTGAAGGCATTCAAATCGGATGGGACAGGCGCACTCTCCGACATCCTGCGCGCCATCTATGACGCGGTGCAGCAGTACAACGCGAACGTGATCAACATGAGCTTTGATTTCAAGACGGCCTCGCAAGAATTGTCCAACGCCCTGACCTATGCCAATGGGCTCGGCACCATCTGTGCCTCATCGGCGGGAAACGATGGGATGCAGGAGACGGTTTTTCCCGCGGCGCTACAAAGCCTGGTCATGGGCGTGGCGTCGGTGGGTTCGACAACGGCTACCGAGAGCACGCGGTCATCGTTCTCGAATTACGGGAATGCGATCGTGTGGGTGGCAGCGCCGGGCGAGGCGATCGTAAGCACGTATCCATACGGCACGTATGCCGCGGGATGGGGAACTTCGTTCAGCGCGCCATTTGTTTCGGGCGGAGGAGCCTTGTTGCGCGGAGTGAAGACCAGCATAACCCAACCAGAGGCTGCCGTCGCGGTGGCACATGCCGCCCCGCTGACCGACTCGGGTATGGGCCACGGGAGGCTCGATCTGGTTCCTGCGCTCCAGTCCGTGTCGGGCGTGGGCGGTTCGCCGGATTACAGCGTTTCCGCGGCACCAAGCATGCAAACCATCGCAGCTGGAGCAACGGCGAATTACACGGTGTCTGCGGCCCCGGCAAACGCCTTCAATCAAACGGTAACCTGGAGTTGTACGGGCGCCCCGGCGGCAGCCGCCTGCACGGTGTCCCCCTCATCGGTAGTTTTGGACGGGTCGAACCCTGCAAGAGCCACGGTCACCTTGACAACATCTCCAAGAGCGATGGCGCCCCCGGTGGTTCTTCCCCGATCCGGACCGCGAGTAGACCTACGCCTGATGTTCGTCGCGGCAATCGCTTGGCTTCTGGTCGTGTTGATCCGTTCGAACCTCAACCCTGCTTCGCGCCGGCGGCGCAGTCTTGCTCTAGCCACCGCCGTCGTGGTTGTCGCGCTTTGCACTCATTCTTGCGGCGGCGGTTCTGGCACTGCCCAAGAGCCGATTTCACCCGTGCTATCTTCAATCACGCTCAGTCCAGGCAGCGTGAACGGCGGTTCTTCCTCAACAGGGACGGTGACTCTCAGCTTACCTGCGCCAAGCGGCGGTGCCATGATCAATCTCTCGAGCAACAATATCTCGGCGACCGTCCCGACGAGCGTAATGGTCGCTGCCGGAGCGACAAGCGCCACGTTTGCTGTGAACACCAGCGCGGTGACGGCTTCGACTCCGGTCACCATCTCCGCGTCTTATGCCGGCGTAACCATGATGGCTTCCCTCACAGTAAGCCCCGCGGGCACACCAGCCGGCACCTACACGCTGACGATTACAGGAACGTCAAGCAACCTCAGCCACTCCGCAACGGTTGAAGTCACAGTAAATTAGAAGCAGATACCACGAGCCCAACAGTGTGTAATCTGGGGTCGCAACGACAGATGCTGCCGCAGGAATTCGGTGAACCGCGCCCACCTGAACCATCGCGCGCGTGCCGCGACTCAGCCATCCCCTCCAGGTACCATGGACCTCGCGCTAGAACTGCCGAAGACTGTGGTAGTTCGCCGGTCGCCCGTAGTATTGGCATCCTGACTGAAAACCTCGATCATCTGGCCAGCACTAGGGCGGTCGAACCTTAGGAGTCATTACCAAAGCGAGTGACCCCGCACTCTCATCTGGGCGTGGTAGCCACGTCTTCGGAGCTGACCCCTACGCTGCGCATCTCACCGATGCGGACGATGACGTATGCGATCAGGGCGAACACAAAAAAGACCAGCAACATCCAGGCTATTCCTTGCAAGGTATCGATGCACGCGCGATAAAGCTCGAAAATCCATCGGTCGAAACCCGGCCAAGTGGCGGTTTGGACTTCGTGGCCTCCGACCGTCGGGTTGATGTATCTCTCGAGATCGCGAAGCTGCACGCCCGAGGACACGCCCACGACCATAATCGCGAACTTCATGTATTTCGACCAAGCCGAGCTGATCTCATCGGCGATGATGCGCCGCAGCACGCGGTCGATCGGTTTCGTGAACAACCACATCACGACAAACGACACGGCGGCGGCGGCCGCGAAAGTAGCGAAGAGGAGGAAAAGGAACATAATGGATCACCTCGGGGCCCGTCCGTTGAAAAGATGGGGAACGAGAACCCCCGTGGCTGGCACCCTCTACTATAAGGGATTCTCGCCCGTTTTATGGTGCATCGGGAAAATGTTCGACTCGTGCACGCTTCGTGCCCAGTAGACTCTGGCAGAAACTCTGCAAGGTGAACCCCTCGTTGAAACAAGGTGTGTATCACACCTCTCCTCGACCCGCGAACGCTATCACTGCTGTGATTCGCGCTGACCGCTCAGGCGAGGCAATTGCCTGAGTTCTCGCGATGACATCGCCACTACCGGTTGGAGGTCGGCGGTCGTGTTCGGTCCCACCCGCTCCGGCCAAGACTCCCTCAGATGACAGAACTTAACCTCGATTTACATTTGTAGTGGCGAGGCGTTTGCTGGCGTTGCGCGCCGAGCGTCCGCGCGCAAGTTCGCTGCACGATCGCTGGCCACGCCTTGATGATTAACCACAGAGCGAGAGGCACTTCGAAGCCAACCACGTGACCAAGGTGATCGACCCGCGTAGGAATCCTGCGAGCTCAAGAGCAAGACCAACCGCCAGCAGCAGTTGTTCAACCCTTCCTAGTCCTCCGCGCCTTCCCTAAAGGGCCGGCCGCAGCTTCACTTGGTTAGCGGTGATCATGACCGTCGAACCAGCGAGCCCCGCCGAGGAGGCTTCCACACGGATGCTTCCAGGCTGCTTGAGTGCCTGCACCAGTACCATCGAAAGCCCATTAAATGCGCTGCGTCTCGCTTCGGTAAACGACGAGGGCTTGTCTGGCTCGTGGCAACTCGGGTCGCCGTTGCCGAGGCCAATGAGACGCGCAGGGCCCTCGACTCGAAAGACGACTTCATTGCCGGCGGTTGGCACCAGTCGTCCCTGATCGTCCACGACCTCAACGGCCACGACCGAAAGATCTTCCCCATCCGCTGCAACTTGAACCCGGTCGGGGTGGAGGACCAGCTTTGTCGGAGCACCCGCCGTCTCGCGCGTCTCTGTCAGCAGGATCTTCCCATTTTTCGAGCCGCGGGCTTCGAGCACGCCCGGCGCGTACTTCACACTCCATTCGATATGAGAGTTGCGACTGACTCTCTTCTCGCCAAGGCTTGTCCCGTTGAGGAAAAGCTCCACGCTGTCAAGATTGCTGTGACACCACACCGCCACGTCCTGTCCTTCCTTCCCTTCCCAGTTCCAGTGCGGAAAGAGGTGCAGCACAGGGTTCGCTCCCCACCACGCCTGATAGTAGAAATAACTGTCCTTTGGAAAGCCGCAGGTATCAATCACCCCGTATTGCGAGCTGATGCATGGCCAAGTATAAGGGAAAGGCTCGCCACGGTAATCGAATCCCGCCCAGGCAAAGCCTCCGGAAAGAAAGCCTCGCTCATCGTAAATTTTCCACCAGCTCTCAGAGCTGAGACCATAGCTGGGAAAATTGACGTCATAGGCGCTGGCGTATCCTTTTTTTGCGTCGTTTACATACATTCCGCGCGTGGAGTACGCGCTCGCCGTTTCCGTGCCAATGGTCGGCTGCTTAGGAAATCTCGCGTGAAAATCGTCGATGTTCTCGGCAGTGTTGAGACTTCCACTCTCGCCCGCCCCCGCATAGTTGAATCCTTGCACATCAACCACCCTCGACGCGCCTTTTCCCAACTCTCCGTTCATGGCCAGCGTCACCGGCCGAGTCGGATCCAGCCTGCGGACCAGTTGTTTCATGGAGCTGACGATCCGCGCACCGCGCGACGTCCCTTGCGCAAACCACTCCTCGTTGCCTAGCGACCAAATTACGATACTCGCGTGATTGCGATCGCGCCGAATCAAGCGTTCGAGTTCGCTCAAGCCCTCCGGACTGGACGACATCATGCGCGTTTCGTCCATGACCAGCATGCCCAGACGATCGCAAGCTTCCAGAAGCTCCACCGTTGGAGGGTTAGGTGACGCGCGATAGGCGTTCGAACCCATTTCCTTCAGGCGTTCGATCCGATAGTACTGAAGACGATCCGGCAGCGCCAAACCCACCCCGGCGTGATCCTGATGATTGCATGTGCCCTTGATTTTCACGGGTTTGCCATTCAGAAAAAATCCTTTGTCGGCATCAAAGCGAATGGTTCGAATGCCAAATGTCGTTTCGGTTTGATCGACTGCGGCGCCATCCACTCTTACTTCGGTAATCAATTGATAGAGATGCGGCTCCTCCAATGACCACAACTTTGCATTCTTGACCGGCATAAGAGATTCAAATGTGAAGTCGCCGCCGGGAGAAATCCTTTGCGGCTTGTTTTGCACGGTGCCCACTTTTCTTTGTTGAGCATCGAAAATATGAGAGATCGCAGAGCACAGTTTTTCTTGTTCGCCGTCGTTCTGAACCTTCTCCTTGATAAGGATCTCCGCGTCTGTTCCTTGGACTCGTGACTCCACAAATGTTCCCCAATGCGCCACATGGACCGGAGCCGTCTTTGTCAGCCATACGTGCCGATAGATTCCGGCGCCCTCATAAAACCAACCTTCTCCCAATGTAGCGTCGACTCGCACCGTCAACACGTTCTTGCCGCCAAAATTGGCAAAGTCTGTCAGGTCAAAGAAGAAGGGTGCGTACCCACTGAAATTTCTCCCGACGTAGTAGCCATTCAGAATCACCATGGCGTCACGAAACACTCCGTCGAACTCCACGGTGACGCGCTTGCTCGTATCGGATTCCGGAAGCTCAAAAACACGACGGTACCAGCCAATGCTCGTCTCAGGATAGTCCCGGCCGAGCGGTTTGCTGCCGTGATCAGACAAATCCGGGGCGTTCTTGAAGGGAAGCTCCACGGCCCAATCATGGGGCAGGTCGATGGCCTGCCAACCGCTGTCGTCAAAGTTCAATCGGGTCACTTTAGGCATGCCGCCGGACTTGGCGAATGTTGACTCCTCGGCCAGCGCGCCGAAGCCGAAGTCCAGGGAAGGATCACAGGCATGCCCTAAATGAAAGCGCCAACCGAAGTCCAGCAGGAACCGCTCACGTGGAGAGCTAGCTAGCAACTCTGGCTCTTTTGCACCGCAAGAGGCGAGCTTTTTGAGTGCGGGATCTGCCGGCGCAGAAGAATCCACGACCAGCCCGGTTAGGGGTCGTGCCCCCTCGCCCGCGGCGACGCTGGCAGAAATTGTGAGCCCTGTTTTCAGCAGTTCCCGTCGGGTCCACTTGGCCATCTCACATCTCTCTTTGCAGGACTGAGCACCTGCGCGTAATGAGGATGCTTAGTGTACCTCGGGTCTTCTCTCTTCCCGTTAATCTGTCATTCCTCGTTGACTCTCAGTTCGTTTCTTTCGTTAGCATTGATGGGAGGCTCGCAGTTTTGTCGAACAGCGCTGCGTGCGACTGACACAGAATCGAAGCTACGAAATAGTTGTCACTCGTGACATAAAGGTGCCAAAATTCAAACTGACCCAGGGCCTAAGAGTACCTTCCCGCCGAGCGCATCGAGGCGCGCTCGATTGGCGACGACTTCGATCCGGGCGATCTTCCCGTCTTTCATCACAAGCAAAGAACTCTGGCCAGTCGGCCGCTTGGGGCCCACACGGCCCCTAACGCGCCATCCACGAGGCAAACTGTAGCCGGTCCCGCTGTTGGGAAAGGCTGGCGCTGGGCGCCTGCGCAACTCCCTCGGACGCGCTGCCGCAGGCCAGTTGCACCTTGGCTGCTACCACCCCGCTACTCCGCGGTGTAGGTAATTTCTGTGCGATTTATGAGAAGGCAACAAAGAACGAGGACAGCGACAGAGAAGCAAAGCAAACCCAGGATGGCGAGCACGGGTGGGACTGGCTCGGTGACCACCGTGAAGATTGCCAAGCGTCCCTCGATCGGCAACGTGACCGCGCTGAGATGCCTCAGATAGGAGGTCACGCTAAGCCGTTGAGCCCACGCGGGAAATATGGGAGCAATTGTTTCCCAGCCCATCAAGACCAGCCCCGGGACAATCGGATTCTTGAAGAGCAGGCTCAGAGCAAGAAACACAGAACCATACCCGATGCACGCCATGGCCGTCACCAGCAGATAAGCACCTAATTGATGAAGGCCCGGGCCATCAAAAATGTAGGACCGGCCAGCCACGCCAAATCGCTCGTAGGTCAAATAAAAGCAAGCGAGAACTGCACTTTCAAAGAGCAAGGTGGAGATTAGCGTGCCCGCCAGAAATTTTCCGATGACCAGGACTTCCCTTCTCACGGGAACAAGAAACTGGTAATGCAGGGTGCGCTCGACCATCTCGCCGCGAAATAACCAGGTGAAGATTCCCATGCACGCGAAAAAGATGCCCAGCCGTACATAGTAAAGTTGAACGATACGCGCGAGCACGCGCGTGTCGGCCTCGATGTAGAAGGCTTCGGCGGTATCTTGGGCAAATGCATTGTGGAGCAGGAGAATCACAACCGGGATCACCACCAGGAGGTAAACCCACAGCCGGCGGCGGGTGAACAGGTTGCGGCGGACCTCGTTGCGCACAAGAACGAAGACCTGGGTGGCGTAAAGCCCCCAGGGTTGTTCCTGTGTCCACCCCTTGCTCCGAGTGATGAGATCTCGTGCACTCATGTAGGCCCACCGTTCGAACCGATCAAGTATTGGTAAATCGAATTGACGTCATCATCCGCCGGGGCAACGGCATCCACTTCTATCAAACCGCTGCACACGATCTTGTTGAGCAGAAGATAAAACTGCTCGGGATCGCGCGTGCGAATCAGAACACCGCGGCTGTCGTTGAGTATCCTTGCCTCGACGACATGGTTCAGTTCGAACGCCGCCGAGGCCAGCCGCGCGGCATTCGAGCAGCTGACCAGAATCTGCATGGGATGATCGCGGACCTCTTTCCGCACTTCACGAATCTGGCCTTCCGCCACGACGTAGCCGCTGCTCATGAGTACCACGCGATCCGAGATCCGGTCGACTTCCTCAAGAATGTGGCTGGAAATGATGACGTGCATTCCCTGCTTGGCAAGAGACTCGAACAGGGCGATGGCCTCGGCGCGCGCGATGGGATCCAGCCCGTTCAGAGGTTCGTCCAGAACAAGCACCGGGGGATGATGGGCGATGGCCTGCGCCAAACGGATGCGCTGGCGCATGCCCTTGCTATATCCCGCCACTTTGCGTCGCGCCACCTGCGTCATGCCGGCCCGCTCCAAGGCTTCGGCGGTCAACCTGGCGGCCTGCTCGCGGCCAAAACCATGGAGCCGCAGCGGCCAGAAAATGAAATCATAGCCGGTGCTCCCGGGCGGGAAGGAGTCGAATTGCGTGCAATATCCGACCTGCCGGAACAACTCCATGGGTTGACGCGTGGTTAACCCAAGCACGTGAATGGACCCGCGCGTCGGTCTGATCAGGCCGGTGACCAGGTTCATAAGCGTGGTTTTGCCGGACCCGTTCGGCCCTACGAGGCTGGTAATTCCCTGATCGAGCGCGAAACTGACGCGGTTCACGCCCAGAACTTCCCCGTAGAACTTGGAAACGTTATCGAAGACGATTTGGCGATTCGCACTCGTCATCCGCGCACAACCTCACGCGCTCGCAAACGCGCGTTCAGGATATAGAGTGAGATTACACACACCAGAATCATCATGATCCACGCCGCAAAAAGCGGAACTTGCTCTAACCCAACGGGACCGCCGAGTTCCGATTCCAGCCGAAAGCCCTTAATC
>Ga0126373_10003353_pt1 | contig 11962 bp, 7 predicted proteins | sample PanSoiMetPlot_11_FD_92545 | JGI IMG/M metagenome (GOLD analysis project Ga0126373, IMG submission 92545) | Tropical forest soil microbial communities from Panama - MetaG Plot_11 | ecosystem: Environmental > Terrestrial > Soil > Tropical forest > Bulk soil | place: Panama | collected 2016-02-17
AGTGAGCGCCGCCCACATCATCTTGCGCTGCCAGGGCGTCGGATATTCCGTCATATTACATTTAAACGCCCAACGCCCAACGCCCAACATCCAACATCCAATGTTCGCTAAGCCTTCTCATGGAACGTTGAGCGTTGGATGTTCGATGTTCGGCGTTCGTCCTAATCACTACGTCGGATTCGTTTTTTCCGGCAAATCCTTGCCGATTGTTTTCTTGGTGCCCTCGATCTTGTCCGCGAGCGTTTTGTTTTTTGGATCGAGCGCCAGCGCTTTTTGCCAGGCGTCCAGTGCTTCCGGCACGCGGTTCAATTTCAGGTAAGTGTCGCCAATGTGTTCAAACACGACCGGATCGTCGTGGTCCACGGCTTTCGCGGCGCGAAGCAGGTCGGTCAAAGCCTGATCGAATTTGCCCTTTCGAAATTCCACCCAACCAAGGCTGTCCAGATAGGAGGCGTTGTTCGGTTCGCTCTCGAGGGCGCGCCTGATCATGGCTTCAGCTTCATCCAGGTTCATATTGTGATCCGCCCACATGTAACCAATGTAGTTGTAGGCCTCTGCCGAATTCGCCGGATCGAGCGCAATTGACTTTCGAAGCAAATCACCCGCTTTTTCGTAGAGACCGGCTTGCTCGGCCGCTGCTCCGTAGTTGAAGTAAAACTTCGCGTTTATCACATCGTCATCTTCATCGAGTTGCGCTTCGTGTAGCGCTTCCTCAAAAGTAGCCACGGCCTGCTGGCTTTGCTTCGCTTCACGCTGCGCGATTGCCAGATAGTAAACAATCTCCGGCGCGCCTGGGAATCGGCGCCGGGCTTCGGCCAAGAGTTTCACCGTGCGATCTGCGTCCCTCAACGGTCCCAGAAGGAGTTCCGCCAGATGCAAATAGGTGCTGGGATGATTCGGATTGATCAACAGGCTTTGCTCATAATTCGCGGCTACTTCTGCAAACTTCGCCTTTGCTTCTTCGGGGCGGTTTGCTCGCTGCAGTGATCGCGCTTCATCATCCAGCACCTGTGCCAGTAAATCGTAGGATTGATATTTTTCAGGATGCTCTTTGATGATTTGCTCGAGCATCTCCGCTGCTTTGTCACGTTGGTTCGTCAGAATAAAACCAGTCGCCAGTTTCTCGCGCGCATTGGCGTCGTCCGGTTGTAGTTCGAGAACACGCAGATAAAGCGGGATTGCTTCCTTCAGTTGCTCGGATGCCGCGTAATAATCTGCTATTTCCTTTAGGATCGCGGGATCGTCTCCGGCGTGTTCGGTCGCTTTTTTAAAAATCTCGTTGGTCCTCTTCAATTCATCCGGCTTCGGCTGTGAGTCAGACTTGAACAGAATCGCCATGTACATCTTTCCGAGCCGCATCCAGAAAGCGGGATCGCTACTGTGAACTTTTGCGGCCCGATCCAGAACTTCGAGCGCTTTTTTCTCTTGGCCGGCTGCAACTTCGATTTCGACCAGTCGCTGGTAACCTTCCGCGTCTTTGGGATCCAGAGCAATCGCGCGGTTGGCATAGTCTATCGCCTGATCCGTTCGCTTCAGATACTTGAGATAGATGAAAGCGAGTTGCTGATAAGGCTCGGCATCATTCGGATTTGCCTTGATCGCGTCTTTCAGAACGTCGATTGCCTGTGGAAAATCCTCCTGTTGTATCAGCAAACCGGCCACGCGCGCGGCCAGTTGCGACTGGCCGGGATCGACGTTGAGCACCTTGCGATAGGCCTCCAGCGCGCGATCCATCTCGCCATTTTCTTCAAACGCCATTCCCTCCACAAAATTCGTGAGCGCATCCGCTTTGTGCGCGCCGGCCACGTGCAAGCCAAGATCGGCAGCAGGCTTGAGATTGAGCGAATCATTCTGATGGCTGACCTGTTTTGCTTGGTTTGAACGGGGAATTTTTCCCGGCGAAGTTCTTGTGGTCCGGTCGGCAAGCGCATTCGCCACTGCGAGAAAAATGAACGCGAAAATAATTCCCCGCCAGGCGCAAACTCCGCACTTTGTGCGCTCCCTCATCTTACATGATTGTAACTTTCAGGGTCGCCGTTCGCAAACGAGTGCGAAATGTCGTCCCCAGCACAGTCAGGCGCCTTTCACAGGGTGATCGATCACACCAAATAACCAGTGTGACAGAAACTTAATAGATGTGGTCCCTCACTTCGTTCGGGATGACCCGATTGGTGAACCGCGATTTACACCTTGTACCGCAGCCGCTTCTTGTGCCGATGCGCCCTCATGCGCTTGCGGCGCTTGTGCTTGGCAATTTTTGCTTTCCGTCTTTTTTTAAGTGAGCCCATTCAGATTTTCAGAGTCGCAGGTTGCGACTCAACCATCTAATCCGCTGCACTGCAACTCTGTTTCGTTGCCGTCGCCGTAATCACGAAAATTGTAGGCCGTCTGTGTCAGACGCCTACGTTTTACATTGCGGTCAATGGCGGTAGCGATAAACGACTCCGGCAAACGTGATGCCGATCAACGAGACATAAAACAAAGCGCCACTAACCTCGAACAGACAAATGGCAGTGATCGTAACACCGCAATGAACTCTCGCCATGTGTACCCAAGGCGCTGGCGGTTTGTGGCAATGCTCCAGTTCTTTGAAGCCCCGGCGTGCGCTCGACCGGCCCCATGCAACCAGCGGGTAAGAACGAGATACGCTCCAAAAAACGAGATGAGGTCGGCAGCGACTATGACGAGATGCCTATGAGTCTTTGAGACGTCGTGTTCGATAATGACTGTGTTGAAGGCAACCGTTGCGGCGGTGAACCAGAACTGCTCGTCGCGAATATTGGCGTGGTTTGTGTTCACGGACAGCGCTCTCAACGCCTAACGAGAATTAGAGGAAAAAGTTTCGTCTAATCCAATTATTTCTTGAGCATTGAATCGCGTTTTGCGCGGAACTCGCTGGCGGGTTTCCATTCGGGAAATTTGTCGCCATTTGCGACTTGGTAGCCGACCTCGAACAAAAGTTGAACGTCTTGCACCGCGCCGGAGAGGTCCCAGGTGGGATCAACTTCGTCGGATGGCTGGTGATAATGTTTCGCGACAAATTCGTCGCGCTTCTGTTTTCCGTAACCCGGCGGTTTGCCGATGACCTCGATACCGCGTGCCGCGTGCAATACGGGCACGCCGGCCTTTGCGAATTCGAAGCTGTCGACTCGATAGAAGCCGCCTTTCTCGGGTTCGCTGTTCGGCTTCATCACGCGCCCCTGTCGCGCAGCCGCCTGGCCTAACAAATCGTCCAGGGTCGAATTGCTGTTGGTGACGTCTTCGAGGTCGTGCGTTTTACCCCAGGGATTGATGCCGTCGATGTTGATGTCCGCCAGCGTTTTCTCGAGTGGATACAGCGGATGCTCTACGTAAAATTTCGCGCCAAGCAGCCCCGCTTCTTCGGCAGTCGTGTCCATGAACAAGACCGACCTCTTCGGCGGCGGATTTAATTTTGTGAACGCAGCTGCAAGCTGAAGAACGGACGCTACGCCCGACGCGTTATCGATTGCGCCGTTGAAAATCTGGTCGCCCTGCAATTCGGGATGACGCCCAAGATGATCCCAGTGGGCAGTATAAATGATGTATTCATCCCGAAGTTTCGGATCGTCCCCTTCGAGTTTCCCGATGACATTGTGCGGTTTGAACGAGCGAATCTGTTGTTTGATGTCGATGTTGGCTTTGGCATTCAGCGCTACCGGCCGGAATCCCTTTGTGACCGCCGATTTCTTCAGCGCATCGAAGTCCTGTCCGCAATCGGCGAATAATTTCTTGGCAACATCCCGCGTGATCCACGAACGAGCGGAAACCGTGTCCATGTTCTTGTTCGGGTTGTCGAGCTCAAAGTTTTCCTTGCCCCAGCTCGATCTCACCACCTGCCACGGATAAGCCGCCGGTTCGGTTTCGTGAATAATGATCGCCGCAGCTGCGCCTTTTTGCGCTGCGATTTCGTATTTGTAGGTCCAGCGCCCGTAGTAGGTCATCGCTTTTCCCTTGAACATTTTGTCGTCGAGTTTTGATGGATCTTTCGGATCCGGCACCGGCGGATCGCCGATCAACATCAGGATCGTCTTGCCGTGGACATCAACATCTTTGTAATCGTCCCAGCCGTACTCCGGCGCGACGACGCCGTATCCGACAAACACCACATCTGACTTGTCGATCTTGATTTCCGGCTGCAGCCGGGCGGAGGAAGCGACAAAATCATCCGGGTTTTTGAGGTCGATCGTTTTGTCGCCAACCGTAAAGGACATTTGTGGTTCGCTCTTGATCCCGGCAAGAGGAACTTCCTGCGTGTAAGTCCCGTCTGGATTTCCCGGTTTCAACCCAAGCTGCTTAAACTGGTTGGTGATGTATTCGACCGAAAGCTCTTCCCCTTTCGTTCCCGGCGCGCGTCCTTCGAATTCATCGGATGCGAGAACCTTGATGTGCGCAAGCACGCCGTCCGGCGTAATTGCTTCGAGTGCCGGCTGTAATCGCTCCGCCAATTCATCAGCGGCAATGAGTGAGGTTGCAGTGGCAACAAGAACGACGACGAACCAGTGGGCAATTTTCACCACATACCGAGACGTTGTGGCGGCATTTGTGTCAAACGCCAAGTGTAAGAATCGATACCCTCAACAGGCGCTTTCCGCCGAAGGACTGGCGCGGGCTTTTGAGGGAGATGTTGACGTTACGCGATCCGACTATAGTTGCGCCGTTGCAGCAAGGGTGGGTTCGATTGGTAAACCGGATTCTCAACTTTTCCGCTGCAAAATGGTGATACGTCCCTGCAGGAAATCGATCGTGCGCGGATAAATCCAGGCAGGTGCAGGCGGCGTCTCGGCATCGAACTTAATAGCGTAAGGGAGGTTTCCGGCAAGAAGGTCACCGTAATATCTGCGAACAGTTTCACTCGGCACTTTGTAATCCAGCGAATAAATGGCGATGTAATTCGGATTGCGTTTCCTCAAGGCGGCGGTGGTGAATAACGCTTCTTCGGCATGTCCTTCTCTCTCGGCAACGAGCGGTTGCACCCACTCGGGGAAGACCTTGCCGAACAACTCGATGCGACCCGGCATATGGGGCAGCCGCAGATCGGTGATGTCTCGCGCTGGAGGTACGGCCTCATCGAGTCGGCCGAGCTTGACTTCGTGACCATCGAAATCCGGCAGTTTCGACCAATGTGGACTAGTGTCGCTCGATTCGATGACGCTACCTGCCGGAATATTTTTCATCATCCAGAGCTGCGCCTTCAGGCGCGGATCATCGGTGAAACGCTTGCCAACCAGATAACTGCAAAGGCAATTGTAAAGCAGAACTGGCAAAAGCAACGCAAGAGCCCACTTTCGCCGTTCGAATCTCTGTAGCGCCGGGCCAATCATCAAAATGAGGAACGGAATCGCTGGCAAAACATAACGCGTTTCCGTCCGCGGGAACGTTCCAATTTTCAAAATATAGAGGAGAAATACAGCGGCGCTCAGGATGAATCCACGCGTCGCGGGCTTGCTGACGTCACGTCGTTTCAGGATTAGTATGCAGCTCAAAATCGCAAGGCCAGCGATCAAAATCGCGCCGGGAAGTCCGACAACTTCCGGAATTCGGCCAAAAGCTCCAAGATAATTAGGGCGATCCGGTTGACCTGAGTAACGGGGTGCGACGGTGTAGTTGTAGATGAAATCGTGCCAGAATCTTTTCGGCTCGTAGGGCGCAGTCGGGCATCCGAACAAAAATCCGAGCAGAACCATGCCCATCGCGATCCAGAGCTGGCGGCTGAGAATTATCCTTCGAATGCTCTCGCCTCTCGTCGCAAAGAGATGCGCGACAAAAAGCGCGATTCCGACCGCCAGGCCGTTGTATTTGGTTGCGATTGCAATGCCGACCAAAAATCCAGTAACGGCGTAATTCCGTGTGCTGGGGGCGGAGGCGAGCCGCTCCGCGGCCCAAAACGCCGCGAGCATCCAGAACAACAACGGAATATCCACGGTGAGGAAATGCGCGTGCGCCACAAATCCGGCGCTCGTGGCGAAAACAAAGGCGATGATAGCGGCCGAAAATCTCCCGTACGAGCGACGGCTAAAACTATACGCGAGTGCAATTGTGCCCAGATAAAGTGCAATCGTCACTAACCGCGATCCGATTAGCTTTGCCGGATTAGCGATTTTCACTTTTTCCTGTGGCACGCCGGTGATTTTCATCACTGCGTCGATCGGCCAGACCACAAAAACGTGGTTGAAGTAGGTATGGAAAGGCGGCTTCATGTAGTCAGCTGGCCGCAGGGCGCGTAAACCACGCATCGCGATTGAACTGCGATTCCAGTCTTCGACCCGTCCCCAAGTGATACCGTGTAGGCAAAAAATGAACGCGAGCGACAGTGCCGCGATTAACAGCGGATCAACGCGTTGAATTCTTCTCGTTTGCTCCACGGATTCGAACGGGAAATATACCGAGACGTTGTAGCGGCGTTTGTGTCAAACGCCGAGCTTGGCGATGCGCTTTGCCGCAGGCGCTTGTCGCAGCGAGCGCCTCTACAACAGCCTATCTGCTTTCCTGCAACGGACTGGCGGGCGCTTTCTTTTTATTGTCGGCTTTGACGCCAATCTTTTTCAGGAACGGCTCGATCGACTGTTTACGGCCGAGGAATTTCTCGATTGACACGTTCACCTCGCGCGAGTCGCCGGGCTCGTAAATTTCGCGGCGCAATTTCAGGCCGGCTTGTTTGTCTAGGTAACCGTCCTTCGCTTTTTCAAAAACGGTTGCCAAATCAGCAGCGATGGCATCGGCCCAGGCGTAGCCGTAGTAGCCCGCGTCGTATCCGTTCAAGTGACCAAAGTAGGTGACGAAGGTCGTGCTCGGATCGATCGGGAGAAAAACTTTCTCCAAAATCGGATTCGATATGGCCACGCAATCGTAAGGCATGTCTTCAGAATGCGGGTCGTGCAGCGCGAGATCGAGCGACGCGAACGCGAACTGGCGCCGATAAAAGACACCGGCGTTTGCCAGCTTCGCGTCGTTCATTTTTTTAACGATTTCGGCTGGAATCTTTTTCGACGGGTCACGATAATCCGCCGCGAACGTGTCGAGCACTTTCTTGTCCCAGACCCAGTTTTGGAGCATCTGCGACGGCGCTTCGACGAAATCGCCCGGCACATGCGTTCCGGCAAAACGTCCGTACTTGGCGCGAGTAACAATCGTATGCAGGCAGTGGCCGAATTCGTGGAACAGCGTTTCTACATCCTGGTGTGTGAGCAAAGACGGCTCATCGCCAGCCGCGGGTGGAAAGTTGCAGAGCAGAGCAACGGTTGGCCGCTGATATTTCCCATCCGGCAGCAGCTTACCACCGACAATTTCGAACTCGGCGAAGTGATTGAATTTTCCTTCGCGCGGGAACATGTCTAGGTAAAACATTCCCAGCGGCTCGCCACTGGCGGAATCAGTCACCAGATAAAGCTGAAGATCATCGACCCACTTGTAAGGCGCGGCGATTTTTTCAAATTTTAGACCAAAAATGTTCTGATAGATGTTGAACATTCCATCGAGCACTTTTTGGAACGGGAAATACGCGCGCAAAGCCTCCTTATCGACGTCATACTTTTGTTTGTTCCGCTGGTTGCTGTAGTAACGCCAATCCCACCCCATGATCTTGGCGTTGGGATCGTTCGTGTCGGCGGCTTTCAATTTTTGCAATTCCGCCAGTTCACTGTCGAATTTCGGCTGAATGCCTGCGACCAGGTCGTTGATGTATTTTTCCGCGTTCATCCCGGTCTTGGCCATTTTGATTTCGGTCTGGTAGTCATCCCACGATTTGTAGCCAAGACGCAGCCCGATCTTGTTCCGGAGCTCAAGCATTTGATTGAGAACGGAGACGTTGCTGTGTTTCGCGAGTGTGTCGTGTATGACGTAAAGCTGCTTGCGAATCGCTTCGCTTTTCGCGTTTTCCTCCACGGTAATGAATTGCCACGTTACATTGGCCATCACCGTGTAAACGTCGTCGCCTGTCTTGATTCCCGGCGAGTCGAGGAAGCTTTCCGGCACTCCCTCCAGATCAGCCTTTGTAAACATGACCGGCGCGGTGGTCTTAACAATGTTGGTATCGAAATCAGTCCCGAGTTTGGACAACTCCTTGCGCAACTGTTCGACTTCCTTGCGCTGGTCCTGCGGCAACTCCAAGCCGGCCCGGCGATAATCGCGCAAGGTTTCCTTGAGCAACTTCTCGTCTTCGCCGGTGAGTTTCGGATGCGTATCGGCAAAAGCTTTGATGGCTTTGTAAACGTCCTCGCGATAATCGATTCCCACGGCCCAGTCTTGATAAGCCTTCACCGCGTTCTCAGCTGCGGTGCGCATGGCAGGATTCGTGTTTGTCTCCTTAATGATCGTGGCCTTGTTCGCGGCAATTCCCGCCTGGTATGTGAGATCGTCGAGTGCGACGACGGTGCTTTTGAAAGTAACCTTGCTCAGGTCTTGGCCACCGATCTGGTCTAGCGCGCTGTTTGCTTTAGCGATCGCATCTTTCATTGATGCCTCGATCGCTTCTGGCGTCTGTTCCCAATTGGGAATCGTTAGCACCGCGTTTGCCTTAGCAGCAGCGGCGCGAAAATCATCCACGGATTTCAGTTCACCGGCCCAAAGATCGACGACGGCCGCACAAAGCAAGATTGACAAGCACAAAGTTTTCATTCGGAAAGGTTTGATTGCTGAAGACGGCGAACATTGTGTAGAACGTTCATTCCGTAAAGTAGAAATGCCTGCGCGAATCCCATGATTGAGAAATTTTTCCTCGCCTTCATTCCTGTCTTTGTCGCAATCGATCCAATCGGGTTGGTCGCGATCTTCATGGGTCTCGGCACGAGCGCGTCGCAGGAGGATCGAAAACGACAGGCGTTTCTGGGAATCTTCACTGCTCTCTGTGTTGCCGTCGGATTTATTTTTCTAGGAAAAATTATTTTCGCCGCGCTTGGAATCACGGTTGCGGATTTTCAGGTCGCCGGTGGTCTGATCTTGCTGGGCTTGGCGGGCCGCGAACTGCTCGGCCTCGGGCCGCATGATCGCGGAGGTAGCGATGAATTTGGCGTTGTTCCCCTCGGTATGCCGCTCATTGCTGGGCCGGCATTGCTTACCGCTCTCTTGATTTTAGTCGATACCGTCGGTCTGCTTTTCACTCTGCTTTCGCTTCTGATTAATCTTGCACTGGTCACGATCGCGTTTTGCAATGCGGATCAGTTTACGCGCTGGATGGGCAAACAAGGGTTGCGCGGCGCATCGAAAATAATCGCGCTGCTTCTGGCGGCGATTGCCGTGAGCCTGATTCGCCGTGGCTGGCACGCCACTGGGGGGTAATCTGTTCTTGCCTTTGGGATGGAACGTTTTAATTTCCGATGGGTTAAATCCGAACAGGAGGCCTGACCCGAATCAAATTTTAGCGTATTGAGAGCATAACTTGGGGTCGTTGACACGCTGGCGACCCTTGTTACTATCGTCGCTCCTATGAGATTTCCGCTCGCATTAACAACTAAGATCGCGACTTACATGATCGGCCACAAATTGCGTGGCACGAAAAAGTTCGCCACGGTGCTTCAGCTCGAGCCGTTGCACACGTGCAATCTGACTTGCACCGGTTGCGGGCGGATTCGCGAATATTCCACTTCGCTCAAGGACATGATGAGCTTGGAGGATTGCCTCGGGGCGGCGGAGGAGTGCAACGCGCCGATGGTCTCCATCTGTGGCGGTGAACCGCTCATTTACCCGCAGATCGAGGCATTGGTGAAGGGTTTACTCGATCAAGGCCGGATCGTTTACATCTGCACCAACGCCATGTTTATGCGCAGGAAAATGCGCGACTGGATGGCGTCGCAGATCGCCACGCGCCGCGAGTTCGTCGATCAGAAAATCGATGAGTTAATGAAAGCCGGTTTGCTTGGCGAGAAAGATGCGACTGAAATCCGCAAAGGTCCGAAAGACCCGAACAAGCCTGCGATCGCGCCGAGTAAATGGATGTATTGGAACGTCCATCTCGATGGGCTGGAGCGCATTCACGATCTCATCGTCGAGCGCGAAGGCGTTTTCAAAGAGTGCATTCTGGCAATCAAGATGGCGAAGATTCTCGGCTATCAAGTTGCGACCAATACGACGGTTTACAAGGAAACCGATATGCAAGAGGTGGAGCAAATGTTCGATTATCTCTCCGATCTCGGCGTTGATGGCCACACCATTTCCCCCGGCTATGAGTACGACGCCGCGAAGAAAGACATGATCAAACGGCTCAATCTGCGCCCTGAAGATTTTTTCCTCACGCGCTCCATGACGGTTCGGAAATTCCGAAAAGTAGAGGAATGGATGAATCGATACACGTTTCTTGGCACGCCTATCTATTTTGAATTTCTCGCCGGCAAACGGGATTTGACTTGTTCAGCGTGGGCAATTCCGACCCGCAATATTCGCGGATGGAAAGGGCCCTGCTATCTGATGACCGACGACCATTACTCAAGCTACGCGGAATTGCTCGAGAAAACGGAGTGGAACAGATACGGCGTGGTGAACGGCGTCGCACGCGACAGTCGTTGCGAGAATTGCATGGTGCACTGCGGTTACGAGCCGACTGCCAGCCTCGGCCTCCAGGCGCAGCCTGGCGATACTTGGAAGACGATTAAGTTCAATTTCGGGCCAAAACCGAAGCCGACTGGCCGCGGCAGCGAAACGGTTGTGTTTAACGGTGTCAGCAGCGGCAACGGACATATTACGGGAAAATCCGCTCAAGCGAACGGTGCTGCAGCGCACGCCTCGTAAGATCGACATGTTGAATCCGTCGAAGAATCTAATCGTTTTGCCAAGCGCGCGGCCCGAAGTCTCGGAATCGTATTTCGCGACGGATCAAGAAATCGCTCGTGCAATCGCTCGCGCGCAGGAAAACCTTTTGCGCCAACAAAAACCCGACGGCCATTGGTGTGGCGAACTCATCGTCGATAGCACGCTATGCTCCGATTACATCCTCTTCATGCACTGGTGCGGAGAAGTGGAGGCGCAATTGCAACGGCGTTGCGTTCGTCACATTTTGAAACGGCAACTGCCGGATGGCGGCTGGAACATTTATCATGGCGGTCCGAGCGAGATCAACGCGTCGGTCAAGGCCTATTTTGCGCTGAAACTCGCCGGCTGCTCTGTGGACGCGCCGTTTATGCAGGAGGCGCGCGCCGTGATCATGCGTCTCGGTGGTATTCCGCAAATGAACACTTTCAGCAAACTTTACCTGGCATTGCTCGGCCAGTTTCCATGGAAATATTTGCCGGCCATCCCGTTGGAAATGGTGCTTCTGCCGAGTTGGTCGCCGTTTCACATTTACAAAATGTCGTCGTGGAGCCGGGCCATGATCATCCCTCTCGCCATCATCAATCATTTCAAACCAACCCGGCTTCTGCCTGGCGAAAAACAACTGCACGAGCTCTACCCACTTGGTACCGAGCAAAGCGATTTGCGGCTCCCTCGCAGCGAAAAGTTCTGGACCTGGCGAAATTTCTTTCTCCGGCTCGACGACACCTTTAAATTTCTGAGTCCGCTGCGGATTCGTCCATTGCGCCGGCGTGCGCTGGAAGCGGCTGAGCGCTGGATGCTCGAACGCATCGGTGAAGGCAGTGATGGACTCGCGGCTGTGTTTCCGGCGATGCTGAACGCTTTGATCGCCTTGCGCGCGTTGGGTTACTCGAAGAAAAATCCACTTTACGTGAAGGCGGAGAAAGATTTTGCCGGGTTGTTTGTGGATGATCCTGAGGATTTCCGGATACAACCTTGTCTCTCGCCCATTTGGGACACGGCGATCAACGTCATCGCGCTGGCTGAGTCTGGTGTTTCACCGGAACATCCAGCCCTGCAAAAAGCCGCAGACTGGCTCACCAACAAAGAGGTCCGCGTTCGTGGTGATTGGCAGGTGAACAATCCGCACGCGGAAGCAAGCGGCTGGGCATTCGAGTACAACAACGTTTATTATCCGGACACGGACGACACAGCAATGGTG
>Ga0126373_10003354_pt1 | contig 11962 bp, 15 predicted proteins | sample PanSoiMetPlot_11_FD_92545 | JGI IMG/M metagenome (GOLD analysis project Ga0126373, IMG submission 92545) | Tropical forest soil microbial communities from Panama - MetaG Plot_11 | ecosystem: Environmental > Terrestrial > Soil > Tropical forest > Bulk soil | place: Panama | collected 2016-02-17
CCGACACCTAAGCTACAATCCACCGCACCCGCGTCTCCCAATCCCACGCTCCGGAAAGATTAAAAATGACACGCACCCTCGCCGCACTTCTCCTCTTTCTGCCGTCCCTCGCACTCGCCACCGACCCCGAACTCCCCACGCCGATCCTACTCAGCGTTCCCAATCCGCCCGCACCGTTCACTGGCTCCGACCAGCGCATTCATCTCGTCTACGAACTCTGGATCACCAACTTTTCCAGCGGCGACGCCACAATCCAATCCGTCGAAGTCCTCGCCGACGGCAAGACCCTCCGCAAGCTCGACGCCGCCGAGATCGGCCAACGCCTCCAGCCCGCGGGATCCCGCGAATCCGTCTCGGTCCTCCCCCAAAAGCACGCAAGCCCTTCTCTTCATCTACGTTGATCTCGCGCCGGGTACGACCATCCCGAAACAACTCACCCATCGCCTCGACGCGCACTTCGCCGCCGCTCCTCCCAGCCACCAGGACCTCACCGAAACCGGAGGCCTCGTCTCCATCCACACTCGTCCCATCGTGACAATCGGTCCACCACTCGCCGGCGACAACTACATCTCCGCCGATTCGTGCTGCGATGCAACCCGCCACACGCGCGCCGCCCTTCCCATCAACGGGCGCGTCTGACTCGCACAACGCTATGCTGTGGATTGGGAACAACTCGATAAGGAACACCGGATCTATTCCGGCCCGCGCGAGAAACTCGAGAGCTCCACCGTCTTCGGCAAGCCCGCCATCGCCGTTGCCGATGGCACCGTCGTCTCCGCTATCGACGGCCGCCCCGAGCAGACACCCGGCAAGTTTCCCACCGACATCTCACTCGACGCCGCCGACGGCAATCACGTCATCCTCGATCTCGGTCATGGCCACTACGCGCTCTATGCCCACTTGCCGCCCGGCTCCCTCAAGGTGCACACCAACGACCGCATCAAACGTGGGCAGATCCTCGGACTCGTCGGCAACACGGGCAACTCCGTTGCATCTTCATTTTCAATTAATGGATGGCCCGTCCTCGCTCGCCTCCAACGGCCCGCCTTACGAGATCGACGGGTTCCGCGTGACCGGCAAATCCAACGGGACCGAAGAATTCGACCGCGCGGAAGCCGACGGAACACCCCTCGCTGTCAACGCCATCAGCCCCTCCCAGTCCGTCCCCAAGGGGCTTCCGCTCGACCAACTCGTCATCAGCTTCCCGCCAGCCCGCTGAGTCTGGTTTCGCCGCACATCCCCTGATTGGATGACCACCAGTCATTGACTAGTTACGACGGAGTGGCTCGTAGTCAACCGTCTACGACGGCTTTTTGGGGGTGTTTGTACTATAATCTTCGTTACTTACCCTCCCTCGCATCTCCTGATTCGGAGAAAAGCAATGAAGGCATTGTTGGCCGTGCCACTGCTTCTGGCACTTGTGGCGGTTGCGGAGAACCCCACGCCGGCGGTGCGTTCTGCGCAATTCGATCCTCTTGTCAACCGACGAATCTCCTCCATGGAGGGACTCGCGATCGTCGTCGACCGCAGTAATCCAGCTTCGAATATCACCATGGCCGAGTTGCGCGAGATCTTTATCGGCGATCGCCGCTGGTGGGCCCACGATCGGCGAATCAAGCTCGCCGGATTGCAGCACGGTACCGCCGAGCGGGAAACGATTCTCAAGAAGATCTACAAAATGGATGACCGCGAACTCGGTCGATACTTTTTTTTCGAGATCTATCGCGGAGCTCCGATCAACCCGCCCATCGCGCTCCAGACGCCGAGCCAGGTCCGGAGATTCGTTGCCAGCAATCCCGGCGCGATTGGCTATTTGCGCGCCTCCGACGTCGATAACTCCGTGAAGGTCCTACGCATCAACGGCCTCTTGCCCGGAGACGACGGCTACCCGCTCCGCTTGCGAACACGCGCCGCGAAGTAAGAGCCTAACAAATAAAAATCAGTTGTCTTCTGCGTGGCGCACACACTCCCATGCGCGAATTAACGGCTCGATCGTGCGCGTGAGCCCAGCCGGGCCCTCGCCACGCCTCTCAACGCTGCGACTCCGACACCCGGAACGTGCCCACGATCCCGATAAATTCGCCGGCCACGTTCCGCATCGGCGTTCCCTGAACATCCACCCAGATCGCCGCGCCGTCTTCACGCCTGAGCCTGAAATGAAACGGCGACGCCGTTTCTCCCGCTGCCGCGCCTCAAATCGCCACTGTGCCGGTACCACGTCTTCTGGGAACACGTAATTAAACGAAGGCTCCCCGATCAGTCGCGACAGCTCGGTCCCAAGGATCTCCGCCATCGCCCCGTTCGCGTACAGCGTTTTCGCCTCCGAATCGATAATCCAGATTCCGTCCGCCACTCTACTCTGCCTCATCCTGTATCCTGGTGCGCCGTTGTGAAACACCCCTTCGCACATTGTGTAAGGCCGGCGTCCTCGCCTCGCGGCACGTGCCGTTTGGTGCGCACACTCTTGTGCGAGCGAATCAACTACGTGCGTGGACCGCGAAGCCGACTTAACAGAAACTCTCCAATGAGCGAGGCTCCCGCTGCCTTGCAGGAGACCACAACACGCCTACCCCATGGGGCCTATAGTCAACGAGTGTAGGCCTGCTTTCGACAATTGACTTACGGATTGCCGTCAACTGAGGGCAAGGCATAACCGAAGGGTTAACTGAGTATCCGATTGGATAGCCCGAGTCGCGTTTGAAGTTTGGCTGGTGCTTATGTATTCACCTCACATTCTGTTGTACTTACGTTGCGAGCACGCGATGGACTTTCGTTTGCATTCGGTGGAGCAGCGTCCACGAGCTACGAGGACGGTTGCGAGCCTTCGGGGATCAAGGTCCCTGCTACGCAGTGGCTCACGGGCAAAGCAAGGGCAAGCTGTGGGAGGTTCTTATGGCTTCAACTCCTTCAGAGGGTCCGCGTCCATCGTCGAATCCTCTCCGCCAAGGCATACACAGTCTCTGGGAAAAGGTGACCCTGACATCCATCCTGCTAGGGTCGTTGATGTTCTTTGCGCTCTGGGATTCGCACACACGCGTGATGAACATCGCACCGTTTCAGATGCCAAAGTCAGGTCTGCCGTTCACAGGCGAGATGGTGTCCGATGCTCTGCAGGACGGCATCGACTCGATGCATAACGAAATTAATTCAGCAAACGTCGGCTCCGGCCTGGAGTTCTACAAGACGGGTCTGCCTAACCTGCGGCATATGCGGATACCGCGCTTTGAGCATATACAAGAGCCCCCACGGTTTGCGGTTGAGGTGAAAGGAGTGTCCTACGAGCAGTTGCTCGCTATAGGGCGCGGAATCTGGCGGACTGAGACGAAGATTTCGGGAGACCTGATTGTCCGGAAGGATTCGCAGGATCCGAACAAGAAGATGTTCATTCTGGTCGCTCGAGCCACCAATGCTGGGCCTTGGGAGTCAGCACCCAGCCCTATGACTCCGGAAGGCCTGAAGCAGGCCAGCCGGGATCTCGCCGCGAAGATTCTCTCAACATTGGATCCGACGTTCGCCGGAGCCCTGCTGATCCGGGATGGAAAGTTCGATGAAGGAACAGCACTTCTGTATGCGGCGCATAACCACGATCCGTCGAACTCCAAACTGACGCTTAATTTGTGCGTGGCGTATGGGGCGACTCGGAGGTACAAAGAGGCGATCGAGTGCTACAAGGACGTGCTGCCCTCAACCTCTGGAGCAGCACACCGTAAGCTCCGGCGCCAGCTAGCCCAGTCTTATTACCTTGAGGGAGATCACGGGGAGGCGATTCGAATCTATAAGGATTTGATATCGCAGGGAGACAGCGCCGCAAAGCTTGGTCTGGGAGAAGTATTGGATGCGGATGGAAAGCCTGGTGAAGCGATCAACGAATACGACGCCTTTCTGGCCGGCAACCACTCGCAGAGAGAGATGGCAATCGCTCATCTCAAGAAAAGCATGGCCCTCGCGAACCAGAATCATCACGAAGACGCACTGAGTGAAGCTGATAAGGCGTTGATTTATACGCCCCTCGATGTGGTGATGTTAGTTCACAAAGGAACGGAGTTAGCGAATGCGGGTTACCTCGATGCCGGAATCGCCTCGCTGAAGAGCGTCGACCAGGGAAGCCAGGGAGCTGACATATCTCCGTTTGTCTTGCTGCAATTGGGGAACCTCCTGAAAAGCAAGGGCGATCTGCACAGCGCCGCTGACCGCTTTCGACAGGCAACGAAGCTGCAACCGAACTACATTGAGGCTCACCAGGCGCTGGCAGACTTGGCAGCCCAAATGGGGCGCAAGAACGAAGCACTCGCCGAGTACGGACTTAAGGCAAAACTTAGCGATTCTTACGTCGAGCGGGGTGATTCCGACTTTCTTGCGCGGCAATGGTTGGGAAATACGCTTCGCGACAATCACAAATATGCGGATGCGGCCGCGATGTATCGCGAGGCGCTTCGACTGAGACCAAAAGACGGCGCCCTGCTTTGCGAACTCGCTTTCGTGGTGGAGAAGTTGGGGGACATACCTCAAGCCATCGCGGACTATCGGAAGATTGTACTCAGACCGGATCAGTTAGAAATTAGTGGACTCACGCAGCTAGAGGTCAAGGAAAACCGGAAGAGTTTGTTAGCCCTGGCGCATCGCCGGCTTGGCGAAGCTTTGATACGACGGGGAGAAACACAATGGCCTTCTGGCATCGATGAACTCCGCGCGGCAGCGGACTTAAAGGGGACCGATCCTGACTATCTTATGTCTTTGGGCGATGGTTATTACAACACGCGCCGATTTGTCGAGGCAGCCGCCGAGTATCGCGAGGTCATCAGCGTAGCTTCTGATTCGACGATGTCGGCAGCTGCACAGGCCAAGCTGCACCAGGCAGAACAACGGGCGGAACTGGGACCCTCGGGTCCAGCCGCTAAGGCGATAGCCGGGCTCTAGATCTCGATGAGTGTAATCGCCTGATCTATAAGAGGAGATGTCAAGGGCATTTTTCTCCTTCGACCGGAAGAGAAGAGATTTCCTTGCCTTCCAGCCCCTGCACGACGAGGCGTTGGGTCTTGCTGCGATTACATGTTTCCATCTCGCTAGATCCTTATTGAGTGGCAACGACGTCGATCGCTTGCTGAAGCTGGCAAGCCGTGGCGGTTGCCTGGTTGGCAACACATAGATCTATCTGAGGCTCGCGGGATTTTCCGGAGCGTGTCGGTATGTATATAGGGCCAGTTGAACCTGCCCAATCCGGATTCCACAAACGTTTTCACGCAAATGGCGCCCGCATCCGCTGCCCGCGAAAAGACTGGTATTCATCGAGGCTCCGTGCGAGCAATTCTTTGGCAGCACGCTGGACGTCTGCCAGTTCCTTTCTGAGTCTGTTGTCATACAGGCGGTTTTGGTATTCAAAGATGAGTCTGGCAGATAACTCTTGCGGGCTTCGACATCCTGCACGATCGGAGCTAGCGCAGATCAGGCGGCGCACGTTCGGCTCACTTGTTTCAAGAAGGTCGGCGATCTGGTAGGTGTCCAAACCCGACGCAAGCAAAATTATGATTTGGAATTGCTGAGAACTCAGAATATCCAGCAGCGTAAACAACTTCGACCCCATCAATACCCTCCTGATGAGAGCCTAGGACATACGATTGGTCTTGTCGTTGTGCAGGAGCAATTTTGGAATCGGTGCGGCCTCTCCAACGCGATGATTGCTCCCGGTCAACGACTAAGTGCGCTTTCAAATTTACGTTTTGGACTAAGGCTCAGTTCGGTTTCCCACCCAACGGTGAGGGCGGTTGCGTGCGGGAAGACACGCTACCTCCCGTGTGAAGTCCGGCTGGGCCTGTCATGTCCACCACCACCTCGACTCTCTGATCCATTTCACTCATTCGCCCTGGGTTAGACCGAAGGAAAAGCGCACGCTTGGAAATCGGGAGGCGTTTCCGCCTCCCTTTGTAAGTTGTGTTCCAATTCACATGAGAACACGTTAGTCGAGCGAGTGGGCAGTGACTGTCGCGCCGCCGTTTTGTGTTCCGATCGTCAGGCTCACGGTCACAGACGGCGTTCCTGGAACGAAGCTTGTAAGGGCTGCGAGATAACCCCAATTGCCGTTTTTCAGCGGGCTCAACGACAGAGTGACCCTTGTCAGACCGTCTTGCCGCCTGTACTGTAGACGCTCCCTACCTTCTTGAACGAAGCAAACGTGACACTCGCGCTGTTGCTTCCCGCGACCGAGAGCGTTACCGACTGCGTCAGTGGATCGACCGTGTTCGACGGATGAAACTGACCGGCGACTGCGGTGGCGTGGAGCTCTTTGCTGACTCCAACCAGGGCCGTGAAATTGTTCAGCTTCGCTAGGGCGGCGGGGCCGCTGGCGACTCCAATCGGTCCGGCGCTGACGTTCACTGTGGCCACCACGGTGTTATTGGCGGTGCTGATCACCGAAACGTTGTTAGAAATTTGATTCGCGACGTAGGCGGATGCCCCATCCGGAGTGATCGCAATCCCGTGGGGGCTACTCCCAACACTCACCGTGGTCACCACTGCGTTAGTGGCTGTGTTGATTACTGATACGCTGTTGTCAGTCTCATTCGCCACATAGGCAAAGGATCCGTTGGGGGTGATCGCTACCCCAATGGGGTTAGTGCCGACAGCCACGGTTGCCACCACTGTGTTAGTTGCTGTGTCGATCACCGAAACCTGCAAAACTTTTACCAGAGAACAATGGGACTATTCTCCGAGCGTCAACTGCTTCCCGATCCAGTAGAAATTCACGTCTACGGCGACACCGCGTGGTCGCAGTTTACTTGGACCTTTCGCGCCAGGCTGAAAAATGGCGGCAACGAGATCACGACAAAGGGACGCGAAACGCAGGTCTACCACAGGGAAAACGGCGGCCGGCGAATTGTGCACGTCCATTATTCGGGCATGCCAGAAACAGGCGCACTCGGAGGCTTCTAGTCAATTGGCGTAAGTCTGGCATTACACTCATAGAGAGTCAGGCAGAATGCCGAGTGCCCGTGCGAGCCTCGTTGTGGGCCACGGCATTCTCTATCAGAGTTTCAAGGACCTTCTTATCCACATCCGCAAGCTTCTTGATGTAGAGGCATCCCTTTCCTGTTGTGTGCTTTCCGAGTTTAGGCAACAACGCTTTCGCTTGGCTGTGGTCCAGCATGCTGTACAGAACAAGGGCGGCCTTACGCGGTGAGAAGCTAATCAGCGGCATGTCTCCTTCACGGCCGCTTTCGTACTTATAGTGATAGCTGCCGAAGCCAACAAAGGTCGGTCCCCAAAGTTTCGGCTCTTCACCGGAAATTCTCTGCATAAGTTGAGCCAGTTCCTTCGCGTCCGACCGTTGCGTGGGATCCGGCAAGGCGTTGATGTATGCCGGGACGCTCAAGGTCGTAGCCTTGGTTTTGTTGTCTGCCAATTTCGGCCTCCGTTCTAAGCTGGAAGCCTAGCATAGAAATGTGGCGGGCCAAGAACGGCAATTTGCCTTGCATGACTTGCAAAATCCCCACTACACTCATTGACCCAGAGCGAGTGGTTTGTAATCGCCTCTTTGCAAGAACCGAAAGAACGAAATCACTGTTTACATCAGGTGCCGACCGCCTACAGTGTTTGAATACGGATGCCTCTGGGGTCGAACCCAACCACTAATCGAATCAGCAGTCAGGGGCCTTGCTTTTCACCCTACAGAACGCTCTAGAAAGAGGACCCTATGAAACACTTTTCGTTCCTTGTGGGCACGATCGCAGCAGTCGTTAGCTTTCTCACTTTCAGTGGTCTAGCGCCAGGACGCGCGGACTCGGCGCCTGCACCGTTCGTCACGGAAATGCCCAGCGGATATCGCGACTGGCAGTGGATTTCCTCGGCCCATGAAGCCGGCAACCTCAATAGCTTAGGCGCCGTTCTGGGCAACGATATTGCGGTCAAAGCCTATCGCGAAGGGAAGCTACCGTACCCCGACGGCTCGATCCTCGCTGCGTTGCATTACCGCCATGTCCCCTCCGATGAAAACAACAAGGTCTTTGGCCAAGCGCAATCGTTCGTTCCCGGCACTCCTACAAACATTCAGTTCATGGTTAAGGACTCGACAAAATATGCTGGAACCGGCGGCTGGGGATTTGGTCACTTCCAAAACGGCAAACCTGCCGACGCAGCTTTCATGAAGCCCTGCTTCCCTTGCCACGAGAAGACCAAAGCGACCGACCTTGTCTTCACTCGCTATGCACCCTGATCAATAAGCACAGAGTAGTGGGATGAGGCCCGATCGCCACGGCTTGAGTTGGTAGCACGTTTACCGTTCCGGTTGTCGGCAATGTCGCCTGCGCGGCGCTCCAATGCCCGAGCCTAAACCATGCTCTCAATGTAGTGGTGGGCAATTATCTTGAACGCCTAATCCAAGTGCTCGGCACATACGCTTTCCAGCCTGCGGAACAAAGGCTCGCCCGTGTGCGATGTAGTTACCTCATGGAGAATTTTGGCAGAAAAGTTCGGACAGTTCACGACCGGCCTCAGCCGCGAAGAACTAAAATACGCACTCAACCCGCCTCACTAAAATCTGCAATTTAGGCCATCCTTCGTCTCCCCGAAAAATAGTTAATAAATTCCGTTCTCATGTCGATTCGGCCACACCCCGTTCGACGTATCAGCAGAGGGGCAGTACGATAGCGGGAAACTGCGATCCAACTGCGCGCTCAATCGCTCAACCCAAGGGAGATTTCGCAATGCGATTCATGGTCATCGGCAAAGCAAGCGCAGAGACAGAAAAAGAAGGCGCCCTCCCCGATCCAAAGCTCATGGCCGAGATGGGCAAGTACAACGAAGAGCTCATGAAGGCTGGCGTCCTGCTCGCTCTCGATGGCCTCCATCCCAGTTCCAAAGGCGCACGCGTCAAATTCTCCGGCAAGTCTCGTACCGTCATCGACGGCCCCTTCACCAAGGCCAAGGAACTCATCACTGGCTTCTCGATCTTGCAAGTCAAGTCCCTCGAAGAGGCCATCGAGTGGGTCAAGCGTGCCCCCAACTGCAGCGCCAGCGACCACGAGGTCGAGATCCGCCAGATCTTTGAGATGGAAGACTTCGCACCTATCCTGTCCGAAGAGCAGATCCAGCACAAGGTAAAGCTCCGAGCTGAGCTGCCAAATCAGACCGCCAACAAATAGGCCGCACGTGCATCCACTGATTAAAGCTGGTGTGATCGGTAGCAGTGTCCGCTACCGATCCACATCAGGGAAGCCTCTGCCGTACGACCTGTTTGAATAGGCACCGCGCTACCTCTCAGTTGTTGAAACATCGCCATTGCGCTCCTTAACCTGCTTTTTGGCGAAGACCAACGCCAACAATGACGCCGCAGTAGTCTGCGGCATTTAACAGTTTTCCCCATCCCGTTTGCCATTCACAATTCATCGCCGTTCTAGCCCCTCAATCGCACCGCCGACGGAACGTGGGCGGCACCAGGAGGAAGCAAGATGAGCGATCCGAACGCAGTGTGGATCTGGGTCCAAGAGCCAATCGAGTCATCTAAATTGAGGATAGTTGACGAACTGATCGACGCCACGGAGTTGAACCCAAGGGATGCGGAGCAGATCACTCGCAAAGCAAACGCGAAGCACGCGAAATATCTTTGGCAGTCGGTGCCTATCAGAACCCCTGGGAAGTTCGTAGTGCGTGGGCAGCCGCGATCCGACCGATTGTTGTAACCAATCACGAACAAAATTCCAGCCTAATTCACAGGAAGGCTGGATATGGAACGTACGGTCTCATTCAGTAGAGAGGCGCGAGCGCGCAAATACTTGGGTCCGAACTGGCGTAATATCCCCGCTTCACCACTTATCTAGAACCGAGGGCACGGCGCAGACAAATTGCAACGATGAGGACGCCACCGAAGATCATCACGAGATCACCGATGCTAAACAATCCCAGCTGAGCTTGGTCCGCTAAAAAGACCAGCTGCGTTTTGGACGTAGCGGCGTGCCACATCGGACTTACGGGATGTAGTGTGGGTGGCATGCCGACGACGGGCATCACTCCAGCGTTTGCGTCGGTCACGAGGGCGTTCAACGTCAGTCCAGCGAGCATGAACAAGACGCCGATCCTAACCCATGACGAGCGAACAGCCCGAACGACCAGCCACAAGATTGCGCACGACTCGCACAACCAGATCGTAGGATGTTGAGCCCATGCCAAATGATGGGCTGCAGAAAGAAGGTTCACCGTCCACTCCGGCCAGAGCCTAAACAGGCAATGGGAGTGGAGCAAGAGCCGTACCAAGGTCAGTCGACTGACAAGTCTTCTGTTTGCAATTGCCTCCGCACGATGAGTCAACTGACTGACAGGTATCCTCCAGGCGATCGGCGGGTCTCTTTCACACAGTGGGAAAGTGTATTCCCTGACCGAACAGAGCGAATTACTGTTTAAAATTACGCACGTCGACCAAGCAGCCGGTTGGGACTCCGGCAGTCCGGTAACGAGGAAGTCAATGTACTGATTGCCCCTTGTTCTCTGTGCGTCTTGGCAATAAAGTTACGAGCCGAGGTGACCCAATGGGTTTTCATTTGCGCCTACTTGTCTGGATCCCAGCTCTAACGTATGAAGGAGTTTTGTTGTCCCGTGCGATGGGCTTCGCCTCGCTGGGGCAGGTTTCGGCTTTTGGGTTTTTGGGGGCCAGTCTGGGATTTCTTCTCGCGAGTATGCTCACGATCAGGCAATGCCGACGAGAGAAACTCGGGTTGAGACATTAGAGACATCCTTCTATCCTGCGAGTTCGGCCAAACCTCAGATCAACACACCATCTATTGTTAGGCAACATAAGCTGTAGAAGAGGCCAACAGACGGCGCACGTTTGTGTGGAATCGCCTGATTTCGACAATCACGCAGGTCTACAATTAGGACGCATGTGCTTCGTGCTTTACGCAGGAACATCGAAACCAATGCCGCGCAAAGCATAGCGCGACGACCTTCCCGATTTGTCTGTTAAGCGCTTACCGAACTCGAGAGTCCTGTTACCACCCATTTCAACCAGCCAGAAGTGCGATGCATTGGTTCGACATCAGATTGCGGATGCGATTTCCCGCACGTCATGTTTCAGAAGGGTGAGTGGCCCTGGTGCGAGAATGAGGATGAGGACGAACGTGTACATCGAATTGCTAATGATGGGTTCTGGTTTAGCGTGAAAGCTGACGTGATTGGGCACCCCTGAGGATGGGACCTTCCGCTCGTGGCTGTCGGGGTATCGCTCTACACTGGACTAACCAGATGATCAGCCAAGTTCGGTGATCTTCGTGCTCTCCGTGTTCTCTGCGGTTAGGTTTTTCTTGGCGGCCTCTGCGGCTCTCCTCTACGTCCTCTGCGGTTTAAGCTTTTCTCGGTACTCGGTACCTAGTACTCGGAACTGAGGCACGATGAACCGATCTCCCCTCCTGTGAGACACTGACCACGCACAGACCATGGGCAAAATCCACGTCCTTTCCGAAGCAGTTGCCAACAAAATCGCCGCCGGCGAAGTCGTGGAGCGTCCAGCGTCTGTCGTCAAGGAGTTGCTCGAGAATTCACTCGACGCCGGTTCGACCCGCATTCGCATTCAGATCGAAGCAGGCGGCAAGAAACTCATTCAGATCACCGACAACGGTTGCGGCATGGTGCGCGACGACGCTCTTCTTGCCTTCGAACGTCACGCAACATCGAAGCTGAAAAATGCCGAAGATCTGCTCAGTGTCGCCACCTTGGGCTTTCGCGGCGAGGCTCTGCCCTCCATTGCCTCGGTTGCGCGCATGCGTCTTGAAACGCACGCACCGGAGGACCCCTCGGGCACCATCGTCGAAATCAACGGCGGAAAGATCTTTAAAGTCGAAGAGGCGGGCCTCCCCGCCGGTACCAGCATCACGATCCGCGATCTGTTCTTCAACACTCCCGCGCGCAAGAAATTCTTAAAGTCGGAATCGACCGAACTCTCTCACATCGCCTCCTTGGTCACGCACTACGCGCTGGCTCA
>Ga0126373_10003355_pt1 | contig 11961 bp, 8 predicted proteins | sample PanSoiMetPlot_11_FD_92545 | JGI IMG/M metagenome (GOLD analysis project Ga0126373, IMG submission 92545) | Tropical forest soil microbial communities from Panama - MetaG Plot_11 | ecosystem: Environmental > Terrestrial > Soil > Tropical forest > Bulk soil | place: Panama | collected 2016-02-17
GCAATTCTGACGCTTGGGCTCGGCATCGGCGCCAATACGGCTATCTTCAGCGTCATAAACGCTCTGCTGCTGAGGCCCCTGCCAATAGAACGGCCCGGTGAACTGGTCACGCTCAACACAACCTTCCAAGGGCACAGTTTTACAACCTTTTCGTATCCGAACTACAAGGACTATCGGGATCGAAACCAGGCCTTCGCCGGCCTGATCGCGTATCAGTTCGCGCCGCTTAGCATGAGCCATGAAGGCATCAATGAGCGATTGTGGGGTTATCTGGTAAGCGGCAACTACTTCGATGTACTGGGTGTAAAGGCAGAGCTGGGCAGGGTTATTTCGACCGCTGACGACGAGACACCCGGCGCCCATCCGGTTACAGTGATAAGCGACAGATGCTGGCGCGGCCGATTCGGGGGCGACAGCAGCATCATCGGCAAAGACATACTGGTGAATGGCCGCAGTTATGCTGTAATCGGCGTGACGCCGCCGGGCTTTAATGGCACCGAGGTGATCATCTCGCCCGAGATGTGGTTTCCGATGGCGATGGAGGCGGAGATCAACGTCGGCAGCAACTGGTTGAACAAAAGAGATGCAGAATACATCTTTGTTCAGGGCCGTCTGAAGTCAGGCGTCAGCCCTGCACACGCGGAGGCTGATCTGAACTCAATTGCGGGGCAACTCGAGTCCGAGTTTCCGAACAGCAATCGGGGTGAACGAGTTGCATTATCCTCTCCGGGCCTGATGCCCGGACCTCTGCGCGGGCCGGCTATAGGTTTCACCGGGGTGTTGATGGCCGCGGTGGGGTTAGTGCTCATGTTGGCGTGCACCAATCTAGCAAATCTTCTGTTGGCACGCGCAAATGAACGCCGCCGGGAGATAGCAGCCAGGTTGGCGCTGGGCGCGAGCCGGCGCCGCCTGATCGGGCAGTTGCTAACCGAGAGCGTTCTGCTGGCTATGGCAGGCGGAGTGCTGGGACTCATGGTGGCGTTACGGTTCGCTCGCATTGTCAGCGCGATCAAGCTGCCCATAGATGTGCCGGTCTCATTTGAGCTTCACGTCGACGAACGTGTGCTGATCTTTACACTCGGGATCTCGCTCGTTACAGGACTGCTATTTGGCCTGCTGCCCGCGCTGCAAGCCACAAAACTCGACCTGCTGTCGGGATTGAGGGGTGAGAATTCATCCGGTGGATTGCGGCGCTCGTGGCTCAAGAACAGCCTCATCGTTTGTCAGGTTGCCCTGTCGCTCTTGCTGTTGATCGGCGGGGGATTGATGCTGCGAGCGCTCGGGCAGGCGCAAACGGTAGACCCGGGCTTTAATCCGCAAAACGCAATCGAAGCGTCGTTCGATCTCAGGCTGCAGGGATACGATGAGTCGCGCGGCAAAGCGTTCCAGAAGCGGCTGCTGGAGCGGGTGCGTGCGTTCGCAGGCGTTTCAGCGGCAGGGATCGCGGAGACGGTCCCGGTCGACATACATTTTCCCCGGGGGCCGGTTTTTGTCGAGGGACAAGAGCCCCGGCGCGCATCTAACGCTCCACGGGTACTGACCAATTTGGTAAGCCCCGGTTACTTTCAGGCCATGGGCACGCGGCTTGTGGAGGGACGCGAGTTCTTCGATCAGGACGATGAGAATTCCGGGCGTGTAGCAATCGTTAACGAGACCTTTGCACAGCGCTTCTGGCCGGGCGAAGACCCGATTGGCAAACGCTTCAGCGTGGGTTCTGCTGACGCGCCTAGGGTTCAAGTCGTCGGCGTTGCACGGGATGGAAAATACACCGGCCTGAACGAAGACCCCAAGCCCGTTGTCTATCGTCCGCTTTTGCAGAACTACACAGGCGCAAGTAACCTGATCGTTCGCACACATCAAGATCCTCAGGCCCTGATCTTGACGGTTCGGCGTGAGCTGCAGGAAATGGATCCGCAGTTGCCGGTCTCGAACGCCAAGACTCTGGTCGATCACATGAGCGTGCCTCTGCTGCCCTCTCGCATTGCTGCATCTGTGCTCGGCGGATTCGGGGTGCTGGCCCTGGCATTGGCGGCGATAGGGATATATGGCGTTATGTCTTATGCAGTGTCTACACGCACATATGAGGTTGGCATCCGTACAGCGCTGGGGGCACAGGCATCAGACGTTTTGACGCTGGTGATCCGGCAGGGAGTGACTCTCACACTCATTGGTCTGGCGGTAGGGCTAGTGTCGGCACTTGCGTTGACGAGGTTGATGAGGGTGTTGCTGTTCGGCGTCAGCGCCACCGATCCATTTATATTCGCGGGAGTCACAGTACTGCTCGCAATCACGGCGCTGCTCGCGTGTTACATTCCGGCGCGCCGCGCGACGACAGTAGATCCGATCATTGCGCTGAGGTGCGAATAGGACGGACCCTTTAGTTCGATCGCGTCCAATCCTGGCAGACGAGTTTGCGTGCGATGGCTGCAGGCCGAAGAGAAGCAGATGCCGGAACGATCAATCCGGCAGCACCTAGAACGACGGCCCAGGCCAGCGGGGTCAATCGATTGATTACGGCCTTTATCCGTCATCTTGAATCTAATAAGGTATAACGGTTTGTAACCCACCACTCAACTCGTGGTGCCTATTCCTTTACAGCAATTATTGCTCGTTCCAGGAATTCATCTCGTCCTGCGGCAACACCGGCTCTTGTGCGTGATACCGGAATCGTCGGGTTGATTCCGACGCCGTGGTGGCGTGAGCCGTCATGCTTCAGGACTTTCATGCCCGTCCAGGTGATGGCATATCCACCCGGCAGTGAAACCATGTTGACATTGCCATTGGTGCCGGCAGTAGGTCCGCCAACGATAGCGCCCAGCTTGTAGTACTCGACAATACCCATGCAGGATTCCGCGTAGCTGATCGCTCGGCCATCGGTTATGAACGCTTTTTTCGCAGTCAGTGTGGGGTTGGCGGGCTGCAAATTCCATTCACCTCCACGCTTGAACTGCATGTTCTGGCGGTCTGGCCAGAGCAACTGCGGGATATTCCACTGCGCGCTCGTCATCTTTTGATCGGTGAGGTAGGTCAAGAACGCAGGACCGAGCAAGTGAGGATAACCGCGGAAGTCAAAGATAATACCATGAGCTGCTTTTAGTTGCGGAAGCGCCGCGTTGAAATCAGCATCGGAGATCCGCTCGATATCGACGTAATAGATACCGGGCTCAATCTCATCAATCTTGGCCGGACGGTGTTCCACGACAGGAGCTGCCAATACCTGGTACTGAATAGATTGCTCCACATTAGCTCCACGTTGGCTGAAGGGTTCGATCGTGAGACGCGCGACCTGACCGGTCCTGCCCCGTGTAAGCTGCTGCAAAGCGCGAAAACGTATCCACTGCGGAGTCGCCCCTGAAATGAGCGCCTCCTTGTCTGAGAGCGCCTCGGCAGCCGGGCGTCCGTCGATCTTCAAGACAGCATCTCCTGGTGAGATCTTGCCCTTAATCGAATCACCCACGGCGGTTATGACTAACCTGTCTTCAATCCAATCCCACTCGATGGGAAGGCTCGCTGAGAGCGCGCCTTTCGGGAATTGGGCGTGGCCATCGTGAAGCTCGGCGATCATCCGGTTCATCGTCTCGTTGAAGGCCGATTCGTCCTTGTCGGTGGCGGCGCGCTCCAGCATGCGAGGCAGCACTGCAGACCAATCCGTTTTTACGACATCAAAGTACGGATAGAAATGCTCAAACACGTTCCAGGCAATTATGACATCAGCCAGCCGGACCGCGCGGTCATTGGCCGATGATGGTGAGTTCACGCTGCCAGCCGAATTCGCAGGAGGCTTCACACGTGGGAGCGTCCCCGTGGAATCGACATACAAGGCGAGCGGGACCCATGCCGTTACGCCGCTCGACAGACTTGATTTCAATGGAGAACCCGGGGCCGGTTCCTTCTCGCCGCCGGCACTCTCAACGCTTTCCTGTACGCGCTCGCTGTGGTACATCGACTGCGCCTGTCCGAGGCCTAACCCCTCATGACGCCAGTAGGTGACTTTCACACTGGTGGCATCTTTGGGCGGGAGCAACTCCACCGGGAGCGAATATTTCTGCGCTCCGTTAAGCACACGTACTGTCGGAGCAACAACCGTAAATAGAGTCCCAAGCTTCTCCGCCAATTCAGCTTCACTCGTGGCGCCTTCCACCTCCCGGACGCCTCTAATGACAAACTCGTTCCAGTCCATTCCGGCGGCCTGGTCACTGGGATGAAAATAACGGACGACTCCGTAGAGCCGGGCAAACGCAGCTTCATTCTGCAGCGCGCGAGGCGTTAGAGCTCGCGCGGGCTCTGGCGCGGGGGTATCACCCAGGACCTCAAATGAGGCATCATCGATCCATGCCTTGCCGTAACCCCGGAGGATCAAGCCAATGTTGACTCGCTCGGCATCGCTGTCAATATCTCCGGTGATTTCGTAGTAGCGCCAATCTCTTTCACGAAAGGGCCGGTCGTTCATATTGTCGAAAAAGCCTATCTGGCCCCCGCTCCGGTCAACCCGCAGCCAGAGGTAGGCCTGGCCCGCGATCCCCAGGGCATCGGCACGCACGGCCGCCCGGAAGCGGATGCGCTTGCGGCGGTAGAACCCGGCGTCAAAACTCTGCATTAGATGTCCAGAGCCCAGGCGCTCCCCGTTGTCTCTGGCAAGCTCGCCGCAATATGCTCCCTCCTTCGCCTGTTCATGGGTGAGCTTGAGGGTGTAGCCCGGACTGCATCTCCACCCCTGGGGAAGACCTTGTGCGTCTCCTGTCTCAAAGTTGAGATTCTGAGGACCGGTCTGAGCAAGTCCGGCAGCAGATAAAACCAGAATGGCCGCAACTGCGAGGATCAGTCGAATCGGATTCAGGCTTTTGTATATGTTCATGGATCGCTCCCATCAATAGGACGCCGGCTGGTTGCTGCCTTCCCTGGGCTTATTAGACGCCAAATCTCAGGGCATGGCCGGATTTCGTTTACGCGAGGCCTATCAGACGTTGTTGACGCAGGATCTCGAGCCCAGCCAAACATAGCTTGCCGCCAGGAATGCCGGAGACTTCTATGTTGTTTTCCCGGAATTCTGCCGCAATCTGTTCCACGGTGAGGCCGCCCTCACAAAGTCCAAGCAACCGGGCCGATAGCGGGCTGAGCTGGCGAACTTCGACCCTTCCCGCTTCGGTTCTACGAAAAGCCAGTTTCACCGGATGATCGGGCAGGTCACCCAGGGGAATTCTGTATCGGAGCCGTCGAACAATCTCCTGGTAATCAGCCGGGACTTCGATGATGTCTACTCCCTGAAGAAGCCTGAGGCGGCTGTCCGGAGAAATCAGCTCGTCGAGGTCATCCGGGGCGTCCACTTTATCTGATTCATCATCTTTATCTAATTCTTTACGCGAACCAAGCAACGCGGCTTCGTATTCCAGGAGAGCCGTTATCGCGGCCGGCGCGCTGGCCATAGCAGGGACGTAGTGCAGCTTGACGAAACCTAGAAAGTCTGACACGAAGTTGCCGCCGGCATAATACAAGGTGCGACCGCTCCTTGAAAACACAACGCCGCTAACGACCCGCCATTCCTGCCATTGTTTGAAAACCGCTACAATGTCGCCGCTGTCCTGATGGAGTCCCAGGAGAAGGCGCCGAAAGGCGCTCGAGCCGCTGAGAAGAAAGTCGCGCAACTCCTTGAGGAATTCATGATCGATGTGGGGCGTGGGAACAGAGTAAAAGCTGGAAAAGATTTCCGGATGGCCTGCGATCATCGCACTATCCTCGGGCTGCTGCTGCCAACCGCGATAAGACATATCGGCAAGGTCATCATTAAGGACAAGCGACTCTCTGTGTTGTTGCTGGATGGGCGTATAGGCGAGCGGGGCCAGAATACTGAGTTGAGGATCGGCGTGGTCATAGCGTAGTGAATCGACAAAGAACGCCGCCGTTGCGCGAATGTCGTCCATGGTTTCTTCCGGAAAACCCGCCATCAATGAGACCGCTGTGTTGATTTTGAACTTGTCACATGACCGGACGCGCTCTGCTGAATCGTTTAAGTCCAGGCCTTTGTCAATGATCTTCTGCATTCGCGAGGATCCGGTCTCGATGCCAAAGAAAATGCCCTGACAGCCTGCTCGGGCCATCAGCGAGATCAGGTCCTCGTCAACACAGTCAGTGCGAGCGCTGCAGCCCCAGTAGAATTCTTGCTTGCTCTCGAGCAGTGCTTCACAAAACTCCACTACGCGCTTGCGGTCGACGGTGAACATGTCATGCACGAGCTCAAAAGAGTTAATTCCATAGATGTGCTTGACCCGGCGCATCTGTTCAATCATGTGGCCCGGGCTCTTGAGCCGGAAGCGGCGACGGAAGAAGTCATTGGTCGAGCAAAATGTGCAGGCAAAGGGACACCCCCGCCCAAGCTCCAGTGGAAAGTGGCGGCAGAACCGGATGTCGGGAAAAAGATGAAACGCGGGAAACGGAAGGCTGTCCAGATCCAGAATCACAGATGCGTCAGGGTTGCGCATGATTTCGCCACCCTGGCGAAACGTAACACCTTGAATCGTTCCGAGCCTACGATGGCTGGTCAGGGCGTCGATCAGGTCTGGAAGCGTCTGTTCTGCTTCGCCTCGAACGACCAGATCAATGAACGGATAGGCTCGCATGGTGGCGAGGTCCACCACCGACGCCTGTGGGCCGCCCAGTGCGACCACTGATTCGGGATGCGCTCGCTTGACTTCCGCAGCGATGCGAAGCGTAAGCGGGTAACTGCTGCATACTGTACTGAAGCCAAAGAAATCGAATTCTCGCGCGGCAAAATAGGAGCCGGCAAAGCCGCAAAAATCGATTTCGTCAGGATCGGAATGTTGGCGCCATTCGTAGTAGATTCGATTCAGGTCGACAACTTCGGGTTCCAGACCGTTCGCTTCCAACACTGCGGCAAGGCTCAGGATGCCGACGGGGGCAAGCTCTCCCATGATACGAGCTGCATCCGTCTCGCCCACCGACGCGTTGCGCAGCTGGTTGGCCGTGGGCGCGCTGATGAGGCAGACTTTCATCGCCGCCACCTCCTGGGTCCGGAGCGGTCCGGCTCGGACGTATACTATCGAGAGGAGCCCCTCCGGGGTCCGGTCCGATTAGCTCGGAGGACTCTCGCAGCCCATATTGGTGACCAGAGTATTCTCGAAGGCTCTCCGTAGCTGCTCGATCTGATCCCCGCTTAGACCTAGATTCGGAACCTGGAGTGCAGCCTCCTGCAATTGGTTGGACACATGTCGTGCCAGGATCCTGGCCCATTCTCTTTCCGCCGGCACGGTAGTTTGAGCCGCCGACGCGCCGCGCGCGACAGCGGCTGCACCGCCCGCAGCAAGCGCGCCACGAATCAGGGCTCGACGGTCAAGTTTCGGGCCCGTAGAACTTTTCGATCCATCCTTGGATTTCGGCATTGAAGTAACTCCTCAACGCGAGAATTTGTTAGCAGGAGCCTATTAGCTCGCCTGTCTCCTGTCAAGCGCCCATGCGAAGGACCTTGGGCTCGCGCGCTTTTGCGCCGACGAAGCCGGCAACGCTCAAATTAAGAGGGGCCGACATTAACAGTCCCGTCGTATCGCTGTTTTCTCAAGGTCCATCACAGTGAGAGCCGCCCGGCCAGATATAGCTCTTTCGCATTGCTAAAAACAACTACGTATTCAGGTGGGGAGATGGATTCGTCGGTGCTAATGAGCACGCCAGTTGGTGATCGTTAAGGTTCGACCTGCTCGCCCGGTCCATCCCGCTCTTTCTGTTGTCGGTAGGTCAGCGCCTGTCTACAACTACGATGCCGCCTTTCATCACCCATTTGACGTGATTGATGACGACGTCGATGTCTGAGAGCGGGTCGCCCTCGACCGCAACCATATCCGCAAAATAACCCGGCGCAACAAGCCCGAGGCTTTTCTCCATTCCAAGCAACGCCGCGCCGTTCGTTGTCGCGGTTGCAAGAGCCTGTTCCGGCGTCATGCCCGCCTTTACCATCCAGGCGAGCTCGCGAGTGTTCTGGCCGAACATATTGAAGACGGCATCCGAGCCCATTGCAAACCGAACTCCCGCTTTGAATGCCTTTCGGGCCGTCTCGAGATTGCGTTTAATGTAGTCGTTGAGACCTGCGACGGCCTCCGGCGAGTAGTTGAATTGCTCGTGATATTCTGCGTAATAGCGATTGTGATCTATGGTTGGCACATAGAAAGTCTTGCCGCGCGCCAGTTCCTTGATCGTTTCGTCATCCATGTCCGTGGCGTGCTCCAGCGAATCCGCTCCGGCACGCACGACGTCGCGCGCTCCATCCGGCCCATAAGAGTGAATAGCGATTCGCTTTCCGTAACTGTGGGCGGCGTCGACAGCCGCTTTCATTTCTTCAAAGGTAAAGGTTTCGCGGCCGGTAACGTCCTGGCCGCTTCCGGTGGATCCGTACATCTTGATCACGTCGGCGCCGGCGTCGACCTGCTGTTTTACTGCTATCGCTATTTCACCCGTGCCGTGTGCTCGCCCACGCGACGGGGCGGTGCCCTGGGGAGCAGTGCTGGGAGTCGAGTGCAGCCCGTAGCCTGAGACGAACATCCGGGGTCCAAGCATGGCTCCGCGGTTTACGAGGTCGCGCATGGCTATGTCCATGTATTCCGAAGCGCCGAGGTCGCGAATCGTAGTCACGCCTGTTTCGAGCGTTCTGCGGGCGTTCTCCTGGGCGAGGAAAACGGTTACCGCCGGCATCCGCTGGCCTCCCTGTCGCCATGGATCGGTGCCCGGTTTTCCATCCCAGTAGTAGGTTATGTGGGTATGGACGTCGATCATGCCCGGTATTCCGGTGAACCTGCCCAGGTCTATGACCTGGGCGCCTTTCGGCAAACCTGAATCACCCTGGGAGACGCTCGAAATCTTGTCGTCTTCAACAACGACTCGCGCATTCTTGATAACCGTGCCTGCGCCGGTGACCAGTTTTCCGAACTTGATGATTTTGACACGGCCGTCGGAATGCTTCTCCCGTGAGACGCCCATCAACGATACAATCAAGGCCAGGCAGAACGCGACCATCGTTAGCTTGCCCATTTCCGGTTTCCTCGCATTTTCGTTGCAGTTCGCCCCGACCTCCCTAAGGTTCGCGTGCGCCCGTTCGCGGTTAAGGTTCTCCGAATTTCGGTTTAGTACGGCTCACACGCCTGTAGTCGCCATCGGCCGTGACGTTGTGGCCGAACCCGCAGATTCCTACTTGTGAAACCCGCAGCCTGCCGCTCACATATTTCATCGTTATGGAACACTCATCCTCGGAGTCGTCGGGTTTAAAGGTCACGGTATCGCCTTCAATGCCGGCGATGCCGCTGCCCTCACCCGTGTTCGCGGACGGGCCCTGCGGCGACATGTACTCATAGACACCCGAGAATTCTACCTTGAGCTTCTGGCGGCCCAGAGCCCATATCTTGAATTCGTTATGTCTCGAGCGCCAGGTGCCGTTGATCTGGGCAGCCGTAACGATCTTTGAGCCTGTCCCGGATTGCGGCGGCGTTTGCCCCATTATCACTGGAGCCATAAAGAGGCAAGATATTAATATCGACATGGGGCTTTTCATAGGGTGTCGTGTTTCATAAAGGTATCGTGCATTGAGGTCTAGCAGGCCACTGTACACTCAGCCATCTACCAGTCGTCTTCTTCTTGTATCCGGCGTGAATTGTGATCAGAGCTTGTTGAGGCTACCATCGACCCTGGATTTTCTCACAAGCCCGAAGACAAGCCAACAGCAAGGGCGCGCCTTTAGAGCAGCGACCTCGCCGTTAGGCAGGCGAACCGGTGCCCCTGTTAGGGTCGTCGTGTTGCGGTAGATGCTATCGTCGTGTTCGAGAGCTTTCGATCTCCTGATGTGTTTTCGGTTGTCGTGATATATACTCACCGGTTCAGGCGACGTGATTGATCGGACGCATGAAAACCGATGGTTCGATATTGAGAGGGAGGTGATCAACTCGGGGCCTGAGATGTGGCGCTAATCACCGTTCCAGCAGTTGGAGGATTTTATAATGCGATCTGACATTGTTCCTGGAGCTATTTTCCCCGACTATGAGCTTTCCGACCACACCGCGAAGCGCCGTAAGCTCTCCGAACTGCAAGCACAAGATCCTATGATTGTCGTCCTGAGCCGCGGAGGTTTTTGCCCCAAGGACAGGCGTCAGGCCGAGGGGCTTGTTCAGCTTCATCGCGAAATAGAGGTTGGCTATTGCCGCCTTGTAACGATCAGCACGGACAATATCACTGAGACATATGAATACCGCAGCGGCGTGGGTGCTCACTGGCCGTTCCTGTCAGACGCGGGCCGTATTATCCAAAAGGACCTCGACATCGCCGAATATACAGACCCCCTCCACAATCCCATGATTCCTCACACGATCGTCCTTGAGCCGGGCCTTGTCATTCATAAGATTTACAACGGCTATTGGTTCTTCGGCCGGCCTAGCGTGGAAGAGCTCCGCCAGGATCTGCGTGCCGTTACCCGGAAGTACCGGCCGGACTGGGACATTACAACGCCCGAGCTCAGAGCAGCGTGGCAGCAAGGCCGCAAGGATCTCTTCTACCCATACGGCAAAACCTACGTTCAGACACTGGGTGAACAGGATTAGGAGCGGGTTTTGGAAGGTACACAGGGAGTTAGTCCAGGACCAGTACGCTCAGGCCAGGAGCAATGTCGATGGCGAATTGGGAACACGTTTCTATTCTTAAGCAAGGGGCCGATGCCTGGAACGAATGGCTCGACACGCAACTTGAATCGGCGGGCGACTTCACTCCAGACCTCAGCGGCGCGGACCTCCGCGAGGCAGAACTCGGTGGCGCTGATCTTGCGGATGCCAACCTTCGCGAAGCAAACCTGAGTGGCGCCGTCCTTAAGGACGCGGACCTGGGCGGCGCAGCGCTCATGCGCGCGGATCTGAGCGGAGCCGATCTGAACGGCGCCGACCTTCGCGAGGCGAACTTGAGCAGCGCAAACCTCGAGGGCGCAGATCTCAGTATCGCCGACCTTACCGGCGCATTACTTAACCAAGCCAACGTCAAAGAGGCCGATCTCAGCAATACCGACGTCAGGGGCGCGAGCCTAAACGGGGCAGACCTCAACCGCGCCGACCTAAGCCGAGCGGACCTGAGAGGCGCAGATTTCGCCGGCGCTAACCTCAATGGTGCTAACCTTGCTGGGGCAATCCTCAACAACACCCGACTTGTTGACGCCGACCTGAGCGGCGCAGCGCTAGGCGATACTATCATCGCCAATACTGATCTTGGCGCTGCTCACGGCCTTGATTCGGTCAATCATCTTGGACCGTCCACAATCGGCATTGATACCCTGTTCAAGTCCGGAGGCGGGATTCCGGAGACATTCCTCCGGGGCTGTGGTGCTCCTGATGATCTTATCAACTTCGCGAGATCTCTGGTCGGGAGATCAATGGGGCCGGGACAACCAGGAATTTAAGCGAGGGCTCGGAGAATTGTTGGTTTATTTCGCCCTGCGCTAGCTATTTTCCGTGATGGCTGGCTGGTGCCGCGGCGCCGCTTCCGGTCACAACCTCTTTTTCAAAGAAGGGTCTGATAATGATGCCTGCGCCGAAAAGGATGAGAAGAACGCCAAAGATCTTCACGCTGAACGCGCTCGCTATTCCCGCGACAAGCGCAACTGAGCCCAACCCAATTGTGAAGCTGCTCGTCTTGATACCGCTGAAGTAACGAACGGCATTGAGGCCCAGCATTATCAAGCCCGCTCCGATCAGCCAAACGCCTACCGGCGCCTCAACCTCAGGACCGAGAAATGTGACGCCGACAATGATCAGGAATAGCCCCCACCCGATGCTCTCCAGCCGCTCGTTCCAGAGGGTGTTCCTTATGCTGTGACCACCGATTCTTTCCCTTGTATCCATATGAACTCTCCTTCGACCGAAATTCGTTGATTCCAGAACCGGTGCTTTAGCCGAGTTCTTGGGTTTTTGATTCCAGATTCTTGATTCGAGC
>Ga0126373_10003357_pt1 | contig 11957 bp, 11 predicted proteins | sample PanSoiMetPlot_11_FD_92545 | JGI IMG/M metagenome (GOLD analysis project Ga0126373, IMG submission 92545) | Tropical forest soil microbial communities from Panama - MetaG Plot_11 | ecosystem: Environmental > Terrestrial > Soil > Tropical forest > Bulk soil | place: Panama | collected 2016-02-17
CATGGAGGCGGTAGCTGCTGCACAAAACGTCGCTTCGGAAACGGTGCGGGTCTTTGCAGGAGCGCGAGCCGCAGCGTGGATCACCGCGGCTATGGTTTTGTCTGCCTTCACCACACTCAACTCTTCGGTTCTCACCGGTTCTCGCGTTCCGTTTGCGATGGCGAGAGACGGCCTGTTCTTTCAAGTGGCCAACGGCATCCACTCGCGTTTCCGCACGCCGGCTGGAGCGATCGTTTTTCAAGCCGTGATTTCCTGCCTTATGGTTCTGACCGGCCAATTCGAAGACCTTTTCTCACTGTTCATCTTCGCGCAATGGATTTTCTACGGCCTGTCGGTTGCCTCAGTCTATGGCTCACGCAGCAAGGAACCGGATCTTCCGCGGCCCTACCGCGCGTGGGGATATCCTGTGGTGCCGGCGATTTTTGTGGTGGGAGCCTTCGCGCTAACGGTGAATCTCTTCATCCAGCGCCCCGTCCGCTCTTCCATTGGGCTGCTGCTGATTCTCGCGGGTCTTCCCTTCTATCGCCACTGGACGCGAGGAACGTCAATGGCTAGCGACTCCGCGCTGAGCTAACCGCCTGGAAATAAGAAGGTACGCCTGCACGCCGATCAACAGACAGGCACCGGGCACCAGAACCCAGCCGGCGATCACCGCGAGGCGCCCAAAGGGTTCGCTCGTCAACGAATGAAATACGGAACGCGCACTCGGCTCAAGCCTGTGCTCGAGAATTTCCATATACGGCATGACGAGGAGCAGAATGGCAAAAAACGCCAAAGCCGGGAAGACTCCGCAAACGATTGCCGCGCGCCGCGTGCCTCCGGCGCGGCTGGAAAGGTAGGCGCCGAGCGCCCCCACAAACGGCAACAGCATCAGCCAAGCCGTGTAGACCGGGAACGCTTGTTCTTGTCCATGAGAGCGGCGCATAAAGAAGAAAACAGGATTCAGTCCAAGACTCTCTAGCACTGGGATCATCGTCATCGCTATGAGCAATGTCACCAAGCTTGGAAGCAACAACCGGCTAGAACGAGGGGTCATAGGATTCTCCTTTTGTCGGGCCATCTCAATTTGCTCCTGCAATTTGTTCCAGTCGGTCACTTCAGACAACGTTTTTTTCAAAGCCGCGTGATCAGGCACGCCTTGAGTGCACAGTGACTCGTAGGATTCTTCCAAGTGCCCCGCGAGTTCCGCGTGGACTTCGTCTTTCGCCTCAGTATCAAGCGCAAGATCGGGGAGTTGCCGCCGAACGAGGTCTTGCCAATCAGGCATCCTTTGCCTCACTATCCAACCACCGTGTTTGCTGCGATGACCGCAGGCCAAAGAAAAGGCTTACCACAAGCCCGCCCGTCAAAAGGGCTGCCCCGGGAACGAAGAACCAGCTCGTTCCGACTTTCAGGAGTTCGGTTGCCACATTCCTAAAATCAACGTGGTTTCCGATGATGGGATCAACGATCATTGCTATCGGAAACATCAACATGAGCGCAGCAGCAAGCGCAAGCACAGGGAACACGCTAGCAAGAAGCACGATTGTCCGCGCGGCGCCGGCTCGGGACGAGAGATAAGCTCCCAGGGCCCCAATAAAAGGAAGCGCCGCCAGCCAAGGCACATCAAAGAGAATCGTACCCGCAACGCTTTCGACGGTCCGAGGGTGGGCTCCCAAAATCTTTGGCAGCGTCATCAGAAAAAATGTGGAGAGTATGAACGCGAGGAACCCGGGAATCCACAGCTGCTGCGCGCGTTTCCGCATAAATTCTCCTCTTCTTGCTATAAGAATTTTGGCCTGTAGATCCCGCCAATCGGAAACCTGCTCCATGGTTCGCTCGGCTGCTTCTTTTTCGGGCAGCCCATTCCGGCAAAGCATTCCGTAAGACTCTTCCAGGTGCGCGGCAAGTTCCGCGTGCACCTCTTCCTTCTCGCTTGCGTCAAGCGCAAGACCGGAGAGGCGCCGGCGAACAAGTTCTTGCCAGTCAGGCATGGGCCGCCTTCGTGAGTCGTTGCAAAGCGCCAAACAGTTCCTCCCACTCGCGCCGGAGTGGTGTCAGCTTCTTCTTCCCTGCCGGCGTCAGCCGGTAGCAGCGGCGCTTGCGGCCGTTGGCGCTGGTTTCCCAGCTCCCGCGAATCCACCGCTGTTGCTCCATGCGGTAGAGCATCGGATACAGCGCCGCCAGAGTGAACCGCAGCGCGCCGTTGGTTTGCTGCTCGATGCGCCGCGCCAGCTCATAGCCGTGGAGCGGCCCTTCTTGCAGAACGCTGAGCACCGCCAGTTCCGCCGTGCCCCGCTTGATCCCAGCACCAATCATAGCTTGCCCCCTTACATATAGGATTCTTATACATGAACGAAGGATTGTCAACTGTCCCGAAGTTCAGGGGTCCGGAGGCAAAAGCAAAGCACTTCAGCTCATACGTATTGCGTCTGAGGAAGCTGATGAAAAAGGCAACTAGGCAGAGGCCACACGTGTGGCAATTCCACCCGATGGAATGCGAACGACCGCCGATTCGGCTTCGCGTGAAACGGAAACCGATGGCTGAATGATTTTTGCCAGAATCTCAATACCGGTTACAAGCCGCGGCCCGGGCCGCGAGAAATAACTGTTCGCCTGAAGCGCGTAAACCTGGTTGTTTTTTACCGCGGGAATCGCATGCCACTGATCCGGCAATTCAAGCGACTCGTATTCGCTGCGCGCTTGCTGCGCCGTGTACCCGCAGGGCGCAATCAAAAGAATGTCCGGCTCGGCTTCGACAACTTCCTGCAATGGAACCCGGAATGACGCCTTGCCCGCGCTGCCGATCGCGTCTTCCCCGCCCGCATAGCGAATCATCTCGGGAACCCAGTGGCCGCCGACGTAAATCGGTTCCAGCCATTCCAGAAACGCTACTCGCGGCTGCCGCGCCGAGGAATCCAACTGCTGCTCCAATGCCCCCTGTCGCCGGCCAATGTCGTCCACCAACTGCTCCGCTTGTATGCCGCGGCAAGCCGCTTCGCCGACTAAGAGAATGTCGCGCCACACGTCGCCCAAATCCTGCGGGTTCAGACACAATACTTCTGGGCGCCGGTCAAAGCGTGTCAGCGCCGCCGCTAGGTCATCAGGCGACGCCGCGCAAACGTGGCACAAATCCTGTGTGATGATCAGATCAGGATGGAGTTCTTCCAGCTTCTGCACGTCCACGGCATACAAACTCTTACTGCGGGCAACATATTCACGGACCAGTCGATCAATCTCCGCCGGAGGAGCGCTATGTGGCAAGCGGGAATGAATGACCACCGGCTTGGTGCGCGCCTGAGGCGGAAAGTCGCATTCGTGGCTGACACCAACGACTTCGCGGTCCAGGCCCAGAGCGAAGAGAATCTCCGTGGCCGAAGGCAGCAACGAAACGATACGCATGAGGAACGCCACTCTAGCACAATTCCTCGTATCCGCCATCGGGCAAACGATAAAAGAAGAACTTCCCTGCAAAACTCTATGGAGCACGATAGAAACGGCTCCCTATCCGCGCAAGAAGACTCAGCAGTAGGTAGCAGAAACAAGTGTTGGCCGCTATTGTTACGATGACCACAAGAATTTGGTTATCGAGGGCGAAACCAGAAAGCAGCCCGATAAAGACTCCGGGCCTTTGACGGCACAGCCCAGGGAGACTGTTTTGGGCGTGAGCACGCAGCCCGGAGACCGTCAATGCCGCCGCCAGAACCATAGAAATAGCCCGGAGAACGGCGCTCTTACTCACCCTCATTTGTAAAGGAAGTACCTCCGGCGCGCTTGATCGAAAGCTTTGAGTGCGTCCGACCAACTGGCGACGATTTTCTCAGGCGCCGTGCCATCTTTGATTTGCTGAACAGTATCCGCGTTTCCCGCCAGGCCAATGAGTTTGTCCGTATCAAACTCCTTGGGATACAGTTTTTGCAGAATCTCGGCGATTTCCAAGCCCAGGCGCATCGTGCGCGCCGTGAACCGGTCGGTAACGAGAATGGACACGCCGCCGCAGCGCTCGCCGCTGTGCGGGCCGCCGATAGGAATGAAACCCTTTGCAGTAAAGCGCAGGCCGGGAAGATGGCGCTCATTCAGAGCGGCTGCAACCGCTTCGCCGTTCATCCACGGCGCGCCGAACTGTTCAAACGGAGTTTGTGTGCCGCGGCCAACCGACACGCCCGAGTTTTGCAGGATTTCAACCCCGGGATATAGCACTGAGCCTTTGGTCGTGCGAAGCGCAGGCGAAGGGGGAATCCACTTTATGCCCGTGCTTTCAAAAAAATAGTTGCGGTGCCAGTTCCTCATCGTGATCACGTGGAGGTCAGCTCCGATGTGGTTCTCCGTGTTGAAGAACTGCGCGAGCTCCCCGATGGTCAAACCATAACGCACCGGCAAAGGAAAATACGCCACAAAACTAGTTTTGTCGGGATCGAGCATCGGCCCCTCCACGATCTCTCCGCCCATGGGGTTGGGGCGGTCCAAAACGAAGAACGAAATCTTGTGCTTTGCGGCCTCTTCCATGCAGTAGCCCATGGTCGCCGTGTAGGTATAGAAGCGCACGCCCGCATCTTGAATATCAAAGACCAGCGCGTCGATGCCGTTGAGCATTTCATCGGTGGGGCGGCGCGTGTCACCGTACAAGCTATAGACGGGAAGACTCGTCGTGGGATCTTTCGTCGAGGCCACGTTCTCATCGGCGCGGCCCGCGAGCCCATGCTCCGGGCTGAAGAGTGCGACAAGTGTTACACCTGGAGCCTTTGCAAGAACGTCGATGTCTCTGCGGCCCTGCTCATCCACTCCCGTGTGATTCGTAATCAGGCCAATGTGCTTGCCGCGCAGCGGGGCGAACTTCTCAGCTTCCAAAGCGTCGATGCCCACCTGCACGCGGGCCGCGTGCCCGGAGCGCTTCGGAAACGGCCGCGCATGCAACGTGCCAGCAAAGAATAAGGAAAAGAACAAAGAAAACGGAGTGAGTGTCGCAAGCGCGCGTTTCGTGGCGATCAAATCGTTCCTCCTGGGCAAAGAACAATACAATGATATTCTGGAACGCGCTCGCCCCAGCTGCGTTGAGGCCACGATGTGCGTGTGCTATGAATAAATGCAGACTGCGGGTTGCGCGGGGGGATTGTAACTGATGGAAGGACGCCGCGTCCGCATTCTGTTCGTGATTCCGGTCTTATTTCTCATCCTTATGGCCCAAAAAGCTCGCAGCCAAAGCGACACTCCAAACGAGAAGAAATCCGCACAAAAGGCCAACACCGGTCTGAAGGGCGCCGCGAAGACTTTATCGCCTGCCGCAAGCGCCTGGGTTGAGTCCACGCTGCGCAAAATGACCGTGGACGAGAAGATTGGGCAGCTTCTTTTCACTACATACCACGGCAGTTTCACGGCCACTGATTCCGACGCATACCGGCAACTCCTTCATGACGTGCAGGATTTGCATGTCGGCGGATTTATTGTGATCACGCATGGCTCGCCGCTGGGAATTGTAAAGAGCCAAGCCTACCCAACCGCGGTGCTTGCCAATCAGTTGCAGTCGAAGTCCAAGCTGCCCTTGCTCATCGGTGCGGATTTCGAACGTGGCACAGCCATGCGCTACGACGAAGGCACTTCGTTCCCCACAGCAATGGCCGTGGCTGCCGCCAGCAGCCCTAAAGACGCCTACACCATGGGAAAAATTACGGCGCTCGAAGCGCGCGCCACCGGCGTGCATTGGGTTTACGCACCGGATTCCGACGTGAACAACAACCCTGGAAATCCAATCATCAACACGCGGTCGTTTGGGGAAAATCCGAAGCGTGTCGCTGAATTTGTTTCTGCTTTCGTGAAAGGTGTCGAGGACAACGGAGGGCTGGCCACGGCCAAGCATTTTCCCGGGCATGGCGACACGGCGGCCGATTCGCACATCGATTTGCCGGTGATTCCCGCGAACCGCGACCGTCTGGAACATCTGGAGCTGGTTCCCTTTCGCGCGGCGATTTCCTCGGGTGCGGGCAGCATCATGACCGGCCATCTTTCCGTTCCAGCGCTGGAGCCGGACCCAAACACGCCCGCGACGCTGTCCCCGCACATTTTGCAAGGGCTCCTCCGAAAAGAACTGGGCTACCACGGACTGATTGTCACCGATGCGATGGACATGGGCGGCATCACCGTGCGTTATGCGCCTGGAGAAGCCGCTGTTCGCGCGGTCGCGGCCGGAGTGGATTGCTTGTTGATGCCGCCGGTGCCGGACGCCGCTTTCGAAGCTCTGCAAGGCGCGGTGAAGTCGGGACGGATCTCGAAGGAACGGCTGGATGAATCCGTGCGGCGCATTTTGGAGTCGAAGGCCCGCCTCGGACTGAATACCAGCCGGCTCGTGGATGTAAACGCGCTGAATCATAAATTCGGCAGCGCCGCATGGCAGAACGAAGCGCAGGACATTTCAGATCGAGGCGTCACGTTGTTGCGCGACACTCCTCATCGCCTGCCGCTCGACGGAACCAAACCTTCGCGTGCACTCCTGCTGGCGTTCTATGCGGATCCGGAACCGTATCCTGGAGAAGACTTAGAACGAGAATTGCGCGCGCGATTTGATTCCGTCACTACGCTGCGCGCGGACACGCGATTTGTAAATGCTGGCATACTGAGGCTGCCTTCACCCGACTCATATGACGTCGCAATCGTCGCATTCTTTGTGCGCGTGAGCGACCGCAAGGGAAATGTGGATGTGCCTCCGGAACAGACCGCGCTGGCAGAACAAGTTTACAAGACGGGAAAGCCGGTGATTACCGTCGGATTGGGGAGTCCCTATTTAATCGAGAGATTCCCGCAAGCGGAGACGTGGCTCGCCGCGTTTGGTATTAGCGACGTCGCGCAGATTTCCGCGGCGCGCGCGCTTTTTGGAGAGATTCCCGTGCGCGGACATTTGCCCGTGACCGTGCCCGGCCTGAACTTGAAGGCAGGATTCGGAATCGATGTGCCGGCCAATCCGATGAAACTCCAACCGATGGATGCGAATGAGGATTCGAGGTTGCGGCCCGTGTACGAAGTGGTCGAGGAGGCGGTGAAAGACAAGGCCACTCCTGGCGCAACGCTCGCAGTTGGGTTTCACGGGAAGGTTGCGATTCACGCGTTCGGGAAATTGAGCTATGACGCGAAGTCGCCCGCTGTCAAGCTGACGACTATGTATGACATCGCTTCGCTGACAAAAGTGGTCGCGACGACAACTTTGGTAGCGAAATTGGCAGAAGGCGATTTCGCCGTGCCGCTCGACTTAGATGCAAAGATCGAACGTTATCTGCCGGAGTGGGCGAGCGGGCCGCAGCCGGAATGGCGGCACCGCGTGACGGTGCGGCATTTGCTCACACACACGTCGGGTTTGCCGCCGTTCAAGGAATATTGGCGCACCTCGAAGAGCAAGCAAGACACGCTGACGAAGATCTTTGCCGAGCCGCTGGAATACGAGCCAGGAACAAAGGAAGTCTATTCGGACCTCGGAATTATTTTGATGGCGGAGATTATCGAGCGTCTGACGGGACGGAAACTCGACGATCTGGCGAACAATTTTATATTTTCGCCGCTCGGAATGAAAGATTCGATGTATAAACCACCGAAGAGACTTTGGCCCACGATTGCGCCCACAGAAATCGACAATAACTATAGGCACCGGCTGATTCAAGGGGAAGTTCACGATGAAAACGCGTTTGCGATTGGCGGCGTGTCCGGGCACGCGGGAGTTTTTAGCGCCGCCCCGGATTTAGCCGCGTTTTCTCAGATGCTCCTGAACGGCGGCGTTTACGCGCACCAGCGAGTTTTGCGCCGCGCGACCGTGGCGCAGTTCACGACGCCGCAGCAGCTTTCCAGCGGAACGCGCACTTTGGGCTGGGCGGTGCCGACTCCGGGCGGGCTGAGCGGGCATTACTTCTCCGCGCACAGCTTCGGGCATACTGGATTCACAGGAACTTCCATCTGGATCGACCCCGACCGGCAACTGTTCGTAGTTTTTCTGACGAATCGCGTCAATCCAACGCGCGAGAACCAGAAGATTCAACAGGTGCGTCGCGATTTGCACGACGCTGTGATGCAAGCGCTAGGATTCGCCACCACCGCAGCGCATTAAGTCGGAACGAAGCGCGACTTGACCTCACCATTAGTCGGTTGTCTTAGTCGCAGGCTCTTTTAGCAGAGTTTGGATTTCGCCCTCGAAAGCGGCCTTGTCCACCATGCCGGGGTGGATGTCGGCGATTTTGCCGTCGCGGTCGATGAGCACGCTTACGGGCATTCCCCTGTCCGCGCCGAATTGTTTTGCGGATTCGAAGGTCCCAATGACGATGCGGTAGTTGATTTTGTGCTCTTGCAGATAGGGCTTTACAGATTTCCAGCCGTCATCGTCCAAGGAAGCGCCGACAACCGTGAGGCCAGACTTCTTGTATTTCCTCTGAAAACTCATAAACCAGGGGATTTCTTTCTTGCAGCCCGTACACCAAGTGGCCCAGAAATCGAGCAGGACTACACGCCCTTTGTAAGCGGAAAGATTGACAGGCTCGCCTTTAGAATTAGTGAGAGCGACTTCGGAAAGAGACTTTCGAGCGTCGGCCGGAGTCAGATCGGCTGTGGCGGTCGCCGGCAGAGCGACGGCTATGACGAGAGCGATTCCAATGGCGGTTTGATGAAGCATTCGTGAGGACCTCCTTGCGGTCGTTTCTTCGATAGCAAAATCAACTGATGGTGGCGTGGCGCGATGAAACTGATCTAAGTATTCTGACAAGGACACCAGCCAGTAGGATGCCGATCATTTCGAGCGTATAACGGAACACAAAAAAGTGAAATGCGCCAACGAAAATCGGCCCGCGATCTGCGTTCTGCTCGTATGCGAAAACCAGCAGCCAGAGAAATGGCACCGAGCGAACCACGATCAACGTGAGCGTGGCCACCACTTCCCGGCCCTTTGCCAAGACCGCTACGACGCAACCGACGAGCATGGATGTGACGACGTAAGCCGTCGGAATCCCGTAATTTATCAACCGCACGTAAAACTCATAGTGGAGGTTGGAGTAAGGCCGCTGAGCGCGCAGAATCGCGATAATCACTCGCTCGGGGACCGTAGCGGTGAACCAATGCGTAAAGAAACCCATGAGGACGATGGTGCTGAGTGACCAAGGAGCGCTGCAGAAGGCCGCGCCGAAGAGATGAAAAATGGTTTTCACGCTCTGGCGCCAATACCAACGGCGGGCGGCGACAACTCCCGATTTCGAGCAGATGTCGGAGGATTCTTCGTGGAGGTCACCGAGGATTGACTCCGCCTTGTCGGCCGAGGCAAAGAGCTCGACAAGCCAGGCGGCGAGAGGCGGTGGCCGCAGGCTTGGAATCGTAGGCCTCATGAACGACTCCCGAGGAGATTCAAACCTTCGGTCAGGCTTCTGAGAGCGCCGTGAGTGCGATTGACCGCCGACACACCTTGTGCCGTGACGCGGAAGAACCGCTTCGACCGTCCGCCGCGCTCGGGGGTGGGATCGCCCGCGCGGGATTGCACGTAGCCTTTCGCCTCCAGACGGTCCAGAGTGGCATAGATTGCGCCGATCGAAACTTCCCGCTTCGTGCGTGCCTCGATCTCCCCTCGCACGGTAACACCGTAGGCTTGGTCATCTAGGCGGAGAACTGCGAGAAGAACAATGTGTTCGAACTCGCCGAGATAGCCGCGGCCTGCCATTACCCATACAATATAGAATAAATGAAGATGGGTCAAGCACAAGATGGAAGGTAAGGTCGCGATTCCCTCCGAAGCTATAGCTTTCCTTGCTGAAGGTCGAGGGCGGCTTGGGAGAGGTCGGCGGGGCGGCCGAGATCGCGCCAATAATACTCGTCGGCGCGGAAGGCGAGGATTTTTTCACCCTGGGCGGCAAGACGGAGATAGGCGTCGATGATCGAAAAGACGCCCTGTTCGGTAAGCATGGGGAGAAGGCGGGGCGAAATGATGTGGATGCCCGAGAAGGCCAAGGGAAGTGGCGAGTGGCGAGTGACGAGTGGCGAGTTGACCGGTTGGCCTGGAGTAGCACGGCCACAAAGCCGGAGTTGCTCGTTGAAGAGGAGAAGTCGGGAGGATTGGCGGGACTGCACGGCAAGAGTGGCGAGGGCGCCACATTCGTTGTGGAAATGGAGCATGCGGTGAAGGTCGATGGTGCTGATGACGTCGACGTTGTGGAGGACGAAGGACCCATTAAGAAGGTGGCGAGTGCCGGGTGAGGAGTGGTGAGCATTCTCCAAGAAAAACCAGGAGGCTTTTTTGAGGCCGCCGCCGGTGTCCAGCAAGAGGTCCTCTTCGCGGGAGATTTCGATGCTCATGCCGAAATTGTCGTGAGACTTGAGGTAGTCGACGACCATGCCGGCGAAATGATGAATGTTAACGATCACTTCGCTGACACCGAAAGCACGCAGGCGAGCAAGGGTGATTTCGAGCAGCGTGCGGCCATTGATCTCGACCAGCGCTTTGGGGCGTGAGTCGGTAAGGGGGCGCAAGCGCGTGCCGAGGCCAGCGGCGAGAATCATGGCTCTCATGGCAAAACCAATAGCGAAAACTGAAAAGAATTAATACAGACGGCGCAGATAACGCAGAGGATACGGAAAAGAGAACGAAACATCTTCATTTGGCGAGATGGCCCACAGCCGCATGGAGCATGCCCATCTGCTCAAGTTCGACGTGGCGGACGACGACTTCGACGCCGCTCCGGCCTCGCAGGTGTCTGGCGAGTTGTTCGGCGAGAAAGACGGAGCGATGCTGACCGCCGGTGCACCCAAACGACACCATTAGACTCTTGAAGCCACGCTGCTGATAATTCTCGACGGTCGCGTCGATGAGAGTGAACACGCTGGCGAGAAATTGGTGCACGCTCTCCTGCTGCTTGAGGTAGTCGATGACCGGAGCGTCGCGGCCGGTGAGCGGTTTGAAGCGCTCTTCCCTGCCCGGATTCGGCAGGCCGCGGCCATCGAAGATGAAGCCCCCGCCGTTGCCGGTATCGTCCTTTGGCAATTCATGATGAAAAGAAAAACTGAAAATGCGCACGACGAGATTATCTGCTTCGGAAGCGATGCTTTGCAGCTTTTCTGAAGCGAGCATGTTTTGGAACGCGCCGAGAAGCGTGGGCAGCTCGATGGGTAATTCCGCGTTGTGAAGCAGCCAACGAATATTCTTGAGAGCGTAAGGAACGCTCTGCAGAAAATGCACTTTGCGTTCGAAAAAGCCGCGATACCCGTACGCTCCGAGCGCCTGCATAATGCGGACGTAAACGTACGCGTAGTAGTAGCGGAGGAAGGCATCGCGATCCACAGAGATGAAGTTGGCGAGCGCGCGAAGATAATCGTAGAGAAGGTCCTCGCGTAGCGAGGGCGGCAAGTCTGCCTTGGCGTCGAAGAGAAGCGAAGCGATATCGTATTGCAAAGCACCCTTGCGGCCGCCCTGATAGTCCACGAAATAGGGGAGGCCGTCGCGCAACATGATGTTGCGTGATTGAAAGTCGCGGTAGAGAAAATAATCGCGCGGAGCTTCCAAAAGAAAATCGGTGAGCCGGTCGAAGTCGTTTTCCAGGGCGCGCTCGTTGAAGGGAATGCCGGCGAGGCGGAGAAAATAGTATTTGCAATAATTCAAGTCCCAGGCAATGGATTGGCGGTCGAAACTGGCGATGGGATAGCAGAAGCTGTAGTCCAGGTCGCGGCCTGCTTCGACCTGGAAACGCGGGAGGATTGCGACGGCTTTGCGATAGGCTTCGACGACGTCAGGAGCAATGTCTTCTCCCTTCCGATTTTGTGAGAGAAATTCGAACAGCGAGGTGTCGCCGAGGTCCTCTTCGAGATAGGCGCCGTGGTTGAGATCCTCGGCGTAGATTTCCGGCACGGGCAAGCCGTGGCGGTGAAAGTGTTTGGAGAACTCGAGGAAGGCGACATTTTCTTCGCGGCCGCCGTAGAGAATGCCGACGGCGCTGACATGGTCGTTGGCCAAGCGGACAATCTTGCGGCCGGAA
>Ga0126373_10003358_pt1 | contig 11956 bp, 6 predicted proteins | sample PanSoiMetPlot_11_FD_92545 | JGI IMG/M metagenome (GOLD analysis project Ga0126373, IMG submission 92545) | Tropical forest soil microbial communities from Panama - MetaG Plot_11 | ecosystem: Environmental > Terrestrial > Soil > Tropical forest > Bulk soil | place: Panama | collected 2016-02-17
CACGCCGCCGAAGTGCGCGCAGTTTCCACCAGCATGATGACGCACGCGGGATTTCTTTGGGGAGCGGCGCTCTACAACAACGGCGGGTATCCATCGAAGAACGCGCGCTTCGGAGAAAGTTACAATCGCGACGGTGTGCCGCAAGCCATCAAGACATTTCCAAAGCCGACAGCACAAGAAACCCGTGCCAAGGACGTGCTTCCGGAACTTGATCCTCTTTATCGCTGGGAAATTTCGCAGCCCGGAAATGTCCTGCGCGTTTTTGAACGAGGCGGGCACAAGAAGGCGGAGATTGGAAATCCCAATCGCGAAGAAGTTCCGGGGAAGCCAGACGACAAGCTGAGCGATCGCGGCCTTGGCACGGAGTTGCGCACGGACCCTGTTTTTCTTGGGTTGCAGAAGACACGCTTACTCGATCCGATTTTGTCGCTTCCGGGAACCAACGATCACCCCGGAGACTATCGCGGGAGCGGCTGCACGGCGTGCCACGTGATTTATTCAAACGATGGCGACGCTGCGCACTCGGGCGCTTATGCATCGTTTGGCCATTCAGGCTTTAGCGCTTCCTCCGATACGACGATTCCAAAGAACGAGCGCGGCCATCCAATTAAGCACTCCTTCACGCGCTCGATTCCCTCAAGCCAATGCATGATCTGCCACGTTCATCCCGGCACGAATATGGTCGCGACGTATTTCGGCTTGACCTGGTGGGATAACGAAAGCGACGGGGACAAGATGTATCCCAAAGACCAGCGCAACCCCACGGAAGAGGATCGCTACCAATCGTACTTACGCAATCCGGAAGCTTCCGCGGCGCGCGGACTGTGGAGAGATGAGAAATTCCTGGAGCAGACCGGCAGCGCCGCTTTCAACACGCAATTGAAGACCACCCAGTTTGCCGATTTCCACGGGCACGGCTGGATCTTCCGATCGGTGTTTAGTCACGACCGCAAAGGAAACTGGCTCGACAAGGATAGCAGGCGAATCCTGTTCGACGATCCGGATCGCTTTGGCAAGGCCGTCCACCTTGCGGACATTCATCTGGAAAAAGGAATGCAGTGCAACGATTGCCATTTCGAGCAGGACAATCACGGGAACGGAAAAATCTACGGCGAGCCGCGCGCGGCCGTCGAGATTGACTGCATTGATTGCCACGGAACCATTCGCAAGAAAGCGACCCTGCTGACATCCGGGCCTGCCGCCCCGGACCCCGTGGTTCCCGGAGGCGAGCGCGGACGTCATCTCGATGGTTTGCGGACACCGTGGGGACTAAAGCGATTCGAATGGCGCGGCGACAAGCTGATTCAGCGCTCGATGTCTGAAGAAAACAAGGAATGGGAGATTGTTCAAACGTTGGACACGATCACGCCCGGCAACGAACATTTCAGCATGAAATCGCTGCGTGCGAAGCTCATGAGTAAAGACGGCGTCGTGGCCAAAAACACTCCTGATAACGACGCAGCGCTAGCTCATTCCAACGACAAAATGACCTGCTATTCTTGCCACACTTCGTGGACGCCGACTTGCTTCGGGTGCCATCTGCAGATGACTGCGAATGCTCGCCGTCCGATGCTGCACAACGAAGGATTGCTCACAAGGAATTACACCACATACAACTTTCAGGTTCTGCGCGACGACACTTACATGCTGGGAGTCGATGGAACGGTCACGGGCCATCGCATCGCGCCAGCGCGTTCGTCGTGCGCGATTCTGGTCAGTTCGCAAAACGCGAATCGCGAATGGCTCTACTACACGCAGCAAACGATCTCATCGCCGGGATTTTCCGGCCAGGCGTTCAGCACGTTCGTGCCGCATACGGTTCGCGCAAAGGAAACGAAGCAATGCAGCGATTGCCACGTGTCCGTCGAAAACGACAACAACGCCTGGATGGCGCAGCTTCTGCTGCAAGGCACAAATTTCATGAACTTTATGGGCCGCTACGTTTACGTGGCCGCGGGCAACAAGGGACTGGAAACCATCGCGGTGGCCGAGCACGACGAGCCGGAAGCGATCTACGGAAGCGATCTTCACCGCATCGCCTATCCCGATAACTACAAAAAGTTTGTCACGCAAGGGCGCAATCTCCATGCAGCCGCGGAACACTCCGGCAACGTTCTCGACATTCAAGTGCGCGGTGAGTATGCGTACGCTGCGAGTGGAACGGGGGGCCTGCGCGTCTACGACGCTGCGAATATTGACAACAAAGGCTTCTCCGAAAGAATCACCACGGCGCCGGTTTCGCCCGTCGGCCAGCGTTTTTTTGTGCCGACGAAGAACGCAGTGGCAATTGCTTCGCCAACCACACTGGGCGTCGATCCCCTTCGCCAGAAACTTCCGGAGAACGAGGAGCAGCCGATTCACTTGCTTTACGGTTTTCTTTATGTCGCGGATAAAGAGGAGGGTCTGGTCATCATTGGGAACCCGGATTTGAAATCGAAGAGCCCCGGTGTCGGCACTCTGCTCGACGGCAATCCCACAAACAATTTCCTGAAGCGAGCACTCGCATTCAATCCCAGCGGCATCCTCACCGGAGCGCGCCGCGTTGCCATTGCCGGAACATTTGCCTACGTACTGACCGACAGGGCCCTGGTCGTTGTGGACCTTGACAATCCGCTAGCTCCACGCGTCACGGCGACGATTGGCGCGCCTGTATTAAGCAATCCACGAGGCGTCGCCGTGCAATTTCGCTATGTGTTCGTCGTAGACCGCGACGGACTGAAAGTCTTGGATGTCACAGATCTGGCGCAACCAAAACCTCTCGCAAACGCATTGGTTCCTCTCGAAGACGCCCGCAACGTTTACGTTGCTCGCACTTACGCCTACGTCTCCGCCGGCAAACAAGGCTTGGCAATCATCGACGTAGAAAAGCCGAACGCTCCCAAGCTAGACCAAATTTTCAACGCCGAAGGCCAGCTCAATGACGTGAACGACGTGAAGATTGGCATGGTTGCTGCCAGTGCTTTTGCGTTTGTAGCCGACGGCAAAAATGGCTTGCGTGTCTTGCAAATCGTTTCGCCTTGGGACGATCCCGGACACTTTTCCGGCTTCAGCCCGAGGCCGGCGCCAAAGCTGATTGCCACCGCTCGCACGCGCGGCCCGGCGCTGACAATTTCCAAAGGGATCGACCGGGACCGCGCTGTGGATGAATCCGGCAACCAACTCGCAGTTTTTGGCCGCCGCGGCGCTAGGCCACTGAACCGCGATGAAGCCCAGGCACTTTACTTCCGCAGTGGCCAGCTTTATACCGTCACCGACGAGCCCGTTGTGAATCCTCAGTCCCCCGAAACCACCACCTCGTCCCTCGACTGGCTCGACCGCCTAAGATCCTGGTTTCTGCCTCCTGGCGTCGAAACCTCTGCGTCCCGCCGCTAAAATTGCCCCACGACTATTTCTTCCCCTTTTCTTTGCCTTCTCTATGTCTGTCTCGTTGCACAACTTGCGCGATTTTGTGTCCTTTTTCTACACGCATCTCCTTTTTTTTGTGTCCTTTACCCCTAGGCACGCATCTAATACAGTTATAATGAATTGTTGACACTTTTATCGCATCGCACCCATCAAAATATTTCGTGAGGCGTTCGGGAAGTGACGCAGTTAAGGTGTCGTTAGAGGGTGTAGGCTTCCCAGAGTCATCCATCTTAAGGAAGGAACACAAGGAGTACCAGTACATGGCGAAACAATACTTGCTGGCCAGCGATTTCGACCAGACTCTCAGCTTTAACGACTCGGGGGTCGTTCTGAGCGAGCTCATCGGTTTTCACGGATTTCATGACAAGGTCAAAGGCTTGGCGGAGATCAATCTCGTCCAACAGGGCGCAGAGCTAAGCTATCTCATTTTGCATGACCCGGATTTTCGGCGCGTTCGTCGCGAGCATCTCATCGAGACCGGCAAGCGCATCCGCTTGAAGCATGACGTGGCGCTGTTCGCGCGCGCGCTCGACAGTTTTGGCGAAGGCTACAAATTCCACTTCAACGTCATTTCCGCCGCGCCGCAGGAAATTATTCAATCGGCGCTCGAAGGCATCGTTCCGCCGGACCACATCTTCGGCACGCGCTTCCGCTACAAAGAATCGGGTGAAATCGATTCCATCATTCGCGCTTCCGCGGGCTGGGGCAAAATCACTGTGCTCGAAGAGCTCCGCGCAGCCCTCGGCATCAGCCACGACCAGATTATCTACATGGGTGACGGCAGCTCGGATTTGCCCGTGATGATGCACATCAACCAGTACGATGGCCTGACCATCGCCGTGAGTGAGGCGAAATTTATCGCGCGTGTTGCCAAGCGCACCGTGCTCAGCGACAACGCCATGAGCGTGCTCGTCCCGGTGATGGAAAAAGTCATGAATTGGGACTCCGCCAAAATCCGGAAGTTCTTCGCATCTCACGGGCTTACGCTGCTCGAGTGGGAGAAAGTCCGCACCGACATGCTGACGATTCAAGACTCCGCGGAACAGGTGGCGGCCACACCAGCGTCGTAAACGCTCTTAATCATCTTATCTTGAATTCAAGAAAGGGCGGACTTCAATCCGCTCTCTTCTTTTCTTGAATGCATCCGATTCATGAAACGAATGGTTCTGCGAGCCCTTCCTAAAACTATCGGCAAAGTGGATAATTCTCTGTTAGACATCTCACGAAAAAGCGAGCTATCCATACATGGCAAACGTCAAGACCAAAAGAGGGGTCATTGGCATCCTCACGGGAGGCGGTGACGTTCCAGGCCTCAACCCTGCAATCCGCGCCGTGACTCTGCGCGCTCTGCGCGAGGGTTATCAGATCATCGGGATTCGTCACGGCTGGGCCGGCTTGGTGGACATGGTCCGAGAAAAGGATCACGACAACTCCGACAATTTCTTTCTCCTCGATGAAGAAACTGTCGATCGAGCGGGCCGCACCGGCGGCACCTTTTTGCATTCTTCGCGCACCAATCCCGCGCGCGTCAGTAAAGCGAATGTCCCTGAACATCTCCGCAGCAAATTCACCGGGGAAAAGAACGACGTGACGCCAGAAGTCCTCCAGAACCTCGCTTGGCTTGGAATTGACACGCTCATTCCCATCGGCGGCGACGACACGCTGAGCTACGGCGTTCGCCTGCACAAAGAGGGTTTCAAAGTTATTGGAATTCCCAAAACGATGGACAACGACGTTCCCGGAACTGATTACTGCATCGGGTTCAGCACTTGCGTTACGCGCACGATTCAGATGGTCAATAGCTTGCGCACTTCCGCAGGCTCTCACGAGCGGTTCATGGTCCTGGAAGTTTTTGGCCGCTACGCCGGTTTCACCGCCATGCTTCCAACGATGGCCGGCGCAGCCAACCGCTGCGTGATTCCCGAATTCAAGTTCAACATCGAGCGCCTTACCGAGCTGCTGGTTGACGATCGCCGCAAAAACCCGAGTAAATACTCGATTGTTCTCGTCTCGGAAGGAGCGATGTTCGAGGGCGGCGAAATGGTGTTTGAAGGCGCTGAGGCCGACGCCTTCGGCCACAAAAAGCTCGGCGGCATCGGCGATATCGTCGCGGAAAAAGTGCGCGAGATCTCCGCCAAATTCAATAACGGCAAGAGAATCGACGTCATCAACCAGAAGCTCGGCTATCTCGTGCGTTGTGGCGATCCCGACGCTATTGACTCCATCGCGCCCATGGCGTACGGCAACCTCGCCTTGGACCTGCTCCTCAAAAATATTAGCGGACGCCTGGTGGTCCTCAAGAACGGCCACTACGACAACATCCCGCTTGAAACAGTCACCGCCACCAAGAAGCTCGTCAACATCAAAGAGCAATACAACACCGAGCGGCTGCGCCCTCAGTATGCGAGCTTCGACATGCGGCCTCTCTTCCTGATGACCAACCAAGTGGGCTGATTCTCGCGGCTCGCGCCAAAACTCGCGGCTATCCATTACTGCCGCTCGCTCATGCTTGCGCCACTCTTGTCATCTTCGTCTGTCTGTATATGATGTCTCCACCGATTTGCTTTGAAGCGGTCGAGGAGGCCTTATTCACGTACTCGGGATTGACGTTGGCACTAGCGGCACACGGGCCGTAATCATGGATCAAAGCGGGCGGCTCGTTTCTTCCGCAACGGCGGATCACCAACCTTTCGCGACTCCGCAAATCGGCTGGGCAGAGCAGCATCCGGAAGATTGGTGGCGCGTTACTTGCATTGCAGTTCGCAAAGCGCTAGCTGGCGCGAGTCTTGCTAGCAATGATATCGCCTGCGTTGGCTTCTCCGGCCAAATGCATGGTGCCGTGCTTCTGGACGAAAAAGGAAGTGTCATTCGGCCTGCGCTGATTTGGTGCGACGTCCGCACGGAAAAACAATCTCACGATCTCTCGCGCGCACTCGGCCTTCAGCGCCTGATTCAACTCACCTGCAATCCAGCCTTGCCGAACTTCACGCTTACGAAAATTCTCTGGGTCCGGGAAAACGAGCCGGACAACTGGAAGCGCGTCCGCCACGTGCTGCTCCCCAAGGACTACGTGCGCTTCCGGCTCACAGGCGAACGCGCCACGGACATGGCCGACGGTTCCGGCACGCTGCTTTTAGACGTCGCGCATCGTCGCTGGTCCAAGGAAATGTTGGACGCTGCCGCTCTCGAAGAGAGCCTTTTGCCTTCCATCCATGAATCCCCAGACGTTTGCGCGAAAGTTTCCTCCAAAGGGGCAGAGGAGTGCGGGCTCGCCGTTGGCACGCCGGTCGTCGCGGGCGCGGGCGATCAGGCCGCTGGCGCCGTAGGCATGGGCATCGTCTCTCCCGGAACCGTCAGCGCCACTATTGGCACTTCCGGCGTCGTCTTCGCGGCCACGGATCGTCCAGCACTCGATTCACGCGGCCGCGTACACACGTTTTGCCACGCCATTCCCGGCCGTTGGCACGTCATGGGCGTGACGCAGGCCGCCGGACTCTCTTTACGCTGGTTCCGCGACACGTTCACTGCAAATTCGAGCGGCGCCGCGGAATCCTACGGCCATCTCACCGCTGAAGCTGCGAAAATCCCGCCCGGCTCCGACGGCCTTCTGTGGACGCCTTATTTGATGGGCGAACGCACTCCTCATCTTGACGGCAGCGCTCGCGGCGCGCTCGTCGGCCTGACCGCATCGCATACGCGCGGCCACGTCGTTCGCGCCATTCTCGAGGGTGTCGCGTTCAGCCTGCGCGACACGTTCACTTTGTTCCAGGAAATGAACGTCCCGGTAAGCAGCATCCGTCTTGGCGGAGGAGGTGCGCGCTCACCGCTCTGGCGTCAGATTCAAGCCGACGTCTACGGCCACTCGGTCGAAATTGTCGAAGCCGAAGAAGGCGCCGCTTATGGCGCAGCGCTCCTTGCCGCCGTCGGCGCAGGAGTCTGGCCAACGGTGGACGCAGCTTGCGCAGCCGCAGTGCGAGTCGCTTCGCGCATTGATCCCCAACCTGCTGGGGTTGCCACACTCAGAACCAGTTATGCCGCTTTCCGTCGCGTCTATCCCGCAACGCGGCAGATTTTCTCTCCATCATAAGAACAATCATTTCTCGCAGTCGTTTGGCATGAAAGCCACCAGACAACCCTGATTCCCCGGCTTTCATCTCCATTCTAGATGTGGATGCGCCGATTTTCATGGTCGGTTCATCCAATAGTTGTTATGCTCGCGTTTCGAGGAATTGTATGAGGCTTCTCCGCATCCCGTTTATCCTGCCCTTCTTAGCCCTCCCTGTCGCCGCTCAGTCCATTCCGCTGCAACCATCGCCGGGACCAAACTCTCCCGAGACTCCGCCTGCAGCCGCCGCGCCCGCGGACACACCCGTCGTTTACGTCAGCGATTTCGATTTGGACGTTGTTAAGCGCAAGCCTGCGCCGAAGCGTCAGGTACCGCCTACTTCCCCGCACTCCAAACCGAGTAAAACCTCGAGCAGTGCGTCGCGCGGCGTTTCCGGCGTGCCGAGAACAGGACCATCTCCAGCCTCTGAATCGACAAGTCTGGAGTCGGAGAATACGAACGCGGACGCCTCAGAAGATTCAAAAGAAGAAACTCCCGCCGATCAGGCCAACACTTTGGTGAAAGCAGTTTCGGAGAATTTGATTCGCGCGCTCACGCAGGCCGGTTTTGACGCTCGCCGTGCCGATGCGAATGCCGCGCTGCCTAAGTCGGGCGTTCGCATACGTGGCGTGTTTGCCGAAGCGGATGAGATGAACCGCGCGCGACGCCTGCTCGTTGGTGGCGAACCGGTTGGACCGAACATCATCCTCTACGTGGGTGTCAACAACCTGAAGAGTCCCGCGCAGCCGCTCTACGTACTCGCGGATCCCCCCTACCCAGACCCTCGCCACGGGCCGGTCATCACCGTCACTTCGTATTCCCCGGCGGCCCGCTATGAGCTGGCCCGCGATCCCTCGGGAGAAGAACTCCAGAAAGTTTCGAAGAAAATTGCCGCCGATCTGAGCGCCCTCGTCGGCGCCAACCACCTCTCGCTCGCGCAGTAGAGATTTGGCGCGGCCTCTAATTGCTCAAGGCCTCAGACAACTTAGCCTGGGATATGGACAAGTGGTCTGTCCAGCTGGGATCAGTTGGACGCCATTCCGGCTGATGCAGAACCCAGACGTGCTCGTAATTCGCGCGCGCAACCGGGCCGCCTGTGACCAGCAAATAAGAGTGCCCATTCTCCGCGAACTGAATCCGATTTGATTGGATATCGCCTTCGATCGCGCCCTCAAAGGGTCTTAAGGCGAAGATGAATCGCCCCTCCTTAGGAACGTAAAGAACACCTGCAGAATCGGAATCCTGATTTGACGACCCAAGAAACATATTAGAGAAATCTGCCAAGACTCGGCTATCTCGAATCATTACAGGACTCCAAATCCGCAATTCATTGGGCTCTGGATCGAGCGTTGCGTCAGCGCTCGGCAAAGGTGGCTCGTGATCGCGGAACTCGGCGAAGATTTCCATATTCCCAAGTCCCGCTATTGGGACGCTGAGTGGCTTATCCGCATCCAACCAGTACCGCTCAAGGGGAACATCTTTGAGTTCTTCGTCATAATCTGGCGCAGGTTTCCTATCCGGAGGCTCGTATTTCACTCTGATTCCGATTTGAACGCGATCCCCCTCCCGACTGAAGAAGCGGAGAGAAGCGGTCAACATTCCGGGCAAACGCATCATCCCGAAGCTACACATGTCCTGTTCCGGACTCACTCGACCAGTGCAGGTCCCGACGAGGCCTTTCCCCGGTATCATGGCTCTTAGCACTAGCACTGGGCCGTTTCCCCCGGAACGGGCCTTCACGAGCGTCAGCCCCCCAGTAAGAGCAAGAATCACAATCACCATGAACGCAAACGCAAACTTCGGTATCCGCATGGTTCCTCTCCATTTCCTAAGCCAATTTGTGGCGGCAGCTGGTTCCGCCAATTTCCATTGCCCTTGTGGAACTGCCCACGGCCAAGAAGCGCCGGCCACATCACGCAGTTCCGCTCCCATCTCCGCGTAATCGTTCAGCCGCGCACGGCATTGCTCGCAATCTGAAAGGTGCGCGGCCGCCTCCCGCGAAATCGTCTGGCCGTCAAACAGCGCGGAAACACATTCCGCAGCTTGCGTACAGTTCATTTCTTGCTCCTTGCCCGGCTGCCGGAAGAGTGCCAGATGCTCCGCAACTCCTCCCTCGCAGCAAACAATCTCGACTTCACCGTGCCCACAGGAACCTGGAGAATCTCTGCCAGTTCCGCGTAAGACTGCCCCTCGATTTCGCGCAGCCACAGGAGCGACCGCTGCTCCTCGGTCAAACGCGCGAACGCGTCCCCAATCGCCGAAAAACTCGCGCGACCTTCTTCAGCTTCTTCTCTACCCTTCTCAAGCAGCTCTTCGCCAGCGCGCTCCCGCTTCCGCCACCATTCCGCCGCCCGCTTCCGTCCAATCCCGAAGAGATATCCACGGAGCGAGCCCAACGCCGGGCGAAAGCCATTGGGCGACCGCCAAATTTGCGTGAACGTTTCCTGCATCACATCCTCCGCTGCCTGCGAGTTGCCAACAATCTGCCGCAAGTAGGCGCATAGCCGCCCCGCATTGTCGCGATAGAACGCTTCGAAGGCGTTCGCATCGCGGCTGCAAATCCGTTCCCAAAGCTCGTGGTCGTCAGCCACGCGCGCTCCTCACATTGTTATTCGTTGAAATCGCAAGAAATGTTCGCGGACACAAGAAAAATCTGGGCTCACATCTGGGCCAGGAGCTAAAGTGGCGGACCTGCCCTGATGGGCAGGTGTAGTTTCGGCCTCTCTTCTCCGGTAGACGCCGCATCATTCCGGGCTCGGCTCTAAAATTAACTTATGGCCCAGCCATCGAAAGTCGGTCCCGTCTTTCTGACCATTTTCGCCCTGCCTTTCCTGGGCGGTGGGCTTTTCTTTCTTTATGGCCTCCTTGCTTCAACTCCCAACATCAAGTCCACTGATCGCTTCGTCGGTGTGTTCGTGGCCTCTTTTTTTGCTTTTGTTGGCGGGGCACTGATCTTCGGGGCTTTCAAGGGATATGGCATCCTGAAAAAACAAGCAGCTCTTCAGGACGCAAATCCGCTCTCTCCTTGGCTCTGGCGCGCCGACTGGGCGTCATGCCGCTCAGAAAGCGTTAACAAGAAAAGCTATATCACCGCCTGGGTCGCTGCCGTATTCGTCGATCTCTTCACTTTTCCTTTCCTGTTTGGCCAAGTTCCGCAGTTGTTTCGTCAGAACGACCCCCGCGTCTTTCTTCTGCTGGGTTTCTGCTCTTTCGGCGCCATTCTTACCGTCTATGCCATTCGCGCAACGATTCGCCACGAGCGCTTTGGCGATTCCTTTTGCGAATTCGATCCGTTGCCTATTTCTCCCGGCCGGCGCATGACCGGCAGGATTCAACTGCGCTTTGAAACGCAGGCAACGCACGGCATTGACCTGCGACTCAGTTGCGTCCGCCGCATCGTCACCGGTTCAGGCAAGAATCAAACCACAAGTAATGCCACACTTTGGCAGGCAGACAAGAACGTTCCTTCGAGCGGCCTCGAACCCGGCCCTCTCGGCCGCGCCATCCCCGTGGAGTTTGATATTCCCGCGGACGCCCTCATTACCGATCACAGCAATCTCAGCGACCAGATTCTGTGGCAGCTTCACGCCCAGGCCGATGTTCCCGGAGTCGACTACTCGGACGATTTTGAATTGCCGGTCTTTCGAACGGCCGATTCGCCGCAGCCCGCTACAGCCCCTTCGGAAGAGTCGAGCTTTGGCAATGTAACAGACCAGTTTGGATTTGCGACCGCAAAGAGTGCCGATGCTGATTCCGGAGCTGTTGCGCAGCCGGAGCGCACCAAAGTCGTCGTCTCGATGCACGACGGAGGTACGGAGTTTTATTTTCCGCCGCTTCGCACGCCAGCCCGCGCGCTGATGCTTTTTGTTGTTGCCCTGGTTTTCTTCGGCGCGGTGTATGCCCTGATTCACAGCAACGCTCCCGTGCCCTTCACCGTCCTCTTCGCCTTAGGCGATCTCCTAGTGATTTGTGGATTTTTTCATGTCGCGTTTGGCAACGCGCGGATCGGCGTGGGAAACGGCGAAATTCTCTCGCGCCGGGGTATCCTGGGAATGGGGACGACGCGGCGCTTCCCTTTTTCCGACGTGGCTTCGATCGTCCCGGCCGGGACCGTGCAGCAAGGCGGCAACTCCGGCGATAATTCCATTTTTTCCATTCAGCTTCACACCAAGAGCGGGCAGAAGCTGACGCTGGCCGATGAAATCAGCAGCCGCCAAGAGGCGCGCTGGGTCGTCTCGCAACTCGAAACGCTAGCCGGACTGAAACTCGACACGCACGTCGAGGTCGCCTTGCCTCTCGGCGTGCAAACACAACCCGTTCAATTGCGCGGCGGCCGGACAAACGTTCGCGTACAGACGACCGGCTCCTCGTGGGCGGCCTTCGCTATCTTCGGTGCGGTGGTCCTCGCCATGTTTGCCTGGCAAGCGAAATGGAATGTCGGCGCTC
>Ga0126373_10003359_pt1 | contig 11956 bp, 12 predicted proteins | sample PanSoiMetPlot_11_FD_92545 | JGI IMG/M metagenome (GOLD analysis project Ga0126373, IMG submission 92545) | Tropical forest soil microbial communities from Panama - MetaG Plot_11 | ecosystem: Environmental > Terrestrial > Soil > Tropical forest > Bulk soil | place: Panama | collected 2016-02-17
GCCTTCCGGGAGTTCGCCTGGCGATTCGTGAACTTGATCGCTCGGGCACTCGTCGAGCTTGGGGTGCGGCCTGACTATCTCTTGATCCAGCGCCACGTCGTCAACATCGACGCGCTCTTCATCGAGTATGCGCAACACTACTTCAAAGCCTCGCCAACCGCCTGGGAGGCGATCGTTCGGATCGAAGGCACGCTCAATGACAAGAGCATCCCGCGGCACATGGTGGGTCGCGAGCGACGCGTGGTCGCCATCGAGCAGTATCTCTCCCAGGCCCGCATCTACGACCCCGTCCTCGACGGACTGCGCTCGGCCGTGCGCTACGATCGGACCTATTTCGATAAGATTGTGGCGAGCCTGCTGCCGCTCCTTGAGAAGCTGACGACTGGCAAGGTCGCCCAGCTCCTCGCCCCTAACTATTCGGACCTTTCCGACACCCGACCCATCTTTGATTGGCTGCAGGCGATCCGCCAGCGTGCCATCGTCTACGTGGGACTCGATGCGCTCTCCGATCCCGAGATCGCCTCTGCCGTGGGCAACTCCATGTTCGCGGATCTCGTCTCGGTGGCAGGTCATCTCTACAAGTTCGGCGTCGACGACGGGCTTCCCGAGGCCTCATCCGTCACGCGACTCCCGATCAATCTTCACGCCGATGAGGTGAGCGAGCTCATGGGCGATGAGTTCGTACCCCTCATCAACAAAGGCGGCGGAGCGGGTGTTCAAGTCACGGCCTACACGCAGACATTAAGTGACATCGAGGCCCGCATTGGCAGCCGCCCGAAAGCCGGCCAGGTCATCGGCAATTTCAATAATCTCATCATGCTTCGGGTGCGGGAGACGGCCACCGCCGAGCTTCTGACCCGCCAGTTACCGAGTGTCGAGGTCGCTACCGCATCCCTTTTAAGCGGCGCCACGGATAGCTCCGACCCCGCAAGTCCCACCGCCTTTGTGTCGAACACGCAGGACCGGATCACGATGACGAGCGTCCCGCTCATCGAGCCTGCGCATATCGTTGCGCTCCCCAAAGGTCAGGCATTTGCGCTCACTGAAGGCGGGGTCCTGTGGAAGGTCCGCATTCCGCTGCCGGCGCCCGATCCCGATGAAATCCTACCCGAGGACTTGAAGCGACTCGCCGAGGCCATGCGCGAACGGTATGCGGATGCCGGCAACTCAAGCGATGGATGGTGGAAGGGCACCTCGCCCCCTGATCCTAACGATACAAGGCTCCCGGCAATCCTCACCGAGGACCGCGGACCGACCTCATCAGCGTCGCAGCAGCCGTCAAATGGCTGATCCGGCCACGGTCGCGAAGCGTGAAAGCACGCGGCCGCCCGGCCTCATTGTTGGTCTCCTCACACTCCCTTTCCGACTCTTCGGTGCACTCTGCGGGTCGCTCCTCCTCTCGATCCTCATCGAGTGGCTCGGCATGCATTTCCTGTGGCGCTCCTCGGGTTGGCACCACGCCCAGGGGATGCTCCGTTACGAACTCAGCCAAATCTCAAGTCACTTCACCGCGAGCCTGATCCTCTCTCATCCGGCTGAGACGGCCCGGCACCTGATCTCGACCGTTCAGGCGGGACTCTTTCAGGAAACGCACTTAGCCGAGTGGAGCGCGCAGGCACGAACCCATCCGCTCTCGAGCCTCCCCCACATTGGGGTCATCCGACACACCCTCTCGCTCGCTTTCGAGCACGTAAAACCCTATGCCCTGGCGGCGGGCTACACGGTCCTCACCTTTCTCGCCCGGCTCCTCGTGATCGGACTCACCCTGCCACTCTACCTTCTCGCGGCTCTCGTCGGCTTCATCGACGGGCTAGTCCGGCGAGACCTCCGTCGATTCAGCGCCGGGTACGAGTCGGGCTTTGTCTATCACCGGGCTCGCTCTGCCATCCTGCCGGCGGCGATCTTGCCCTGGGTCATCTATCTCGCCTTGCCGGTGAGCGTCTCGGCGCTTCTCATCCTCCTCCCGGGTGCCGTTCTATTCGCCCTCACCATCAACATCACGGCTGCACACTTCAAGAAATACCTCTGAAAGCGGCTCTCGCTCCGCTCCGGACGCGACCGAGTGAGGCTTTTCGCCGAAATCCGGCGATGAGCGGCTACCGATTAAGAGAAGCCTTACCCCTCGCCGCCCGCCAGGATGGGACCATCATGGCAAGTCAGAGGAGGAACCCGATGAGACAGCGCAGCCCCGCGACGAGCGTGCGGCAGCTCGCGCTCATCGCTGCCTTCGGTGCCCTCGGCACCCTCGCCGCGGGGCTTGGCGCTCCACTCGTGACGCACGCCGCCGATGCGGCTTCCGAGCGGGAGGACCTTGCCACGATCCTCCGGGAGCTCGATCTCATCGATCACCTGGCAGTTGACGCTGAAGTGGTTGCGCCGCAGAAGGGCCGCTACCACTTCGACTATCGGCGCTTGCACGCCGACCTCACACGCGTGCACGCTGGCATCGAGGATTACTTGAGTCCCCCTCGGGCTCAGCCGCGCGATCCGGTGGTGTTAAGTGACCACTATCGGGAGGAGAGTCCGCCGCGATGAGCGCCGATGAGCAGACGGCTTTCGTTGCCGCGAGCGGCTTTCACCCCTCTGACTGTGCAACGCTCCTCTTGAGCTTCGTGTTCATCATTCTCCTCCTTTGGGGCGTATGGGCCATGCGGGCCGCCTACATCGGCTGGGCCGACGGGCAGATCTCCCAACGCCTCTTTCTCATCGTGATCGTGCGCTTCGCCGCGATGTATATCGTGCTCACCTATCTCCTCCTCTCCTGAAGTTGGGTGCTTTCCTCATGAAGACTTTCGCACTGGCTCGCCCTTACCCCCGTGGGTTCATTTCCTGGCGCTTGACGCTCGCTGCCGCCTTCTCGCCGGCGGCTCGAGCGGCGGGACTGCCGACGCTGCAACCTCCGTCGCAGGGCGCCGGCAGCGGCATCATCCAGACGCTGCAGAACTATGGGTACGACATCGTGATGCTGGTCTCGCTCCTGGTGATCGCGAGCATGTTCATCGGTGTCTGCTATCACGCCTACAACACGTATTCTGAAATCCACACCGGACGGAAGACCTGGGGCGAGTTCGGCTTGACGGTCGCGGTGGGGGCCATGCTCCTGGTTGTCGGAATTTGGCTCTTGACCAATGCCACCTCGGTCCTCTGACGCCGCGCGAAGCGCAAGCGCAGCGCAGGCCGGGCGAGACTCCACGGTGACCTTTCTCCCCACCCGCTTGAACCGCCAGCCGGTCATTGTGCGGGGACTCACGGCCGATGAGCTCTGGATCACGACGGGCCTCTCGGCTCTCATCGGTTTTGGGATCGGCGTGCCGCTCGCCATTCTCTTGCGAAGTCTTGCCGTCGCGCCGGCCGTCGTCGTGCTCGCCGTGGCGTTCGGTCTATTCGTAGGCGGTGGAGTCATCCGGCGATTGAAGCGAGGCAGGCCCGAAACCTGGGTCTACCGAGCCCTTGAGCGGCGGCTCTATGTCCGCTTTCCGAGGCTCTCTACCCGTATTGGTCTAGGGCCCCTCATCACACGCTCAGGTCGCTGGACCACCCGGCGCACAAGCGCCCGACGGGTGCGATGAGCCGCTTTCGCAATGAAGTCGCGCGCCTCGAGGCACACCTCAAGTCGTTGAGGCTCTGCGCCGCGGGGCTCTTTGGGGCCATGCTCTTGTGTGGCCTTGGCTGGTGGCACGCACCGCGGGATCTCACCATCCATATCCCGCCAGACCTGCGCTCCGGGAGCGTACGGAAGTGGTGGGATATCCCGCCCGAGGACGTGTATACCTTTGCGCTCTATGTCTTCCAGGCGCTCAATCGGTGGGCCTCGAACGGCGAGGCGGACTACCCGAGAAACATCTACACGCTATCGCCCTACCTCACGCCCGGGTGCCAGCGGTACTTGAAGCAAGATTCCACCTGGCGGGCTGAGCACAACGAGCTCCGAGACCGCATGCGCGGAGTCTTTGAAATTGCCGGCCGCGGATACGGGGATGATTCCACTTACCGCGTGCGGGTGCTCTCGCCAAGCGACTGGATCGTGACGCTCGATCTCGATGTCGATGAGTATTACCGCGGTGATCTCGTGAAGCGCGCGTTTGTCCGCTATCCCATTCGCGTTGTGCGCTATGACGTCGACCCCGGGCACAATCCGTGGGGCCTCGCCCTCGACTGCTTTGCGGGCTCCCCCGAGCGCATCCCGACTCCCATCCCATCGGCTCCGATGAAGCACGGGATCGCACCATGAGACGTTGGTTCTATCTCCTTCTCCTCCTCCTCGGTGTTTGCGCAGCAACTGGAGCACAAGCAGTTGAGATTCTCCATTGGAATCGGGTCCCGCTCACCGTGGTACTCGTCGTAGGTGATGAGCGCGTGGTGATCGTGGGTGATGCGGTCCGAGTGGGGCTTCCCGACTCGCTCGATGGACGACTGCGCGTTCAAAGCGCCGACGGCGCGGTGTATCTCCTCGCAAAAACGCCGATCGAGTCCACCGAGCTCCAGCTGCAAGACCTTCGCACCGGGGAGCTCATTCTCCTTGATGTCACGGCCCGCGCTCCTCTGCCCCACGAGGCGCCGCTCGAACCGATTCGGATCCTCGATGAGGTGGGTCAAGAGGCGAACGACACCGCACTCGCCGAGACCGAAACGCCGGGCGTCAGTCAATCGGCGAAAATGCAAGCCCTCCCCGCGACGCCGCTTGCGGTTGCGCTCACGCGCTATGCGGCGCAGAGCCTTTATGCGCCGCTCAGGACCCTTGAGCCCCTGCCCGGCATTAGTGAGGTTCCCGTCCCCGCCGATTTGCCCCTAGACACGCTCCTCCCGACACTGCCTGTCCGAGCCACCGCATTGGCGGCATGGCGGCTCTCCGAGGAGTACGTGACGGCCGTGAAACTGACCAACACCTCTGCCCGTCGGATCAGCCTCGATCCGCGCCTCCTTCAGGGGAACTTTCTCGCGGCAACCTTTCAGCATCCCGACTTGGGGCCCGCCGGCCACTCGACCGATACCACCGTGGTATACCTCATCACACGCGAAAGCGGGATCGCCGAGTCGCTGCTTCCTCATGCGAGCCGCTTCGATGCGCTGCCGAAGCCCAAGGCCGTAAGCCCAAGTGATCGAGGCGTGAGTCGCGGCCCATGAAGACCAACGGACTCCTCAAATGGCTCCTGATCCCGGTTCTGCTCCTTGCGGTGTGGGTGGTCGTCACACTCTCATCCCACCGCGAAACGCCCACTCCGCCGCAAGGAGCAACCACCAACCCCTTGACTCCTCGCGAGATGGCAGACCTTGGCATCCCCGCGGACACGCCGCGCGACACCGTAGCGACGCTCGTCGCCCAGGTCGAGCACTTGCAGAGCGAGCTCGAAACCTCAGTCCACGACACGGAGGCGCAGAAGGCGCAGAACGAGGCCCTAGGCCGAGCGCTCACGCATCTTGATGTGCAGCTTAAAGCCGCGTTGCAAAATGAAAACGTGCGTTGGGAACAAGAGAGCGAGTCGGTCTCGACGGATGCCAACGCGCAGGCGCAGACTCAGAGCCGCATCAATGATCTCGAGCAGAAAGTCGATGCGCTGACGGGCAAGGGGGCTGATGCGGATCTGCCCATCGGCTTGGGACTGCGCCCAGGGGATGCAGCGCAACTTGGCGGCTCGGGCTCGCAGAGCACTGCTATCCGCTGGGTCGATCCCCTTGGGCTTCCCACAGGCACGAAAGCCTCCGCCGCGCCTCAGTCCAACGCATCCTCAGAGCCGTTTCAGCTGCCAACCGGATTCGATGCGGGGGATTCTCCTGACAGCGGGCCGGGTTCGACCTCGCTCAATCGACAGGGACAACCGGTACAGTCGGAAAAAGTCGCTCTGCGCTCGCCGGCCCCGGTATACACGCTGCCTGCAAATTCAACTCTCATGGGCTCGGTCGCGATGACGGCGCTCATCGGGCGCATTCCGGTCGATGGGACCGTGAATGACCCCTATCCTTTCAAGGTGCTGGTGGGGAAAGACAATCTCACCGCGAACGGCATCACGCTTCCCAATGTCGCGGGAGCCGTGATGAGCGGAACGGCATCCGGCGACTGGACGCTCTCCTGCGTTCGCGGTCGCATCACCTCCATTACGTTCGTCTTTCGCGATGGGACAGTCCGCACCGTGCCCTCGGCGGGAGGAGTGGATAGTGACACCGGGGATGTCGCCCAAGGGGAGCTCGGCTGGATCAGCGACCCTTATGGCATTCCGTGCGTCAGCGGGGCGCGCCGCAGCAATGCGAAGCAGTACTTGACCTCGCAGATGTTGATCACCGCGGCCGGCGCCGGAGCCGCTTCTCTCATCCGCAATCAGGATGCCAGCTATTCTTACGTGGCGGGCAGCAACGGATCATCGCTCGGCACCGTGGGGATCTCGGGTAATGATGCCATGGGCCGGATCTTGGCTGGCGGCGTCCAAGCGATGTCGCAATGGGTGAGTAAGCTCTACGGTGAGGCGTTCGCCGCCATCTACGTCCCGCCGGGCGCCGAAGTCGCGGTTCACATCGTCCGGCCCATCGACATCGATTACGAGCCGCGGGGGCGGCGAGTCCAGTACGAAGGAGCCACGCCGAATGCATCAGATCTCGATTGACTCGATCCGCGCCGCTCGCATTGGGCTCGCACTCCTTGCGCTCGCAGCATTCGTCGGCTGCGCCACGCGAAAGGACGCGTTGCTCCCGCACGGGAAGCAGACCATGCCCGAGCTCTGGAGCGAGTACTCGGGGGGTCCTGCAGACGGCAGCCTTCAGGACGGCGCCCTTCTCAGGGCGCGGGAGGTGTTGCGGCGCCCGCTCACCGACAGGGAGCTGAGGTCAGCTCGCTCTCAGAACGCCTCCTACACGCGCAATGCCGAGAATGAGATCGACCAACAGTTCAAGCGCCTGCCGGACCCGGACTTGGTCATGTACGTCTTCCCGCACGCAGCTGGCCGCGATTCCGTTCCGGTGCCGGGATACTCCACCGTGTTCCCCTTCTACACCCAAGTGCATTACGCGATGCCGGGCGAGCGGACGGACGAGTATTGATGGCCCGGAGCGTCGATCAGGGTTCCCTCGCCCCAGGGTCGGGTGATACCCGGCGCGATGCGCATTCCCGTGACGATGACGCGTGTGATCCTGAAGATGCCTGGAGCCGATATCTTGCGCGCCTTCGTGCTTTGGGATTGCCCACACCGGGGGCCTGGCCAAACCGCAAACGAAGGCCCGCCACTTTGGCTGACGAGCAGGCGCTTTATGATGTCGCGCCCTCCTTCGTCAACCTCCTCCCCTGGGTGGAGTATCTCCCGGACTCCCGCACCCTCCTTCTCGATGACGGTGAGTCTGTGGCCGCATTCTTTGAGATCTCACCGATTGGAACCGAAGGACGGGAGCCCTCATGGCTCGAGAAGGCGCGCGATGCGCTCGAGGATGCGCTTCAAGACAGTTTCGAGGAGCTCGAGCAAAACCCCTGGGTGCTGCAGCTTTACGTCCAAGATGAGACCGGATGGGATGCGTACTTGAAGGCGCTGCACGAGTACGTTCGTCCGCGCGCGCAGGGCACGGCGTTCACGGAACAGTACCTGAACCTCACGGCGCATCACTTGAAGAGCATCGCCAAACCCGGCGGCCTCTTTCAAGATACGGCCGTCACCCGTCTCCCGTGGCGCGGACAGACTCGCCGAGCACGTCTCGTCGTTTATCGCCGCTTGGGCGAAGCCGCCGAGCGCGGCGCACGCGGCACATCCCCCGAGCAAGCTCTCTCGAGCGTCTGCGACCGCCTGGTCGGCGGCTTAGGCAATGCCGGCGTCAAGGCCGAGCGGCTCGAGGCGAGGGAGATTCATGCCTGGCTCATCCGTTGGTTCAACCCGCAGCCCCTGAAAGGAGGCTCCCCTCAAGATGCGGAGCACTTCTATCACCTTGCCTCCTATCCTGAAGAGGCCGAAGCCGGCGATCTCGAACTGGCAAGTGGAACCGACTTTGCTCAACGGCTCTTCTTCCGCGAGCCTCGGTCGGACCTCAAGCATGGCGTGTGGTATTTCGATGATGTGCCGCACCGTGTAATCGTGCTCGATCGTTTGAGGCGCCCTCCGTCACTGGGAACTCTCACCGGTGAGCGGCGGGGGAGCGGCGATGCGGTCAAAGCGCTTTTTGATGAGCTCCCCGAAGGTACGATCGCCTGTCTCACGTTCGTTGCCACCCCGCAGGACATCCTCGAAGCCCACCTCAACTACCTGGCAAGGAAAAGCGTCGGCGAGACGCTCGATTCCGAGCAGACCCGAGAGGATGTGCGAGAGGCGCGTTCGATCATCGGCCGCTCGCACAAGCTCTATCGCGGCGCCCTCACGTTCTACTTGAAAGGACGCGATCTCGGCGAGCTCGACGCGCGCACCGGGCAGCTCGTGAACGCGCTGCTCGGCGCAGGACTGCAACCGGTGCGCGAGGAAGACGACGTGGCCCCGCTCAATACGTATCTGCGTTGGCTTCCGGCGTGCTTCAATCCGGCGAAGGACCGGCGGCAATGGTACAGCCAGCTCTTTTTCGCGCAGCACTTGGCGCACCTCGCTCCCTTCTGGGGACGAAGCCAGGGCACGGGCCACCCTGGGATCACGTTTTTCAACCGCGGCGGCGGGACGATCACCTTCGACCCCTTGAGCTCCTGCGACCGGCAGATGAACGCCCACCTCTTCCTCTTCGGTCCGACGGGCTCGGGCAAGTCAGCGACCCTCAATTACGTCTTGAATCAGGTCACCGCGATCTACCGGCCTCGGATCTTCATCGTCGAGGCCGGGAACTCCTTCGGGCTCTTCGGGGAGTGGGCAAAACGGCTAGGGCTCACCGTCCATCGGGTCACGCTCTCCCCCGGCTCGGGCGTCACGCTAGCGCCTTTTGCCGATGCGGTGCGCCTTGCAGCAACGCCGAGCGACATCGAGGAATTGGATTCACAAGCTGAGCCAACGGCGGAGAGCGACGACGCGGACGCAAGCGACCAACGCGATGTACTCGGCGAGCTCGAGATCACGGCTCGTCTCATGATCACAGGGGGCGAGGATAAGGAAGAGGCCCGGATGACGCGCGCAGATCGGAGCCTCATCCGGCAGTGCATTATGGACGCTGCACGAGGTTGCGTTCGAGCCGGCCGACCGGTGCTGAGTGAGAGCATTCGGGATGCGCTTCGCGAGAGGAGCTCTGATCCGACTCTCCCCGAGGTCCGCCGGATACGGCTCGCTGAAATGGCTGACGCACTCGATATCTTCTGCCAGGGCGCCAACGGGGATCTCTTCAACCGCCCTGGGAGCCCCTGGCCGGAGGTCGACATCACAATCGTCGATCTCGCTACCTTTGCCCGCGAGGGCTACAACGCCGAGCTTTCAGTCGCTTACATCTCGCTTTTGAACGCGGTCAACAACATTGCCGAGCGCGATCAGTTCTTGGGGCGTCCGATTGTGAACGTTACCGACGAAGGTCACATCATCACCAAGAATCCTCTCCTCTCGCCTTACGTCGTCAAGATAACCAAGATGTGGCGCAAGCTCGGCGCCTGGTTCTGGCTCGCAACGCAGAATATCGATGACTTCCCGAAGGCGGCGGAGCCGATGCTCAACATGATCGAGTGGTGGATCTGTCTCAACATGCCGCCCGATGAAGTCGAGAAGATCGCGCGATTTCGGGAGCTGACGCCCGCTCAGAAGGCGCTCATGCTCTCCGCCCGCAAGGAGACCCGGAAGTTCTCCGAAGGTGTCGTGTTCTCGAAATCGATGGAGGTGCTCTTCCGGGTCGTACCGCCGAGCGTCTATCTCGCGCTCGCCATGACGGAGAGCGAGGAAAAAAGCGAGCGCTATCGATTGATGCAGCAGCACGGCCTTTCCGAGCTCGATGCGGCGCTGCATCTTGCGGCCGACATCGATCGGGCAAGGGGGATCGACCCACTGCCGATCGAATCCCGGCACTCTGAAGCAGGATGAGGACTTTGCGACTCATCGGGCGGCGCGAGCGATGGCGAACCTCTGGCATCGCTGTCGCAGGCCTTGTCCTCGCTTCGCTCAGCGTCATCGTATTGAAGGCCCTGCCACCGGGCTCACAGCCCACAACCCAGGCCCGAATCCGCCGCGACGGGCCCTGGGTGTTCGGTGCGTTTCATGCCCCGTTCACCATTATCGAGTACGCCGATCTCGAGTGCCCCTACTGTCGTGCCTACTTTCCCGTGCTCGAGCGATGGATCAAAGAGCACCCGCAGGTGAACTGGGAATGGTGGAATCTGCCTCTAGCCATGCACGACCCCGCCGCGTCTCGAGAGGCTTTGCTCGCCGAATGCGTGGGCGAGGCCGACGGAAATGGAGCATTTTGGCAAACCGTAGCCTGGATCTATCAAAACACGCGCAGCGACGGAGCGGGAATCGCCACCAGCACGCACATGCCAGAAGAGTCACCGGCGGTTAGGGGCTGCCTCGAGGCGGGAAGCGCTGAAGCGGTCATCAGAGTGCAAACCGCCGAGGCGTTGCAGCAGCACATTGAGGGAACCCCCACGCTTCGGATTCTCGATCATAGAACGGGACGGTCGCTTGAGCTTCAAGGACCCGTCCCAGGGGACACCCTGCTTTCTGCGGTTGACTGGCTCGCCGCAAAAGGGGCCGCGGGGCTAGCGCCAGGCGGCCCCCGCCGTTCCCGGCTTTACGCCCACTCGCGATCGATCTTACCGAATGACCCCAACTGAAAGAGTTGGTGTAACGCAGCCAAGTCGTCATCGATACCCGCTTGGTATTCCTCCTTATAGCCTACAATCGGCAGGATGGCATGGGCCGCATCGGAATCCGAAGGCGCGAGCAGCAGTAGCGCTTTGTTGACTGCAGCCGTTTTATGCGCCACCGACAGATTGAGAGCCGCGCGGATATCCGAGGTTAGATCAAGAGGCGGCAAGTAGTTATTGACGAGCTCGACCGTCCATAGGTCACCCAGCAGGCCGGCAAGGCCGTTGAGAGCACGAGCTACCGCAGTTCCAACATCGTCTTTGAAATCCAAATGCCATACTGTGAGCATTCCCTTATGCTCCCCGAACGCATGGCAGAATCTGAACTCACGGGTTGACTGATAATAGAGAGCCTGAACGGCTGCAAGCACGCGCTCGTCATGGTCTTCGTCCCATCTAATGGCGAATCGATGCTCGACGGGACGATCCGACTTGCGGTAAGCAGGCGCTGCGTAAATCGACCACGGAGAGGCGGGCCGAAGATCGGCTATAAGGCGAAACGGAAACATAGCGAGGCCCTCGCGGCTTTCGGCCGGTAGGTTGCGGGATGTCACTCCCGGCGCCCGTACATCAAGCGCAGCTCTATTATTGCATAGGCGTCCCTTCGGCTCTACCCGTTGTCCTGTGAAGGGCGTATATTCCCAAATTGGTCGCCGTCACCTGCCGCACGCGCCCGAGAGGGTACGACGAAGACGGTATCTTTCGCAGACCGAGCCCAATTCATTGACATTTCCTTGGGCGGCCCGCAACGCGTGCACCGGACTCAACGCCCAGGAGAGAGCAATGAACGTCGAGCAGCTTCAGCTGTTGGCAGGGCGTATGCGCGACTTGCTGCAGCAATCCAATCACTCTATCGGGCACAACCAGTCGCTTGATGTGGTGGCCGCCGTGCCAGGTCTACGCAATTGGCCGGAGGTTCGTGCATTCCCGAAACGGGTCAGCGACTGCGAATTCGATGAATCCGCGGCCGCAAGGCTCGCCTTCCGGCTGCGGCGCAAGTGCGGGCTCGATCTTTCGGCGAGCGCCATTCTCGCCGCACTGAATCCGGCAAATTCCGAGACTCCGCAGACTCCACAAGTATGGCCCGCGGGTCCCGAGCCAGGCGTTTACGTGACAACCTCGAAGAAGGCAATCGATGCGCTTCTCGTGAAGTATGAGGAAGCGACCGACGGAGCGCTCGTCTATGCCGAGGAGGCTGCCAGAGAAGGGGAAAGCATCATCGATCTCGGA
>Ga0126373_10003360_pt1 | contig 11954 bp, 13 predicted proteins | sample PanSoiMetPlot_11_FD_92545 | JGI IMG/M metagenome (GOLD analysis project Ga0126373, IMG submission 92545) | Tropical forest soil microbial communities from Panama - MetaG Plot_11 | ecosystem: Environmental > Terrestrial > Soil > Tropical forest > Bulk soil | place: Panama | collected 2016-02-17
CACCGGCAACACCCTGTGCGCGGTGCTCGTGGGTTCCGGCCAGTTGCCCAGTGCCGCGGCCTGCCCCGCTGTCCCCGGCAGCACCACCACCGAGATCTTCGCCGGCACCGTGGCCATCCCCTACTACCTGACCATTCCCAGCGTAGCGAACCCGACCGCGGCCCTCACCGATTCCTGGCAAAACGCCAGCGGGGGCGACACGACGGTGCTGAGCCCGATGCCCAAGGTCACCGTGGCCCAGAACGTGATCCCGGCGCTGGTGGCCATCCCCACGGGTTGCGGCGCCATGCCCGGCACCGGCTGGCCGGTGGTGATATTCCAGCATGGCATCACCCGCAGCCGCGAGGATATGTTTGGCATCGCGGGCACATTCAGCGCCTCGCCACTGTGCATGGCCACCATCGCCATCGACCTGCCCCTGCACGGCGTGACCAATACCAAGGATCCCTTCTATCTCAAGGGCCATGAGCGCACCTTCGACATGGACCTGGAGAACAACACCACGCTAGCCGCCGGTCCGGACGGCGTGATCGATTCCTCCGGCGCCTGGTTCATCAACCTTACGAGCACCATCACCTCCCGCGACAACCTGCGGGAAGGCGCCGCTGACCTGATCAACTTGCTGGCGACCCTGCCCAACATCCACCCCGGCCTCACCATCAACTTCGACAGCAGCAAGGTGTTCTACGTTGGCCACTCCCTGGGCGGCATCGTGGGCACGGTTTTCCTGGGCGCAAACACAGAAGGGTTGGCGCTGAACCCCTCCGCACCGAAGATCGTGGCAGCCACGCTCGCCAACCCGGGCGGCCACATCGCTGAGCTATTGCGCAACTCCGCCGAGTTCGGCCCGATCATCGACGGCCAATTGGCCACCAACGGCCTCGCCAAGGGCACCCTGGGCTACTACGCCTTCTACAACGAGGCCCAGGCGGTGGTGGAAGACGGCGACCCGGGTAACTACGCCACGCTTGCGGTGGCCGGCCATCCCGTTCACATGATTGAAGTGGTGGGCGGCCTGAGCGGCGCCTCGGACACCTGCAACCTGCCGGACCAGGTGGTGCCCAACAGCTCCACCGATCTCATCGCGGGCCTCATGGGTCTGAAGCAGGTGAACGCCTCCGCCGCAGGCAAAGCCTTCATCGTGCGCTTCCTGGCGGGCGACCACGGCTCCTTCTTATCCCCGACCCCGCCCTCGAACTGCACCGCCAGCACGGATGTCGCGCTCTATGGAGCGGTGACCACCGAGATGCAGACCGAGACGGCCACGTTCCTGGGGAGCGGCGGCACTGGCATCACCATCAACAATACCGCCGGCATCATCAAGTAAATTCCTTGTTTTGACCTTGCTCGGGGGCGGCCTTCTAGGCCGCCCCCTTTTTCTTGTCCCGACTGCGGGCCTGCGCTACCCTGTCGGCGGTCTCCCCCTGGTGATCCCGCCCGCGTGAGCCAGTCCGAACCCAAGCCCGGCCTCTTCGCCCGTCTCAAGCAACGCCTCGGCCGCGGCGGCCTAATCCCGTCCTTCAAAGGCTCGCTGGACGAGGTCGCGATCGAGGCCCTGGAAGAGCGGCTGCTGCGCGCCGACGTGGGTGTGGAGGCCACGAATCGCATCCTCGCGAACCTGCGCCCCCGTTCCGCGGCCCTCCATGATGCGGCGGCCTTGAAGGCCGCGCTCACCGAGGAGCTCGCGCGCATTCTCGAGCCCGCGGCGAAACCGCTCGCGCTTTCCGGTCACGCGAAGCCTTTCGTGCTGGTGGCCATGGGCGTGAACGGCGCCGGCAAGACCACCACCTTGGGCAAGCTCGCCCGGCACTTCAAGGACCAGGGCAAGAGCGTGATGCTCGCCGCCAGCGACACCTTCCGCGCCGCCGCAGTGGAGCAGTTGCTGGTCTGGGGCGAGCGCCACGGCGTGCCGGTGACCGCCCAGGCCCAGGGTGCGGACCCGGCGGCGGTGGCCCACGACGCCTTCAGCGCAGCCCAGGGGCGCGGCAGCGACGTCCTGCTGGTGGACACCGCCGGGCGGCTGCACACCAAGACCCAGCTCATGGGTGAGCTCAAGAAGATCGACCGGGTGCTGGCCAAGCTCTCCCCCGGCGCGCCCCACGAGCGGCTGCTGATGCTGGACGCGGGCACGGGGCAGAACGCCCTGAAGCAGATCGAGGAATTCAACGCGGCGGTGGGCGTCACCGGCCTGGTATTCACCAAGCTGGATGGCACCGCCAAGGGCGGCGTGGCGGTGGCCGCCACGGAGCGCTACCACCTGCCTATCCGCTTCCTGGGCGTGGGCGAGTCCGGGGAGGACCTGGTGGAATTCAACGCCCGCTCTTTCGCCGAGGCTTTGGTCGGTTAACCGCCGTGATCAGCTTCCAAACCGTCAGCAAGCGTTATGAAGGGGGCAACGAAGCCCTCACGGACGTGAGCTTCGAGGTGCAGCGGGGCGAGATGGCCTTCCTCATGGGCCCCTCCGGCGCCGGCAAGAGCACGCTCCTGAAGCTCGTGGCCCTGATCGAGCGCCCCAGCCGCGGCCAGGTGCTGGTGAACGGCCAGAACCTCTCCGGCGTGCGCCGCCGTCAGCTGCCCCTGTACCGCCGCCAGATCGGCGTGGTGTTCCAAGACCACAAGCTGCTGAACGACCGCAGCGTGTTCGACAACGTGGCCCTGCCCCTGGTCATCGCCGGCGTGGACCCGGCCGAGATCGGCAAGCGGGTGCGCGCCTCCTTGGACCTGGTTGACCTTCTCCACAAGGAACGGGCGGTGCCCATCACGCTGTCCACCGGCGAGCAACAGCGGGTCGGCATCGCCCGCGCCGTGGTGTACCGGCCGCCCATCCTCATCGCCGACGAGCCCACCGGCAACCTGGACCCGGAGCTGTCGCTGGAAGTGATGCAGCTCTTCAAGCGCCTGAATCAGGTGGGCGTGACGGTGCTGGTGGCGAGTCACGATCGGGCCCTGGTGCAGCAGTTCGCCATGCGCGTGCTGCACCTGAAGGCGGGCCGCATGACGGACCCGGAGGAAACCCATGGCCACCCGTGAGGCCCACGGCGCCGCAAGCGCGGGCCGGCGCGGGGGGCCGAAAGCTTGGCTGCGGGACCACCTGCGGGTCGCGGTCACGAGCCTGGGCCGCCTCTACCGGCACTTGGGCACCAGTCTCATGACCGCGGCGGTCATCGGCATCGCGCTCTCCCTGCCCGCCGCCTTGCAAGTGCTGGTGAGCAACGCCAAGGCAGTGAGCGGCTCCTGGGAGGGCTCGGCGCGCATTTCCCTGTATCTCAAGACCAGCGTGAGCGACGCGGACGCGCGCACGCTGGCGGACACGGTACGCAAGATGGACGGAGTGGCGGACGTGCAGCTCATCGCCGCGGACCAGGCACTGGCGGAGTTCAAGCAGCTCTCGGGCTTCGGCGAAGCGGCGTCGGCCCTGGACAAGAATCCCCTGCCGGCCGTGGTGGTGGTGCACCCCGCGGACAGCAGGCCGGAGGCCGCCGCCGCCCTGGAGCGCCAGCTGGCGGCCAATCCCGCCGTGGACCAGGTGCGCCTGGACCTGCAGTGGCTGAAGCGCCTGTCCGCCATCCTCGATATCGTGCGGCGTGTGACCGATATCCTGGCCGGGCTCCTGGCCCTGGCGGTGATCCTTGTGGTGGGCAACACCATCCGCCTAGAGATCGGCGGGCGGCGCACCGAGATCGAGGTGAGCAAACTCCTGGGGGCCACGGACGCCTTCATCCGCCGGCCTTTCCTCTACCACGGGGCCTGGTACGGCCTGGCCGGGGGGCTCATCGCCTGCGTGCTGGTGGTCACCGCCGTGGCCCTGGTGGAAGACCCTGTAAGCCACCTGGCGGGGCTCTACGGCAGCGTCTTCGCTTTGCAGGGCCTCGGCTTCCCGGGCGCCCTGGGGCTTTTGGCGGGCGGCTGCCTACTGGGTTGGGCGGGTTCCTGGCTGGCGGTGGCACGCCACCTTCGGGCTATCGAACCAACCTAAAAAGCCCCTTTTCGAACAACCACTTAGGCCTACTCCTGGGGTTGAACTTTCTCGGCTGTTAGCACTCTATTGACGAGAGTGCTAGAGTAAGACCCAGTGAAAAGGAGGCTCGAGATGACTACCACCGCGATCGCCACGCTCCGCCAAGAGCTGGCCTTAAGTCCGGTCGGCAGCCTGGATGCCTACATCCAGCGGGTGCACAGCATCCCGGTGCTGAGCGAAGAGCAAGAGCGGGCCCTGGCCCTGCGCTTCCACGATGAGCAGGACCTGGACGCAGCCCGCCAGCTGGTGCTGCACCACCTGCGTTTCGTGGTGCACGTGGCCCGCGGCTACCTGGGCTACGGCCTGCCGCTCGGCGACCTCATCCAGGAAGGCAACATCGGCCTCATGAAGGCCGTGAAGCGCTTCGACCCGGGCGTGGGCGTGCGCCTTGTGTCCTTCGCCGTGCACTGGATCAAGGCAGAGATGCACGAGTACATCCTGAAGAACTGGCGCATCGTGAAGGTGGCCACCACCAAGGCCCAGCGCAAGCTGTTCTTCAACCTGCGCAAGTCCAAGAAGCGCCTGGGCTGGATGAACGCGGCCGAGGTGAAGGCCGTGGCCAAGGACCTAGGTGTCACCCCCGAGGAAGTGATGGAAATGGAGTCCCGCCTGACGGGCCAGGACATCGGCTTCGACTTGACGGCCGAGAGCGAGGACGAGGACAGCGCCATCGTGGCGCCCGTGACTTATCTCGCGGACGTGGATTCGGATCCGGCGGCGGCCATCGAGAAGGACGACTTCGAGTCCCGCAACGAGGCGCGCCTTACCCAAGCCCTCACGGTGCTGGACGACCGCAGCCGCCACATCCTCCAGCGCCGCTGGCTGGACGAGGAAAAGGCCACGCTGCAGGAGCTGGCGGACAAATACCAGGTGTCCGCCGAGCGCATCCGCCAGTTGGAGAACAACGCCATCAAGAAACTCAGGACGGCGATGGCGTAAGCGCAGTTAAACCGCAGAAACTGAAAGCCCGGCGAAAGCCTGGCTTTTTGTTGGGCATTCAAGGATAACAAGCCCCGGGCGGCCAGGGCCCTTGCACCTCGGCGGCCATTTCAGTCTTGCCGTTCTCGTCCGGCACGGCGTCCAGCACCAGGGTGAACTGGGTCAGGACCTTCCCGCTCCATGCTGCATCCTTGATGCCGAGGGTCAGCGTCATCCCCCGCAGCAGAAAATGACGTTCCGTGCCGTATTCCTGGTAATTCAGGCACTCGCCCTTCAGCTGCTGGGCTAGGATGCGGCCGCGGTTGTGCCAGTCGTTCTTCTGCTCGGCGTGGGTGTTCGCCGCCAGAAGGTTCACGGCGGAGACGGTCTCGCCCTTGTAGGGGAACAGCATGCACTGGAAGTCGCCGCTGAAGTCCATGTCATAGCCGTCGTCGTGGTAGCCCCCCGTATGGCACTCGAAGCGGTAGATCTTGTTGCCCCTGGTGTCCTTCAGATAGGCGAGGTAGGGCGCGTCGTCCCCCGGTTTCTGCGGACGCTTGTAGACGTATTCCGCGTGCAGTGGCTGGATGGCCGGCCAGCCGGCCACAGTGGGCGGCGCCACGTGGGTCGCCGCCGGATTGGTCATCAAGACCAGCCCTGACCAGAGACCCACAGGCAGCTTCAGTTTCACAAGGCGTGCAACAGCCGCATGTAGTGGTCCAGCAGCAGCGCCGCGAACAGGAGCGAGAGGTACCAGATGGACCAATGGAAGGTGCGCATGGGCATGGTCGCCGCTCCCGGCGCTCCTGTCGGAGCACCCCTGCCTCCCGCGGCAATAGTATCTCCCTGTGCGCCGTCGCTCTCGTCCTCTCGGTACAAGCGCCAGGAATGCCACAAAAAAATTCCGCCGAGCACCAGCGCCGCCGCGAGATACAGCACGCCGCTCATGCGGATCACGAAGGGCAGCAGGCTCACCACCAGCAGCAACACGGTGTAGAGCAGGATCTGCAGCTTGGTGTAGGCCACGCCGTGGGTCACGGGCAGCATGGGGATGCCCACCTTGGCGTAGTCCTCGCGGCGGTGGATGGCGAGCGCCCAGAAGTGCGGCGGGGTCCAGACGAAGATGATGAGGAACAGCAGGAAGGCCCCGGCGCCGGCGTGCCCGGTCACCGCGGTCCAGCCGAGCAAGGGCGGCGCCGCGCCGGCCGCGCCGCCGATGACGATGTTCTGGGGCGAGGCGCGCTTCAGAAACACAGTGTAGACGATGGCGTAGCCGATGAGGGAGCAGAAGGTGAGCACCGCCGTGAGGATGTTCACCCAGGTGGTCAGGATCAGCATGGAAAGCATCGCGAGGCTGAGCGCGAACAAGAGCGCCTGGCGCTCCGTCACCTGGCCCGTGGGGAGCGGCCGGTGGCGGGTGCGGAACATGACCGCATCCACCCGCTGGTCCAAGAGGTGGTTCACCGCCGCCGCGCTGGAGGCGGCGAGGCCGATGCCTAAGGTGCCGAACAGGAGTTGCGGGAGGGGCGGCATGCCGGGTACCGCCAGGAACATGCCGACCACGGCGGTGAACACGATGAGCGCGACCACCCGCGGCTTGCCGAGCTCGTAGAAATCCCTCCAGGTTGTACCACTAGCGGTGTTCATCGTTGACCTACAGCGCGGTTTCGCTTCACATGAGCTCGTTCCAATTCGACGTCATCCGCGAAAATACATCGTGTATTTTCGCGGATACGGCGAGTCCGGCGCATGTCCGGACTCGCCTTTCGCAGTGCATCCCTGCACCGCCCTCTCCAGCGCTGTTCACTGCTTTCCCGCCCATACTGCCCAGTTCAGACTCACGGTGGCGCCCAGGAGCAACGCCGCCACGCCATTGTGCAGATCCGCGAGGGGCAAGGGCCAGCCGAACTTCACTAGGCTGATGCCGATGCCGATCTGCAGCAGCAGCAGGGCACCCACGAGGCCCGCCACCCGCTTCAAGGCCGGGCTTTGGGATTTGAGTAGCAGCGTCAGGCAGGCGCCGCCCAGCATCAGGAAAGTGAACAGGGCGCCGAAACGGTGGGTCACCTGGATCGCGACCCGCGCCGCGTCGGTCAAGATGCCACCCTGGTAGTCCGGCCCCAGGCCGTGCCAGGTGAAACCGGCGGCGAAGTCCATGGGCACGGGATTACCGCAACTCGGGAAATCCGGGCAGGCGATGGCGGCGTAGTTGCTGCTCACCCAGCCCCCCAGCGCGATCTGGCAGACGAGCACCAGGAGTCCCATGGCCGCGAGCGCGCGCAGAGCGGGCGTCGCGGCATCGCCCTGCCGCAGCAGGCCGCCGCTCTGCAACATCAGCAGCACCAGCAGTGAGAAAGTGGCGAGGCCCCCCAAGAGATGGGCGGTCACCACCGGCGGGAACAGCAGCAGCGTGACTGTCCACATGCCGAGCAGCGCCTGGAATATCACCAGGGCCAACAACAGCGTCGGCAAAAGCACCGCTTGGCCCACATCTTTGCGCTTCCACCAGGCCCAGAGAGCCAGCAGCAGGATCAGGCTGCCGAGGCCGACCACGAAATAACGGTGGATCATTTCCTTCCAGGCCCGGGCCGGTTCCAGCGGTCGCGCGGCGTCCACCGCCGCCGCCTGCTGCGCCGTGGGTACGGTCACGTGACCGTAGCAACCCGGCCAGTCGGGGCAGCCCAAGCCCGCCTGGGACAGGCGCACATAGGCCCCCAGCATCACCACGCCGAAGGCCAGCGCCATGGCGGCGACGGCCATGTAAAAGAAAAGGTTCTTACGCATCGACGCTCAACCCTCTGAGCCGAGCAGATGGCGGAGATCCTGAAGAATCCACTTGGGATCACCCGAGAGGGAATAGCGCATCGCGACGTAGCCATTGGAATCCACGAGATAGATGTACTTGGGCGCATCCGCCCCGTCGAAACCCTTGAGCACGGCAAGGCCCGCCGCGTCGGCGCCGGTGAGGCCTGGCTCGCCCTGGGTCACGTCGCTCGCCGCCTCGCCGGTGGCTAAATAGAGGCGCTGCACCTGCTGCATCTGCTCTCCGAGGGCGAGCTGGGTGCTGTGCATGATCCCGAGGGCGCGGCGGCACTCCGCCTCGCAGGCGGGGCCGCTCAAGTAAAGCAGGGTGAAGTGGTGTGCAAAGTAGCCGGGGGGCAGCGCCAGACCCGTGAGGTCCAACTGCCGCGGCGGCTGCACGAATTCCCCGTGGTTGGTGGTGCCGAGATGCAGCTTGTCGGTGTTGGCGTACAGGAGCCAGGAACCGAGCGCCGGCGCCAGGAACGCCGCCAGCAGCAGCAATATGATCAGGCGGTTCTTTCGGGTGGTCTTCGGATCCGGGATGTCATTCATGGGGAGAGTCCTGCCGCTTGGCGCGGCGAAGGTTCACGATCAACCACACGGCGAAAACCGCCACCGCCAGCATCAACCACTGGAAGGCATAGCCGAGATGCCGCTCCGGCGGGAAACCCACGTCCAGCGTGAGCTCGCGGCGATAACCGTCCGGCTGTTCCGCATCCAGGTGCAGCACCGGCGCGAGGAGCTGCGGGCCGTAGAGCGGCGCGAGATCCGCCATGCCGGGATAGAACAGGAGCTTGGGCCAGCCCTCGGCGGGCTTGGCGCCCTGCCCCAGCCGCAGGCCCGGCGCCGGTAGCGTGCCAAGCGTGGCCTCGATGCGGCGTTGGTCGCCGGGGACGGAGATATCCGGCAAGGTCTTTCCATCCTCCGCCCGGGGCAGCCAGCCCCGGTCCACCAGGGCGATGCCGCCGTTCTCCAAGAGAAACGGCGTCAGCACTTCGTAACCCACGTCAGCGTCGCGGGTCATGTCTTGAAGCAGGATCTGGCGCGTAGAGTCGTATCGCCCGGCGGCGCTGACCCGGCCATAGGGCGGGAGCGCGGCAAGCGTCCCGTCCTTCATGGCGGACTCCAGCGGCATGGGCGGCTTAGCTGCCTGCTCCGCATAGGCCCGCAACAGGCCGCGTTTGTATTCGGCCCGGTCCCACTGCCAGACGGCGAGGCGTATGAAGAGTGCGCACAGCACCAGCATGGCCAAGGTCGGCCACAAGCCCGCCTGGAAGCGCCATTTGCCTAGCGCCACGGCGAAATGCTAACGTGCCCCGCCTTCCGGGGAACGTCTGTCATGCTGCCACGCCTCATCATCCTCGTCATCCTGCTTGCCATCCTCGCCAGCCTGTTCTCCGGCGTCTACTTCATGCTCCACGACCGCGGCCAGTCCACCCGCAACGTCAAGGCCCTTACCATCCGCATCGGCCTCTCGATCTTCCTCTTCATCGTGCTGATTGTTGCTTACCTTACCGGAGTCATCCAACCAAACTCCGTACATCCGTAAAGAAGAAGCGCCGCTTGCGCGGCGCTTCATGATTCCTATCGTGGCTCGTCGCAGCCAAACTATAAATCGGAGATTTTGACCGCTGGCTAGGCGCGCGAGGCGAGCAGGAGGGAGCGTACCCTTCGTGTACGTGACCGACTGCGCCGAAGCGCAACAACACCAGCGGACAAAAGATCCATTTTTAGAGCCAGTAGACGAAGATGTAGAGACCTAGCCACACCACGTCCACGAAGTGCCAGTACCAGGATACCGCCTCGAATGCGAAGTGGTGTTCGGGCTTGAAGTGGCCGCGCAGCGAGCGGGCCAGGATCACCGACAACATGATGGCGCCGATGGTCACGTGCAGGCCGTGGAAGCCCGTGAGCATGAAGAACGTGGAGCCGTAGATGCCCGTGCCCAGCGTCAGGTTCTGCTTGGTGTAGGCGTCGAAGTACTCGTGGCCCTGCAGCGTCACGAAGCTGAAGCCCAGGATGATGGTGAACAGCAGGAACAGCTTGAGCTTGCCGCGCTCGCCGGACTTGAGGCCCCAGTGGGCGATGGTCACGGTGAGACCGGAGGTGAGCAGGATGGCGGTGTTGAGCGCCGGGATGCCGAGCGCCTCCATGGCCTTGAACCCGCCGCCCACGCCTGCCGGACCGTTGGTGGGCCAGTCCGGCTCGTAGCCGTGCCAGAGCACCAGGTTGGTGAACAGGTTCTTGCCCTCGCCGCCCAGCCAGGGCAGCGAGAACTGCCGGGCGTAGAACAGCGCGCCGAAGAACGCGGCGAAGAACATCACCTCGGAGAAGATGAACCAGGTCATGCCCCAGCGGAACGAACGGTCCACCTGGGCGTTGTAGATGCCGGCCTCGCTCTCGCGGATCACGGTGCCGAACCAGCCGAACATCATGAACAGGATGATGGCGATGCCGAGCGGGAACAGGTAATGGCCGATGCTCACGTCCTCGAGCCACAACGCGGCGGAGCCGAGCGTGGTGAACAACCCGATGGAGCCGACGATCGGCCAGTGGCTGCCGTGCGGTACGTAGTAATGATCGCTGTTGGCGTGGGCTGCTGACATGCTCTCTTCCTTCTAGTTACGTCCCGGGCGTCAGCCCGGACGTGACGTTGAAATAAGTGTAGGAGATGGTCACCGTGGTGATGTCCTTGGGCAGGGCCGGGTCGAGGTAGAAGCGCACCGGCATGTGCCTGGACTCATGGGGACCGAACGTCTCCTTCGTGAAACAGAAGCACTCCGTCTTGTGCACGTATCTCGCCGCCTCGCCCGGGCCGTAAGTGGCCACCGCCTGGGCGGTCACGTCCCCGCCGCTCTGGTTGAGGGCGTAGAACGAAGTGCCGTACAACTCGCCAGGGTGCACCGTCATCTGTCCCTGGTCGGGGCGGAACGCGAAGGGCAGGCGGCTGTTCACCGTCGCCAGGAACTGCACCGTCACCTCCCGGCTCTGGTCCGCATTGACGCTGTAGGCCTCGGCGACCTCCACGCCCGTCCCATTCAATCCCGTCAGCCGGCACACCACCTTGTAGAGCGGCACCAGCGCGAACCCCAGGGCGAACGTCGCGGCCCCCAGGAGCACCAGCCCCAGCACCAGCCGGACATGGGGCCGTTGTTTCATTGCCTTCGCGTCCATCGTCCGGAGGTCGCCCTTACGGGTGTCTCCAGCGCACGATCAAAAATATCCCCACGTAGAACGCCAGGGCCACCGCTGCCAGAATCAGCGCCGTGCGTAGCGCGCGGCGCTGCCCGCGCGGGGCTTGATCGTTCATGTCGGCCGCGGCCGTCATGGCTCAATCATCCCGGTACGGGTGCGCCCACACCGCGGTGGGCGGCTCCGTGAAGCTGTGGTACGGCGGCGGCGAAGGCAGGGTCCATTCCAGGCCCTTCGCGCCCTCCCACACCTTGGCCGGGGCCTTCTGGCCACCGCGGATGCAAATGATCACGCCGGCGAGGAACAGGAGCTGCGAGGCGCCGAACAGGAAACCGCCGATGGAGGAGATCTCGTTCAGGTTGGTGAACTGCACCGGGTAGTCCGGGATGCGGCGCGGCATGCCGGCTAGGCCCAGGAAATGCTGCGGGAAGAACAGCACGTTCACCCAAATGGTGCTCATCCAGAAGTGCCACTTGGCGAGGGTCTCGTTGTACATGTGGCCGGTCCACTTGGGCAGCCAGTAGTACACCGCGCCCATGATGGCGAAGGCCGCGCCGGTGACCAGCACGTAGTGGAAGTGGGCCACCACGAAGTAGCTGTCCTGGTACTGGAAGTCGGCCGGCACGATGGCGCACATGACGCCGGAGAAACCGCCGATGGTGAACAGGAACAGGAACGCCAGGGCGAACAGCATCGGCGTCTCGAACGTGAGCGAGCCCTTCCACAGGGTCGCCGTCCAATTGAACACCTTCACGCCGGTCGGCACCGCGATCAGCATGGTGGTGAACATGAAGAACAGCTCGCCCGCGAGCGGCATACCCACCGTGAACATGTGGTGCGCCCAGACGATGAAGGAAAGGAAAGCGATGGAGGCCACGGCGTACACCATGGACTCATAGCCGAACAGCGGCTTGCGCGAGAATGTCGGGATGATCTCCGAGACGATGCCGAAGGCCGGCAGGATCATGATGTAGACCTCGGGGTGCCCGAAGAACCAGAAGATGTGCTGGAACATCACCGGGTC
>Ga0126373_10003361_pt1 | contig 11953 bp, 10 predicted proteins | sample PanSoiMetPlot_11_FD_92545 | JGI IMG/M metagenome (GOLD analysis project Ga0126373, IMG submission 92545) | Tropical forest soil microbial communities from Panama - MetaG Plot_11 | ecosystem: Environmental > Terrestrial > Soil > Tropical forest > Bulk soil | place: Panama | collected 2016-02-17
GAATGACAGGTCAAGGCCGTCGGCGCGCTTGTACTTCACGAGGCGCTTCTTGATGGCGCGCACGGCAGGTGTCGGATCGGGAATGTCTGTGATGGCGGCACTAGTCGAGCTAAAGATTGCTTCCCCCTCAGGAGGGTCGATCTTGCTCTCCAGGGTACGCTTGAAGGCGTTGGGTGGCTCAGTTGACGATTGATGCCAGGTGAGGAATGTCTTGGTATCCGCGCCGGTGAAGGCCAGGAATTGCTCGTAGGAAGTTTTGTCGCAGCGGAACAGGCGCTGTGATTGCTGGCTGGTGAGATTGAGCTGATCGAGGAACGGACGATCACCATCGGGCGAAGCGCCGTCCCCGCGGAGGTAGATGGAATCACCTTCCTGGAGGATGACGCGGGCACCGTTGGGGAGTATGCGCCGCACCGGCTCGCCAGGATCTTTGTAAAGTTCGTCGGTAGAAAGATCCCACAGCAAGCGAGGTTTTTGTTGGGGATCGTCAACGTTGACGACGAACGTTTTTCGCCAGTGTTTGTTGTGGTCATATTCCGTCAGCAGGGCAACTCCAGGTTGCTCGCTCCAGTCGTAGCCGGCATAACGTTGGACGGTGCGAGCGATCTCAACCGGCGGCGCGCTGAAGGGCGCCTTGGTGAGCATGATCTTGTCGCGGTTGGGGACGTCGGTGTTCCAGTCGCCGCCGTCGAGTGCTTCGGCCCATAGGAGCGTGGCAGGGTCGGTCGACCGCCACGAAAAATCGCGTGGGCCAAGAGGAACACCGTGTATGGGAACGCGATCGGCCAACGGCAGAGACGCGACTGTATGTACGGAAATGTGCGCTGGCTGAGAGATGTCCCAGGATTCCACTTCCTGTGGGAAGCGATCGTAGGTGGTGACGTAGGAATACGGCTTTTGAATGGTTGTCACCAGGACATGTTTGCCGTCGGGCGCGGGATCAAGGGATGCGTAATTGGCGGGCTTGCCCAGGGGCGTGATCGAGCCTGTGGCCACATTGATGATGGCGAGTTGCGAAGCGGCGTAGTAGTCGAAGAGGTCCTCGTCGTGCTTGTTGTTCAGCGTGTCGCGAGTTTCATAGGTGCTACTCTGACCCTTTTGACCCTCGGTCTCCTGAATGCTTGGCCCGACCGGGATATTGGATGAGCTGGGCGGAGCACCCAGAGTCTTCGGAACGAGTTTGACCAGCAGCGTTTTCTGGTCCGGCATCCATTGCATTTCATCGTTCAACATCGGATTGATGCGGACGCCAGGGACGCGATGGGCTTGGGCCGTCTTGAAGTCGCCGACCCAGAGTTCGACCGATGCGGATGCGATGTTAACGAAGGCGAATAGCTTGCCGTCGGCAGACCAGAGGGGCGCACCCGGACAGGCAGCCGATGGGAGAGCCACGTGACTTTGCTTGCGGTTGGCGACGTCCACCAGATCAAAATTCTGGGCGCAGGGTGTGATGCCGTATCCGCCCTCTGTGTCGTGCCGGCTGTGATTGCCCGGCTCAACACGAACTCCGGCGAGTCGCAGAAAAGGAGTGGCCACACGGGCGATCGAAGGGTACCTCTGCCACGACACCAGAAGGATCGCATCGTCGGTGGGGCTCACGAAAGGTTGTGGCGGCGCGGGCGCACGCATCACGTCCAGAATGTATTGTGGCGGTTGGTTGTATCCCGAGGGAGTCTCGGCTGAGTTTGCCGCCGAGGCGGGCTCAGCTGCCTGCCCCGCGGCAAGAACGCCAACGAGGCAGCCAACTAGTGCGGTACCCACCAGGCTGAGGAAAGGGTTGTTGCGGATTCTCATTGTCTTCTCCCCTTTTGCTCGGACGAAATTCAATGGTGAACATTTGTGACCATGAAGGCTCCAGCCGAGCCTGGAAAACGAACGCAACGCAAGGGAGTCTACCGCCGCGGTCGTCTCAGCGCAATGGCGGGGCAGGGTCCGACCTGTCTCTGACCGTCGGTCAATAAAGCCTGTTGACTTCGAATGGCGCTGTCGAAAGGTGCGCTTGGGCAGCGTACAGGGGGAATGGGGTCTGCATTTACATTGTTCGTTTTGAGGACGAGGAGGATTACGTGGTTTGCGAAATCCAACCCAACTGCAATCTGGTGAGCCTATTTAGGCCCTCCATGGGTCGATGAGATCGATGTCGCAATCGGCAAAATCATCGACATTCCGTGTCGCGAGCTTTGCTCCACGGGTTCGGGTAATGGCGGCAATTTGGGCATCGGCGTGGCCGATGGGCTGGCCAAGATTGCAGGTCGCACGACTATCGTGTACACTGTTATAGTGAAAAATATTACCTTAAGCGCAGATGGACATTTGATCGAGCAGGCACGGCTGCTAGCCAAATCCCGGCATAAGACGCTGAATGCCATGTTTCGCGAATGGTTGGAACAGGTCACGGCACAAACCGGTGGCGTGCAGGAGTTCGAAGCCCTGATGAATCGCTTGAAGCACGTGCAAGCTGGGCGGCGCTTCACGCGGGACGAGATGAATGAGCGGTAGATTCTTCCTTGACACAAATATCTTCGTATATTCCTTCGACGCTAGCTCGAAAAAGAAGGCCGCGCAATCCTTGAAGTTGATCGGGAGTGCAATCGAGACGCGCGCGGGTATTGTTAGCTATCAAGTCGTACAAGAGTTCTTTAATGTAGCGTTGCGGCGTTTTGCGAAACCGATGAGCAGCGCCGACGCCGAACAATATTTGACGACGACGTTTCGTCCGCTCCTGGCGGTGCATTCCTCGCCAGCATTGTATGGAGAGGCATTACGGATTGGAGCTAGGTTCCGACTGCCTTGGTATGACGCGTTGATTGTCGCTTCAGCAATCGAAGGTCAATGTGATGTTCTCTATAGCGAAGACTTTCAGGATGGGCAGCAATTCGGGAATGTCGTGATCTCGAACCCCTTTGCCTAAGAACGAAATGTTGTTCGCAATTCGCAATCTGAAGACGTTGCAAAACAAACGGCTCAAAAAATGGAGCCTCCTAAGCGTTTCCAACCTAATGAGTTGGTTGCGGGGGCACAGAGGATGCAGCAGAACCCGGTGAGTGTCCCGCATCATTTTCTTGTGATGGAACATCGCATGGCTCCCGCGCTTCCTAGGATTACGTGATCGGCTTGAGAGCCTCCTTCTGTTATGTCTTCCCATTTCTCTTAGACGTGGCGGAGTGACTTTGCTTGAAAGACCCAGGCAGAGCTTGCGGTCGATACGCAAGCTCAAACATGCTCAAACATTGTTTATGCCAGTAATTGCCGACGGCAGTTAAAACGAACTTGTCGCCGAGAGAAATTTTGATACGGGACCAGCTCGAACCGAGCCACCAAGATTCAAATCGTTCACCATGATCGTTCCCCGCTCGGTAGGAAGGATCAGCTCTCGGCGAATTCAATAACAACCTTGATGTCTTCTGGCGCTCGCTGTAGTGCGTCAGCAAAATTTTCGGGCCTATGCCGACTCGTAATTAGACGTGCTAGCCAGGCTCGGTCGGCACTGGCCAAGGCCTCCGCGCTTTTGTACCAGTGTCGTTTGTTAGCGCTCACACTGCCTACGACGATGTTGTTTTTCAGAACCGCCTGCGAAGCGAGGTCTGCCGAACGGACTTTGGGGACTGGACCGCCCTGCCCCATGCCGATCAGGCAGACAACACCGCTCGCTGCAATAATCCTCATTGAACCCGAGATCAGTTGCCCCACGCCGGTGCACTCCAAAATCAGGTCCGGAGCAAACCCCAGGTCTGAAACGCCACAAGAGTGGTAGGTAGCACCGAGGGCACGCACAAGCTCGGGCTTGGATCCTGACTCGACCCTGTCGAGCACGTGGACCTCTAGCCCGACCTCCGAAGCAAGTAGTGCCGCCAATAGGCCCACCGGGCCCGCGCCGGTAACCAGCACGGTCTGTGGTTCCCAAAAAGCGCGCTTGCCAACCGCCATACCATGCTCCAAGGCTTTAGTCACAACTGACATAGGCTCGAGTAGTACGCCCTGAATCCCGAGCTTTGAGTCAATCCTGATCGCGTACTCCGGCTCAATCCTCCATCGTTCGGACATGTAGCCATCAATCTCTTTGATTCCGCGCTCCGTATATAACCCATTGCGACACATATCCGACTCACCGACCGCACAGCTTGGGCAAGGAACAGGGTCAGGGCGACGCACCATTCCGACCACAAGGTCGCCTGCTTTCAATGCATTGTTTACTCCTGGGTCCACGACACGGCCGAGGGATTCATGTCCTAGCACAAGGCGCGCCTTTCCTCGAGGAGCCCAGCCATATTTGCCTTCCGCGATCTCAATATCGGTTCCGCAAACTCCTACAGCAGTTGCTTCCACCAGCACCTCACCGCTATGAGGGTCAGGCTCCGCGATATCCTCTAGCCTTATAGAGTTTGGTTTCTTTGGCTCCAGCGTGATCGCTTTCATCTCACCCGCATCCTGCCACACTTTTGTGAGCCTCTGTGATGCTCGGCATCAACCGAAAGAAACAGACGGCTCGACGGCATCATTTGCGACGATCTAGCCAACCTTTGAAGAGCGATACTCGGCCATGAATTAGCCGGTGCTGGGTTGGACATCGAACATCTCAGACTGTCCGCAGCGGGGTTATGAGTGGGGATCGGAATCCGCTTGGTACAGGCTGACTGGCTTATGACCCAGTTCAACAGCAACACTCAACACCACCAGGGCCACTTTCCGCTGGCCTCGTTGTAAAGTTCTAAATTTGGACAATGACACTCAAATAAAGATATCGCGACGGCGCTTGGCCCCTATTTCAGTACTTTTCTGGCACAAATTTTCTGCCTTGGAGAGTTGCCTGATCGTCGTACTCTCCCTTGGTTGAGCGCTTGGGGATTTTGACTTTCTCCCTGCGTACGCGTTTATAAGGAATCAGGCTCAGGAGATAGGCGATGCAGTTGAGCCGGGCGCGTTTTTTATCGTCAGACCTGACCAGGTACCACGGAGCAGACTCAGTATCGGTGGCATCAAGCATCTGGTCGCGGGCCCGGGAGTAGTCATACCAGCGTGTGCGGGAGGGCAAGTCGGTTGGGCTTAGCTTCCACTGGCGAAGGGGATCCGTAATGCGCGCCTCAAACCGTCTTTCCTGTTCTTCGTTGCTCACCTCGAGCCAGAATTTAAGCAGCCTGATTCCCCCCTCGACAATGTATTTTTCAACCTCAGGGCAGAGTTCAAGAAACCGGCGGTGTTCAGGCTTGGTGCAGAAACCCATGACGGATTCCACACCGGCGCGGTTGTACCAACTGCGGTCAAAGATTACAATTTCCCCTCCCGCTGGGAAATGTTCCATATAGCGCTGCATGAAGAGCTCGCTTTTTTCGCGATCCGAGGGTGCAGGAAGGGCCACTACGCGGAACACGCGTGAGCTCACGCGTTCCGTGATGGCTTTAATGGTGCCACCTTTTCCTGCACCGTCGCGACCCTCGAAAACGATGATAATGCGCTCCCCGTTCTGCTTGACCCACTCCTGGAGATGACAGAGCTCGACCTGAAGACTTTGCAGCTCCTTTTCGTAGACTTTCCGTTTCAACTTCTGTTTCGGGCTGACCGTATTTTTCTTCTGGTTGTGCTTGGCCACGATTACCTCCTTGCGACACGAGGCCACATTTCTACTACTTCCGGATACAGGTCGGCGGCTTTCAACAGTGCCAGTCTCGAGCTAACTAGCTTTTGTCGCGATACCGTACGAGGGCAGATCGTAGCTTCTCGCATTCCTTGTTTTCAATGAACGTATGCAATATTTCACGCATTCAGCATGCGATCCGAATCCGAGCCTCGCGCCCAGGTTTTTGACTGTTTTCCCACTTAGAGCTTGTCCTCGGCTAGGGCGAAAGCCGCATTGACCAAAGCAAAATGACTGAACGCCTGCGGGAAGTTACCGAGCTGGCGCCGGTTTTTGGGGTCGTACTCCTCGGCAAGCAATCCCAAGTCGTTGCGGGTAGAGGCCGCTCTCTCGAATATCCTGCGAGCATCTTTTTCTCGGCCCATCATTTGGTAGACTCCGGCGAGCCAGAACGAACATGCGAGGAACACTCCTTCCTCGCCGGAAAGGCCGTCTACCTCTGACACTGGCTTGAAACGAAGTAGCAGCCCATCCTGAAGAAGTTCGCGCTCAATTGCGTGAACGGTACCGATTACCCGAGCATCGCTCGCGGGCAAAAAGCCACTCAGCGGGATGAAGAGAAGGCTGGCGTCCAATTCTGTGCCGCCGTAATACTGCGTAAATGTGTTGCGATCGGAGTTGAAGCCCTCGCGGCAAACCTCGTCGAAAATGGCATTACGTGTTTGGCGGAGGTCGTCGATGGGCTCGTTAAGCCCGTGTTCTTCGGTGTACCGTATCGCTCGATCGAGTGCTGTCCACGCCGCCACTTTCGATGCCGTGAAAGAGCGCTCCGGGCCTCGCATCTCCCAGATGCCTCGGTCCCCCAGGTGCCACACCTTGGCGACGTGGCGACCTATGTTGATGAGCGCGCGTATTGCTTCAGGACGGTGAGCGTCAAAGCGTTGACTCGCCTCGTAAAGGACCAGGGCCACCTCGCCGTAGACGTCGAGCTGGCGTTGGTCGAACGCAGCATTACCCACGCGCACCGGTCTAGCTCCTTCGTAGCCGTCCAGCCAGTCCAGTTCCACTTCAGAAAGGCGCCGTTCACCGCGAACCCCATACATGATCTGCAACTGATCCGGGTCCCCCGCGATCGCTCGCAGCATCCATTCGAAGAACTCCTGCGCCTCTTCCCGCAAGCCCGCGAAAATAAACGAACGAAGGGAGAGCGCTCCATCCCGCAGCCAACAAAAGCGGTAGTCCCAGTTGCGCACGCCACCCGGTGTCTCAGGTAGCGACGTGGTCGGCGCGGCGACGATGCCGCCCGAAGGTTGGTAGATGCAGGCCTTAAGTGTGATCAGCGAGCGGAGCACGATATCCTGATACGGCGCTGGTACGTGAAGAGTGGAGCACCAGCGCGTCCAGAACTCCTCAGTAGTGCGCTCCAACTGGGCCACCTCTTCCGGGCGAGACGACTCTTCATACGAGTACCCATAGCTGAGCGAGTATGAGACTTCATCTTTCTCGGAGAGGACAAATTCGTCGACGAGCGAAGGAGGCTCCTTGCCCGTCCCACTGCGCAAATACAATGCGTCGGGGCCGGCGAATAGCTTCGTTGTGCCATCAGTGGAGAGAACGCGAGGTACTGCTCGTCCAAACGCAAAGCGCGGTGAAAGGTCGGAGCGTACCGGCACGCTACCTTTAACGCACCGCAGCGATCGGCAAACCTGAGAATGTGCGCGGCTTTGCCGCGGTGGCATGAAGTCGATGAGCCTTATCGTGCCCGTTTCGGTAACGAAGTCCGTCTCTAGGATCAGCGTATTCTCGCGGTATCGTCGGCTAATTTTCCTGAGCGGAACCGTCGGCGCGATTGTCCAATGCCCGTTGTTGGAGTTTCCGACGAGCGACGCGAAGCAAGCTTCTGAATCGAAGCTAGGAAGGCACAGCCAGTCGATTGATCCACCCTTCGTGACCAGGGCGGCCGTGTGCATGTCTCCGATCAAGGCATGATCCTCGATCCGAGGCGTGGACCCCATCGCCGTGAGGGTCGGCTCGGGTTCAGGCAATGCAGTTGTTACATTAAAGATGTTAGCCATACTCCTCCCGGCCACTTCTAGTTTGACTCGCAGACTCAGGATTCAAGCACCTCACCCATTCGGGGCGTACAGGTCCTCAATCGAAAGCGCTTCCGGACTTCGTCGGCTAGAATCTTCCGCGGGCCATCTTCGCCATGGGTGAGCACTACGAATGGTTTACTCGGTGCGGCTGGGCCTAGCCAATTCAGCAAGTCCTTTTGTCCGCAATGGGCGCTGAACCCGCTTAAAGTGTGGATTCGAGCGCGCACTGCCACCTTCTCTCCATCAATAGTCACCTTGGTTTGTCCTTCGACGAGGCGACGCCCAAGTGAGCCATACCCCTGAAAGCCGACAATCATGACCTGAGTGTTTTCTTTCGAGAGATTGCGCTTCAGGTGATGGACGATTCGGCCTCCATTGCACATCCCCGATCCAGCCAGGATTAGGCAGGTACCCTCGTGGTCGTTGATCATCTTCGACCCCTGGGCTGTTACGGTCGGCTTTAGCGTGACCAGGTCATCGCGCAAAGGCTTTTCCGCAATAAGCTTCTTCATGTCATCATCGAAGATTTCGCGGTGCTTACCGTAAATCTTGGTGGCCTGAATCGCCATCGGGCTATCAAGAAACACGGGAAACGGCTGAGTCTTCTTACATCGGAACATCCAACCAAGAAGGCCAATGAGCAGCTGCGCCCGGCCAACGGCGAAAGTCGGGACCAGAATTTTCCCACCGCTGCGCACGGCCTGCTGCACAATCCGTACAAACTCATCAGCGGTTTCATTGAAAGGGCGATGGTTCCGGTCTCCGTAGGTGGATTCCAGGAAGATCACGTCGGCCTGTTGGAAAGGCTCGAAATCACGCAGGATGGGTACCCCCTTGGGTCCCAGGTCCCCAGAAAAAACCACAGACTTTCGTTTGCCATCGTCGTTCACTACAAGCTCAATGCTGGCCGATCCGAGCATGTGTCCGGCTTCTACCCAGGTAGCGTCAATGCCATCAGCGACGTGAACCGGCTCTCTGTAAGGCACGCTTCTCATTTGGGCTACGATTTGCTCGGTCTCCTCAGTTCCATAGAGTGGTTCTATCCGTGGCTTCCCGTTTCGCTCCAACCGACGATTTTTTCGTGCGGCATCCTGCACCTGGATCTTTGCCGAATCTCTCAAGATGAGTGCAGCCATGTCGATCGTCGCAGGAGTGGAAAAAATTGGCCCGTGAAAACCCCTTTGGGCAAGCAAAGGCAAACGGCCGGTGTGGTCCAAGTGGCCATGGGTGAGCAGAACGGCGTCGAGTCTGGAATTGGGCCGGACGGGAGGCCGATTTAGGGACTCTGACTTCTTTCCTCCTTGAAACATCCCACAGTCCACCAGCACACGCGCCTTTTTCGTCTGCACAAAATATGCCGAGCCGGTTACCTCGCCTCCGGCCGCTCCGGTTAACGTGATTTTCACCAGGACCTTCTTTTCGACAGCTTAGGCCGCCTTGTGCGCCTTTAAGAGTTTTCTCAATTCCGCTGGCATACTGCGAATAATCAGTTCAACCGCTTCTTGGGGAGAATCCGTAACCCGGCCGAAACCGAGCTCCCACTTCTCGAACACGCCATGCTTTACCAGGTGATCACCCCAGATTTGCAGTCCCTTCCAAAACTCCGCCCCCATCAACACAAGCGGGAAAGGCCCAAGCTTCTGGCACTGGATTAGGGTGGCGGCTTCAAACAGTTCATCGAGTGTGCCCAGGCCGCCAGGCATTACGACAAAAGCGCAAGAGTATTTGATGAGCATGACTTTGCGGGCAAAAAAATAGTTGAAGTCTATGCTCTTTTGAACATAACGATTGGGAGCTTGTTCGTGCGGGAGAAGAATATTCAGGCCGTAGCTTGTTCCTCCAGCCTCAAAGGCGCCTCGGTTTGATGCTTCCATGAGTCCTGGGCCTCCCCCGGTCAACGTTGCGAAGCCCGCTCTCGCTAATTCCCGCCCGACTTCTCGCGCAAGTTGGTAATAAGGATGCCGATCCTTGAACCGTGCGGAGCCAAAAACGGTAACGGCGGGACCCAGATGGTAGAGCTCCCTGAATCCTTTGATGAATTCTTTGTGGATCCGTTCGAGCCGAGCGATCTCTTTTTCCGGTGAGCGAACCTCGCTCAGGAACGCCGCCTCTTCGGCGCCAGGGCCGGTTTTCGGAAGTTCGTAACCTCGAGCTCCAGCTTTGCTCCAATGCTTGAGCCAACCCTGCTCCCATTCATCCATCGAGTTTGGTGTAGGTTTGGTCCCCGGGGCTTGTTTCAGTGTTCTCGATTTCATTGGCGTTCAAGACCGAAGCTACAGTTCCGCATCTACTGCCTGCCGATAACTCCCAGTGCACCCAAGATGGTGGCCTCGCGGTCGCAAGGGTAGCCTGCCCGGTTCGTTACGTCCCTACTCCTAGTCATTTGCATGCGCGTTTGTTTTGACGTTTTGTAACTGCGTCCACATGTCCGTGAGATATGGTGACAACACCTAAAAATACTCAAGGGCTTCGAACTTACTTGCCTTAAAAGCAATCCCGAGCGACTTAAGGTGTTTTGTGGCTTCGGATTATCTAAAGATGCCAATAGGACTGGCACCATCCTACTGTCAGACCTGACAGGTCAGGTCGTCGGTGCGATATTGTGTGTGGAACCTGGCAACGTCGCTGATCTCGGCGTGTTTGACCGTCACGCGGCCCGTGGATTCTTTGGAGTTTTGCACCCACTGCTGGCTTCGGGTACAGTCCAGCCGCTGCCCCCGGTCCCCGGCACTGAAGGAACAAGACGGCGTTCGTTACAGCTGAGAAGCGCAGAGACCGGGAGCCACCTTTCCTCCATGATCCGCGCTGCACACTGTCTTCATTGACAGTTTTCATGCAGGCCACAACGGCGGACTCTATTGGCATGGTCTGCGTCGGACGCGCACAAACGATCCAGACACTCGCCAGTTATTCGTAAGCACGCATCGTAGTACAGAGAAAGTGAAAGGTGATTCCGTGTCACGTCACGCACAAATGCGCCCGGACATTCGATTGGTCATAGCCGACATAGACGGAACGCTAGTCACGAAAGAAAAGCTGCTCACGCCTCACTCGATACATGCAGCTGAGATGCTACAGAAGGCCGGAATAATTTTCGGGGTCACGACCGGGCGCCCTCCTAAAGGGGTCAAGATGCTTGTTGATCCGCTTCCCCAATTACGATTCATCGCGGGGTTCAATGGAGGGGTAATCGTAAGTCGCGATTTCTCTGTGTTTGCTGAAAACTTGCTATCGGTACATGTTGCTAAGCAGATAGCGCAAATCCTTCTAGAACACAACATGGACGTGTGGCTATATACAGACAAGGATTGGTTCATTCGTGATCCGCAAGCATACCGCGTTGCTCGAGAGCAAAAGACGGTTCAATTTCCACCGACGGTCATTCATACGTTGGAAGGCTCGATCGAACATGTTGCCAAGATTGTCGGGGTCAGCCAGCAACATGATGTAGTCGCGCGTTGCGAAAGGTATGTGCAAGAGACCTTCGGAGCAGATGTATCTGCGGCCCGTTCTCAGCCTTTTTACCTTGATATTACGCACCCCAAAGCCAATAAGGGTGAAGTTGTGCATCTGGCCTCGAGCTTTTTCGGGGTGTCTCCCATGCAGATCGCGACAATCGGAGACATGGCCAATGACGTTTCTATGTTCAAGAACAGTGGAGTAAGCATAGCGATGGGGAATGCCAGTCGCGAGGTCCAAGAGGCTGCTACATTCGTGACTGCCTCTAATCAGGCAGAGGGATTCGCCAAGGCAGTAACTGATTTCATTTTGCCCCGAGAAGGAGTGTCCGCCGCTTGAATACGCGAATTCGACGCAACCCGTGGCTGGATATGGGTCACGAATATCCTAAAGAGTAGGGTGTGCGGGTGATTGCGCAAGTGAGTCTTCAAGCAGCAGCAGCTTCTAAGAAATAACTTGTCCAAAGTTAAGGTCCGACCCCTCTGCGGGCATTTGTGACGAAGGAGAAAATATGGCACCGGTAGCAGAAGCTGAAGTCAACAAAAATCCGTTAAGCGCATTTGGACCAGCCAGGTCAACGATATCAGGGGAACCTCTCAGCGCTGACGAATTGCGCAAGACCGACGCCTATTGGCGCGCGTGCAATTATTTGACGCTGGGCATGATCTACCTGCAAGACAATCCCCTCCTAAGGGAGCCATTGAGGGTGGAGCACGTCAAAGATCGACTTCTTGGACATTTTGGAGCCAGCCCGGGATTGTCCTTTATCTACATACACCTGAATAGACTCATCAAGAAATACGACTTGGACGTGATCTATCTTGCC
>Ga0126373_10003362_pt1 | contig 11953 bp, 8 predicted proteins | sample PanSoiMetPlot_11_FD_92545 | JGI IMG/M metagenome (GOLD analysis project Ga0126373, IMG submission 92545) | Tropical forest soil microbial communities from Panama - MetaG Plot_11 | ecosystem: Environmental > Terrestrial > Soil > Tropical forest > Bulk soil | place: Panama | collected 2016-02-17
TTAGCCGAAGGCATCAACAGCAAAGGCCAAGTGGTAGGCGGGTCGTTCGATATTGACGGAAACGCCCGTGCCTTCCTCTGGCAGAACGGCGTGATGACGGACCTCAATACCCTGATTCCAGCCGATTCACCGTTGTTTCTGCTCGAAGCAACAGGCGGCAACAATTCTCGCGGACAAATCGGTGGCTTCGCCTTCGATACAAGTACCGGCGAAGTTCACGCCTTTTTGGCGACCCCGAGTCACGGCCATGGCACCGGCGAGAACGGCACGCTTGCCGCACGAGGCGCGATCAGCAAAAACCCGAAGGTCGTTCTTCCTGAGAATGTGCGCAAGATGCTTCGGCAGCGACTGGGCTCTCGGTTTCACATACCCGGCCTGGGGACAACAAAGGATTAGTTGCTGCGAATTACTGAATGATGCCGGGACGGGCAACGTGATAACCGAATCCGCCACGACTTAGTTGTCCTCACACGACGCGAAACAAGGAGGCGCGCCATTCTGAGACCCACCCGCCACCCATCCGCGTTCGTTACCATTTGAACGCGTGGTGCACAACACAATTGGGTTCGGTGGCCCGCTCAGCATTATTTCGTTTTTCGAACGCGCGCGGACGACCCAAGCGGGGTCGCCAGTGCAACGAGCGGCATTGACAGCATTGCGACAGACTGGTCTCTCGATGGGCGCTACGTTGTGTACATGGCAAATGAACTGGGAACGAACTGGAACATATGGGCGATGCCGCTCAAGGGGGATCAGATACCGCAAGCGGTGCTGCGCACCCAGTTCAACGAGATGGATGGTCGTATATCCCCGGACGGCCAATGGCTTGCATACGTGTCTGACGAGTCTGGCAAATGGGAAGTGTATGTCCAGCGGTTCCTCTCGCCTGGGGGCAAATGGCAAATCTCCAGCAATGGAGGCAAGCAGCCACAGTGGTCCCACGACGGTAAGGAACTCTTCTATGTGTCTGCCGACCAAAAGCTAATGGCTGTCGCCGTACACTCAGGCCTATCGCTGGATCCAGGTATACCAAAGGAACTGTTCCAATTCCGCGGGACAAGCGATTTCCTCGGTGGTTCATATGATGTCGGTACCAATGGCCAGCGATTCCTCGTGAGCGCTCTGGTTGGAGAGGAAGCCTCGCCGCCGCTCAACGTGATCGTCAACTGGACCGAGACTTTAAGAAGCCGTTGATCCGGATCAAGTGCGCTCGCAGATCAAATCTGTGTTCAGATTAGCAAGTACGGCGCGATGCAAGAAAGGCGGCCACGTTAGCAGGATCAAATTTCAGCTTCGCGCCGATATGGATCGCTGTGAGCAACCCCTTCTTCCACCCCCCGGTGCAGTGTCTTTTCGTGGCAGCGCAAGATAGCGCCGACCTCGATCAGGGTGTGCCGCTGCTGTGCCACGTGTCGCATTCGGATCAGTTGCAAATCCTAGATTTCTCGAATCGTGCTCGGAATAACTTCCGTGCGGGCTGGCTGTCGGCAAGTCATTGATGTCAGTGGCTATTGTAACCGAAAATCCTTTCAGGTCGAGTAACGGCCGATCATCCGCTGTCTTGGCCATCAATTGCGTCTTCGCTCCCTTTGCGGCCAAAAAACAATTGTTCGAATAATCATCGACCACGAACTCAATCACCTAGCCTCAAAATGAGTGCAGATTGGCCGGTCAATCGGCCGTTATACGTCCTAAGGGCGTTCTCGACTACAATCGCCGTTAACATCAATGACTTGCCAGCAACCAGCCCGCACGGAAGGTACTCAGTGCTCGATGCAAAGAATCTATGATTTACAACTGATCGGAACACGAGATGTGGCACAGCAACGGCACACCATTTGTCGGTAGGCATGCTCGACCATTAACACTGACTTCCCTTGGCTAGATGGGCCTTGAGCTTGTGCCCTTTGGGTGTATGTATCAAAACAGATTTACCCTTCACGTCAATAGCGATTTTTTGGTCGATTGCGGAGGTGACATCTGCGATTTCGTCCAGGATCGGAGTTTCATACTCGGAACAATACGTTTGATCGGAAATGCTGAGCGAAATGTACAGCAGATAATAGTGGATCTGAGGATAGCGGCCGAGAAAGTACTGGTCGCGCAAGACTTTTCGGACACCCAACACCGTCGCGGTCTGATTCCCGTTTTGCAGTGATCCACTGGGATGTTCCGAGTCGGACGCCGGTGCTGTGGTGGCAATGAGGACGCCGAGCAGAACGGCGAAAAGTGGGACACGCTCCAGGAGTATCCACCGGGTCATGGAAGCAAACCTATGCAGTGTCGAAAATCAAAGTCATATTAGGTCTCGGTAGCGCTCAAGGGCAACTCGAACCAACTGACTTCGGGTGCGTACCTCAGTCTTTCCAAACAATTGCTGTAGCGTGTTCTTGACGGCGCTTTCCGACATCTCCATTCGCGATGCAATTTCCTTATTGGACAACCCTTGCACTACGAGTCGGAGCGCATCCAGCTCTCGACTACTGAGTGACGGTCTCTCTTTGTGATCGAAGGATGGTGTCGTTCCATTCGCAGCCACTTGCTCCTCCGATACGTCGGCGATGATCGCCGCCAGCTTTGGCGTCGTGCCCTCCTTGTAGGTAGAAAACCAGACTTCAGCCAAGAAAGATTCCCCATTGCCGCGATGGCCGCGACATTGCATCGACGTTCGGAACTGGGGTCCCCCTTCCGGGCGCAAAGCATGATGAAGTTCAGGCAGAAAAGCCGCGACGGGTTGTCCCACCAATTTGCCGTCATGCGGGACCATGAGCTCGTTGGCAGCTTGGTTCGCCAGTTCGATAAATCCACGCTCGTCCACTGTAACGATGGCGGCTGGGCTCGTTTCAACCAATACCCGCACCCGTTCCTGAGCCTCAAGACTAAGACGTTTGTTCCGTACGACCTCAAACGTCAGTAGCCCACAGCCGCAAAGTGCCAGTGTTTCGAATCCCAGCCGAATATTGGCATCCGCTGGATCCAGGTTGCTGAAGCGTTCGCTCAACAGCGCGCAGGCCAGCCCCAATAGAACGATTGTCCAACGGGGCAGAATCCCCGCCACAAGCATGATCGGGAAGAGGTAGAGGAAGCCCAGTGAGACATATGGCTTCGTCCACCAATCGACGGCAGCGATGGCAATAACGATGACACTGCTGGCCAGAAGAACGGGAGCGCGATTTCGCCGATCCCAGATCCAGTCCAAAAGGAGCATGTTCTTGGTGTCAGACTTTCGATTATGGCACGCAGCGCCCGCTCACCAAAGGCAATCAAACGATTTGTCCAGAAGATTAGTAGCTTTACATTCAAGGCCTTAAGCGCCGATTGCCTTAGGGATGCCAACCGCTGTCCGATTGGCCAAGCGGCCAGCTCAAGAAATCAAAATAGTTGCCTATCTGGCTATTGAGTGTCTCCCGCAAAAACACCACGCAAGGTAGATAGAGTTCATGCTCTGTCGCCGAGTACCCGCAGACGTGTCGAACGGGTGGGAAGCTAGCGAGACGCGACGGGTTTGCCGAGTGTGACGTGAACCTGGAAGCCCTGAACCGCTATGTCCTTGTCGTTATCGGACTGTTTGGAATGGCGTTGTACATCGTGATGGTTTGTGCCGGAGTGTCAGAGCTGCTTTCGCGACTGCCAAAGCCTAAGAAGTCCCGGAAACGCTCTACAACGGTCGCTCGTTCGAGGCTAAGAAACGCCAAGAAATCGATGTAGATCCGGACGATGCTTAGGAACAGTGAAAACGCAGATGGCCGCTCGACATTCTATCGCTCTTGTGGAAAACCCCGCTTCAATCTCGGGCCACCCGCATAGGCCCGTTCTGATAAATGGGTTTGTCTGGTTGCTCCTGGTGGTCACCCCTTTGGCGAATACGGCTCATGCCCAACAGAACAGCTACACGTGGCAGCAGATTCGAGGTATGTTCGAGTCTTCAAATCCGACGCTGCTGGCGGCGAAGCTCAGTGTCGAGGAACTCAGGGCTCAGGAGATCACGGCTCATCTGCGGCCGAATCCGGATTTCACTCTCTCAGCCGACGGTACACAGATTGCTCCAAGTAAAGGCGTCTGGCAACCGTTTGCCGGGACGTTCGTTTCACCTGGCCTCAGTTACCTTTTCGAACGCCGCAATAAGCGCGGACTACGCTTTGAGAGCGCCAAGGAAGCTACGGCGATCGGGATTGCGCAACAGTCGGATACCGAACGCAGCCTGCTTTTCAACCTTCGAGCCGCCTTTGTCGGCATACTCCAAGCAAAGGCCGTATTGCAACTCGCACAGGACAACCTCGACTATTACGACAAGATTCTGAAAATCAGCCAGGATCGGTTCAGCACGGGAGACATGGCCAAGATCGATCTCGATCGGCTTCAACTGCAACGCTTGCAATATGAGTCCGACCTGCAGACGGCACTCGTCAATCTCCGCACTACCAAGATAAATCTCCTTGCACTGCTCAATGACCGTAGGGCGGTGGACACCTTTGACGTCGAGGGATTATTTGAGTTTCAGGAGAACATTCTCTCCCTGGACGAATATCGAAAAGAAGCACTCGATGCCCGACCTGACTTACGTGCAGCGCTGGTTTCCGTGGCGCAGGCGGAGACCAACTACAAGCTTGCGGAAGCGAATGGTTCAACCGATCCAACCGTTGGCATCTGGTTCACGCACAACGGATCGTTTAACAACCCTGGTGCGCTGAACACATTGGGAGCCAGTATCAGCATCCCGCTTCGCATTTTTGACAAGAACCAGGGCGAGAAGCTGCGCACGAAAATCGAGATCGGGAGGAGCGAAAAGCTGAGGCGGGGCGTTAAGACACAAGTGTACAGTGACGTCGACTCCGCTTACGCCCTTCTTGTGAGTGACATCAATCTGCTCAAGCCATACAAGCGGCAATATCTGCAACAAGCGGTACAAGTGCGCGACACGATTTTCTTTTCCTATCAGCACGGCGCAGCCTCACTGCTGGATTTTCTTAACGCAGAAAGTGAATACCGAACGGTTCAACTGAGCTACGTGAACTTGGTTGGTTCATTCCTAACCGCTGCGGCACAGATGAATCTATCGGTCGGTTGGGAGGTCATTCAATGAAGACACTTTCGTTCTGTCGGATTGTCTCAGCCGGAATTGTAACGGTCGCGTGTCTACTGGCGGCCGCCTGCACCACCAGCAAAGCGGATCCGAGTGCGGAATCGCCCCCCAAGGCCGTGGTTGAACCGGACCTGGATGCGAACAACTTCAAAGTCGAGCATCCTGAACGATTCCCGCTGGTGACCGCGGTCGAACACAAGGCCGTACCCACGCTCAACGTAACTGGAGCCGTTCAGCCTGACATCGCACGCGCTGTTCCGGTGGTTTCTCTGGCATCAGGACGAGTGGTTGAGATTAAGGCCCGGCTCGGCGACGCAGTGAAGAAGGGACAACTCCTGCTTCGAGTGCAAAGCAACGACGTCTCGGGAGCGTACCAGACTTACCTGAAGGCACAGAATGACGAGCGTCTGGGTCGCACGCAACTGGAGCGAGCTCAGATTCTGTACGACAAAGGAGCAATCGCCAAGAGTGCTCTTGAACAGGCGGAAGCAACAGAGGCCGACCTCAAAGCAGACCTTAACGCGGCAACGGAACAACTGCGCCTGCTCGGCATCGACAAGGAGCATCCTTCAGGGATCGTTGACATCGTAGCCCCAATTTCCGGCGTTATCACAGATCAACAAGTCACGAATTCGTCAGGCGTTCAGGGTCTGTCGGGGCCAAGTCCCTTCACAATCGCGGACCTCTCTTATGTGTGGATCGTATGCGATGTCTATGAAAACGACGTCGATGCCGTTCGTGTTGGGGAATACGCTGACATCCACCTAAACGCATATCCCAATCAGGTGCTCAAAGGACGCATCGAGAACATACTCCCCATCCTCGACCCCAACATTCGTACTGCTAAGGTACGGATCGAAGTGGCGAATCCAGGAATGCTGCGGATCGGCATGTTCGCAACGGCCACTTTCTATGGGAAACAGCCTGAAATGCACTCCTCGCTGCCTGCTGGTGCAATCCTGCACCTTCACGATCGAGAGTGGGTCTACACACCGCTTGGAGAGGGACATTTCAAGCGGGCTGCGGTCGTCACAGGAAACATGTTGCCCAATAACCAGCAGGAAGTCGTGTCGGGAATTAAGCCAGGCGACCAAGTGGTTTCTAACGCACTGGATTTGCAGAACACGGTGGAGCAATAGGTGATTCGCCGCGTCGTTGATTTCGCCCTGGCCAACCGACTACTGGTGCTCGGGCTCGCCTTTGTGCTTTTTGTCTGGGGAATCATCTCTTTCCACAACCTGCCGATTGAAGCCTACCCAGACGTAGCTGACAACTACGTTGAGATCATTACGCAATGGCCGGGAATCTCTGCGGAGCAGATCGAGCAACAGGTGACTATTCCGCTCGAAACGGCAATGAACGGCATTCCTGGAATTGTGCACCTTCGCTCGTTCTCTCTGTTCGGCCTATCCGATCTCAAACTGATCTTCGAAGACGGCTCAGACAATGCCTGGAACCGGGAGCGAGTCCTGGAACGACTGAATCAGGTTACACTCCCTCAGGGCGTTTCACCGCAAATGGGCACGGATTGGAGCCCCGTCGGCCAAATCTATTTCTTCACTCTTCACAGTACGAATCCGAAATACGACCCGATGGAATTGAAGTCGATTGAGGACTGGGTCGTCGAAAAGAATCTGAAATCGGTCCCCGACATCGTCGATGTCGCAAGTTTCGGTGGTCCCACCCGCGAATATCAGGTTCGCGTGGATCCCAATCGACTCATCGCGTATGGGCTAAGCCTGGCCCAGGTCGAGCAGCAACTCACCAATAACAACGCCAATGCTGGCGGCAGCTTTATTCAGGCAGGTTTGCAGCAGATCAACGTTCGTGAAGTCGGTCTCGTGGGTCGCGTTCACGACATAGAACAGACGGTGATCTTGACCAAGAGTGGCACGCCTCTCCGGGTGAAAGACATCGCCGTCGTGTCGCAGGGGCCCAAGATTCGGCTAGGGCAGTTCGCTCGCGCCATCCACCGCGAGAACGGAAAGATCATCGACAACGACGACGTAGTCTCCGGCATCGTTCTCCTGCGAAAAGGCGCAGCGGCAGATCCGGCGCTGAAGGCGCTGCACGAGAGGATTCAGGAGATGAACGATCACATCCTTCCCCCAGGGGTGAAAGTCGTTCCTTTCATTGACCGAAGTGACTTGGTCCACTTCACCAGTCATACGGTGTTGCACAACCTGACTGAAGGAATGATCCTCGTCTCGGTCATTCTTTTCTTGTTCCTTGGGAATGTTCGAGGCGCCATTATCGTCGCCGCCACCATTCCATTCTCATTGCTATTTGCCTCGATCTGTCTTGATCTGAAGCACGTGCCTGCGAATTTGCTCTCCCTTGGCGCACTGGATTTTGGCATGGTCGTCGATGGTGCGGTAGTCATGATCGAGAACATCGTGCGTCACATGAGCTTTGCTCATGACACAGAAACGCCGATTGAGCGCATCGGAGATGCGGCACACGAGGTGCAACGCCCTGTCTTTTATGCCATCGGCATCATCATCACCGCCTATCTGCCCATCTTCACTCTGCAGCGTGTCGAAGGCCGGCTTTTTCAACCTATGGCGTGGACCGTCGCCTTTGCGTTATTGGGAGCGCTTGTCTTTTCCATGTTGATTGCTCCAGTGCTTGCCAGCTTCGTCTTTGCGAAGGGCGCCAAGGAATGGCATAACCCGGTGATGTCGTTTCTGACAGAACGGTATCGAATTGCGGTACGTTGGGCAATCCGCCATCGCGTAGTAACCGCGAGTGTCGCAGGACTCGCGATTCTGGGAATCAATTTCATAGCTTTCAGCGGAATCATAGGTTCCGAATTCTTGCCCCATCTCGATGAGGGTGCGCTTTGGGTGCGGGGGACACTCGCGCCTAGCACCGGGCCCGATGAAGGAATTCGGGTTGCGAATCAGGCGCGCATCGTACTCTGCTCGTTTCCCGAAGTGCCGCAATGCACCAGCCAAGTCGGACGCCCGGATGACGGTACCGATACCACCGGCTTTTTCAACACCGAATATTTTGTGGATCTGAAACCTAAAGAGGAGTGGCGGCCGATCTTTCATGAGAATAAAGACGAACTCATCGCCGCCATGCAACGGGAGCTCGGCAAGATTCCCGGCGTCGTTTGGGGGTTCTCTCAGCCGATTGAAGACAACATGGAGGAAGCTGTAAGTGGCGTGAAGGGAGAACTCGCCACAAAGGTCTATGGCGACGATCTCAAGACTCTTGAAGTGAAAGCCGACGAGATCGTTGCGATTATGCGCAGGGTTCCGGGAATTGAAGATCTGGGAGTCTTTCGAGTCTTAGGCCAACCTAACTTAAACGTCACAGTAGATCGTGATGCGGCTGCACGTTACCAAATCAATGTGGCGGACGTGCAGGACGCGATTCAGACCGCAGTCGGAGGCAATGCACTCACACAGGTGCTTCAGGGTGAAGCTCGCTACGACCTCATAGTCCGATACCTGCCACAGTACCGAGACACGAAGGAGGCAATCGAGAAGATTCGATTGCTCTCAAGCACCGGAGAGCGAGTATCGCTCGCGCAGCTCTGCAACATCCAGATATCCGATGGCGGTTCGGAAATCTATCGCGAGGGCAACCAGCGATACATCGCGATCAAATACAGCATCCGGGGTCGAGATCTGGGAAGCGCTGTGGAAGAGGCAATCTACAAGGTGACAAACCAGGTGAACCTGCCCACTGGGTATCACCTCAAATGGGAGGGAGAATACGCTAGCCAGAAACGCGCTAACGCCCGCTTGCTTATCGTGCTGCCGATCACGATCTTCATTATCTTTGTCATTCTCTACACGATGTTCAAATCGTTTAAATGGTCAATGCTGATTATGGCCAATGTCGCCATCGCCCCTATCGGAGGTGTCCTAGCACTTCTCGTAACCGGAACGAATTTCAGTGTGTCATCGGGGGTTGGCTTTCTAGCTTTGTTTGGCGTCTCAGTCCAGACAGGCGTAATCATGCTGGAGTACATCAACCAGTTACGGGTGCGACGTTATTCCATCGAAGATGCCGCGGTCGAGGGGGCGGTTTTGAGGCTACGCCCGATTATGATGACAATGCTAGTAGCGACGCTGGGATTATTGCCCGCCGCTCTATCACACGCCATAGGTTCGGATTCACAGCGGCCGTTTGCAATCGTTATCGTCGGCGGTCTGATCGCAGCGCTGGTGATGAGTATCTTTCTGCTGCCGACTCTTTATGTGTGGATTGCTGGCGATCATGACGTACTCCCAGCGGCTGATGGAGCGTTCGCTGAAGGAGAGCATGTCGACTGAGAATCCGAGATCCCGTTTCCGTCCGTGGGTGAGATTCGAGAACCAGTAAGTTATGATATAGCCCGTTCTCACGGTTACATTGTGCAGAACATGCGAGTTCCTTCCGTGCGGGCAGTAAGGAGGAAACTCGTGAAGCTCTTTCGAAAACCGAAATCGAAGTTCTACTGGTATGACTTCACGGTGCGAGGCTCTCGCTACCGTAGGTCAACCCAGGAAACGAAGTCCGTTAGAGCGCTGCAAGTAGCAAGTAGCAAGTCTCAAGCTGGCTTCAGTGATGGAAAACACCGATCCACTTCCAAGCAAACCTGCTGTTCTCCGGGAGATTGCCTTGCGCTTTTTCGATTGGGTGGATAACAGCAGATTGGAGGAGAAGACCAGAAAGTTCTACCGCAACGGCTGGCGATTGCTGAAAGCAACACCTGCGGCGGTATTGCGAATTGACCAGATTACCGGTGATTGCGCCGATCAATTGAAGTTTCCTGGCTCAGCTGCAAATGCCAATTGTGTTTACGAACGTTGCGACGAATGCTTCACAAAGCTGAGGAGTGGAAGATGATCGGCCATGCTCCGAAAATCAAGATGATGAAAGAGCATGGACGACACCTTCGGCTCGACGATGAAGCGGAAAACAAACTTCTCGCGGGAGCTTTGGCCTGCAACTGGCGCCAGCGAACGCGTGAGCTTTTTCGTGACATCGTCATCTTGATGCGCGATACGGGAATGAGAAACCAAAGGGAGCTCTATCGCATGCGCATCGAGAATCTCGATTGGGAAAACCGTGTGATCTTTGTGCCCGATAGTAAGACTGCCGAAGGACGGCGACTTGTGCCCATGAGCCGTCGTGTCGTCGAGCTTTTGCGTGCACGATGTCGCACGAGAATAGACGGCTGGGTGTTTCTGTCCAGCCGTGCCGCGTCCGGGCATTTGCGATCAATCGATCGCCTGTTCAGGGCGGCTCGCCGCCAAGCCGGCCTTCCGGAGGAACTCGTTCTTTATTGTGCCCGACATGACTACGGCACTCGGGTTCTTATGCGGACCGGGAACCTGGCCGCCGTCATGCGGACGATGGGGCATCGAAACGTAAAAACTGCGATGCAGTATCAACATCCCGAAATAGAAGTTGTTCGCGCTGGATTGGACTACGCCGCGCCGAACGACATTGCTGAAACGCGGGTGTAGCAAAAGTAGGTTACGGCACCTTTCTGGTCACACCCGAAGAACCCTAACCTCGGTAAGTCATTGACAATTCTGGCGAATGTGCTTGAGAAGAAAATTCTCCATGAATAATCGGCCGTAAGTCGTCTATATGCCCTGACCCATTCCGAAATCGGTTGCGGCAGAAATACCCGCTGCCTGAGAAACGTCAAGTGCAGTGCTCTTACCTGCGTTAGCATTGAGTCTTGCTAACGGCGGATCGGGTGCTGATAAATGCGGTTGATAGGCCGAATCGGGGTGTTTTTCCCGCCACAGGATCACCAGTCGCACCCAAAACCCTCATGCAGTCGAGTTCTCTTGGGAAGCAGTTCGTCTCGACCGCGAGCATGATGCTCGTCGAAGAGAAGAAACTCTCCCGGACGACAGCATCACCCGACATTTCCCTGATGCGTTGGTGATCGGCACAGAGATGTTTCTGGCTGTACGGCGAAAACTACCTCCGCGACGCAGGCGCGGCGCGCTGGTGGAATTGCTGCAAACCGGGGGATATTCGCTGGCGGCGAGCATGGCGGTTTTCTTTGCGCACGTCTTCTGGACTCCTTATCGGATGAACTGGCTTATGGGGTGGTCTTTGTCGGAATCGCGATGTGCTTTTCCTCGGTGTTGGTGTATCGCGCGCGCCCGCGCAAGATCAGTCCCAAACACAATTGGACCGTGCAGCCTGGGGTATCGCCTAATCACCCCTCTGCCTTTCGCCGCGATGTGAAGTTTTTGGCTTAGAATTTACGCTCCCGAGGTTTCCATCTTAATGCTTGGCGATATACGATTGGCCGGGTTGATTGCGGCGGCTTTGTGCTTTGCGTCCGGGCCGAATGCATTAGCCGTAGGGAGCGCGCCGCAGAATGCTGCGGGCGCTGGCGTGGCCCAGCGGCGGCTGGCGCATTTGCGGCGGGGAATCAACATCAATGATTGGCTGGCGCAGGTGGGCGATGCGGCAGGATACACGAAAGAACATTTCGAGACAACGATAACGACGCACGATCTCGATTTGATTGCCGCGATGGGATTTGATCACGTACGGCTGAGCGTCGATCCACGACCGATGTTTCATGCGCGGCAGGCGAACCAAATTACGGCGGAAGACCTGCAATACCTCGACGCTGCAGTCAAGATGATCCTCGACCGCGGCATCGCGATCGAAATGGTGATTTTTCCCGACGCCGAATTCAAACAGCGGCTCGCGACCGAAGATGAATTCGTCGAACAGTTCGCCGATTTCTGGCGCGCACTGGCACGGCATTATGCGGCGCTCGATCCAGAGCACGTGTTTTTTGAAGTGTTGAATGAGCCGGAGGGGCGCGACCGTTACCGATGGTATGGCGTGGAAACCAAGCTTGCGGCAGCCATTCGAGCCGGGGCACCCAAA